>Ga0256407_10004769_pt1 | contig 22259 bp, 12 predicted proteins | sample RumenRJG_04DNA_FD_193489 | JGI IMG/M metagenome (GOLD analysis project Ga0256407, IMG submission 193489) | Bovine rumen microbial communities from Lethbridge, Alberta, Canada - RJG_04 | ecosystem: Host-associated > Mammals > Digestive system > Stomach > Rumen | place: Canada: Alberta... | reverse complement strand
TTCTTCTATTATTCTCTTATAATTTTTTGAATGTGATATTTGATTTAAATTCATATTTTTAAATTTTAAATTTTGATTTTGTGTTTCAAATATCATTTTTTTTATTTATATTTATTTTATTCAAAATAAAAATATTATTTTTTCATTTATTTAAAAAAAATATTAATTTAATCATTATATATATATAATTATAAAAAAATGTAATTATTAAATATGTATCTATCTAAATCCTAAAATTTTTTATTTGACATATAAAAAAACAATATCAAAAAATATAACAACATCTATTTACTGATTCATTTTGATCATTGATAATTAATTCTTCTTCACCTTTTTTATTTATATTCTCATTTTCAGATTCTATATTTTTTTTTGGTTCTATACAAATAACATTACAACATTTATCAGATTTATATATTTTATTCTTAGTTTCAATAGTATGTTCTTGATTCTCATATTGATTAGTAACAATTTTTTTTATATTATGATTAATTTCTTGTTCATGATTAGAAGGAATCATATCTAAAATATTATTAGTAACATGAATAGTATTAGAAGGATTAGTAAAATTTCTATTAGCCAAACTATTATTTTTCTTAAAATTAATTTTATTATTATTATTATCATTATTATTATTATTATTATTATTATTATTATTATTATTATTATTATTATTATTATTATTATTATTATTATTATTATTATTATTATTATTTATAACAATATTATTTACATGATTAACATAATTATTAACAACCATAATTTGTTTATTAATCCCAGTTTCATCTTTAAATTCATTTTTACAATTATCTTTATTTTCATTATTAACATTTTCATTAACATTATTATTCCCTTTCTCAATATCATTATTACTTTTTTCAACACCATCATTTTCAAAATCTAAATTTGATTTTTTAGACTCACTTTTCTTAATATCATCAGGGCAACTCCAATCATATATAAAATCTAAATCAAATCCTTCTGAATTTAAAATATCTTCAAACAACTTTTTCAACATATCATAATCAGGATTTTCTTCATAACCTAAATTTCTAGTATATTCAATATAAATTTGAAAATTTTTATGTAAACCTTTACATAAATCTTCAGGATTAGTATCTCTTTTTTTTTCCATAATTTTAACATATCTATCTTCTTTAGGTTTAATTGGTAAACCTTGCCAAGGTAATTTTCCTAATAAAAAATATACTAAAACATAACCAATTGATTCTAAATCATCACGTCGACTTTGTTCAAAACCTTTTAAAGCATTAATTGAAGCATAACGAGCAGTACCAGTTAATTTTTTTTTTTGAGTCATTGGATGATGTTGTAATGATTTACTACTACGATATTTTTTAGCTAAACCAAAATCAAGTAAATAAATATATTTTGCTCTTTCTTTTATTCCAGTTACAAAATTATCTGGTTTTATATCACGATGGATTATATGCTTATCATGAATATATTTTATAATTGTTATCATTTGAATTCCTAACATACATGTTGTTTTAAGAGAAAATTTTTTATTTTTTGATGATTCAAAAATGTCTTCCAAACTTTTTCCTAAAAGTTCCATTACTAAAATGTTATAATCACCTGAATAACCAAATGATTTTACAAAAGGAATTCCAGCTAATTTTTTTTTTTAAAAAAATTTTTTTTATATTTTTTTTATTCTTACGACCTTTTAAGTAACTCATTATATATGCTTCATTTTGAAGGAGACTTTGACCTCGTTTTCTATTTTCAAATTTTAAAGCATATTCTTCGTCTTTGAATTTTGCTTTGTATATCATACCAAAGGAACCTTCACCTAATTTTTGAACTGTTAAGTATTTGTTGAAAAATATCTTGTTTAGTATTTCTTTGTCTTGGTGATTACTACTCATTTTAATGAGTTTTTTTTTTTTTTTTTTTTTTTTTTTTTTTTTTTTTTTTTTTTTTTTTTTTTTTTTTTTATTTTTATTATTTTTTTTTTTTTTTTTTTTTTTTTTTTTTTTTTTTTTTTTTTTTTTTTTTTTTTTTTTATTTTTTTTATTTTTTTTTCTTTTTTTTTTTTTATTTTTTTTATGATATTGATATTTTGAGTTTTTTTTATGATTTATTTGATAATGCTTTAATTTTTTTTCTAAAATGATAAAAAATGTAACAATTTTTATATATGTCTTTTTGTAAATAATAAAAATTATTTGTAATGAAAATTGCGTTTAAATTTATATATTTTTATTTATTAAAAATAATTTTTTATTAAAAAAATAAATTATTAATTATTTTAAATTAATAAATTATTTTTTATATTAAATCAATAAGAACTATTAAATCAGAGAAAATATAAACAAAAGAAAGTAATAAATTATTTTCTTTTTTATATTTTATATTAATTGATTCTCTCATTATTTTCACATTAATAAAAATAGAATATAAAATACTTAAAAATAAAGCAATTTTAATATAAGCAAATAAACTACAAATAGACAATGTAACAAATTTATTACTTGAAAAACAAATAAGATCCATTAAAGGAATAAAAACATTATTTGATATAGACAACATAGTTTTAATAATTAAACTTTCTAAAATAATTAAACAAGTATTTTTTAAAATAATAGAAATTGCAATATCAGGTGAAATTAAAAAATAACTTTTTGACATTCTATAAAAAGTAGTTAAAAAAATATAAAAAAGAAAACTTAATAAAGGAGTAAATAATTCAGGATAATATAAATTAGGAGGATAAAAAGGAGTTTTTTTTGTATTTGATTCAATTTCATTTGGTGAATACTCATAATCTAAGAAAGGAATAAGTAATTTTTTAATTTTCCAAATTATATAATTTGAATCTACTAAAAAATAATTTTGTAAACTTGTAATATTGACAATTGTAGTATGAAAATAATTTATTTTAGTCATTTCACTAAATTTAAAATAATTTAAATTTACATTTTCTTATCTTCTTTATTTTGAAATATATTATTCTTATTTGAATAATCCATTTTAAATTAAAAAAAAAATAAATTAAAAAATAAATTTATTTTTCTTTTTTTTTATTAAGAAAAAAACATATAAAAAAATATTCCCAAAAATCAATTAAAAAACATATAAAAAAATATATTTATTTTAATAAAAAGAAAGCATACCTTTAGAATGTAAAAATTTATTTAAAGCAGCATCAGAATTTCCTTTAGTTCTAACAAAACCAGAAACAATCATAGTTAATTTATCTGCATTTTTTTTATTTTCATATTCTCTAATTCCTGCAGTTGAAAGAGTAATTTGTACTGAAGCATAATCTTTTGCATCTAATATTCTATTTGTTGCAAAACATCTTCTTGGTATATATAAATCAACATAATCTCCATTTGCATTTTGCATTTTTGTTTTTTGAATAAAAAATCTTGATAAAAATTAATTAAATTAAAAATAATTAAAATTAAATTATTTAATATGATTTTTTATTTATTATTTTATTTTTTTTCTAAATAAAATTATATTTTTAATCAAAAAATATTTTTATTTGTTTTTATTTATTTATTTTTAATAAAAAAAATTTTAATAAAAAATGAAAAATAAACCTTCATTAAAAAAAGAATGTGTATCAATTTTAAGTTCATCATTAAAATCATTAAAAACTCAAAAAACAGTAAAGTAAAAATATATTATAATAATATTTACAAAAATAAAAAAAATTTTATTTAAAACATAGTTTTAAAAAAGACAATCTTCCCCAAAAAAAGACTAGTTTATATAAAAAAGAAAAAATTCGAAAATCAAATACATTAACAAAAACAAAATCTCAAAATTTTCTAAAAAAAAACACTCTTCCCTTAACAAGTACAGAAGATTTAATAAAAATAAATCAAAATGAATTAAACAAATCTCAAATTCAAAATCAAAATTCAAATGATGAAAAAACAGAAAATAAATTATCATCATCAAAAAGTTTTTCAGCTTTATCTCATTTAAATCAATTAACCCAATCAAACAATCATTCAAGTAACATAAGAGTCTATATAAGATTTCGTCCATTAAATGAAGTAGAAAAAGATTTATTATCAAATAATATAGGAAAACAATGTATAAAATATTTAGATAATATAAAAAATAATAAAAATGAACATTTTCATCAAAGTTTAAAAACAGAAAGTCAAAATGGTAATTTATCAAATCCATATACATTTGATACAATTTTTGATTCTGAAACAAATCAAATTGATATTTATAATTTAATAGGAAAAGAAATTGTAAAAGATGTTTTATCAGGATATAATGGAACTATTTTTGCTTATGGACAAAGTGGTTCTGGTAAAACTTTTACTATGTATGGTGAAGATATTTATGATGATAATACAAAGGGAATTATACCAAGATTAATTAATGATATTTTTAATTATGTTGAAAATGTTGATGAAAATATTACTTTTCAATTTAAATTATCAATTTTACAAATTTATAAAGAAAATATTTATGATTTATTAACTGGAGAAAATAATTTGAAAATAAAGGAAAATCCAATAAAAGGAATTTATGTAGATAAATTAACAGAAGTTTATATAGATTCATTTGAAACTTTTATGGAATATGTTGATTTAGCTCAAGAAAATAGAATAGTAAGTGAAACAAAATTAAATTCATATTCAAGTAGATCACATTCAATATTAATATTTGAAGTAACTCAAAATTTAAACAATGCAAATTTTTCTAAAAAAGGAACATTAAATTTAGTTGATTTAGCAGGAAGTGAAAAAATATCAAAAACTGGAGCAGTTGGTGAAACATTAGAAGAAGCAAAAAAAATAAATTTATCACTTTCTGCTTTAGGAAATGTAATTCATGCTTTAACATCAAATTCTGATCATATTCCTTATAGAGATAGTAAATTAACTAGAATTTTACAAGAAAGTTTAGGTGGTAATTTTAAAACTAGTTTAATTGTTACTTGTTCTCCTCATTCTTATCATTTTGAAGAAACTACTTCTTCACTTAAATTTGCTCAGAGAGTTAAACATATTAAAAATAAAGTTAAAATTAATATTAAGTTAACTTATGAAGAATTACAAAAAATTATTTCTCAATTAAGAAAACAGTTAGGTTATGCTAAAATTGAAAATCAGAAATTAAGAGAAATTATGGCTGAAAATGGAATTGAATGTACTATTGAAAATATGTTTGAAGAGGAGAATAAAGGAAAAAATAATGATAGTGATAGTGATAGTGAGAAAGAGGAAAAAGAAAAAAAAGGTTTTTCTAAAACTGGGAAATTTGAAAACAAAAATGTTTTGGAGAATGTTAATAAAATTGAAGGAGATAATAATAATAATATTAATATTAGTGATAATAATATTAATATTAATAATAAGGAAAATTTAAAAACTGATATTAAAGAAAAAGAAAATTTAATTTCAAAAACTCTTAAAAATTCTTATATTAGTAATCACTTAAGTAATAATGATGATGATGTTGATAGTAAAAATTGTATTGAACATAATAAAATTATAAGAGAATTAAAAAAAAAAATTGAGGATTTAAATTTTGAAATTAAAGAAAAAGATAATATTATTTCTACATTAGAAGAATCAAATAAAATGAAACAAAAACAAATTGAAAGTCATAAAGAAAGTAGTAATATTTTTAGTTCAAATTCAAATGATATTCCTAAAATGTTAAGAGATATTCAAGATATGTATGATGAAATTAATGAAAAAATAATTAATATTCAAGGACATTATGATATATTAAATAATAATAAATATATTGAAGATTTAATAGAACAATTTTCTAAAGTTGTTTCAGAAATTAATTTAAATAATGAAAAAAATAAAAATAAAGATATTGAATGTTTTAAAGGATTATCATCAATATTATCTGAATTATTAAATAAATATAATTTAAAAGAATCAATAGATCAAAATCTTACTAATTTAAATAATAAATATGAACAAAATGTAAATTTATTATTTGATAATGTTATATCAAATAATTCAAATTCAAAAAATAAATTAATAAATTATTCTACTCTTTTTATTTATTTATTTTGTGAATCATATATAAATTTATATTTTTATTCAGAAATAAATAAAAAAGTATTATCACATAATAATCTTTTAAGTGAAGCAAATTCAGTTTTAATAAAAATATCAGAAGATTTATTAAAATCAAATTTAGAAATAAGTAATAAATTAAATAATGCAGATATGGATAAAATTACAAAAAATTTAATGAAAATACCATTTGGAAATGATTCATTAAAATTATCATTTTCAGAATCAAATCAACAACCTCAATATTTTAGGCATAATAATAGAAAAAGATCAAAAATAATGTCTGTTATAAATAGAAAAGGATTAGATATATTAAGAAAACAAAGAAAAGAAAATATTTTTGATAAAGAAAAAATTCAATATCAATATCGTAAAAATTCAATAATTGAAAAAGATGAAAATGATGAAAATGAAGAAAATAAAGATGAAAAAAATGAAATAGAAATAAATACAAAAAATGAAAAAATACATCATCATAAAAATTATTCAACTGATAATGATAAAAATAAAGAACAAAAAATTGTAATTCAAATAAGTGATACTGAAGTTTTTCAAAAAAAACAAGAAAAAAAAAAATCTAAATTAACTATGCTTAAAGAATATATTGTTAGAGCATTTAAAGAAACAGAAGAATATAAAAAAGATATGAAAATTTTAAAAATATCATTTATAAAATTATTAAATGAACAATTAGAAATTATATTAAAGAAATTATCAAATAATAATATTATAAATAAAGTAGAATTAAAAGAAATTGAAAAAATTATTCAAGAACAAGATATTGAAAAAGTTATTAAAAATACTATAAAAATTGAGGATAAAAAAAATAAAATTAATCAGAATAAAGAAAATTTAGAAAATAATGACTTCAATGAAGATGAAGAGAAAGAATTTAATTCTGAAGAAGAAGAAAAAGAAACTATAAATGAAGAAGATAATGAAATTAAAAAAGAAAAAGAAATTACAGAAAAAGAAATTAAAAAGGAAAAAGAAAAAGAAATTATAAAAGAAATAGATATTAAAAAAGAAAAAGAAAAAGAAATTACAAAAGAAAAAGAAATTAAAAAGGAAAAAGAAAATGAAATTATAAAAGAAAAAGAAATTATAAAGGAAAATGATAATAAAAACCATAATGACAATAAAAATAGAAAAAAAAGTGAAAAAGAAAATAAAGCAAAAAAAGTCCAAAAAAAAATAAATGAAATAATACTAACTGAAAATTCTGAAAATAAAAATCCAAATTACAACATAAGAAAATCTATTAAAAATAATTCAAAAAAAAATATTAATAATTCCATTCAAAATAATAATCCAAAAAAAGATATAAAATCCAAATTATTTAAAAGTGAAATAGTCCCATTATCATTAGAAAACATAAACACAGAAACAAATTTAAATCAAAACAACTCAAATTCAAAAACAATATTTGGTAATTTAAAATCTAAAAATGAAAAAGAAATAAAATTATATCCAAATACATCAATAAATAATTCTCTAAACGTATTTTCAGATTATAATAACAACAAATTAAAAAATAAAATAAACAATATTTCAGAAAGAAAAAAATTCTTAAATTCAGATAATTTCTCAAAATTTTCATATGATACAAATAACAATAACAATAATAATAAAAATAATAATATAAATAATAATATATTTACTCATTCAAATAAAAATTCAGAACCACTTTCTCCAATAAATAATGTATTAAATAATTATCCTCATTTTAATTTTTCATCTCCTAGAAATCATAGTAATCAATCAGTAAGTTCAATTGAAGATATTGTTGATGATTATTTAAATACTGGAACTGCTACTAGAAGATTTGATGGTATTGGAATTACTATTAAAAATCATAAAATTAAATGCCTTTTTAGAGGAGGGTTAAGTGCTAATAATTCTTTAGATATTACTCCTATTGGAACTCATATTAAATCACTTATGGGAGATGATTTTATTCCTAATCCTGATTAGGTATTTTTTATTTTTTTTTTTAGTTTAAAAAATTTTTTTTTCTTTATTTTTTATTTGGAATTTTATATATTATTTAATTTTAATTTGGTTGGGTTTTATATATATAATTTATTATATTTGATATTCAATTTTATATTTTTATTTTTTATATATTTAAAATTATTGGTATAAAATAAGTTTTTAGTATTTTTATATACATTAATAAAAAAATAATTATAAGATAAAAAGTTATTTTTTAAATATTAAAAGGAAATAACAAAATAACAAATTTAAATAAACCTTTTTATTTATAATTAATATTATTAATGCTAAAATTGCATTTTTACAATAATATTTTATACTAAATATTAAAATATTTAACAACAAATATTTAGAAATTATATGTTCTTTATAAAAATATATATTAAATATGAATAATGGATTTTGTGAAATAAAAAGATTTCCTTATTGTGGTTTTTCACATAATTTAATTGAAATGTTTTTGATTATTGGATATGATTCATTTTATATAACAAAGGAAATACCTATCAAAATAGAAATATATGAAGATGAAAATAAAGAAATTATAGGAAATAAAAATTTAAATGAATTAACATTAGATATTGAACCATCAATTTTAAGTGTTTTAGCATCAGATTATAAAAAAGAAATGATTTCATTAAATGATATTATTAAATATCTTTTTCCATCACAATTTATTTTATATTATACACATGATATTAATTCAAATATTAATATTGAATTTTATTTAAAAAATTTAATTTTTCAAATTAACCCATCTATTAATGATGAAAAAATAAATTCAAATGCTTATTGTTTTTATTTTCATGAACAACAAATAATAAAAAGTTTCTCAGATAAAAATATTAAAGTTTTTATACCAAAATGTTTTGTTATTATATCTCAATATCAATGTTTTAAATTATTTAATGAATTATGTAATGAAATATATAAACAATTTTTTATTCCAGAAATTGAAATTCCTTTAGAAATTCAAATATATAATATTCTTAATTTTATTCCAATTTCAATTTATTCAAAAGAATCATTTATTTTTTTTTGTTATCATACTTTATCTGAATATTCATTAAAAAATAATGAAAATGAATTTTTACTTTTACCAAATCAAAAAATAATTCAAATTGATCAAATTTCAGGATATCCATTTTATGATATAAATATATCTAAAATTTTTACTTTATTACCTTATAATAAAATAACAGAAATTTTCTTATATACATTTCTAGAAAAACAATTAAATATTTTTTCTACAAAATCAGAAAAATTGAATTTATTTATTTTAATTATGACATTATTTAATTTTCCTTTAGATTCACAATATGATTGGGGAATTTATTCAATTGGATTAAATGAACTAAATAAAGGTATTAATTCAAATATGATAAATAAACCAAATAAAAATATTTTAGGATTTAATATTAGTTATAATGAATCATTAGAAATTAATTTACAAAATAAACCTCATTTTAGTATTAATTTAGAAAAAGAAAAAATTCATTGTTTTGATTCAAATATTAAAGAAAAAAATGAAAATTTAGGAGATTTAAGAGATTATATAAATAGTATTCTAATTAAAACTAATCACTCCAATGATATTAGTAAAATTGAAAAAATAATTTTCGTTTTAAATTTGAAAATTAAAGATATTTTTGATAAATTATCAACTAAACAAAATAGTTCTAATTTTTTTGTTTATCAAAATAATATGAAAGATTTAAATCGAATATTACAAAATATTTTTTATGATTTTTATCTTAATTTTTTTTCATTTATTTATCCTATAATTGAAATGAATAGATTAGAAAAACCAAATAAAAAAGGTGAATATTTTGAATTTGAAGTTAAAAATTTTGATAAAAATGAATTTGATTTAGATGAAGATGAAAGTATTTTTGTTCAACATTTTTTAGATTCATTTAGATTTTATTCATATTTTGATTATATTTCTAGTAGAAAAAAATTTGAAATGTTACATCCAATTCATATGATATTTGATGAATTAGTTATTTTAAAAAAACTTAATAAAAAAATTAAATTTGATTATATGGATTTAATAGATAAAATATATCTGAATAAAAATACAGTAAATTATTCTATTAATTTTTATCAATTTTATCTTTATTATAAAAATAATTTACAAGAATTTTTTGGGAAAGAAATAGATTCTGATTTTATTGAAAAAAAAATAGATAATTCTAAAAACAGAATTACTTATAAATATAATAAAATTGATTTTGATAATTCAATTATTATTAAATATATAAATTTATTAAATAAATTAAAAACTGAGGAAATTGAAGAAATTTTTCCATCTTTGAAAATTAAAAAAAAGCCAGTTTATGTAATGATGTTTGAAAATGAAATTCCTGATTTAATTGAAATAACTTGTTTTGAATCTAAACAAATTGAATTTCAAGAAATTATAATAATGTCTATTTTAAATATTCTGTTTATAAATATTGAAAAATATGATATTGAAATATTAAAAAATGAAATAAAAGAATTATTATCATTAATAAAAATTTCATTAAGAAAATATATTTTTAGAATAATGTATGTTTATTATAATTTATGTTTAAAACAAATAGAAAATAAAAATTATTCACTTTTATCAAAAGTAAATTCATTTATAGAAATTTTTGATCATTTATCAGAAAGAAATATTTTACCAAATCATTCTCTTATTAATTTAATGGAAAAAATATTATCTTTATATAATAAAGAGGAAGAAAATATTAAAAATTATATAAATAAAAAGGAGAATTATCAACAAATTAATGAATTAGAATTAGAAAATTTATTTTCTTTGACAATTCAACAAAAAGAAAATGAAATCATCAATGAACCAATTAGCTTTATTATTAACATAGCACAATCTTTTTTTTCAGAAAAATATATTGAAGAAAATCAATTTTTACTTAATTTTAAATTGAATTCAAATCAAAAAACAGTATGTACAAATATTTATTCTTCATTCAAATTATTTAAAATGTGTAATTTGTTTTATAATAATTTTATTGTTGATTTTTCAATAAAAGAAATAAATATTGTTTATTATAATGAAGTAATTATAAATTTAATATTTTTTTTTCAAAATATTCAAAAATTTTATGAAGAATTTAATTTCATTATAAAATTTTTATCTAATAATTTATGTGATAATTTGATTTGTTGAAAGGTTCGTTTTTTAATAATTCAAGAATTTAAATTATTGTTGTTTTTTAAAATATATTTTTTGAATTTAAAGATTTTAAAAAATAAATTAATATTTAAAAAAATGAAAACACCAATAAATTCATTTTGAATTTTTCCAATAAAAGTTCAAAGACAATGGAAAAGATATTAAAAAAATATAAATATTAACAAAGATACTTTAAATTCTTACATTTCATTAAAATATAGAAAAAAAATGAATAAATAATTATTTATGATAAAAAATTAATGATATATTTTTCAATATTCAAAATAAGAAAAAAAAAATTAATTAATATTTCAATTCCATCAATTAATTTAAGTTCAATTGATTTAAATAAAACTAATTCAATTTAAATACTTCAAGAAATGATATTAATTTAGATTTATCAAAAAAAGAAGGAAATTATCTTAAAAAAAATATACAAAAAGAAAATATAATGAGTTATTATTCATTGTATCTTTATATCAACAATTATAAATTTTTTTTAATTGATTAGTACTAATCCAGAGATTAAAAAATTTCTATAAAAATTTGATATTTATTTTTATTATTTAAATTATTATCATAACTCAAAATAATATAATATATATATTAAAAATTAAAATTCATTTTTGAAAATGTTTTTCTTTTTTTAATTATAATTTTAAAAGTAAATAAGTTTTTCTATATATTATTAATTAAATAATTAATAGAATTTAAATAAATATTTGTTTATTATTCATATAAGATATAACATCTTTCTCATTATAAATTTAATTTAAATTTTGTAAAAATATTCTTTTTTATTTTTAAAATTAAAATGATTATTAATTAAAAAATGAATAATTTTGTTACAATATAAATTTGTTTTCTATTTTTATATATAATATATTATATTAATATATGCTTTTTATTTTTTAATAGAAAATTATCAATATAAAATGACTTCAATATTAAATACTTTTTATCAATGTTGTGAAACTAAAACAGAAAATAACCAAGAAATTTTAAGTAATAATGAATCAATAATAAAAAGTATATCTAATCAAGATAAAAAAATATACTTATATAATAAATGTAATTCAAATTCAAATAATTCTAATAATGAAAAATCAAATGAAAAACGATATTCCTTTATATCTAATATATCTCAAAATTCAGTCAAAAAATCATATAATTTTTCTATAGGAAAAAATAATGACAATTCACTTATTTTTAACATAAATTCATCTATGAAGGAATATAATAAATTACTTAATAATAATCATCAATATACTACATCATTGACATTTAATCATATTAAAGAAAATAATTGTTTGAAAGAAAGAATTTCGCTTACACAAATAAATGAAGAATCAAATAAAAAAAATCCTTTTTTTTTAGATAGTAAATTATTTTCAATAAATAATTCAATTTATAACTCTTCTATTATTTCTTCATTTTCAAAATTAGAAAAACCAAAAAATATAGAATTAAAAGGAATAATAATAGATAATAATAACAATAATATAAATTTTTTTAAAAAAAAATCAAAAGTAAATTTAAATGATGAATCAATAATAATGGATGAAGAAATTAATTTAGCACCAAAATTAATTATAACAGATAAGAAAAAAGATAATTTATTTAATGGAAAAGTTATTAAAATTGATGCTTCAGGTTATTATTATAGTTTAAGAGGTAAAAGAGATGGTAAAACTTATTTTGGAATTTATAATAATTCATTTAATAAAAATAATAATAATAATGATAATAATGATATTATTATCAATTTAAAATATAATATTAATATTAAGCAATTATTTCTTATATTTTATGATAAAAAAAAAACTCGATATTATATTCAATATTTAAATAAAGAATTTAATAAAAATAAATTATTTATGTCAATTAGAATATTTAATGAATTTTTTATTAATAAAAATGAAAATCAATTTTTATATTTATTATTAGGAAAATTACTGATTCATGTAACAATATATGAAAATGATATATTAAATTTTAAAATATTTAAAAATTTTTCATCGAGTAATGAAAAAAGGAAAATATCACAATATAATTTTGAAATAAAAGATTCTCCAATTACAATTGGAAGAGAAAATTGTTCAATTACAATTGATAATAATTTTCTATCAAGAATTCATACTACTTTTATTTATGGAAATAATAATAAATGGTGTCTTATTGATGGAAATGAAAAAAGAAAACATAGTACTCATGGTACATGGATTATATTAAATAATAATATTTTTGAATTAAATCCTACAAATGAAAATTATGAAGTTAAAATTGGTGAGCAAACTTTCAATATTTCTATTCAAACTGAATAATTAATTGAATATATTTTTTTTGTAAATTGGGTTTATTTTTTTTTAAGGATTTTATATAATATAAAGTTTATTATAAATTTATTTTTATATTGGATATAAATATATTAATTTTTTTAAAGAATTTATCAATGATTTGATATTTTTTATAAACTTAATTTTTTTATTAGAGCAACAATTATTTATTGTCAAAAAGTTTAAAGAAAAAGAAAATTGCAGTAATAATAAGGATATGTTTAAATAAATATTAATGATAAATAATCTAGTATATTGAATATTTAAAATTTATTTAAATTATTTTTAAAAATGTTATTAAAACAAAAAATAAATTTTCTAATTATTTAAAAATTATTCACTTAATTTTGAATAAAATAATTTAAGAAAATATATTAAATAAAATAAAAATTAATTAATGTTTTTGATAAAAATAATAATATTAAAATCTCTTTTATTTATTTAATAATTACATAAAATATATATAATAATATTTCAGAGTATAAATATAAAATTTATCCCATTAAATTATCAAGTTCTAAATTGATAATATGGAATAATTTTTTTTCAATATGATTTTTATTATTATTGTTATACAAATTTTTATACTCTTTGCAAAAATTGTCAATTTCTTTTTCTGTAATCTCCTCATCTTCTTCAGCATTCCATGTAATTTTATTTTTTAAATTATTATGAACTCCTAAAGCAATCATAGGTTTAGATAAAAATTTAATCATTTTAATATGATTAATTTCTAACATTAAATCAGTTAAAAGTGCTAACATTTGCATATTTTTAATATATGACAAAAAATCAGTATTTAAAAATATTTTTTTTTCTCCTCTTTTAAATATTTCATTTTTTAATTTTAATCTTTTCCAAGCTAAGCAAGGACAAAATAAATAAATTACACTTTCACAACAAAGATGATATCTTGAAATAGGATTTTGACTTAAAACTTCTAAATCTAATATTTTATCATAAAATGATTTTTTTTCATTTAAAACTAAATTATCAGTCGTAATTGCATCTTTAGTAGTATAATTATTAATATTAATATTAAGTTTTTTTTGAAAAGCATTTTTTTTTTTTCTATTTTTATAATCACGAATTGACATTTGAAATTTTTCATTTTTAACTTTTCTAATCGTCCCTGAAAGATTATCAGTATATTTTTTTGTAATTTGTCTAATATCATCATTAGGAAAAATTAATTTTAATTTTTTAATTAAAAAATTTTTTCCTGAATTAGATTCAATAAAATGATAAACTCCCATCATAATTTTTTCCTTTGCATAAAATTTATTAATTCTAGTCATAATTACATATAAAAATAATAAAGTTTGAGAAGTAATAGAAGAAACCCCAGCTAAAAATTCAGTAAATTTCATATATTTTCTTGAAACTGTATAAATCGCATTATCACTTCTTAAAAAATATTTTGCAAATTTATTATAATCATCAGGTTTTTTTTCAAATCTATCTCTTCCTTTAAATAAATTATAATATGAAAAAAAAGAAAATCCAGCATAATATTTATTATTATAATTATTAAATAAATAATTTTCATATGACATAAAATTTTGAGTAAAATAAAATATTTCCATTTTATTAAAATCAACTGGAGATAATTTTAAAAATTCTTGTCTTATATAAGGAGAAACTGGATTTTTTTTACTTTTTACATCAATTCCATAATCAATATGATATAATTGAAAAGTACAATCATCTTGAGTTAAAAGATGATAATATAAATCATAATCATTTTCTCCTGTTTTTGTTGATGAAACAGTTAATTCTACATATTGATAAATATCATCTGTATATAAACCAGAAACTGTTATGTTATTATCAGTAAAACAAAATATTTTAGTTATTTCATGTTTTTCAAATGTTCTATCAAATAAATTATAAAAATTGTCTTTTTTACAATATGTAAAATTTAATTTTGTTTTTTTTTTATTTACTATTCCATTATTTTTTGTTAAAATTACGTGATTTGCTTCAATTTTAAAATATTCCATTTCTTGATCTTTATATATATCTGTACAAGAAATCCCAAATCCTTGGGTTAAAGAATAATTTTTAAAATTTATTTTATCTGTTGATGGTGTTATTGTTTTATAGGATATTATTGCCATATTTTCTCTTTTTAATAAACTTATTAGATTTATTATTATATATGTCATTGCTATTGAGAGAAATAATAAAAATACTAATCCTCCTGTTACTGAACTAAATTTTTCTTTTGATTTGTAATGAAAATTAAATGATACTCCAAAGTAGTCACATTTTTTTATTATATCTAAAATTTTTTGTTTCATATTTTTGTTTATTTTTTTTAATGAGGAAAATTATAAAATCCCATTATAATATAATATAAAATGATTTGAATAATTGAAGGAAATCTATTTAAAACATAATATTATAGAATAACAAATATTTATTTCTGGTCATAATATATTTATATAATACTTTTTAAAAATTAAAAATAAAAATAAAAAACTATCAATAATTAATGTAACAAGAATAAAGCACTTTTATTATCATTAATTAATTGGAAATTTCATTATTATTGATTAAATATTCCTAATATCTCAAATTGAAAAAATATATGGATAATTAATAACATTATCTTCAAAATCATTATCAAAATTAATTATTAAACTAATCTTATTTAGTTTGAATACTCTTATCATAATTTTATTTTAATTATTATTATATTTTATTCTTTTATAGAATCTAAAATTTAATAATTTAAATATATAATTACTTTTTTTATTAAATCATTTTTTATAATAGAAATAAATAATGAGTTATTTTTATTATATTATAGTTTTATTATATAAAAAAACAATTAAATTAAAATAATAAACTATTTTATATTATTATATAATTAATTAAATATTTCATATTAATAAACTTAATATATATATTTCTATAATAATAAAATATAATATTAATTGATTTTTATATTATTATTACTTCAAACAATTAAATAAAATTATCTATTATTAAGTATTTAATGATTACAATGAATTTCAATAATTATCTCATACCTATAAAATAATTTATCATAAAATAATTAATATGTATTTTGAAAATATTTATTTAGATTTTTGATATTATTTCAAATCAATTAATCTGTATTTATTTATAAAATAATATCTTAAGGACAATATTTTACTAAATTTATGAAATTAATTGTTTAATTAATAAATGATAAGTTAGATAATTCAATAAAAGAAATTTAAGAAAAGTAACTTGAAGGTATAATATCAAATGTAAAAAAATGAAAATTAGAAAATATCAACAAAAAAAATATAAAAATGCTCATAATTATTTCTTTTTTAAATTTGAGAAAAAATAATATTTTCAAAATTTTTAATAAATATATTATTTTAATGTTTATTTTATATTAAAGGTTCGATATTATTCTCATTATCATCAAATATATCAGATGGAATTTCGTCAAAAATATTATTAGTAACTTTATTATTATCAACTATATTGCCATCATTTTTTTTTTCTTGAATAACTTCATTTCTTTTTTTTTCTTCAATTTCTATATCATTTTTTTTCTCATTTTCTTTTTTTTCCTCTTCTTTTTTTTCTTCTTCCTCATCATTTTTTTTAACTTTAATAACAATACCTTTTTCTTTAGGTCTTTCTCTTTTTATATTATAATCAATATTTTTATAAGTTTTAGAAACTAAATCAAATTCTCCATTTTCAAATAAATTAATCATATTTTTAACTCTATTACCACTATTTATATTATGATTAATTGAATTTATATCAGGCGGAGGTGGAATATTTTTTTTTTCTTCAGGTTTAAAAAATTTCTTTTTTATTTCATCTGTAATTTCTCCCATTTCTTTACTTTTATCTTTAATAATCAAAACATAACCATTATTTTTAATTATAAATGGATATTTATCTAAACTTGTATTTTCATATTCAATCAAATCTATAAATTCCATTTTCATTATTTCATCAAGATAAATATTAAATTTTATTTTTATTATTTGAATATTTTCTTCTTTGCTTATTTCTGGAAAATATTTTAATATTATTTTTTCAATTGATTTAATTGACTCTGAATAATTCATAATTATTTCAATTGGAAATGATAAATTCCAATTTGAAATATTAAAATATCTTAAAGTTAATTGAATTATTTCATCATCTGAATAATTTTTATTTTCAATTAAAGAATAATCAATCATATTTTTCTGAATATTTTGAACTACAATTTTCATATCATTAACGAAATCTAAATTTTTTAAAATTGTATTTTCTAAGAATATTTTTCCTGGTCTTCCAGAAATTAAATTCCTAAGAATTATTATATAATTATCATCTTCATGGAAAGGAAGATTAAATTTTTCTAAAATTTCATTTTTTAAATCTAAAATACTTTTATCATTATCAATAATAATTTTACCAATATCTTCAATTTTATATGGAAAAATATTATAATTTTCATCATCATATATACAAATACATATATAAATAATTAATTGATTTTCTTTTAAAGGATTTCCTTTTTCTAAATAAATAGTAAATTCTTTTTCATTTCTCATATAATTTGATAAAGTATTATCTAATTCAAATAATTCTTCTCCTTTTTTTCCTCTTTTTTTTATTATTATTTCATCAGGATTATATGATAAAGTTTCACATATTCTTCCTTTTATTTCTCTAATTGTATCATATTTATTTACTATAATTTGATTAGAAAAATTAGATAAATCATCAAGAGTATTAAAATTAATTGTTATTTTTCCTTTTTGTTTTTTAAAAATTGTCATCCAATTTGAATTTGACATTGAAATATTTTCTCCTATTTCAATAAATAAATCACCTCTTTGTGATAAATTTTTTAAATAAATATCATTATCACTATATAAATACTTATTTTCAATTTGAGTATAAGTAACATCAATTCCAAAACCAAAATCATTTCTTCTTAAAACAAAAATTTTAGTATTTAAATCTAAATTCAAACTTTTACATATTTCAATAGGTAAATCTTTCATTTTTGATTTAGTAGATATTTTAATTTTTTTATTAGGATATTTCTCAAATGGAGTATCAGAATCGATTTTATCATTAAATAAATGAATATTTATTTCAATTAAATTTGGATCATAAATAGGAAAATTTCCATTATTATCTGGTAATTGAATTGAGTAATGTTTATATGATGAAAGATAAATTTGTTCTAATGTATCATTATCTAATGCTTCAATGTATTCGAGTCCTGTTTTATACATTGAATTATATTCTCTTATTTTAAATTTTTGAGATTCTTCATCATTTAAATTAAATTCTTTTATTAATTTTTCTTTTAATTGTTGAAACGTTGAAGTTTTTTTTATTGATATTATTTTTTTTATATCATCTTTAAAAAAAGTAATATTTATTTGACTAATTTTTTCTTCTCTTTCCTTTTCTTTTTTTATTATTTCTTCATTTTCTTCTTTTAACATTTCAATTAAACTATCATTAATTTTCATATCATCAATAGTATAAATTTTATCATTTTTTGAAATTTTTTTATACATTAAACAATAAGCAGTAGTAGAAGAAGCAAAATTTTTATTTATTAAATCATCATTTCCAAAAACATTTATAATATTCTCAATATTAATTTCACTAACATGACTATCATTAAAGTTATACCATTTATTATCTTCAAATGATTTAATATAAGCAAAATAATGACCTCCATTTGCAGTTCCTGATTGAATAACAATTGAAAATAATTCATAAACATTTGGTCCTTCTTTTAAATAATTATTTATTATTTCTTCTGAATATTGAATACAAAAATTATCATTTTCATCTTCATTTGGATTATATATTATATCTTTATAATCATTTAGATATTTATTACAATTTAAAATTAATGGAAATGGTATTTTATTATGTAATTTATTTTTTGTATTAATTTGGAAATCATAAAAAAATCTTCCTAACTGAATAAATAATATTTTAGGAAATTTCTCAAATTTCATATATTTAAGAGCATCTACTTTTTTATTACATTTACTACAAAAATATTGATTATCTTTTTCTAATTTCTCAGGTTTAATAAAATTCATTAAAGCCATACCAAGTGATTTATTATGAATTCCTTCAAAAATATTAATAACAGGTAAACTTAAATCTAAAAAAGTATCTTCATTAATTGATTTATTATTACATTCTAAACATTGAATAATAGATTGATAATTTCCTCTATATAATTCATTAATAAAATTATCATATGTTCCAATTGAAATTTCAATAGCTTCAAATAAAACTCTACATAATTCTTCAATATCTTGTTGAATATAAACTTCATTATTATTCCATTGAAAACTTTTAGTTAAATCAACTGTTTGTTCTATTTTTCTTATTGGATTTTGTAATCGATAAAATAATTTTTGAAGTTGAAATAAAATACAATCTTTTGAATTACCATGTAAATTAATATCATAATTCCAATTAAATATTTTTAATCTAAATTCTGGAGTCATAAATAAAGATTGTATTAATGAGTTTAAATAACATGTTGAACCTTGATTTTGAAGACCTATATATTTTATATTTTTTGATTTTGTATTTAATTCTTTTTTTCTTTTTTCTATTAATTCTCTTGATTCGATATTTAATGGAAGTGGTGGAGGAATTGGTATTGATGACATATTATTTTTTTAAATATTTTTTTTATATATAACCAAAAAATTATTTTTTTATGTTTTTTTAATTGAATTTAAATTTTTATCATTTTATATAAAAAATTTACCTGAAGAGTTTTCTCATTAATAGACAACTCCAAACAATATTTTTTATAATTAATAAAGTTAAATGTAGTTCTTTATTATAAAAATATAATTTAATAAAGATTTATACTTAACAAACATTTAAAAAAAACCTTTTAAAAAAAATAAAAATAAAAATAAAAATAAAAAATAAACAAAATATTATATTATATATTAACATATATTCTCCATTATAAATTTAATTTCCCTATTTCTAAAAAAAATATTTAAGAAATCCTAAATACATAAGAACTTGCTTGTGTAAAAATCCTAACCCATCTCATTGCATTATAATTTTTATCATTACTCAAAACTTTTAATTCTTTAATTTGTAATTTACTAATATTATAATTAGGTATTTCAAAAGACATAGTAATAGGACCTAATTCTTTTCTTAATTGACTAGGTTTATTAACTTGAAGTGTAATTTTAATATTTAAAGTATTTTCACTTCCTCCATTCATTTTAGGAATTTTCCAAATACATAATTGTTGATTTTTTATATATTCAACTTTTTGATTATTTCTATTTTTCATAGGTAAATCAAAATAAACACTTTGACTTTGTTTAGGAATATTAAATTTAATAATAATATTACCACCATTAATTTTACTTGAATAATTAGCTTGAACTTTTAATTTTAATTCTAATTTATAATCACTTTCTTCAATAATTGAATATATTTTAAAAGGAGGAGCAAATTCAGAATTAATTTGATAATTCATTAAAATAAATTCACCTTCAGGAGGAATAATATATAAAGTACTTAAATTTTCTAAATCTTTAATTTGAACTCCTTGATATAAATTATAATCATCTATTATCATTCTTCCTGAATTATAAGTTGATTTACCAAATGTAACATCATCACTTAAAACTATTTTTAATTCTGGAGAATTTTTCAAATAACTTTTCATTTTAATTGCTCCACCAACTCCACTATTAATAATACTACCATTTTTATTAAATAAACAAGTTACTTTTTCAAATATATCAACAAAAATTTCATTTTTGCTTTTAGAATCATTTGTTATTACAATTGATCTTTTTGTATTTTCATTTGATTTTACATTTTTATTAAACATTTCTTTTATTGTATTTATATTCTTTAATGATACTATTGGTTCATTATATACAAATTGTTTTACTTTTTCAGTTGAGGAAATTTGAGGAAAACCAAAATCAATCATTTCATCAATTATTTCATATATTAATACAAAATTTTTTTTTATTGATTCTTCTGTAAATTCACCACAATGATCTTTTATTACTCTCATTAATTTTTCTAGTATTTCAATATAAAAATTAGGAGAACCATTTTCAAGTGTTGCTATTACAAAATATAAATTTTGTCTTTTATAATATATAAAGTTTATTCCTTCTTCATTAAAAATTGGTGGTGATTGTTCTTCTTCTGTATATAAGTTTACTTTTCTAAAAAAAATTTCATTTGATTTTTTTATATCAAATCTGAAATCTCTGAAAATTATTGTGTCCCCTCTTCGAGATAAGATAAATAATTGAGACACTGACATTTTTTTTTTCAAATATATATTTTTTTTGGATTAATGTTTATTTAAAAATATAATTTTTTATTTTTATAATTTAATAATATATTTAATTATTTTATTATTGGAAAATATAAATAATCATACCCAAAAAAATATTATTTAAATTAATTTAATTTCTTAATGATGCAAAAAAAAAAAAAAAAAAAAACAAAAAAAAAAAAAAAAAAAAAAAAAATACAAAAAAAAAAAAAAACAAAAAAAAAAAAAAAAAAAAAAAAAAAAAAAAAAAAAAAAAAAAAAAAAAAAAAAAAAAAAAAAAAAAAAAAAAAAAAAAAAAAAAAAAAAAAAAAAAAAAATTCCAAAAACTCAATAATAAAAAAACTAAAAAAAAAAAATAAAAATGA
>Ga0256407_10004767_pt1 | contig 22272 bp, 20 predicted proteins | sample RumenRJG_04DNA_FD_193489 | JGI IMG/M metagenome (GOLD analysis project Ga0256407, IMG submission 193489) | Bovine rumen microbial communities from Lethbridge, Alberta, Canada - RJG_04 | ecosystem: Host-associated > Mammals > Digestive system > Stomach > Rumen | place: Canada: Alberta... | reverse complement strand
CGAAGCCATCGTGGCTGCCATAGCGGAAGGCAACGCAGACAAGGCCAGAGCCGCGGCAGACATTCACATCGACAGGCTTAAGGAGCTCGTTGTAAAAGAGGGCGTACAGCAGAGGCACGTGTAAGGGTCCGCTAAAGAAAACGCAGACAGAAGGTGTCAGAAATGACACCTTTTATCATATTTGACATAAAGCCGCGAAAGCGCGGCGGGGAGATGAAAATGAGAGAAAAATTCCTGAAACTGCAGAACGGCAGCGACATCAGAGGAGTATCCCTGACGGGAGTTCCCGGAGAACCCTTAAGCCTCAGAGAGGACGAGGCCAGAGAAATTGCCATAGGTTTTATCGCCTGGCTTTCGGACAAAATCGGCAAGAAACCCGAAGAGATGACCCTGGCGATAGGAAGAGATCCCCGCACTTCAGGCCCGAGGCTTCTGGACGGCCTCATGGATGGATTCGGAGAGTACGGATGCAGGGTCTACGATTTCGGATACGCCTCGACACCTGCCATGTTCATGGCTACAGTCTTTGAAGAGTTTGCATGCGACGGAACAGTCATGATAACAGCAAGCCACTTGCCGTACAACAGAAACGGATTCAAATTCTTCACAAGAGACGGCGGACTGAACAAAAAGGATATCACGACCATACTTGAATACGCCGCCGATAAGGACGCCCAGAAGGCAAAGCTCGGCGAGCCTCCGTTTGCCGGTCAGCAGGTTCACAGACTGGGCAAGCTCGTGTTTGAAGCAGAGAAGAATGACATAATGACGCCTTACTGCAAGTTCCTGAGAGATCTGATTGTAGACGGCGTCGGAGCAGGAGACAGACCTCTTGAGGGAATGAAGATTGTCGTCGATGCGGGAAACGGCGGAGGCGGATTCTACGCGACAAGAGTGCTCAAGCCTCTCGGCGCGGATATAAGCGCCAGCCAGTTCCTGGAGCCGGACGGCATGTTCGAGAACCACGCACCAAACCCGGAGGATAAAGAGGCGATCAACGCAATCTCACTTCAGACGGTAGCAAGCGGCGCTGACCTGGGCCTGATCTTTGATACTGATGTTGACCGTTCCGCGGCCGTTGACAGCTGCGGAAGGGAAATCGCCAGAAACGGGATCGTCGCCATGGCCGCGGCACTCGTAGCGGAGGACCATCCGGGGACTACAGTTGTTACCGACAGCATCACAAGCCGTCAGCTTACCAGGTTTATCGAAGACAAGCTGGGGCTGAAGCACTTCAGATACAGGAGAGGATACAGAAACGTAATCAACAAAGCAATTGAACTCAATGAGCAGGGAATCGACTCTCAACTGGCCATAGAGACTTCCGGTCACGCGGCGCTTAAGGAGAACTTCTTCCTGGACGACGGCGCCTACCTGGCGACCAAGATCGTAATCAAAGCCGCGAAGCTGTTCAGACAGGGTGAGAAGATAGACAGCGTAATCGAAGAGCTGGAGGATCCTGCTGACGAAAGAGAGATAAGGATACCGATCCGCGACGACGATTTCGCCGGATACGGGGACAAGGTGCTCGCGGAACTGGAAGAGTACGCAAAAGCAACCGAAGGGCTTTCCCTGGAAGAGCCTAATTATGAAGGCGTAAGAATAAACTTCGACGGGGAAGGCTGCGGAGCCGAAGGCTGGTGTCTGCTGCGCAAGTCCCTTCACGACCCTCTTCTTCCGATGAACATGGCCTCGGATGAAGCGGGTGGCTGCGAAAAGATAAAGAAGATAATGATGGAGTTCCTGTCGCGCTATGACAAGCTCGAACTGTAAGAAAGGCGTGTAACATATGAACCTTGATGAAAAGCTTAAGAGGCTTGAAGAGATAATCTCGGGTTACGGCCAGATGATTGTGGCCCTTTCAGGCGGAGTGGACAGCACTTTTCTGCTTACTTTTGCTGCAAAGGTGTTTGCAGAAGCGGGCTGTCCCGACAACGTAGCGGCAATGACCGCCACGGGACCGCAGTTCGCGGCTGACGAGTCAGAGTACGCGGAGGCCCTGTGTGAAAAGATTTCCGTAAGCCATAAGAAGCTGGACGCGTCATTTGTTCTTGACAAGATCAGAGACAATCCGGCTGACAGATGCTATCACTGCAAGAAGGAGCTTTTCGCAATGATGAAAGCCCGGGCGGACATGGTCGGAAGCGTGCTGGCCGACGGGACGAATCTGGACGATCTCGATGACTACCGTCCCGGCTACAGAGCCATACAGGAGCTTGGAGTCGCCAGCCCTCTTAAGGAGGCGGGAATGACCAAGGATGACATCCGCGAGGCTCTCGCCATGATGGATGTCCGGGAAGCTTCGGAGAAATCGCACACTCCTGCCTTTGCATGCCTGATGACGAGGATACCGTTCGGAGAGGAGATCACTGAGGAGAAGCTGCGGATGATATATGCCGCGGAGGAATACCTGAAGAGTCGCGGATTCACGCAGCTGAGGGTGAGATGCCACGACACGGCCGGCGGATATCTTGCGAGAATCGAACTGGAGCCGGATGAGATGGAGGAAATGACCCTTGCGGGCGCGGCTGAAATCGACAGGGAAATCAGAGGCTGCGGATTCAGCTTCGTTACCATTGACCTGGGTGGATACGAAAAGGGAAAAATGAACAATCTGCAGGGCTGAGATAGCCAAAAGCCTTGTTGCATATAGGTTTTTGCTATGTTATAATGACCATGCAGTGAGGACTGCGATTACTAAGTCTACAAACCCAAATTTATTAATAAGTGGAGGAAAAGAGAATGAACAAAACTGAATTAATCGAAGCAGTAGCAAAGGAAGCTAATCTGTCAAAGAAAGATGCAGGCGCTGCAGTTGCCGCAGTATTCGGAGAAATGACTAAGGCTCTCCAGAAGGGCGACAAGGTCCAGATGATTGGTTTCGGTACTTTCGAAGTAAGAAAAAGAGCAGCCAGAAAAGCTAGAAATCCACAGACTGGCGCTGAAATCAAGATCAAGGCTACTAAGGTTCCGGCATTCAAGGCAGGAAAGGCTCTGAAGGACGCTGTAAAATAATTGACTGACATAAGATGCGGTACGCCTTGCGGCGCACCGCATTTTTCGTATTGGAGAGGAAAAAGAGATGAGCGCAATCGAAGTACTCAAGGAAAAAGCAGAACAGGCAAAGGACAAGGCCGCAGAAGCAAAGGATAAAACTCTGGAAGCAAAAGATAAGTTCGCGCCTGCGATAAAGGATCTTACTACCGAGGCAGGTTTTCTTGCCAAAGAGGCGGAGTCCGAAATCAAGATACTGAAGGATCAGGCCAGGGAAGTCAAGAGCGGAGGAGTTACGTCGCTCTTCAGGAAACCGGAGCCTGATGACATTGTTGTTCTCAGCAGAAAGGCCCGCAGGAAGGCGAACAAGCTGGAGAGAAAGGCCGCCAAGCTTGAGAGAAAACTGAGAAAAATCGAGAAGAAACAGCTTAAACATCTCAAGAAACTGGAAAAGGAAAGCAGACAGTAAGAAGCGGTAAAGCAAATGGATGCGGAACACTTAAAGAGAAAACTAGAAAGAGAGATCCGCGAGGCCGCTCTGGAGTTTCAGGAAAGAGAAGACACAACCTGCAGGTTCGGTGAACCTGCCGTGGGTTATGTAAGTGTCGATGACGTGCGCTTTGACATGCTCTTCGCCAGAGGACTCAACGGGCATCCGCGCGAGATATACCGTCCGGGAAGGACGATAATCCTCTACTATCTGCCTCTTGCGGAGGAGACGGTAAAGGCAAACGAGGGAAGCGAAGAACCCGCGGAGGAGTGGGTGAGAGCGTATTATGAATCCCTCTGGCTTGCCATGGCGGTAAATCAGAAAATCAGGGAGGTCATGGTCGGCCAGGGAAGACTAATATCCGGCCTGAGCAACATGGTGTCCTGGGAGGACGATAAACTGCGTGAAGACTGGTCCTTCAAGTTCGCCGCGGCGATAGCCGGAATGGGCGAGATGGGACCGGCAGGATCATTCCATTTTGACGGAAAATACGGCGGACGCGTAGGCGGAATGATCACCGACGGAATGTACGCGGATAAACCTGAAGCTCTCGAAGGAGAAGAGCTGGCGAAAGCCTTCGCGGAACTTCTTGATCCGTGCCTCTTTGAGGGTCCGTGCAGCGAAGAGATGATAAAGGCCTGCCCGGGAGGAGCCGTATCAGCAGAAGGAATCGACAGGGCGCTATGCCGTGATTACTGCAGAACTATAAACGAGACCACACCTGTTCCTGAGGTTTGCGGAAAGTGCTTCAGGTTCAAAGTATAAACCATGGACAAAGCGGAATTATTCAGGAAGACAACATCAATTAAGCCTGCCGACAGGCAGGCTGTTTTAGGGGCAAAGGCAAGACAGGCGTCTCTGGCCAAGCCGCCGGGATCCCTCGGCGGACTTGAAGACATGTCCGTCAGGATAGCCGGCATGACCGGCAGTGTCATCAACAGGATCGGCAGAGGCTGTGTTGTCGTGTTCTGCGCAGACAACGGCGTAGTCCGCGAGGGCGTCGCATCGGCGCCGCAGTCTGTAACAAGGGCCCAGACTATCAATTTCACAAGGCGGCTGACGGGAGTCGGCGCTCTGGCGAAGAGCTACGACAGCGAAATACTGATAGTCGACGTTGGCGTAAAAGATGAAATACCGGAGGAACTCTACACAGACGTTCCCCTTGAAGATACACATAAAATAGTAAACAGAAGGCTGAGAGACTCCGGCCAGACCGACAGCATCGCGGAAGGTCCGGCCATGACAGAGGAGGAAGCCTTAAGGGCAATCGAAGTCGGGATCGAGATGGCGGACGCCGTCAGCAAAGCCGGCTTCAGCATCATGGGCGCAGGCGAGATGGGAATAGGCAACACCACCACCAGCGCGGCTCTCCTCTCGGCCATAACCGGAAAGCCCGCCGAGGAGACGGTCGGAAGAGGCGGCGGCGTAAATGACGAAGGGTTTGCCATAAAGAAGAAAATCGTCAGCAGCGCCTCGATGAAATACCGCGTGGACGGCGGCATACTCGCCGGCACTGAAGAGCTAAGAGCGAGCCGCATGGTTGACGCCCTGGCGCTGATGGGCGGGTTCGACATATGCGCCATGACGGGAGCGTATCTCGGCGCGGCGCTTAACAGGATGCCTATTGTAATAGACGGATACATATCAGCAGTGGCAGCGCTCGCAGCCTATGTGATAGCGCCGGCGTCGGCGGATTACATGATAGCCTCACATAAATCCTTTGAAAAAGGATACAAACTGGCTGTGGATACCCTGGGGCTGATGCCTTTCCTTTCTCTGGACATGAGGCTGGGGGAAGGCAGCGGCTGTCCTGTCGCTTTCAGCGTAATCAGGGGGGCGTGCGATGTCATGGCAGACATGGCGACCTTTGATGAGGCGGATATAAATGACGATTACCTTGAGGAGATAAGAAGCGAAAAGAAGTATCAGAAATGAAGTATGTCAGAGGTTTTTTAATGGCATGGGGAATGTTCTGCTGGATACCGTGCCCATATAAAGAATGGCGGCTGGAGGACCGCAAGGCTCAGGTGGCAATGCTGCCGCTTGTCGGTGCGCTTATCGGAGCGGTCGTCTGTCTGTGCTGGTGGGCGCTGAGCCTTATCGGCTGCAGCAGCCTGCTTGCCGGCGCTCTGCTTACGGGCGTCTATTTCCTGCTGACGGGATTCATTCATGTGGATGGATTCATGGACTGCAGCGACGCCATTATGCCGAGACATCCCGAAATGGAGGAGAGAAGACGGATACTCAAGGATCCTCACGCCGGGGCATTTGCTGTGATCTGCCTCGTGATCATGCTGATCGTTTTTACGGGAGCAATGGCTGATATCGCGGAGGAGTTCAGCATCAAAAGCTGCAGCCTGCTCGTCGTGATTTTCACGGCCTCAAGAACAGTCAGCGCTCTGGAAGTAATAATGAGGAAGCCGATGTCGACAAGTCAGTACAGCCAGCTTGACGAGCCGGGAAGAGCCAGGGACACAATTCCCGCCATCGTGATTCTTGTCGTCGTGCTGGGCATATGCGAACTGATTATGTCAGACATGAGCTGGTGGGCTCTAATCGCCGAGCTCTACAGCAACATCATTGCCCTGACAGTCATGGTTGCCGCCTTCATCACATGCAGCATCGACTGCAGAAAACTGGGAGGAATGAACGGAGACATTTCGGGTCACATGATAACAATTTCCGAACTGTTCGGAGTACTGACGATGGCCCTTATATTATAGGAGAAAAAATGAACGTACTCATAAGCGGCGGAGCTAAAAACGGCAAATCACTTTACGCCCAGCAGATCGCATCTGACCTTGCGGACTGCGGGCCCCTTTATTATATTGCCACGATGATCCCGCGCGATGAAGAGGACAGAGCGAGAATAAAAAGGCACATCAGCGAAAGAGAAGGCTGGGGCTTTACGACGATCGAACAGGGAAAGGGCATTGCTGAACTGATTCGAAGAGAGGACGTTGACCTTAAAGGAAGCTTTCTTCTGGACAGCGTTACGGCCGTTCTCGAAAACGAGATGTTCCCCGTTGCCTTAAAGGATGGAAGGCAGGAGTTTCTGGGCGAGGACGCGGAGGCGCCTGAGAGAGTCAGGAGAGAGCTTGTTGCCTTTGCGGAAGCTGTAAGAGAAGCCGGCGGTTCGGTCGTGTTCGTATCAGACGGCATATACGGAGACAGCTGCGGATACAGCCAGTCGACCGAAAATTACAGAGAGGCCCTTGCGCGCGCGGACCGGGCACTGGCGGAGGTCTGCGACAGAGTAACTGAAGTCACCTGCGGAATCACAGAGGAGTGGAAATGATATTAGTCTTTGGAGGAGCGTATCAGGGAAAAACCGATTACGCCATGAAGGAATTCGGGCTGAGCGAGGTCTGCGACCTGTCGGAGAGCGGCGAGCCTGACTTTACGAAAGAGATCATAACGGGCATTGATGCCTTTGCGTTCAGGCTGTCCGCAGCGGGAGAGAACCCGACTGATTACTTCAGAGCGCGGCGTGAGCTGTGGGAGAACAAGGTGCTCGTAATCACTGACGTATCACAGGGCGTTGTGCCAATAGACAAAGATGTAAGAGCGGCGAGGGAAGCAAACGGCCGCCTGATGATATATCTGGCTGGAGAGGCGAAGCAGGTGCACAGAGTGTTCTGCGGAATAGGCAAGAGGATAAAATGAACTCACAGATAGTACTGATAAGGCACGGCATAACTGAAGGGAACGAACTGCGCGTGTACTACGGCAGCACCGATGTCTCTCTTTCTGAGAGAGGCATGCGGCTTCTCAGAGAGCAAAAGGCGCAGGGCATGTATCCGGAATCCGAGGACGCACAATACTTTACAACGGGCATGCTTAGAACGGAGCAGACGCTGGAAATTCTCTACGGGAAGCAGGAACACGAAGTGCTCGAGGATCTGCGTGAACTCGATTTCGGAGAGTTCGAAATGAAGACCTACGAACAGCTGAACAGCGTTCCGGAGTACCAGCGATGGATCACCGCGGAAGACAAAGATACTGCACCGCCGGGCGGCGAAAGCATAAATCACTTCACGGAGCGAATACGGCGGGGGTTCGATGAGCTCAAGGTTCAGAATGAACTCTGCATGCTGAAACTTCGAAACCGGGGAAGGGAGGCCATGACGATCTGCATATGCCACGGAGGCGTGATATCGGGGATCATGGATTACATCTGGCCGGGGGAGCACAAGAACTTCTTCGAGTGGATACCGGACCCGGGACACGGATATGTTCTCTGTCAGGAGGACGGCAGGATAACTGAATACAGGCAATTTTAAGTGCGCGCATATGAGGCTGCTACACCACGGATATGGTGGGGCAGCCTCTTTTGCTGCTTTCAACCTTATTACATTTTAAGGAAATTTGGGATTTTTCTATGATAGAATGCTTTACAGGATATGGAAGTTAAGATAGGAGAATACTATGGCGGATAACGAAACAAAGAAAAGAGTAATAACGATCAGCCGTGAGTACGGCAGCGGCGGAAGGCTTATCGGCAAGCGTCTTGCTGAGAAGCTTGGAATTCCGTATTACGACAGAGACACCATCAACGAGAGGATCTCAAGAGAATCAGGCTACGACAAGGACATGTTCGCGGGACAGGAAAAGAAGGCCAAGAACAGCTTCCTCTACAGTCTGGCTTCGGCCATGGGAACAGGAGAAGCAGGTCCTGAATCACTGAGTCTTAACGAGAGACTCTTCCTGGCTCAGTTCGACACGATACGCAAGATCGCTGAAGAAGGCTCCTGCGTTATCGTCGGAAGATGCGCAGACTACATCCTGCGCGGACTCCCTTATGCGACGAACATCTTTATCTACGCCGAGGAGGCGGACAAGATCAAGAGAGCCGTCGAGGAGTATGGTGATCCGGAGGATCAGGTCAGAAAGATCATGAAGAGCGCCGACAAGGCGAGAGCCAACTACTACGCCTATCACACAGGCCGTAAGTGGGGTGAGCATGTAAACTTCAATCTGTCACTGGACAGCGGATACCTGGAGCTCGAGGATGCTGTGGATCTCATCATCGCCTATACGGAGAAGCAGATCTGGAGAAAGTCGACAATAGACGAAGAACAGTATTAATTCGGAAGAGCAGGTGATCACAATGACGGTAAATAAAAAACTAATAAGTATTTTATTGTCACTTTTTGTGGCTTTGGCGTTCATGCCGATAACGGAGCAGGCTGCCTTTGCAGCTGCGCCGGCTGCTTTTAGTGCGTCCGGAAAGGTCACCGGTCTGTGGCAGTCATCTGCTCAATACAACAATGTTACCATCAGCTGGAGCGCCTACCCCGGAGCAAAAGGCTATCAGATCTACAGGGCCAATAAAAAGCGCGGGAAATACAAGAAGATAAAGACGACTACCAGCTGCAGCTTCACGGACAAAAAGAACAAGAAGCTCGGTAAGAAAAAGTACTACAAGGTTCGCGCCTACGGAACTGTAGGCTCATCCACACAGTACACATCCTACAGCGGCATCATCTCGGCCAAGCCGAGAGTCGGAACGCCGACAGGACTGACGGCGTACGGAGCATCCGGAGGAGTGACACTGAAGTGGAATAAAGTTCCGGGAGCCTCAGGCTATCAGGTTTACAGATCAACCAGCCCCGGCGGTTCATATTCGAGGCTCGGAACTACCAAAAAACTGCAGTACATAAACACTTCGCTCACAAAGGGGACTAAGTACTTCTACAAAGTAAGAGCGTACAAGAAAAAGCACGGAAAGAAATACGGATGGTTTACCGGCGCGGTCGAAGGGATGACCGGAGTTGGCGTACCGGGCGGATTCTGTTCGGTGCTTGCGTCAAACGGCACGGTCACGAATACCTGGAACGCGGTTCCGGGAGCGAGCGGATACCAGCTCCAGAGAGCGTCAACAACCAGCGGAGGCTATGTGGTTGTCGGTGAGACTTCAGCGACCAGCATGACTGACAGGCTTACTGCCAGCGGCACTTATAATTACAGAGTCAGGGCCTATTCGGTCATGAACGGCTCGAAGGTCTACGGAGACTTTTCGGCAGGCGGCAGAACCGCCGCGGTCAACCAGGCGCGCAGCTGGGTTGGATGCAAGGAGAGCAACGGATCTCATAAACAGATCATAGATGTCTACAACAACTACGGTCCGAGGTACGGCAAAATCAGCTACAGCACATCCTGGTGCGCGGCATTCGTATCAGCGGTTGCCATAGTGACGAACAACACTAACATCATTCCGGTGGACTGCTACTGCCCGAGAATGATGAACAGTTTCGCAAGCAGTACGACCAACAAGAGCTTTACGCCTCAGGGCGGAGACGTGGTCTTCTATGACTGGAACGCCAACAAGGTTCCTGACCACGTCGGAATGGTTGAATCCGTAAGCGGAAACGACGTGACCACAATAGAAGGCAACTACTCTGACGCAGTCAAGAGGAGAACCTTCAAGAAAGGGTATTCACTTCTGCTGTCATACGGACTTCCGAACTACAGCATAAGCAACGTCGTGTCGTATTCAGCGGCCGGATACAGCGCCATGTCAGCGGCGTCCGTATCTGAAGACGACGTTCTGAATGCCTGCGGGGAGATAACGGCAGAAGAGGAGACGACAGAACCTGCAGCAGAGCAGGCAGCGGAGCCTGAAGCTGAAGCGGCAGCAGGAGCAGCCGAAGCAGTTGACGGAACTGAAGCGGAAGCAGTCGGAACTGAGGCGGAAGCTGAATCTGAGGCCGGAACACCAGCGGAGGAGCCTGCTTTTGAAGCAAAGGCAGAAGCAACGGAAGCAGAACCTGCGACTGAAGTCGAAACAGCTGAAAAGATCGTCGAGTACATCCAGAAAGAAGAACCGGCAGAGGCCGCGGCTTCTGAGGAGAGCACCTATAACGCATTTCTGGTGTACGGAATATGTGATGAAATGGATATAGACGCATGCGTCGTGACTGTAACAGACAGCAGCGGCACTGAGCGTTCATATAACGAAGTGGTATTGGACGGAGAACTCTACATACTGGACGCTACTGAAGAAGGCGGCGTTCTGGAGAAGTTCACTCCTGAAGAGATCAACTGATAACACCGGCTGACCGGTGCCCATTCGCACCGGAGAAAGGAAAGCAAAATGGCAGACAAAGGAACTTATTACATCAGCACACCAATTTATTACCCAAGCTCGAACCTTCATATAGGTCACACATACTGCACGGTCATGGCAGACGCCATGGCGCGCTTCAAGAGACTTCAGGGTTACGATGTCATGTTCCTGACAGGCACTGACGAACACGGACAGAAGATACAGACCTACGCTGACGCCAAAGGCGTTACACCTCAGGAATATGTCGACGAGATCGTCGCCGGGATCAAGGATCTGTGGAAGACCATGGAAATATCCTACGACGACTTCATCAGAACTACTGAGCCGAGGCATATCAAGCGCGTACAGGAACTCTTCATGAGGATGTACGAAAAAGGTGACATATATAAGGGAAACTACGAAGGGTGGTACTGCACGCCTTGTGAATCATTCTGGACTGAAGGACAGCTCATCGACGGGAAATACTGTCCTGACTGCGGAAGGGAAGTAACAAAGGCAAAGGAAGAAGCGTACTTCTTCCAGATCAGCAAATACGCTGACGACCTCCTTACGATATTCAGAGAGAATCCGGACTTCCTCGTACCGGACTCCAGACGCAACGAGATGATAGCGTTCATCGAACAGGGAATGGAGGATCTCTGCATTTCAAGATCATCATTCGACTGGGGAATTCCGGTGCCTATTGATGAAAAACATGTAATTTACGTTTGGCTTGACGCCCTTTCGAACTACATCACCGCACTGGGATGGCCGGATGACCCTGCGAAGTACGACAAGTACTGGCCTGCGGACGTCCACCTTGTCGGAAAGGAAATCGTCAGATTCCACTCGATAATCTGGCCGGCAATGCTCATGAGCGCCGGACTGCCTTTGCCTAAGCAGGTAAGGGGACACGGCTGGCTGCTGCTCGGCGGCGAGAAGGTATCCAAGTCCAAGGCCGCCAAGGGAAGCGACGTCATCGATCCGGTAGTTCTGATCGACAGATACGGAATCGACGCGCTCAAGTACTTCCTGCTCAGAGAGTACACCTTCGGACAGGACGGTATCTTTACGAACGAAGTAATGCTCAAGAGACTGAACTACGACCTGGCCAACGACCTTGGCAATCTGGTATCGAGAACAGTCAGCATGATAGAGAAATACAACGGCGGAATCGTTCCGGATCTCACAGACGCAGGAAAGTGTGTTCCGGGCGAAGACGGAATCGACTACGACGCGCAGCTGAAGGAAACGGCAATAGCCGCCGCTGACAAGGTTGCAAAGCAGATGGATGACTTCAAGTTCAACATGGCTCTTGAGGAAATCTGGATCGTGGTAAGGCGCGCCAACAAATACATCGATGAGACAATGCCTTGGGTTCTCGCAAAGAGCGAAGAGGACAAGCCTCGTCTCGACAACGTGCTTCACAATCTGGCGGAAGCAATCAGAATCATTTCAGTTCTGATTCATCCGTTCATGCACACAACATCAGACGCCATCAGAAAGCAGATGGGCCTCTGGTATGCTGATGTAGCCTGGGAAGATGCGTTCACATTTGAGATGATGTGCGGCGAACAGGTCAAGAAGGGCGACGCCATATTCCCTAGACTGGACATAGATAAAGAACTCGAAGAGCTCTACGCCCTCGGCGGAGCGGCAGCAGGGGAGAAAGAAGAGAACATCCCTCTCGAGCTCAAGGATGAAATAGTCTACGAAGACTTTGACAAACTGGATCTGAGAGTAGGAACAATTCTCTCAGCGGAGAAGCACCCGAAGGCGGACAAGCTGCTCGTATTCCAGGTTCAGATGGGCACAGAGAAGCGCCAGATCGTATCAGGCGTGGCCGAGTACTTCAAGCCTGAAGACTGCGTAGGTCAGAAGGTCGTCGTAGTGGCCAATCTCAAGCCTAGGAAGCTGCGCGGAATCGAATCAAAGGGCATGCTGCTCTTTGCAGATAACGAAGTGGACGGAAAGGAACGCGTCGAATTCGTAACGACAGTTGCGGAAGACGGGAATCCGGTTACCTGATGGGACGTCCGAAGATTATCCGCATTACCATTTGTGACAGGTGAAGACCATGAAAAAATCCAAGATCAAACACATAAGAACAATAATTGCCTTCGCGGCGACGATCGCGATCGCAACGGCGTTCATGCCGATAACAGGCGACGCGGCTTACGCGGCTATCGACACTTCGAAAGCAGTATCGGGCCTGCGTGTAGCGGCAACTGAAGCGACCGCCGTAACATTGCAGTGGGACGCGTTCGCCGGGGCGACAGGCTATCAGGTGCTCAAGGCATCGGGCGCGAACGGCAGCTATTCGGTGATTCAGACTCAGCCGAGCACTGTCTTCAAGAGAACAGGACTGACTACAAACCTGACCTGCTACTACAAGGTCAGAGCGTACTTCAAGAACAGCAACGGTTCATTGTCGTACAGTCAGTACAGCCCGGTTATTTCCGGAACACCGAAAGCCTTCAACACAGGTGCGGCTGTTGGCGGTCTTGCCCTGGCGGGATATACGGATAAAACAATCACTCTCGCCTGGAGCCCTTATGCCAACGCGCAGGGATATGAGATCTACAAGGCGACCGCTCAGAACGGAAAGTATGAGAAGATCAAGTCGACGACAGGAACATCTTTCAAGAGAACCGGCCTGACGACAAACAAGACTTGCTACTACAAAGTCAGAGCGTACTACAAGAACAGCAACGGCACATATTCGTACAGCATGTACAGCTCCACGATTCCTGGAACGCCTATCGGATTCAGCAAGAAGGACAAGATCGGAGGCTTCAAACACTCGGGCAGCACATACAATTCAGTAACGCTCGTATGGAACAGCTATCCGACTGCTTCCGGTTACCAGATCTACAGAGCGAAGAGCAAGAACGGTAAATACAAGAAGATAAAGACTACGAAGAACACTTCTTATACGAGAACCAAGCTGACGACCAACACAACGTGCTACTACAAAGTCAGGGCGTACAAGAAGAGATCAGGCAAGAAGAACATCTACACCAAGTTCACCTCCTGCGTAGCGGCAACGCCGAAGATGTCAGCCCCATCAGAGGCTGTTGTATCCCAGAACACCGGAGTTACGCTGAACTGGGCGCCGGTAAGCGGAGCAAAAGGCTACGAAGTGTACAGGGCAACCAGCGCCAAAGGCAGCTACAGCCATGTTAAAACACTTTCGGCTACGAGCTGGACGAACACCAAGATTACTACCAACAAGTCATACTATTACAAAGTAAGAGCATACAGAACAGTAAACGGAAAGAAAAAATACAGCGGATTCAGCTCACCTCAGCTGGGCATGAAGGCACAGATATCTAAGGTAAACGGAGTAAGCGCCGTATCGCAGAGTAACAACGTCGGCCTTAAGTGGTCAGCGGTTTCCGGGGCTTCAGGTTATGAGGTTTACAGAGCCACCGGATCAAACAATGCGGCAGGTTACACCAACGTAGGCACCGCCACGTCGACCGCATTCAACGATTACAATGTCGCTAACGGTCTGACGTACTACTACAAGGTCAGAGCGTACAGAACAATCAACGGAGTCAAAGTATACGGAGACTTCAGTTCTGTTGGCTTCAGCAGATCTGCTGTAGTCAGCACAGCGGTTGCATGGCTTGGATGCAAAGAGTCAAACAAGACAAACAAGCCGATCGTCGATCTGTACAACTCCAACATGGGAACCAAGTTCTCATATACGACTCCATGGTGCGCGATATTCGTATCAGCAGTCGCCATCAAGTCGGGCACAACTTCCATCATAGTAAGAGGAAGCTACTGCCCTTCAGTAATAAATGTTTACAAGAACAGCAAGGTAAGCAACTACAAGTACGGCGCGGGCGCCAGCTATGTTCCAAAGGCCGGGGATGTCATCTTCTTCGACTGGAACAGAAACGGCGTACCTGACCACACGGGACTTGTTGCAAGCGTTAGCGGCAAAACAGTCAAGACAATCGAAGGCAACTACAGCGACGCTGTAGGATACAGAACCTTCTCTGTCGGATACAAGTATGTTCAGGGATACGGACTTCCTAACTACGACGACGCCAACGGCATCGTATACACGGGAAGCAGCAGCGCGTCCGTAGGGTGCGGTGAACTGTCGGCCATGGGTATCGGCCTGGAGCCTGAAGGAATTGACGAGCTGGGCGGCGAATATGATTTCGTTGAACAGAACGTTGAGGACAACATCGGCGAGGATGAAGGCGTATCCGATTACGACAAGATGGTATACATGATTTCCAAGGTCAGAGCCAGCGCTGAGACAGAGGGCATAGACTGCGCAGAGACGCAGTACTACGCAGCCTTCATCTACAAGCTCTGCAACGAGGAAGGAATGGAGTCATCGATCATGACTGTTGAGGACGCAGAAGGAACCACACACGCGTGGGTAGAGGTATATCTTGACGACAAGTGGTATACTGTAGATGCGTCCAAGGAAAGTGATCAGATAAAGGAATTCGTTCCGGAGTCGACTGATGTTGAAGGATCTTTTGTAGAACCAACAGAGGAAGACATGGAAGAAGCAATGGCTGAAGCGGATGCTGAGATACCGGCTGACGCAGAGGCGCCTGCAGAAGGAGAATCCGAATAATGTTATTCGATTCACACACACATTTTAACAATGAAGATCTTACGAGCCTGGAACGCCAGGCTCTCTTCAATACTGTGGATAATGCGGTAAGAGACGGCAGAATGTCCGGAGCTGTTGACATCGGCTTTGACCTGCCGAGTTCAGAAATGGCCGCGGAGCACGCCCGTGTCTGGCCGTGGTGTTACGCGGCTGTCGGCTGTCATCCTCATGACGCGAAGACGATGGATTACGAAAAGCTCGCTCGCATCGGACAGCTGGCCGCTGAAGAGAAAGTCGTCGCCATAGGGGAGATCGGTCTGGACTTCCACTACGACCTCAGCGACAGGGACGTGCAGAGGCTCTGGTTCAGAAAGCAGATCAGACTCGCCAATGAACTGATGATGCCGATAACAATCCACGCCAGGGAAGCGGATCAGGAGGTAATGGACATTCTTGTAGAGGAAGGCGCTTTCTCGGATGAGAGAAAGAACCGCTTCGGCCACGCCGGAGTGCTGCTTCACTGCTTCTCAGGATCTGCGGAGTTCGGCATGCAGTATGTACGGATGGGTGCGTACATCAGCGTGGCGGGACCGGTAACATACAAGAACAACAGGAAAACGGTCGCCATGGTCGGGGCAGTTCCCATCGACAGGCTGCTCGTGGAGACTGACGCGCCGTATTTGACGCCTGTGCCTTTCAGAGGGAAGAGAAACACCCCTCTGTTTGTGGAGTACACAGCCAGAAAGGTAGCGGAGATAAAGGGACTGTCTTTTGAGGAGACGGCTGAGATAACGAGAGATAACGCTAAAAAATTCTACGGCATAGATGAGTAACATGGAAGCCAGAATATCAAAAGTCGCAATAGTAAGATGCGATTCATATGAGCGGGAGAAGGTAAGCGCCGCGGTCAGAGAAGCCGTGGAGCTTCTTGGCGGCATTGACAGCATACTCGGCGAGGCTGCCGCAGTGCAGTCGCTGGGAAAGGACGCTGAGATCGTTCTCAAGCTGAACATGCTGGGAAGGCACGCGCCCGAAAAAGCCGTGACCACGCACCCGGAAGTTTTCCGCGCCGTCGGGGAGCTTTTGCAGGAAAACGGCTATGGCAATCTCGTCTATGGCGATTCGCCCGGCAGCCCTGTGTCCAACATGGAGAAGACGGCCGAAGGCTGCGGCCTCAAGGAGGTGGCCGACGAACTGGGAATAAAGCCGGGGGATTTTGACCGCGGCACTGATGTGGATTATCCGGAAGGGAAAGTCGCGAGACGTTTCGTTCTCTGCAATGAAATTGCAAAAGCCACAGGCGCCGGCGGCAAAGAACCTGCAGGACTGATCATAAACATCTGCAAGATGAAAACCCATCAGCTGGAGAGAATAACCGGCGCGGTCAAGAACACCTTCGGGTGTGTCTGCGGCGTCAACAAGGCCATGACGCACGCAACGTATCAGAGCCCTGAACATTTCGCCAGAATGCTTGCTGATCTGAACACTCTTGTCAGACCGGCGCTTCACATAATGGACGGAATCATCGCCATGGACGGCAACGGTCCGGCGTCGGGAGACCCCTTCCCGATGAACGCCATACTCGTTTCAACAGACCCGGTGGCGTTGGACGCGATGTTCTGCAAACTCATATATCTCGACCCGCAGATGGTGGCGACAAACACTGCTTGCGCCGACGCAGGTGTGGGAACATGGGACGATGAGAAGATAGAGATTCTGCTCGGCGGCGTTCCAATGCAGAAAGAAGGGGCTGTAATCACTACGGACGAGCTGGAAGTCAAATACGCTGACAAGAACTTCAATGTTCAGAGAAGCAGAGAGTTCCGCGGGAGCATGAGCCTAATGGGCCTCGTCAGGAGATTCGCAAACAAGAAGCCGGTGGTTATCGCGAATAAATGCGTCGGCTGCGGCGTATGCGAACAGACCTGTCCGCTGGAGGACAAGGCTGTAATAGTCAGACAGGACAGCACCGGAAGAGCAGTTGCGCAGTACGATCACTCCAAGTGCATCAAGTGCTACTGCTGTCAGGAAATGTGCCCGGAGAGGGCAATAACAGTAAAGAAATCACTGCTTGCGAAAATTGTTGACCGCAGGTGGAAAGTGTGATATTCTATGAAGGCTCGCGAGGGCAGAAAGGAAGTGAGAAGCATGAAAAAAGGAATCCATCCTGAGTATAAGGAATGTAAAGTAACTTGCGCATGCGGCAACACATTTATGACCAGATCAACTGAATCAGAAATCAGAACAGACATCTGCTCAGCGTGCCATCCGTTCTTTACAGGAACTCAGAAGTTCACCACAAGAGGTGGACGTGTTGAGAAGTTCAAGACCAAGTACGGACTCGAATAATTCAACGAAATCACGAAGACTGTTGCAAAGCAACAGTCTTTTTTCATGCGCTGAGCCGGCGCGAATTGCGGAAAGCTGTGACGGTAATTCCGACGCCTTCGGAAGTATGATTATATCGTGGGAAATCCATGGGTAGCTCAGACTGCAAAAAAGTTGGGCTACCAGCAGGAGAGCAAAAAGTGATATAATTATTAAGTTACAAAGGAGTGACAATTCATGCGTGCAAAGATTAGGATCCTGATCGCGTTATTCATGGTACTTGCGGTAACCGCTTCATACAGCGTCAACCTGCAGGGCATGATGATATACGCGACTGAGGATACAGAGACAATTGAATTACAGAATGACGCGGAAACCGACAGCGCGAAATCGGAAGAAGTCGATGGAAGCGACGCAAAGTCCGAAGAAAGGACTGACGCGACGCCGCAGGATTCCGCTGAGGAAAATGCTTCAGCTGAGGATGGCGAGGATTCTGATGCCGACGCTGCCGCTGCCGAAAGCGAGGAGGCTGTCGGGAGCGACGTTTCAGACGAAGCTGTTGCAGGGACGCTGGTCAACACGGATACATCTTACCGCGTGACAGTGACCTTCAGCGAGGACGCCGGCATTCCTGAGGGAGCGGAGCTGATCGTTGCGGAAAAACCGGAAGCGGAGTACATCGAGCAGGCAACGAAAGCGCTGGACGCCGGAAAGGTTGCTTTTGCCGTATTCCTGGATATCAGTATCGTGAAGGACGGGGAAGAGATTCAGCCAACTGACGATGTGAAGGTCGAAGTCGTACTGAACGAGATGCCTTCCGATGAGAATGGCGAACTGGCGGTCGTCCACTTCAAAGACGAGAACGACTCCGAAGCTGTGAAGAGCAGCGCTGAGAAAGATACAGTCGAATTTAAGACGGACGGCTTTTCTGTGTATGGTTTTGTCTATACTGTTGAATTCACATATGGAGAATACACATTCGCAATCGAGGGCGGCAGCGAGATTTTGCTCAGCGACATCTTCAGCCAACTGCATATTGAAGAAGATCTGATCAGCAGTGAGGCTGAGTGCAGCGCGCCGGAACTCTTCCGTATCGATCCGGTTCTCAGCGAAGACGATACCGTAACCGACTGGAATCTGAAGAGTCTCGAACCGTTTGCAACAGAAGAGACCCTGACTGTCAATCTGGCAAACGGAGATGTTGTTGTGATTACTCTGACCGATGACCAGCCGATCGAAACAGGATACGCAAATCCTTCGGGAAATGTCATATGGGAACTATATGAAAGAGGCGGGGAAAGAGTGATGGAATTCAGAGTGGTGAATCTTAACGCGTCTGATGAGGATAAAGCCATCACGAGGATACAGAAAGAAGGTTCAACCAGTCGAATTGCCAATGACGATCCACTCAGGACAACGACCAACAGAGTAATTATACATGACGGAATTACCGGAATCGGATGGACGGCATTGTATGATACGAGTGGTTATAATCCTCGGTTCCCGAATTATCGTCGCGATCAGAGTCAGACGGGAGTCCTTCAGGATTTCCATATTTTGAAAACCGTGGAAATCGAGGACCCCAGCGATATCCAGAGAATCGGCTGGAGCGCATTCCGCAGATGTTACGAACTTAAGAATATTAACCTCTCTTCCATGACGAATCTTACAGAGATTTTGAACCAGGCGTTTTCGCCGACCGGCCTTAAAGAACTGGATCTTTCGGGCTGCACAAGTCTTGAGTTGATTGGACACGGAATGTGCAGCGGGGCTTCATATACTGACAAACAACTGCTGACTAGTGTGAAACTGCCTAAGAACCTCAAAACGATAGGCAGTGATGCCTTTTACGAGTGTAAAAATCTGAAGTACGTATCATTTGAAGACATTTCGAGCGTTACGACCATTTATAGTGCCGCATTCATGGGAATAAGCCGCGATATTACGAATCCGATCGAATACATATCTGATGAGGCAACGAAACAGAGAGCAGCTACCCGCCCTGCGGTTAGGAGACTGTTTACCTCTGTGACATCATTCCCGGATAACTTCATTGATTTCACGGGGCTTGACAAAGAAGATTGGCCGCTCAATGTTAGCGTAAAGGATAAAACCACGACTTACAATGGAGCGGAACAGAATGGCTGCGAAATCAGCTCCGTCCCGGAAGGGGAGAGCGATACCTGCATCGTATCAGGTCTAAAGGATGGTCATAAACTGAGCATTCCAACCGACTCGTCGAGCTCGGCTAATCCGAAAGGATACACGCCTTCCCATGGGACAAATGTTGCGGGCAGTCCGTATGACAACGGAGCGTTCGCGGACAATCCGGAAATAGACGCCATGTATGAAGAATATGACTATGGCATCAACTATTATTTCAAAAACAAGACGCCTGGCAAGCTGACGATCACAAAGGCGCAGATGAGCGTCGAGGCGGCCTCTTATGACGGGCAGTACGACGGGACGGCCCATGCGGGCAGCGGGACGCCGAGCGTGACGGAAGGGACGAAGCTCTATTACAGCTATAGGAACGGAGACGCCTGGACCGACTGGTCGGAGGAAGCGCCGAGCATCACCGATGTAGGCACCGTCACTTACATGGTGCGCGCGACCAACGCGAACTATGAAGACGCCATCAGTGAACCGGCGAGCCTGACGGTCACAAAGAGACCGCTTACGATTTCAACGGGCAGCGCAGCAAAGACTTACGACGGTAACGCCCTTACAAACAGCCAGTACAGCGTAACAGGACTCGCGTCCGGAGACAGAATAACAGTGAGAACGACCGGTTCGCAGACGGCAGTTGGATCGAGTCCGAATACATATGCGGTTAACTGGGGCTCAGTAAAAGAGTCGAACTACGATATTACAGAAGCGCTTGGAACGCTGACGGTTAACGCAGCGGATAATCCGGGCGGCGGTGGCGGCGCAGGCGGCGGAGGCAACCCTGCCGGAAACGCGAACGGCGGTGCTCCTGGGGCGGCCGGACAGACAGCAAACATTGCGGACAATGCGACGCCGAGAACCGACGGGACAGTAATAAATGACGAACCTGCTCCGCAGGCAGCTCCGAAGAGTTCAGGTTTCTGGGCATTGCTCAATCTGATCATGACGATTCTGACGGTTCTGATAGCGCTGATTCACATGCTTCGCCGCAGAGAGGATGAAGAGAGCAGACTTCGTTCAGGCAAGCTGATTGCGGCTGCATTGGTGGTGCTGTCTATAATCGTACTGATTCTGACTGAAAACTTCACTCTGCCTATGCACATAATCGACAAATGGACGCCGCTGATGGCGCTGATCCTGGTGCTCGCGGCAGCGGCAGCCTTCCTGCTTGACAAAGTAAAAGGCTTAAATCAGGAATAGATGAAAGGAAAACATGACGTTAAGATTCTGTTCTTTCGCAAGCGGCAGCAGCGGAAACTGCTACCTTGTTAAAAGTGATAATACAGCAATATTGATAGACGCGGGAATTTCGGGAAAGAGGATCCTCGAGGGACTGGAGCACACGGAAACACCGCGCGAGATGGTAAGCGCCATACTCGTTACCCATGAGCACATCGACCATGTACAGTCGCTGCCGGTGATGACGAAGCGCATCCCGCATGTGAGGATCTATGCCAACGAGGCAACATGGGATCAGATCGACAGACCCGTTCCCGATGAGCACAGGCACCTGTTCGTCACGGGAGAGGAATTTGAGATCGGGGATCTTGTCATCAAACCGTTCCCGGTATCCCATGACGCGGCTGAACCGGTCGGGTTCTCGATTCGCGGCGAGGGCAGGAAGATCAGCGTCTGCACAGATTCCGGGTATATAAGCGATGATATCTATGAGGAGATCAGCGACGCCGATTTGCTTTTGCTCGAAGCGAATCACGAGAAGGAGCTGCTTCTTTTCGGAAGGTATCCTTACCCGCTCAAGCAGCGCATCCTCGGCGATGAAGGCCATCTGTCGAACCTGACCTGCGGGGAATGCCTCTGCAGGATCGTGAGCGAAAACCCTAAGAAGCGGCAGGTGCTGCTCGGTCACCTCAGCCACGAGAACAACACTCCGGAAGTTGCCATGCAGGCGATCGTCAACACACTTGAAGAGGAACGGATCTTCGTCGGAGATGAGCTGAGAATCGATGTAGCAAGGAGGGACACAATCAGCAGGCTGTATAAACTGTAGCTTGCTGCCCACGGATCATGAACATAAGAATCATTGCAGTCGGAAAACTTAAGGAAAAATACTGGAGAGACGCCGTCGCTGAGTACACGAAAAGGCTTGGCGCGTACTGCAGTATTGAGATAACCGAAATCAAGGAGAGTCAGCTCCGCGCCAATCCGTCCGCGGCCGACGAGGAAGCGGTCAAGGCGGCTGAGGGCGAGGATATCCTGCGGCACATTTCGAAGAGCGATTATGTCATTACTCTTGAGATCAAAGGCAGGAAACTCTCATCTGAACAGCTGGCGGAAAAGATATCGAATCTGGCGCTGGACGGCAAAAACAATCTTGCTTTTGTAATAGGAGGCTCGCTGGGCCTTTCGGCTGAAGTCAGCCGGCGCGCGGACTTCAAGCTGAGCTTTTCAGACATGACATTCCCGCACCAGATGATGCGTGTCATACTTTTTGAGCAGATATACAGGAGCTTTAAGATCAACAGAAACGAAACATATCATAAATAAAAAACGGCCTCCCGGCGAGGCCGCTGAACCTGTCAACTAAAAGTAGACAGCAAAAAGAAACATCAAAAGCCCTGTTCATGTTTGAACTGAATGGGGCTTTTGTATTGCAGCGCAGCTGCAGGTCTCTGGTGATTGTAGTACTCTACATAC
>Ga0256407_10004766_pt1 | contig 22277 bp, 21 predicted proteins | sample RumenRJG_04DNA_FD_193489 | JGI IMG/M metagenome (GOLD analysis project Ga0256407, IMG submission 193489) | Bovine rumen microbial communities from Lethbridge, Alberta, Canada - RJG_04 | ecosystem: Host-associated > Mammals > Digestive system > Stomach > Rumen | place: Canada: Alberta... | reverse complement strand
GCCACAGCCTCTCTCTTGACTGATACCATCCTCGAGCAATACCCTAATCTTGTGGTGATGAAGAGTATCTCTAAGTCCTTTGGTGTTCCCGGCCTACGATTAGGAGTCCTCGCCTCTTCAGATAAGGCCCTCATTGCTCAGATGAAACAACGAGTTTCCATCTGGAACCTCAATTCCTTTGCCGAGTTCTACATGCAGATCTATACCAAATACGAGCGTGACTACCAAAAAGCCTGCGCTAGATTTGTTGCAGAACGTGCTGACTTCGAACAAAAACTGCGCACAATTCCCTTTCTCCGCGTCATGCCTTCCCAAGCCAATTACTTCCTTTGTGAAGTACTTCCTCCATTCACGGCAAATGAGGTCGTAATTCGCATTCTAAAGCAGAATAACATTCTTACCCGTGATTGTAGTTCGAAACCAGGTCTTAATGGTCGGCAATATATGCGCATTGCTGTTAGAAATCATACCGACAATACGAAACTAATTGAAGCTCTAAAATCATTAGTATAATTGATGACAAAAATTTGTGTTTGCGGTGGTGGCAATTTGGGCCATGTCTGTGCTGGTTTCTTATCAGCTCAGCACGATGTCGAAGTCAATTTGCTGACAACGCATCCCGATTTATGGAATTCAACGATTGAAGTTGATGATCCCGATGGTAGAGTTTTTCACGGGCATCTTTCATGTATTTCATCTGTGCCTACCGAAGTTCTCTCAGATGTCGATATTGTCTTACTTTGTCTCCCAGGCTATGCCATTCGTCCGACTCTTGAAAGAATCGCACCTTGCATATCTAATCACGTTTGGGTAGGTAGTGTTGTCTCAAGCACAGGATTCTTCTTCGAGGCCATGAAGATTCTACCCAAGAATCCTTTATTTGGCTTTCAGCGTGTACCATTTATCTCCCGCATTACGGAATATGGCCGTCGTGCTGCATTGAAAGGTTATAAAAAGACCCTCTCTGTTGCTGTCGAACAGACAATGGATAAACATCTTATCAGGCAGAAGTTACAGAGTTTATTTGCGGTTCCTATCATACTATTGGATAGCTATTATGAGGCAAGCCTCTCCAATAGTAATCCGTTGCTCCATCCTTCTCGCCTCTACACGATGTGGAAGGATTGGCATCCTGGTATAGTTTACAAAAAGAATTCGTTCTTTTATAGCGATTGGACACTTGAGGCATCAGAATTGCTCCTCCAGATGGATGATGAATTTCAAGCTTTGTTAAAAGCTTTGAATATACGAGAGGGTGCAATCCCAACCATTCTCGACTATTATGAATGCTCTGATGCGAAGTCTTTGACTCTGAAGTTCCATGAAATTCCTGCTTTTAAGGGCATTTTGTCACCGATGATTCAGACACCAGATGGCTTTGTCCCAGATTTCCATAGTCGCTATTTCACAGAAGATTTCCCTTATGGAATGCGCTATATAGTGGAATTAGCTTATAAAAACAATATCGATATCCCTGTAATTAAAAATATTTTTAATTGGGGAATCCTGATGTCTAAAAGATCATTAAATCACAATGGCAGAAATACTAATTAATGGCGAGCCTTTCTATTATGAAAAATTGGCTCAGGATACAAATTTCTTTGATAAAAAAATTGCTTCAGAATTCTTGTCGATTCTCAAAGAGGTTTTTGATAAACACAATATCATGTTCTTTTTGAATTGTGGAACATTGTTAGGAGCTTATCGTGAACACGACTTTATAGCTCATGATCTCGATATGGATTTGGGTATTTTTGAGAGAGATTTAGATGCATTTTATCAATTGATTCCTGAACTTAATCAAAGAGGAGTTAAACTTTGTCGTGTTTGGGGAACAATATTCTTTACATTTATTTATAAAGAAGTAATTTGTGATTTTAATGTCTATTATAAGGCTGGATTCCCATATAGGTATTTCTTCTATGGGGTAGCTGAGGGTAAATATGTGCCAAAGAAGTATCTGTCAGAGTTTGTATTATATGATTTCCAAGACAACCAATACTATATACCCAAGAGTCCAGAAAAGTATTTGGAAATGATGTATGGAAAGAACTGGAGAATTCCAATCAAAGGAAAACCGGGAGATTCTATTCCAAAATGGATGATCATAGAAAGGCTCTATAGAATAATAAAACGTAAGATTAGGTTCTTAAAATCTAAATATGTTGATCATAAACCTTTCGAATAATAATATATATGCTCTTTAACTCTATAAGTTTTCTTCTATTCCTCCCTCTTGTATTCCTGCTTTACTGGTTTGTCTTCAAACCATTGAAGTGGCAGAACTTATTGGTAGTTGTTGCCAGCTATGTGTTCTATGGTTGGTGGGACTGGCGCTTTCTGTTTTTAATAGCATTAACAACTCTCTGTAGTTTCTTCAGCGGATTGTTGATAGAGCATTATGAAGGAGAAAGAAGCAAGCAAAAATGGATTAGTGCTGCCAATATTGTCTTGAATTTGGCTATTCTTGCTCTATTCAAGTATTATAATTTTTTTGCAGAAAACCTTCAAGTGCTTTTTAATGGATTTGGAATCCATTTAGATTGGCCAACGTTGAATGTTATCCTTCCCGTTGGAATCAGTTTCTATACTTTTCAGGCTCTCAGCTATTCCATTGATGTTTATAGAAAAAAGATTAAAGCGACCAGGGATATCATAGCTTTCTTCGCTTTTATAAGTTTTTTCCCACAACTTGTTGCTGGTCCTATTGAGAGAGCAACCAATCTTCTTCCTCAGTTCCTAAAGCCTAGAACTTTTGATGAATCCAAAGCCGTTGATGGTCTACGGCAAATATTATGGGGTTTCTTTAAAAAAGTGGTTGTGGCTGACACATGTGCCTCTACATTGATGTATGTTTGGGAAGACTATCAACAGATGAGTGGCATCAGCCTGTTTTTCGGAGGTTTACTGTTCACCTTCCAGATTTACGGTGATTTTTCTGGTTATTCTGACATAGCGATAGGCACGGCCCGCCTGTTTGGTATTAACCTGAAGCGCAACTTCGCTTTTCCCTATTTTTCAAGGTCAATACCTGAGTTTTGGCGTAGATGGCATATTTCTTTGATGACTTGGTTCCGGGATTATGTGTATTTCCCTCTGGGTGGTAGCCGTTGTTCTAAGTGGAAGATTATTCGTAATGTTTTTATCGTATGGGGTATTAGTGGCTTATGGCATGGAGCAAATTGGACCTTTATTTGTTGGGGTTTATTCCATGCAGTGTTGTTAGCAATTTACAATCTCCTTGGTATTAACACCAAATATGAGTACGAAGTTTCACATGGGCGTCTTTTTCCTTCATTGAAAGAGTTGTGCCTGATGCTCTTTACTTTTTTCTTGGCAGTAATCGGCTGGATTATCTTCCGTGCAGAAACCATGACTCAAGCTGTCTCGTATTTACATAGGATGTTCACAACACCTTTTGAGGGTAATTCTGTCGGAAGTTTGAAATATACATTCTTTTTCGTAGTCATTATGTTGTTGGCGGAATGGGTGCAAAGGGACAAACAACATGCTCTTGAATTTGTAAAGTCTGAAGGAATCTTAAAGTGTCGTGTTGTACGCTGGTCTATTTATTTGAGTGTCTTAATGATGACACTGGTTTTTGCAGGCGAGCAATCTCAGTTTATTTATTTCCAGTTTTAAGAGAAGATAGAAGAAATGAAACGATTCCTTTTAAAATCAATGAGTTTTATCGCATGTTTCACTTTATTGATAGTGTTCGTTATTCTGGTTATGCCTAAAAGCAGAAGTTCAGCATACAACTTGTATAATTATAAGATGTCTTTGATAGATACTGTTTCTTCTCCTAGGCTAATATTTGTAAGTGGCAGCAGTCTTTATACAAGTTTGGATAGTAAGCGAATTGAGGATTCTCTCCATGTGCATGTCATAAATTCAGGATTGCATGCAGGAATCGGACTGAAATATGCGATAGACGACGTCGCGCGAGGAGTAAAAAAGGGTGATTTGTTAGCAATTGGTGCTGAGTATCCACAATTTTATACAGATGCTTATGGAAATAAGACATTAGCCGTTATTCTCTACTATAATGGATGGAGAAATCTTTGCAGTCTGAATATAAAGCAATGGATGAATGTTCTGAAAGGCATTCCTTATATTCTTCGTGTCAATATCTTTGAAGGTTTGTTAACCCATGAACTGGTTGGAAATGTTACAAATCCAATGAATGCAGTAAACAAAAATGGTGATGAAATCTCACATTGGAAAATTGATACAGATGGTTCAGGCATTGTTTCAGGTGCATCAAAGACCGATTTAGAACTGGACAAAGCATTCTGTATGTATTTTGTGAAAAAACTAAAGGAAATAGAGGGGAAAGGGGCTAAAGTCCTGTTGATTCCCTCTGTAATCAGAGAAACGGCATTTAAATACGAAAAGAAACGAGCCTACGAGATAAACTCTTTCTTTCAAAAATATGGCTATGGCTATAACTCCAAGCCAGAAGAACATGTGATGCCTGATTCTTGTGCATGGAATACTGATTATCACATGAATTACAATGGCGTAGAGCAAAACACAGATGTCCTTATTAGTGAATTAAAAAAATGTTGCAGGTTTGAATAGTTTTTTATTAACGAAAGCACTTGTAAAGAATTCATATAGTTCTTTACTGGGTAATCGGAGGAGTTTTTTCCAAAAATAAGAACAGAACAAGTATTTTTATTATATAAATAATTATGCTCATCAAGTCACTTCTTCAAACATATAATACGATTCATTCCACATCTGATATAAAGAAGTGGATTGAACAACGCAATCGTGAAGTAAAAGTTCAGATTGACAGGGTCCCTTTTTCACAGTTGGATAAATGGCATATAGATTCAGAAGGATCTGTGCGTCATGATTCTGGCAAGTTCTTTTCCATAGAAGGAATAAGAATTGAAACCGACTATGAAAATAAGAAGATCTGGACCCAGCCTATTATCAATCAGCCAGAAGTCGGATACCTTGGAATCCTCACCAAAGAAATAGATGGAATTCTCTATTTCCTAATGCAAGCTAAGATTGAACCGGGAAATGTGAATTGTGTACAGATATCACCTACACTTCAGGCCACCAAGAGCAACTATTCTCGTGTACACCAAGGAAAGGCACCACATTATTTGGATTATTTTGTCAATGCCAAACCCAATCAAATCATTTTAGACCAATTGCAATCCGAACAGGGAGCCCGTTTCCTGCGCAAACGCAATCGTAATATCATCATCAAGGTAGAAGAAAATGTTCCGGAATTGGAAGACTTCCGTTGGATGACCTTAGGACAGATTAAAGAGATGATGGGATATGACAATATGGTCAATATGGACACCCGTACCGTGCTATCTGGATTGAATATTGCCGAGTTTACATCTTTGGCCGACGATTTGACACCTATGGGGAACCGTGGTAAGGATTATCTTCTTTCTGCTACAACTAATCACAGTCTTTATAGTATCAATAATCATCTTTCATGGCTAGCAAACCTGAAAGCAAAATATGACCTCTTTGTCTCACCTTATCCCTTAAACAAAATGAGCGATTGGCAACTGAAAGAGGATGAAATTTCCAGACCAGACGGTCTGTATTTCAGGATCATTGGCGTAAATGTCACCATAGAAAACAGAGAGGTAGCTTCATGGTGCCAGCCTCTGGTACAGCCAATGCAGGAAGGCGTTTGCGCTTATATTATAAAGAAAATTCATGGTGTTTATCATTTCTTGGTTCAAGCAAAAATGGAATGCGGAAACTTCGATGTGCTGGAACTTGCTCCTACACTTCAATGCCTGACAGGAAAAGTCCCAACAAACCATGAACACCGGCCTGCTTTCTACGATTTCATCATGAATGCACCGAAAGATAGCATTATCTATGATGTCAAACAGAGCGAAGAGGGTGGGCGGTTCTACCATGAACAGAACAGAAATATGATTGTAGAAGTTGGAGACGATTTTCCAATAGAAGTTCCTGAACGTTACAACTGGATGACATTGGAACAGATTTACCAGTTCCTCCGCTTCAATAATTATCTGAACATACAGTCGCGTAGCCTTATCGCAGCACTTAACTATATTAATTAAAATGGAAACAAAAAACATATATGTAACTCAACCTACATTAGCACCTCTGGAAGAAGTTAATGAGTTGATGAAAGGGATATGGGCAAGTGGTATCATGACTCATAATGGTCCATTGGTTCAGCGTTTCGAAAAAGAATGTGCCGAGCATTTAGGTGTTCCACAATTGGTCAGTTGTGTCAACGGTACTATAGGACTTCAGATGGCCATACGGGCACTGAAACTTCATGGTGAAATTATCACTACACCTTTTACCTTTATTGCCACCATAAGTTCTATTGTATGGGAAAACTGCCAACCAGTTTTTGTGGACATTGACCCTGAAACCCTTTGCATTGACCCCAAGAAGATTGAAGAGAAAATTACCTGTCACACGGTTGCCATCATGCCGGTACACGTATTCGGCAATTGTTGTAACATTGAAGAAATAGACGCTATCGCGCAGGCGCATCATTTGAAGGTCATATACGATGCCTGTCACTCAGTTGGCGTCAATTATAAAGGCAAAAGCATCTTCCAATATGGCGATATCTCTGTGACCAGTTTCCACGCCACAAAGATGCTCAATACCACTGAAGGTGGTGGCTGCTTTACACTTGACAAAGATTTGGATGCTTCCCTCCGCCGTATTCGCTTTTTCGGATTTGAAAACCATGCTGACATCATTCAGGATGGCACCAATGGCAAAATGACTGAAGTTCATGCCGCCGTGGGTATTGCCAATCTGAAATACCTGGATGCAGCACTGGCAGATCGCAAAAAGAAATACCATCTTTATAAAGAAGAACTTTCAAAGGATTCTTCCCTCAGCTTCCAGAAAATCAATGAGGCATGTAATTACAGTTATTTTCCTGTTATCTTCAAGGACGAAGAAACATGTCTGAAAGTGATGAATAACCTACAGGCAGAACATATCTTTCCGAGAAGATATTTCTGGCCGTCGGTCAATACCTTTACAAAGTATCTTCCCTATACGTCTATGCCTAATTCTGAGGACATTGCCAGCAGAATACTCTGCTTGCCTCTCTATTATACGTTGGAAGAAGGTGACATGCAGCACATTATTGACATTACACTGAAGAGTCTATGATTAAAATAGGAATTATTTGCCCTTCAGAAATAGCTTCCCGCCGATTTCTTCCCGCGTTACAAAAGACAAATGATGAAATTCAATTTGCCGGAATCGCCATAGCCTCACCCGAAGAATGGTTTGGAGACGTTAGTAAAGTCTCTGAGACGACCATTCAGGAACAACAGGAACGTGAACACTCCAAGGCTCAAAGTTTTATCGACAACTATGGGGGCAAAATCTATGACAGTTATCATGCTATTTGCGAAACGCCTGAAATAGATGCACTTTACACCCCACTCCCTCCTGCACTTCATTTCAAATGGGCAAAGTTGGCGCTGGAAAATGGCAAACACGTTTTCGTTGAGAAACCTTCCACTACATGTTTAGCCGATACAGAAGAACTCGTCCGATTGGCCGATGAAAAAGGGCTTGCTCTTCATGAGAACTATATGTTCATATTTCATGACCAACTGAAAGCACTTGATAAAATCATAACGGATGGAGAAATCGGGCAGGTACACCTTTACCGTATCAGTTTTGGTTTCCCCATGCGTGCAAAAAACGACTTCCGTTATAACAAAGCATTAGGTGGAGGTGCACTTCTAGATGCTGGCGGCTATTGCATGAAGTATGCTTCCTATCTTTTGGGAGACACAGCCCGTCTAACCACAGCTCAGGCAAATCATCTTGATGGATTCGAAGTAGATATGTATGGTTCTGCCACCATGGTAAACGATGCTGGCCAAGTCGCCCAGATTGCCTTTGGAATGGACAACGACTACAAATGTGAAATAGAAATCTGGGGCAGTCAGGGAACCATCGTTTCCAATCGCATCCTTACCGCACCTGCTGGTTTTGTTCCCACATACACTATCAAGAAGAACCAGGATTATGAAACTCGTGAACTACCAGTTGATGATGCTTTCTATAAGTCTATTCTGCGTTTCACTCGATGCATAAAAGATAGAATCATCCGTAAGGAGAACTATCAATTACTTCTGAAACAAGAAACATTGGTAGAACAGTTTAAGCAACTTGCAAGAATGTTATAAAAACTAATACAATAAGAATGAAACATTTATTGATAATAGGTGCTCGCGGATTTGGACGCGAAATATATCGTTCATTTATACACACCAAACCATATATTGAAAAGGAAATAGACGTAAAGGGGTTCCTTGACGACAAGGCAGACGCTTTAGATGGGTTGAAAGGGGAATGGCCCCCAATTATCGGTGCTGTGGAAACCTATGAGATACAGCGTGATGATGTTTTCTTTTGTGCCTTAGGTGATGCTCATTGGAGAAAACACTATGCAGATCTAATCAAATTGAAAGGAGGGCATTTTATTAATATTATCCATCAAACGGCATTGGTAAGTCCCAATGCGACTATTGGCGAGGGATGCTGCATAGGCGCTTTCACTTCAATTTCACCCAATGTAACTGTTGGAGATCATGTGATGATACAGTCATACGATGATTTCGGCCACGATTCCTCTATAGGTGATTATGCATCTATAGAGTCGTATGTATTTCTGGGGGGATATGCTTCCGTCGGTGAACTTTCGACCATGCATACCAAGTCCAGCATTATACCACACAAGTCTATAGGTAAGGAGTGTGTGGTAGGCTTTGGAAGTGTAGTTATGAGGAATTTTAAAGACGGAGTCCATGTTTTTGGAAACCCTGCAAAAAAGATAGAATGGTAATATTTACTAATGTTTAATTTTTATAATTATGAAAAGTTTAGAAGAATTTGTAGAGCTCTTTGCAGAGCAGTTTGACGACACTGATGCAAGTGAAATTACATCAACAACAGCATTCCATGACTTAGATGAGTGGTCGAGCCTTATCGGTCTTAGCGTAATTGCCATGGTTGATGAAGAATTCGAAGTTGCCCTGAAGGGTGACGATGTGAAGAACTCCGTGACCGTAGAGGATTTGTATAACAAAGTAATCGCAAAGCTTTAATGGCATTTTTCGAATTTAAAAACGTCAGGATCGCCGGTATCAGTGCCGGCGTTCCTGAAAACGTTGTTAATAATTATACACTTCAACCTGGAGAAGATATTTCTTCAGACTATACTGCTGAAGCTTTTGTAGAGACTACTGGTGTAAAAGAACGCCGTTGTTCTGAAACACTTACCACAGCTGACCTTTGTTTTGCTGCAGCTGAAAAACTGATTGCTGACTTAGGATGGAACAAATCTGAAATAGACGCCCTCGTGTTTGTTTCACAGACCGCAGATTACATCCTACCAGCAACAGCCTGTATTTTGCAAGATCGGTTGGGGCTCTCAAAGGAATGCTATGCTGAAGACATTGCACTAGGCTGTTCTGGTTGGGTATATGGTTTGAGCAATGTTGCTTCACTTGTTGCTTCTGGGTCAATAAAGAAAGCACTCTTACTTGCAGGTGATGCAAAAAAACGTTCAAAAATGAAACGTGATCCACTTTTTGGTGATGCTGGCACAGCAACAGCTATAGAATATGTTGAAGGTGATAAAGGATTTCTATTCCATTTAGGAACTGATGGCAGTGGTTTTGATGCAATCATTGCTCCTGACGGAGGTGCACGTAATCAAGTATCTCCTGATTCATTTGAGCTGAAAGAATATGAAGGTAAGATGATGCATAGTCTTCAAACTCACATGAAGGGTATGGACGTTTTCTCATTTGGCATCACAACAGCCCCAAAGTCTGTCAAGAAATTAGGCGAACATTTTGGTTTTAACTACTTAGACGCTGACTATTACGTGTTCCATCAGGCAAATATGAAGATGAACAAACAAATTGTCAAGAAGTTGAAACTTGACACAGAGAAAGTTCCCTCATGTATGTATCACTTCGGAAACACATCATCGGCATCGATTCCACTGACCATTGTTTCACAACTGAAGGGCAAATTCGAGACTACCCCCACGAAATTCATTTGTTGTGGATTTGGCGTAGGGCTTTCCTGGGGCACAGTGGCTTTTGAAACCAATGACATTGTTGTCTCAGATATTGTGGAGGTCAAAGACGAAGAACAAAATTATGGATACAAACTATAATCCCTTTTCTCTGAACGGCAAGACTATCCTTGTAACTGGTGCGTCTTCCGGCATTGGAAGGGCCACAGCTATTGAATGTTCCAAATTGGGAGCAAAATTAATTATTACCGGCCGTAATGCAGAACGTCTGAATGAGACTATGGAGATGCTTTCCGGCGAAGGGCATACATTGGTTACAGGCGACTTGACCTCGCAGGAGGACATCGACAAGATTGTCTCTGGAACAGGAAAAATCAATGGACTGGTGCTTTGCGCAGGAAAAGGGATGACATCGCCTTTTCCTTTCTCCACCAGGGATAAATATGCAGAGATTTTCGATGTGAACTTCTTCGCCCCAGTTGAACTTTTAAGACTGTTGGTCAAAAAGAAAAAAATGGAGAAAGACTCATCAGTCGTGATGGTATCCTCCATAGGAGGCAACGGTTCTTATTCATTGGGGAACGGAGTCTATGGAGCATCAAAAGCCGCTTTGAGTTCTACAATGAAATTCTGTGCCAGAGAACTGGCAACTAAGAAAATAAGGGTGAACACCGTAAACCCAGGCATGGTAAATACGAAACTGATAACTGGAGGTGCCATCTCTGAGGAGCAGCATCAACTTGACATGCAGAAATATCCATTGAAACGGTATGGTGAACCTGAAGAAATTGCATGGGCAATCATATACTTATTGTCGGATGCATCTGCATGGGTAACAGGTCATTCGTTGGTAATTGACGGAGGTATTACTATTTAAGTTTATGAGTTCTTTATTACATGATAAAGTAGCCTTGATTACTGGTGCAGGTGCCGGCATCGGAAAGGCTACGGCTCAACTATTTGCAAAAGAAGGAGCTGTGGTCTATGCCGCCGACATCAAAGGGTTGGAGGGGATTAGCGCTGATGCATCTTTCAAAGGCAAAATCATACCTCTTCACCTTGACATCTGCGATTATAGCGCGGTAAAGACCGCGGTGATGTCCATCAAGAAGGAGCATGGCCATATCGACATATTGGCAAACATAGCCGGCTTGATTTCATACGAGCTGATGCCGATGATTAACTATGACTTCTTCCATAAGATGATTGAGGTGAACGTAGTGGCATTAATTAATCTGATGACTCTCGTTTCCCGTATCATGCAACGTCAGCATAGCGGCTCGATTATTAATATGGCCAGTATGGTTGGCGTGAAAGGAGCAAAGGGACAGTTGTCATACTCCGCCACGAAAGGCGCAGTAATTGCCGCCACGAAATCGGCAGCAAAGGAATTGGCTGAGCACCACATCCGTGTAAATGCCATTGCGCCGGGGATGGTTGGGTCTGAACGCTTCAAAGCTGTTTTGGAGGAAAAATTCGCTCAGAAAATCAACGATATTCCATTCGGGCGTTTGGCAGAGCCAGAAGAAATTGCGAGCTTGTGCCTGTTTCTTGCTTCAGACAACTCATCCTACCTTACAGGCCAAATCATTGGTGTTGATGGAGGAGCCATTATTTAATTGATAGATATGTTTCTTGATTTAGACAAAAAGGATCAAAGCAAGATTGCGGTTGTTGACGATAGTGGAGAATCGTTGACATACGGTCTGTTATGCCAGTTTGCCAATGAGATGAAGGCAGCACTGCCTTATCGTACATTGGTCTTTATATTGGCAGAAAACAGCATAGGTTCATTAACCGGTTACACCTCTTTCTTGAACAACCATGTTGTCCCTTTGATTATCAGCAATAATACGGAACAGTCTCTGTTTGATAATCTCTTTACAACCTATCAGCCAGAATATCTGTGGCTGCCGAGCAAACGCCTTTCAGATTTTGCAGACAAAGAGGTGGTCTATTCGGCGTTCAACTATAGTCTGATAAAGACAGGATTTACCACTCCTCAGATGTATGAAGAACTTTCTTTGCTCCTCCCCACCTCAGGTTCCACGGGCAGTCCCAAATTGGTACGTCATAGTTATCGGAACATTGAGGCTAATGCGGAAAATGTAAAGAATCTCTTCGGGTTAACTTCAGAAGAAAGAGCCATGGCGTCCCTTCCCATGCACTACACCATGGGGCTTTCTGTCATAGCCAGTCATCTTAAGGCAGGGGCAACAGTTTTACTGTGTGGGAAATCATTATTAGATAAAGGATTTTGGTCCATGCTGAAAGACCAGCATGCCACCAGTTTCACAGGAGTTCCCTACAGTTTCGAACTTTTGGCAAAGTTACGTTTTTCCCGAATGGATTTGCCGGACTTGAAGATTATCACCCAAGGCGGAGGAAAACTAACACCAGAAATGTGGAACCAGCTTGTTCAATACGCGAAGGAAAAAGGCAAGAAATTCATTGCCACCTATGGACAGTCAGAATGCACCGCACGTATGGCCTATCTTCCGGCAGAACTTGCTATGTCAAAGGTTTGCAGTATCGGGGTTGCAGAACCTGGTGGCCAGTTGTCTATCATTGATAGTGAAGGAAACGAAAGTTTTGAGGGAGAGGCCACCGGAGAGATGGTCTATCGGGGCGAGAATGTCACATTGGGCTATGCAACCTGTCAGGAAGATTTGCTGAAAGGTGATGAGAATCATGGCGTGATGCATACCGGCGACTTGGCTCGTCGTGATGCCGACGGATGTTATTTCATAGTCGGAAGGATGAAACGCTTTCTGAAATTATTCGGGTTGAGGATAGGTCTTGATGAAGTTGAAAACCTAATTAAGTCAGAGTATAAAATAGACTGTTATTGCAAAGGAAACGATGAAAAACTGATTGTTCTGGTAACAGACGCTTCGGTGAAGGATAAATTGCCAGCCTTTATTGAGGAAAAAACACATTTGTTCCACCAGAAAATAGAGGTGCAACTGGTTAACGCCATCCTACGTAATGAAACTGGAAAAGTAATAAATCAATAATTAATATGAGTAACATAGAAAAGTTAAACAACATTTTCAAAGAGGTATTTGCCGTTGATGAATCATGTTTGCCCGAACTGAATAAAGACAACGTTGACGGTTGGGACTCTGTGCATCAATTAAGCCTCACATCGGCTGTTGAAGACGAGTTTGATATCATGCTTGACGCAGAGGATATTCTTGAGTTCACCTCGTATGAGAACGCAAAAAGAATCCTCGCAAAATACGAAATCGAACTATAATGGCATATTGGGAAATTAAAAATGTTGCTTTACGAGGAGTTACGGGCACAGTGCCCAACCATCCCGTGAAGACAGCAGAATTGCCGTATTTTACACAAGAAGAGGCGGATACATTTGATGCTACCGTAGGCATCAAGAATAGGTATATTGCATCAGCAGACGTATGTGCTTCTGATTTGTGTCTGGACGCTGCAGAAAGATTGATAGCTGGTCTTGGGTGGGAGAAGGAAAGTATTGATGTTCTCCTATTTGCATCCGTAACGGGCGACTATAAGACACCTCCAACTTCAGCCATACTGCAGGACCGCCTTGGACTACCCGCATCTACTTTTGTACTTGATGTCCCTATGGGCTGCTGCGGATGTATGTATTGCATCAATGTTGCTGGTAATATGCTCAGTGCCGGAACAGCTAAAAGAGCAATCGTACTGGTCGGTGACACGGCCATGCGTATGGGTAATCCCAACGATAAGAGCCGAGGCCCACTTTTTGGCGACAGCGGCACGGCGTTGGCACTGGAATATGATACCACTGCAGAAGACATCATCATCGACTTCAATACCATGGGGGCTGGTTATCAGGCTTTGATGACCCCACATGGTGGATACCGTCATCCTGTTACGGCCGAATCCTTTATTGAGGAAGATTTTGGCAATGGTATCATCCGGGCACCTAAAGATGCTTTGATCAATGGTATGGATGTTTTCTCTTTTGCCATTACAAAGCCACCAATTAGCGTAAAGAAAATGCTTGAACAACAGGGACTGGACAAGGATAAAGACATTGACTTCTTCTTGATACATCAGGCCAACAAGTTGATTGTTGACCGACTTGTTAAAAAGTTAAAACTGCCCGCAGAGAAAGTGCCATATAATCTTCAGGAATTTGGCAACCTTGGTGGTGCCTCTATCTTGATGCTGATGGTGTCTGAAATTGCCGAAGAGCTATCAACGAGGCCCCTTACTTTGCTTTGTTCCTCTTTTGGATTAGGGCTTACATGGGGGACAATGGTTCTGCGTACTCAACCTTTGAAAGTATTACCTGTAAATAAGAAATAAGATTGTCATAGTTATGAAATCGAGCACGATAAAAGGATTTGAAATAAAAGCCGATTTATATAGACTTGAACTGGATGTTGCTCCAGAGGGCTTTGATATCAACTCCATTGAAACACATACTATAAATTATTTCAAACAATATGGTTTCAGATATTCGAATCTGGCATCAGAACTTTATTATAGATATAATGGCATAAAGTCAGAAAAGTACATTCCTGCGAGTCTGTATTACTACTATATTGCACCATATTTGATAAAGATGGACTTTGTTCATGCCTTTGATGACAAGTGTATATACTCCAAATTGTTCCCGAAAATGAAACAGCCTAAAACGGTTATGATGAACATGAACGGAAGATTGTATGTCTCTTCCGACAATTCATATAACGGGGAACAGGAAATCACTGTAAAAGATGCCGTACAATATCTCCAGGCACAAAAAAAATGTGTAATTAAGCCAACGATGACAGGCGGAGGAAAAGGTGTACAGTTGTTTGATTTCAAGAATAGTAATGATTCTGAAATTTTACAATTACTGAATGAATATAAATATGGATTCATCATTCAAGAACCTGTTAAGAATAGCGACGAGCTTAAGCGACTGAATCATTCTTCCCTGAATACTTGCCGTATCTACACATATCGCAGGGTTGACAGTTCTGAGTATGTGGTACTTGGTTCTGCTATTCGTTTTGGTGGAGAAGGCTCTTTTCGCGACAATGCTTGCTCTGGTGGAGGTTTTTGTAGGATTAATGAAGATGGCCTGCTTGATGACACCATATTCAGATATAAACATTTTGAGAAGGGGTCACTGAAAAATGACAAAGGTATTGACATATTATATATACCCCAATATGACAAAATGGTGGAATGCTGCAAATCATTACATCGTTGCCTGCCATATTGTGACCTTGTGGGGTGGGATATTACAGAAGATGAAGAAGGTGAATTAATCTTGATAGAATATAACTATGCAGCAGACAGTGAATTTCTCCAAATATTCAATGGCCCTGCTTTTGGAGAGTATACAGATGAACTAATGGAACACTTGACGCAGCCAACATCTGATGAAATGATTACAATACGCCGTTCATTTGCTAATGCTCCGGAGAAGACAATGGTAATTGATATGAAAAAGATTGGCGACTTGTAAATATTATATGATTAAGTTATCTTTCTTAGGCGATTTGATGTGCCTAAAAGCACAAAATGAGGCTTCTTTGAAGAAGTTCGGGAAACTGGATTTCAACCCTCAGTTTGATTTTTGTAAGCGTCTTTATGAAGAGTCCGATTTCGTGATAGGCAATCTTGAAACTCCGATAAATCCCTCCCGTCCTACCTCTCAGTATGACATTCGCTTTAATTCGGCCAAAGAATTTCTGGATGCAATACAAAATGCTGGGGTAGATTTCGTTTCTCTGGCCAATAACCATGTTTTGGACCAAGACGTTGCAGGATTGGATGAAACGATAGCTTGCTTGGAAGAAATAGGAATGCAATATTCCGGAGCCTATAAGTCGGAGCACGACAGTGATTCTATCTTTCTGAAGGAGATCAGGGGCGTTAAGTTTTCTATTGTCTGCTCTACATTTAGCACAAATAGTCAGGTGAACGGCAATTTTCTCGCTCCTAATGAACAATGGCGAGTTGACTTGCTCAACAAACAGAAAAAGATGCTTCAGCACTGGGAGCCTAACCCAAACGCTGTCTTAGAGGATTATATTGCAGATGAAATGTCAATCGCTGCTGCAACAAACTCGAAGAATAAGCCTTTCCAGGAGAGGTTAAGTGAGAAAATGGGAAAAGCGAAAAACATGTCTGACGTCCTGATAGCAATGCCTCATGTCGGCGGCCAATACAATCCGCACCCTGGCAACTATGCAAAATGGACAATGAACTTCTTCAAGGAAAATGGTGCAGACGTGATTGTTGCCGGACACCCTCATGTTCCACAAAAATGTGTGAGAGAGGGCAATACATTTGAATGCTATTCGTTGGGAAATTATGCTTGCACTCCATTTGTCGGCTGGTATTTGCCCAATTCTTTTTCCGAATATGGCATTGTGCTGCATACTTATTTTGAGGAAGAGTCGAAGAAGCTTGTGAAAACAACATTTTCGATTGTAAAAAGCATCGTCGATGAATATGGCTATACCACAATAGTTCCTGTAGTTGATTTATATCAACAGGCCTCTACGGTTGAAAAAGAAAGACTCCAGATAGATTGTGAAGAGATTATCAGCCGGCTAAGAGGATTTAACGATAATAGGAATGAAATAATGGAGGAAATCAATCTTTAAGCTATCATAGAAATGGCATGACCAATGCCGCTATCCATTTATATAGTAACGATAGAACATATGCATAATAATTACAATAATCCCCTTGTAACAATACACTGTTGGACATTTAACCAAAAACCATATATCCAACAATGCCTGGACGGTTTCGTGATGCAAAAAACAGTTTTTCCCTATTTTGCTGTTGTGGTTGATGATACTAGCACAGATGGGGAACAAGAAGTGCTTTGGACTTTTATCAACAACGAGCTCGACCATACATCTCTTCAGAAAGACGAGACTGATGATTTCATTAGAGTTGTTGCACCACATAAAACAAATAAGCACTGTTTTTTTATTTTTATTCTATTAAAATACAATCATTACAGCATAAGAAAAGCCAAAAGACCATATTTTAAGGAATGGGAAGATAAAACAAAATACATTGCTATATGTGAAGGTGATGACTATTGGACAGACCCATATAAGCTTCAAAAACAGTTTGATTATTTAGAAACGAACCCAGATTGTGTCATGTGTTATTCAAAAGCGAATCAGTTTAATCAGGCTATTGGAAGATTTGTCGGTGAATATGGAAAAGATTCATCATTTGATAAGCAGTTGTTTCACGATGATATCCCTACATTAACCATGTTTTATAGGAAGTCCGAATATGTGCAGTATCAAAATGAAAATTTTCCTCAATCCGAATGGAAAATGGGCGATATGCCCTTATGTATGTATTTTTATAAACATGGGAAGGTGAAATTTATGCCAGAAGTAATGGGAGTATATCGCATACAGGAGAGTTCAGCAAGCCATTTCGTAGATGTAGAAAAAGCTTTTCAATTTATGGATAACTCATTAAAGGTTCGATTATTCATGCTTGATAAGTACGGATCGGATAAGGTTACCAAAAAGGATGTAGCTCAGCAACAGCTTATCTGGTATCTGAAGTTAGCTTTAAAATATGATCAAGAAATTAAAAGTTTCAATTATAATGCTTTTAAAGAACAGTTTCAGATCTACTCGTTGAAGAATGATATCAAATTTTTCTTGGTAAAAAGGAAATGGGGGAGAAAGATTCTTGGTAAGAAAAATCAGCTGTAAAAACAAGTCTTAATGAGTGAGTCTATCCGAAAAAAAACACTGTCAGGTTTTATCTGGAGCGGGTCTGAAACATTTTTGAACCAAGGTTTTGGATTCATCCAAGGTGTCATCTTGGCTCGTTTGTTAATGCCTTCTGATTTTGGACTGATTGCGATGGCTGGTGTGTTTAACGCCTTAGCAAAAACTTTAGTAGATTCTGGTTTTTCTACCGCATTAATACGAAAAAAAGAAAGGTCAGAAATAGATTATTCCACGGTGTTTGATGTGAACATCGTCATGTCTGCTATTATGGCATTATTGCTTTGTGCATGCTCTGGCCTAATAGCATCATTTTATAATGAACCTCTTATTGCTAAGATTGTATGTCTTAATGCTTTGCTAATCTTTTTAGGTTCTTTTACTGCAGTCCAGTCCACCAGGCTGATGGCAAATATGGAATTTAAGAAGCGAAGTAAGATAAATATGGTTATAATTGTGACTAATGGACTATTGGCGATAGGAATGGCTTATTGTGGTTTGGGCGTATGGTCTTTGATATATCCTTATTTTATAACTTTCATCTTAAGTGTGTTTCTATATTGGTATTATCAGAGATGGTTCCCTGGCTTCCGTTTTTCTATATTATCATTTAAAGAACTTTTTGGGTTTGGTTCAAAACTACTTGCTTCTTCATTATTAGATGTTTTATATAATAATATCTATCCTTTGGTGATAGGAAAAAAGTACACCTCATCTGATTTGGCTTTTTATTCTAAAGGAAACACATTTGCCAAACTCCCTTCTGTTACAATTACAAATGTTTTGGCATTAGTTACTTTACCTGTACTCAGTGATATACAGAATGAGGACGAGCGCTTACAAGTTTCATACAGAAAATTTATTAGTCTTTCGGCATTTGTGGTCTTCCCGTTGTTAATTGGGATGGCAGCAGTTGCACGGCCAATGGTTATTCTGCTAATAACAGAAAAATGGGAAGAATGTATTATCTATTTACAAATTCTTTGTTTTTCATTAATGTGGTATCCCGTTCATGCTCTTAATCTTAATCTTTTGAAGGTTAAAGGTCGATCAGATTTGTTTCTTAGACTAGAGATTATAAAAAAAATAATGGGACTTATTATTTTATTCGTCACGCTACCAATGGGTATTGTATATATGTGTATAGGAAGTGTCGTTTCCTCTTTTGTTAGTCTTTTTCTTAATACATATTATACCGGCAAATTAATTCATGTGGGCTTTAGGGAGCAAATGAAAGATGTAATGCCTAGCCTATTTTATTCGATTTCAATGGGTGTTACAGTGTGGCTTGTGATACAATTATTTCATTCTATATGGCTGCAGCTTTTTTGTGGCATTTTTGTTGGAGGCTTATTTTACTATTGTATAGCCAAATTGTTCCATTCGAAAGATCTGATATTCTTTTTAGAAATATATAATTCAAATATAAAAGGAAGAATTATTCATAGTAAAAAACAAAAGGGCTAAAAATTTATGAAAAAAAGACTTGAGTATATTGATGCAATAAGAGGATTAGCAATCTTATTAATGGTGATGGGACATGCAATTGCATGGTCGTATGAAGATTGGAATGTGATTTGTATTTTTAATCAATCTCAACCCTCCAATATTATGGCAGGCGGTTTTGTATGGCAAATTATTTACTCTTTTCATATGGCTTTGTTTTTCATGGTCAGTGGCTATCTTTCAGGCAATTCTACCGTCACTAAAGACAACATAATGAATGTATTAAAAAATAAGTCTCAACGGTTATTGTTACCTTATTTAGTTACAGGTTGTCTACTTCACACGTTTTATCATTATTGGGAAGGTTATTGGTTCTTGTTGAGTTTGTATGAAATGTCCCTTTTATGGATGTTGATTAATCCTATTCTGAATAGAATAAATACAAATAAGGTCTTCATTATTGATTTGATATTTTTATTCGTTATATATGTTCTTTTAAGAATGTTGACGTTAACACTTCCTACAATGTCGATTGGAAATGCTAATTTTGGAACTTTCATTAAATATTATCTGCCGTTTTCTTTAGGCATTTTAATGAAAAGACATTCATTTATAGAAGTGTTTGTTAAGAAACAAAGGTGCTTTACAATATGTTTGTTTCTTTATATTTTGCTTTTTTCGACGAGATATATGACGAATTATCCAATTATATATACTATTGTAGAGAAAGTTGATTTCTTCTTGTCTTTGTTAGCTCTTTTGGCATGCTCTATGATGTTTCATCTATTTATGAATGGAATCAATAAGAAACTAGAGTCATTCTTTGCTTATTTAGGCAGATTAAGTATGCCCATCTATATTTTGCATAACAAGTTTGTTTTACAATTTGCTTTTGTGGGTAGTTTTATCTTACAACAAAAGATATGGACTTCAATAACTCTCCAAATTGTTAACTCTCTTGTGTTAAGTACTATTGCAATCGTTATATGTGTATTTGTTTATAAATTTATCTCTCATTCAAGATTAGCTCGTCTTTTATTGTTTGGTGAGAAATAAAATCACGATGTAAATTGGTTATGAAAGTTATTGTTGTGACAGAATGGACTCCCACGCCAGAGAATAGAGGCGGGATATCTGCACTTCATTATTCGCTTATAAAGCATCGGCCTCAAGAGGTTGATGCTAAAGTTTATACTTATAATCTAAATCATATCAGTAATGAAGAGCTTGAAGATATATCAAAAAAACTAAACGCAGAGATTTGTGTTTTATCAATTCCTAAACAATGGTATAACATTTTTGGTAGAAAATGGAGAAGCAGGTATGAATTGTATCTAAAGCAATATCCCCCCTCAGGTAGTTTTTATAATAGAGATTTGTTAGAGTTGTTTGATAAAGAAGAATGCGATTTTATCTTTTTATATCCCAGGGCGATGTATGCTTTGGCTAAACAATTGCCTCAAAAGAAATTTGTTATTTCTGGCCCTGATTGTGAGTCATTGAATAGGGCAAGGAGGTTTTCTTCCCAATTTCGGTTAAATTCTCGCAAAATGATGACAGAGGATTTTTTCTATCTTCTTAAATATATTAAGATGGAGCAGATATGGGGGGGGAGTAATGTTAGAGTGCATTTTGTAGGAATGGAAGATTTCAGATTTTATAGAGATCTAAGTGGTAATGATAATGCTCATTTCTTACTTCATCCATTTGTGAAGTACAAAGAAAAGAAGATAGACTTCATCTCAAATGCAAAATTGAAGGTGATTATTCCTGGTTCCTATGATATGTATTATAATACGGATGTTGATAAAATGATTCCCTCTTTAATCAAGTATAAAGACATATTGTTGAAACATTTTGATTTTACCTTTTTAGGAAAAAGATGGAGTCCTGTAGATAAGTTGCTAAAAAATGCAGGTTTTAACTGTGAGTTTAAGACGTGGGTAGATGACTATGCTGAGGAACTCGTAAAACATGACATTCAAATCACTCCCATTTCATTTGGTACAGGAACAAAAGGTAAGGTGTTGGACGCGATGGTGAATGGCCTTCTTGTCATTGGTTCTGATTATGCTTTAGAGAATATTTGTGTACGCGACATGGAATCGTGTGTGAGATATAGGGATGCATCGCATATCGCTTCCATTTTGATATCTGTTGCGAATCACAGGGAGCGATATCAGGCAATGGCAGAAAAAGGACGTTCACAGGTGTTGAAATACCATGACCCCACCCGAATCTCGAAACGTTTCTTTGAGATTTATTATAGGGAGTTGTGTAAAAATAAAGAGCGATGACTAATTTTCTATTTCTTGGTGGAGCAGGCTTTATAGGATCAAATCTGATTCGGACTCTGATTGGGCGGAAAGACGACTTAAGCGTGTTTGTATTGGAGCCTTCTTTTGCCAATGTCTCCCGATTAGGTGGGATTGACGTGCAAATATTCCGAGGAAGCTTGCAGGACATTGATTTTGTGCAATCAATCATTGAAGCAAACCATATTGATACCATCGTCCATCTAGTTGCAACGATTATCCCAGGAAGTACGTTTGAAGATTATAAGCGAGAGTATCAACAAGTGATATTTCCTACTATCGAACTGATGCAGTATTGTGCCCAAAAGGATATCAAGTTCGTGTATTTCTCCTCTGGTGGTACTGTTTATGGGAATCGTACTGATATGACCCCGTTTAAAGAGGCTGATGCGATGGCACCTATATCATATTATGGTTGGTCGAAACAGATGATGGAGAACTCAATTCTCTATGTCCATCGGACAGCAGGATTGAAATACCTTATCGTTCGTCCTTCAAATCCATATGGACACGGTCAGAATATCCATGCCAAACAAGGATTGATAGCTGTTGCGCTCGGGAAGATCCTTGCAAGGGAACCTATCTCTGTTTGGGGCGATGGCTCTAACGTACGGGACTATATCTATATCGATGATTTATGTGAGGCTGTTGTTCAATTATTAGAGAAAGATGTTTGTAATACAACTCTGAATATCGGTAGTGGGGTGGGGGCTTCTATTAATGATATCATCA
>Ga0256407_10004765_pt1 | contig 22277 bp, 12 predicted proteins | sample RumenRJG_04DNA_FD_193489 | JGI IMG/M metagenome (GOLD analysis project Ga0256407, IMG submission 193489) | Bovine rumen microbial communities from Lethbridge, Alberta, Canada - RJG_04 | ecosystem: Host-associated > Mammals > Digestive system > Stomach > Rumen | place: Canada: Alberta... | reverse complement strand
CTTTTTCGCCGCAATGTATCTGGTGTTTTGGCTAACTTTTACGCTGGGCGATTATCCGGTCAAGCTCCTTGAACGCGGTCAAGAAATTGTGGGGGCGTGGTGTAACCATTTCTGGTTAGATTCCCCCAATAGTCTGTTGCGTTCTCTTGTCGTCGACGGAATAATCGCGGGAGTTGGGAGCGTTTTGGTTTTTTTACCAAATATCATCATCTTATTTGCAGCGATTTCAATCCTAGAAGAGTGCGGCTATATGGCGCGCGGCGCATTTTTAACCGACCGATTTCTTACACATTTTGGACTCACTGGTAAAAGCTTTATTCCGATGCTTGTCGGATTCGGGTGTTCCGTCCCCGCCGTGATGGCGACCCGCATTATCGAAGACAAGAAATCCCGTCTTGCGACAATCTTTGTCATTCCGCTAATGAGTTGCGGCGCGAGATTTCCCATCTATATGCTTCTTGTCCCCGCCTTCTTTCCGTCCCGTTGGCAGGCGCCGGTTCTTTGGGGAATCTATGTGTTGGGAATCGCCGTCGCCGCGATCCTTTCAACGATCGTGACGAAATTTACCTTCAAAGGCGAAGTCGCTTCGCTTTTGATCGAACTCCCTCCATATCATAAGCCTACGATTAAAACCGCCGGCGCAAAAGCGTTTGAACGTGGTTGGCAATATGTTCGCAAGGCCGGCACGACAATCCTTGGCGTTTCTATTCTTTTCTGGGCCGCGTCGACTTTTCCGACCCTTCCGCAGGATAGGGCGACTGTTTATGAAGAGCAAGAGACCGCGATATTGCAAGAGTCCGGGGCGTTGGGAATTGACCTGGACGCTTTTGACGACGTCGAGCCGGAGGCGTTCGACGATTTGGCTCCGGAGAACAAGCTTTCCGATTCTCGCGAGCGCCTTGGCGAACAGGTTGCCGAATTACTTGAACGTCGGCGCCAAAACAACGCCGACGAAGCCGAAGCAAGGTTGGAATATAGTTTCGCCGGTCGTATTGGCAAAGCCGTTGAACCGATTATTCGTTACGCGGGATTTGATTGGCGAATTGGAGTCGGACTTATCGGCGCGATGACAGCTAAAGAAGTTTTTGTAGCTCAGATGGGGATCGTTTATAAAATCGGGGAGGTCGACGAGGACTCCGTTCCTCTTCAAACAATCCTGAGGAATCATTATTCGCCCCTTGTCGGTCTGTGCGTCATCCTTTTTTCGCTTGTCGCCGCTCCATGTCTTGCAACCGTCGTCGTCGTCGCGAAGGAGTCGTCGTTCAAATGGGCTCTCGCTCAATGGCTTACATTGACGCTAATCGGTTTTTTCGCGGCGGTTTTGGTCTACCAATTCGGCATGTTTCTTCAACTCGGGACGTGATTCGTATCATCGTAGCTTGTTGAAGTTTCTTTTTGGAGAAGGACGTGACGTCTGAGAAGATAGTTGTCGCCGTTTTAGTTTTGGGCGCCTGCGCGTTATTGGCGCGACGATTGATCCGTTGTGTTCGTTCTGGGGCTCATTGCTGTTATTGCGACAGACGCCGCGGAGGATGTCGCGGCTGTTGTTTTTCCATCGACGTCTCAAACGTTTCGAAGTCCGACAATGAAGAAGACGCGCGCTCGTAGCCGTCGTTTTTCCATGTTAAAGAAAGAAGGCGTCGTCGCTTCGCAGGGAAGGACGACGCCTTTTATCGTATTGCGCGTTTAAGCGAATCAAGGTTGGTAATTGGCGACCGCGACAATCAACCAAACGACGCCTACGCAGATCGCGAAGCTCGTGAGGAACCCAACGACGTCGACGACGGTGGGTTTGTTAAATTCCAACCCCCAGCGTTTAAAGAGACGTTTATCGTCAAATCGGTGTGGATTCTCGTAGGAAAGTCTCATTTCCTCGGCGTCTTTCTGAGGATCAGGATCGACGGGCGTCTTCATTTTTACGAAGTAACGATCTAGTTTCGCCTCGTCGCCCTTGGGTGTGACAAAACTCAAGAGGATCATGAAAACGAAGGGTAGGAACAAACGCGTAGGAAGACGGAGCGTTTCAAGGGTTCCGTTGCTCATGGAACTCAAATCGACGTTGAAACGTTGGTAGAGAAGGAAATCTATTTCAAAGCTTCCTTTTCCACGGAGGGCGACGCCGAGTTTCTGAAGTTCTGCGACGGACTTATAACGGTTCGTGACGCGAACGCGATTGGGTTCGAGTTCTTCCGTCGTTTGCAGAGCGGGATCAAAGAGATTGAGTTCTTCCGTTTTGGGATCGAGGAAAACTTGGCGTCCGTTCACAAGTTTCGCTATAACGCGACCGTCCGAATTAATGACGAGTTCATTGCCGTCCGAGTCGTAAGGAACGACTCCTTCGCCCCAGAAAATAGCCTTTCCTCCCGTTTTGAACTCGTCGACAATCGTTTCGCCGAGCGTTAGCGGCTTAGGTTCGGCGCCAAGTTCTTGGAAGACGATCCGATTCAATTCTTCTCCAGAGAGCGCTCCTTCGCGGGCGCGAATGGTTTCGGCGTTCTTTTCCCAGTTTGAACGAATCGCATCGCGGCGTTCAACGTCGGTAAGAGATGCAGTTCGAGAGTCGCGAGTTACAATGAACTCGTTCGTCGTTAAATACTTGGGATTAGACGTAAGCGAGACGTCAAACTTTGACGCGTTCATCGGGATGAGGAAGAAGAGCGTCAACGTCAAAATACAAGTAATCCACGCCGAGTATTTATTGGCGCGGCGCCAATATAGACCAATCCAAAAAGGAGCCGCAAAAACGATGGGAATCTCCCATGCGAACTTGAGTTGCTCGAAGACGTTCATTGAGAGAAGCGAATTGATCGTCGCGCCGATAATAACGATGGCGCCGCAGATTCTTCCGGCGAGAACAAATGTCTTCTCGCTGGCGTTCGGATTGATAAACGCAGCGTATCCGTTACGCACGACAAGTCCGGAAACGACAAGCATATAGCAACTTGCCGAGCTCATGAGAGCCGCGAGCAGACACGCGAGCATGAGTCCGACGAGTCCGAGATTTAAAGGTCCTAGCAGTTCGCGCGTTGCAACCCCCCAAACCTTATCGGGGTCTGCCGCCAACTCCGCGTTGCCCGCCAAATACGCAAGGGCGACAAGCGCCGTCAGCGCCCAGCCAATCGTACAGAAACGTTTTAATATGTTGCCTGCGACGAGCCCAAAACGCGCGTTGAATTCCGTCTTGGCGGATCCCCCGCCGGTCGCAATAAAGTGGGGTTGACAGACAATGCCGAGTAAGTTTAGGAGCGTAATCGCAATGATGTAGTGAAGCGGAAACTCGCCGCCTTTCGGGCTTGTGAGAATATCAAAGTATTCACGAGGCGCTCTTTCGTGAAGAATTGTAAAACCGTCGACAATCCTCGTTTCATTTGTTACCGCTTTTTCTGTGTCGTTAGACGCGTTCGAAAAGAGTGTCGAAGATTCGCTCGTTTCGGACTCGACGACGGCGACGGGAGAGTTTGCGATTGTATTCGCTTCGTCTTTAACAAGCGCGTGAAGCCCGACTGGAATGAGGATGACGGAGAGAAGAACAATGAACACGCCCTGAATTAGATCGGTCCAATAAGCTGCGCGAAGACCTCCGAGCACACCGTAAAAAAGCACGCATACCGACGTTAGGACAATGATGAATTGATCAAACGGAACAGCGTGACCAAAGATCGAGATTGAATCGGCGCCAACGAGTGGCGCGCCCATCTTACCGATTGCCGTCATGCCAACGCCAAGATAGAACATGTAGAAAACTGCACCGAAGATCATGTAGGCAAATGCAAGCCCCTTGCTTTGATACCGTTCCTCAAACCAATCGCCCAAGGTTAAATGCCTCATTCGACGGTACCATACGCCACAAATCCAGTAAAATGGAGTAACAAACAACCACAGGAGACCACTCCAGACTCCACTGAGCCCATTTGTGAAAGTCGTTTTAGCAGTAACGATCGGATCCGATGCGTTTGTACCGGCTCCAAACGCAGCAAACATCTGGAATACTTTGCCAAAGCTTCGACTGCCAAGAAAGTAATCTTCCTGTTTTTTAACAAACATCATAGACCAAACGCCTATGACAATCATCAAAACAAAATAACCTAGGAGGACAGCAAGGTCTAATGTTGTTAAGCCCATTTTCAATATCTGTTCAAAAGCAGGGATGGAGGGAACGCAAGGAATCGAAGTTACTTGATATTGAAAGCAAATCGTTATAGTTCGCCGGAATCTACGACGTCAGATTCAGAGATTTTCGTTTTACAAGGTTATAGGACGTGTTACGGTTTCTAAGACTCGGACGCATTCCGAAGTTTTGAAATGCTATCAATTATGTTATTTCCTTGGTCAGAAGTATGAGTTTCTAGAGGTCGTGACTTCATAAGAGGAGTTCCGAAAGGTCCTTTTCTAAAAGTCAAATCCCCAGATGAAGCGTCTTCTTCCAGTATTTTCATCGCGCTGACAAACGTCGAATCGGCATAATCCGCGTAATGGAGAATCATCCCTTCAAGAGTAAGGGGAGGGGTAGGAGCGCCCCAATCGGGAAAGCGCGAATGGGTTAGGATCAGGTGTTCCAACTGGTACTTAACGGCGTCGTCTAGGCGAACTTCCGTAGCAAAACGTTGGACTATTTCAAGACCAAGAATTTGATGACCAATCAAGTTGCCTGCTAATGTTTTCTGTGAATCTACAATCGACGTCTTACAATCGAGAATTTTACCGACGTCATGAAGAATCGCTCCAGCAACAATTATCGGTTTTGAAACACGAACCGACAACCACGGAAACTCTATGCAGAAATGTTCATAAATTGATACCGCTAATTTTGTTACAGAGAGAGTATGCTCGAGCAAGCCGCCGTTATAGGTTCGATGATGAACTCTAGAAGCTGCAGATTCATAGAGTTCTGAACGATACTCTTTAAAGACTCGACGAACAAGATTGAGCAAAGGTCCTTTACCAATTTGTTTATTGGCGAAAGATAGTATTGTCGCTGCAATTACTTCAGGGGGAAGTTCTGAACTAGGGCGACATTTTCGAGGGCTGAACCCCTCGTCCATATCCTCTGGAACAACCTCTCTTATTCGACGAATTTCAAGTCTAGAACCGTAGTTAGATTCAACAACTTTCCCTCGGATTTTAAAGAATGAACCAACGTTCCATTCCTTGTCACAATCTTGAAATGAAGCATGATCAGGCCAGATAAACGCTTGAATGCTCTTCCTCCGATCTCGAAAGATAAGTTTAAAATAATATTTAAAATCTCGAGAACGAAGTTTTTCCTTGTCGACAAGTTGTACAAAACAATCCGATTCGACGCCCTCTTTCATTTCTGAAAGCGATTTAAGTACAGGCGAAGCGGAATAGCGAGACGGAGAACTTGCCGATTGCGAGATTGGACGCTTGGCATGTGGGTCAGGCGTCTGTCCATCAAACGCCGACGACGAGACGTCGCCGGCGTCGTTCTTAAGATTACGATTCAATTCATCGTGGGGATGAGAATTGGCGGTGTTGACCATGATCTTGTATCGTACTCTAGCGAAAAAAATAATGTCGCAATCGACAGCAACAAAGCATTAAGTCTTTTCAAATACGGATACGCACAAAAGGGACTTTCACGACTTAAGGAAAACAGATACGAAAGATCATAATATCACTGTTGCAATTTCATATCAACCTTAAAGAGTAATAGATGATAAGCGAGGTTAAACACAGCGCTTATCACCCTAGTATGCTGCGCTTTTTTGAAAGGACGAGAGAAAGTTTACTCCTGAGGCAACGCTAGTTTTTTGGAAAGGAACCATTCGTAAAGGCGTGGATCCGCATAAGCTTTTGTCCAACTATCATGACCGACATTTGGATAGATTGTTAATGTAACATCTTTGTTACCAACATTTTCTAAGGCTGTAACCATATCTTTGGACGCCTTAGAAGGAACAAGGGGGTCTTTTTCACCGTGAAAAACCCAAATTGGCGTGTGTGCCATTTTATGGGCGAGTTTAGGATCGCCACCCCCACAAATAGGAGCGGCTGCCGCAACTAGTTCAGGCCATGATGCAAGTATTGACCAAGTTCCAAATCCTCCCATAGAGAGTCCCGTAACGTAAATACGGCTTTTATCAACCGGGTAATCGCTACAGATTTTTTCAACGAGAAGCCGGAGTTGAGCCGCTGACCAGAAGTGAGAATCGGGACATTGGGGAGCGACAAGAATGAAAGGCCATTTCGAAGCTTTTTCTGGATCAGAACAGATTTTTGTCGGTCCGTAGACTTTAAGCTTTTCCAAATCGTTTCCTCGCTCTCCTATTCCATGGAGAAAAAGAAGGAGCGGGTAGCCGGCGTCAGTCTTGGCAGACTCGTTAGAAGGCAGGAAAAATTGGAATCCAATGTCCTCTGTCTTCTGTTCGTCAAGTTCGTCATTGCCTCCCAAAAACTGTCTATTAAGTGGCGTTGGAAGTTTGGCAGACATTTCGACGAGTTTGCCAGCAACAGGTAAATGCGAAGAATCGCTAGGTGTTTGCGCGGAAAGATTCGGAGAAAAAACAACTCCTGTCAAGCACGCAACGAACACAAATAGTCCAAATGAAAAAAAATATTTCATCTCTAAATCTCCTTTTTATAAGTGGACGAGCATCCCCTACTCAATATAATCAAGCAGAGAGGCGTTGTCAAAAGGGCTGATTGAATTCATGTCCCCCAACATCGCCTTCTAACATTCAGTTTACCACGGCAACGGTAAAAATATTGAGGGCGCCCAAGTTGCAAACTATTGTACTGAAAAGTCTATCAGTAAATTGAAAGGTTTAGGGAAACTATTGAGTCCTATTTGAAGCGTACGTCTCATACCCTCTATGACTTCCATAGCGCGAGTCGTATTCTTTCACATTTTATTGCTTTAGTCATTTTCATTTTATTCACACAATTTCAGAGTAGTAAACATGTCGCGATATAATCCCGCTGTTATTGAGGCCAAGTGGCGTAAGTATTGGGAAGATAATAAAACCTTTGCCACCCCGCGTCTTCCAAGCGATCTTCCTGGAAATTCTGAAGGTAAAAAAGTTTACGTTTTAGATATGTTTCCATATCCGAGTGCGCAAGGGTTACACGTTGGTCATCCTGAAGGTTATACGGCTACTGACGTCTACTGTCGCTTCATGCGCATGAACGGTTTTGCCGTTATGCATCCGATGGGATGGGACGCCTTCGGTTTACCCGCAGAGCAACATGCTAAAAAAACTGGAATTCATCCTCGTCTTACAACAGAAAAAAACATAGCTAATTTCCGTCGTCAACTTCATGCTTTAGGTTTTAGCTATGACTGGGATCGCGAATTAGCGACAACTGACGTCAATTATTTCCGTTGGACGCAACGTATCTTCCTTATAATCTATAACTCTTGGTATGACAAGGAACAAAAACGAGCTCGTCCGATTTCCGAACTCCCTATTCCAGACGACGTTAGATCTGAAGGGGAGAAAGCCATACGTCAATATCAAGACGATCATCGTCTTGCTTATCAAGTTGAAGCGCCAGTTAATTGGTGCCCAGAACTCGGTACGGTTCTTGCTAACGAAGAGGTCGTCGGCGGCGTAAGCGAACGTGGGGGGTATCCCGTAATGCGTATGCCGCTCCGACAGTGGATGCTCCGCATTACCGCGTATGCAGATCGTCTGGAAGAGGATCTTGAAGGTTTGCAATGGTCTGAGAGTGTAAAAACTCTCCAGCGCAATTGGATCGGTCGGAGTGAAGGCGCAGAAGTCGACTTCTTTATTGGCCCCCCTGAAGAATTTGAGACGTGGAAAGATCAAAGACGTCAATCGGGATTTACCCGTAAACCAAACGACAATGTCCTGCGCGTTTTTACTACGCGACCAGACACTTTGTATGGCGCGTCTTATATGGTTATAGCTCCAGAACATAGTGCTGTTAAAAGGCTTACAACAGAAGAACAAAAGACGTCTGTTGAAGAATATCGACGTCAGGCGTCTTTTAAGTCAGATCTTGATCGTACAGATCTCGCCAAAGAAAAAACGGGCGTCTTTACCGGTTCTTATGCAATCAATCCGGTTAATGGTCGACAAATCCCAATCTGGATCGCCGATTATGTTTTGGCTTCGTACGGTACGGGAGCAATCATGGCAGTTCCTGCGCACGACGTCCGAGATTTTGACTTTGCCAAACAGTTTGACTTACCAATCATTCAGGTTGTTGCGCCTGCTTCAAACTCTTCTTTTTCGGCAGAAGAAGTCGCAAAGCTTAATGAAGCTTTTACGGAAACTGGCGTTGCCGTCAATAGCGGCGAATTTGACGGAACGCCGACCGTCGAGTTTAAACGATTAATAACCGATAGGCTTGCAAAAGCTGGTTTGGGACGAAAAACCGTCAACTATAAGCTTCGTGATTGGCTTTTTAGTCGCCAACATTTCTGGGGCGAACCGTTCCCGTTGTTACGTGAACTCGATGAGAATGGAACCCCCAATGGCGTTGTCTTACCTCTTGAACCATCGGAACTTCCTCTTGATCTTCCGCAGGGAGTTGCCTTTGACGCTGAAAAGCATTCGCCGGAACCGCCTCTTGAAAGCGCGCCGGCCGACTGGCTTTATGTTGAACGCAATGGTAGAAAATACAAACGCGAAACAAACACGATGCCTCAATGGGCAGGATCTTGCTGGTATTATTTGCGTTATCTCGATCCTCATAATGAAGAAATGTTTGTCGACCCTGAAATTGAAAGGGCTTGGGCTCCTGTCGATCTTTATGTCGGCGGCGCCGAACATGCCGTCTTGCACCTGCTTTATGCCCGTTTTTGGCACAAGATTCTTTACGATTATGGATATGTTTCGACCAAGGAACCTTTTCAACGACTTGTCAATCAAGGCATGATACTCGGAGAAATGGAGTATACAGGATTCCAAACATCTTCGGGCGAATGGGTTTCCGCTCGTGACGTTGAAGTCGACAAACAAGGTTGCGCGACGCTAAAAACTGACGGGACGCCCCTAAATTCGGTTAAAATTGACTCAAAGAATATTGGTAAAAGTGGCGATAGCTACGTACTAATCTCCGACGCTTCGATTGTTGTTTTGGGGAAATCCGAAAAAATGTCTAAGAGCCGAGGCAACGTCATCAATCCAGACGACGTTGTCGAGCAGTACGGCGCGGACTCATTGCGTCTTTATGAAATGTTTATGGGGCCTCTAGAGGCAGTGAAACCTTGGAATCAAGACGGCGTTAATGGCGTTCGTGGTTTCTTAGATAGAGTTTGGCGAATGATTGTCGTTCCTGATCCGGATTCCTCTGCTATCAATGAAGCCGTTCAAGACGTTATGCCTAATGCAGAACAGAATCGAATTCTTCATAAGACGATTAAGGCAGTTACCGAAGATATTAAAAACTTATCTTATAACACTGCGATCGCACGCATGATGGAATTTGTGAATTTCTTTAGTCGAGAAACTGTTCGTCCCAAAAACGCGATGAAGATGTTTATCTTACTCCTATCGCCCTTCGCGCCTCACATCTCAGAAGAGTTGTGGAGTATCTTAGGCTGTAGTAAAACGCTTGCATACGAACCCTGGCCTACTTGGAACGAAGAAGTACTCAAAGAGAGTAAAGTTGTCATTCCAGTTCAGATAAACGGTAAATTACGTTCTCGTTTGGAACTTCCGGTTGACGCCGACGCCCTGACAATTGAAACAGCAGCTTTGGGCGATAGTAAGATCGCTTCGCTTGTTGCAGGAAAAACGGTCGTGAAAAAAATCATTATTCCGGGAAAGATGGTTAATTTGGTTGTTAAGTAACGAGTTTCAAATTTTTTCTTTGCACGAAAGCGATTGAAACGCTTGACCGTTCGTGGAGTAATCGACAGCTAGTCCATGAACGGTCATTTTTTTTGCGTTTTACAGACGTCAATAGTCGTGGTAATTATATTCTCGAGTGAAGAAATCGTTGTTGACTCGGGCTGTATTTCTTAGGAACGTATTGCCGACTCTTTCTTCTGTCCTTGAAGTTATTTTTTAGACTCTTGTGTTGACGGCTTAACGGGGCGTCTTATAATGGGCGCGATTTCAAGCAAGTCGGTTTCGATTTGCAGCATAAACAGATTAGACGCTGAAAACGTCCCAACTTCGTAAAAATGCAAACATATTGAGATGCTTCGCGACGTTCTTTTTGATTTTGCGTCGCGAGATATAAGTCTCCGAACGCTCTTGAAACGCGAACTTCTGACGATGGAGATCGTGTTCGGGAGCGTTTTTTTATGTGTACTTTTATGAATCAACGTTCTAATCGGAATATGCAGTTAGCCATAGCTCGCCGTGTGCGTTAAATTTGACATTGATCATAGCGTGCTTTTTTAAATGACGTTCATTGGTAAGGAGATATAAGATGGCATGTCGCGAAGACGTTAAAAAAGTTCTGATTATTGGTTCCGGTCCTATCGTGATTGGTCAAGCTTGTGAGTTTGACTATTCGGGAACTCAGGCGTGTAAAGCTTTGCGTGAGCTTGGATACAAGATTGTCCTGGTTAATTCCAATCCAGCGACAATCATGACGGATACCGTCATGGCCGACGCCACTTATATTGAGCCTCTAACAGTTCAATCACTTGAACGTATCATCGAAAAAGAACGGCCAGACGCCTTGCTTCCCAATCTTGGAGGACAATCTGCGTTGAACCTTGCAACCGCGCTTCAAAAAGCCGGCGTACTCGATAAGTACGAAGTAAAGGTTATCGGAGTTCAATTAGATGCAATTGAACGAGGCGAGGATCGGCAAGAGTTCAAAAATACGATGAAAGAACTTGGTATTGAAACGCCAAGGAGTGAAATTGCGCGAACTCTTGAAGAGGCTGAAGCCATTGCGGAGAAACTTGGTTTTCCAGTTGTTGTTCGCCCAGCATACACGATGGGCGGTACAGGCGGCGGAATTTGTTATAACCTTGAAGAATTTCGTACCATTGTTTCACGAGGGCTAGCTGCCAGCCTTGTAACTGAAGTTCTTATCGAAGAGTCGGTTGTTGGTTGGGAGGAATTAGAATTAGAAGTTGTTCGCGATGCAAACAATAAACTTATTACAGTCTGCTTCATAGAAAACGTGGATCCGATGGGGGTCCATACGGGCGATTCTTTCTGCACGGCGCCGATGCTTACCATCAGTCCAGAGATTCAGAAAAAACTTCAAAATTACGCCTATAAAATCGTTGAACGCATAGGCGTAATCGGTGGAACAAACGTCCAGTTTGCCCACGATCCTGAGACAGATCGTATCGTTATCATTGAAATTAATCCTCGTACCAGTCGTTCCTCTGCGCTTGCATCGAAGGCGACGGGATTCCCGATTGCGCTCGTTTCCGCCAAATTGGCGAGTGGGATGACTCTAGATGAAATGCCGTATTGGCGCGGGGGTACGTTGGATAAATATGAACCTTACGGCGACTATGTCGTCGTTAAGTTTGCTCGATGGGCGTTCGAAAAATTTCGTGGGGTTGAAGATAAGCTTGGCACGCAGATGCGGGCAGTTGGCGAGGTCATGAGTATCGGTAAAACCTTCAAGGAGGCTTTCCAGAAGGCCGTTCGCTCACTCGAAAAAGGACGGCCAGGTCTCGGTTTTGCCAAAAATTTCAACGAACTCACGGCTGAAGAATTGCTTCAGCGAATAAGCGTTCCGAATAGTTGGCGATATTTCCAGATTTACGAGGCTTTTCGAAAGGGCGCAAGCGTTGATCAAGTCCATGAGGTAACGAAAATTAAGCGTTACTTTCTCGAACAGATGCGCGAGCTGGTCGACCTAGAAGAGAAAATTCTGACTTTTAAGGGCGGCGAACTACCTGATGAACTCCTCAAACAGGCGAAACTTGATGGTTTTGCCGATAAATATCTCGCTGAAATCCTTAATATTCCGGAATCTGTTATTCGTGAGCGCCGACTTGCGATTGGCGTCAAAGAGGCGTGGAATAAAGTTCAAGTTAGCGGCGTTGACGATGCGTGTTATTGGTACTCGACTTATAACGGAGTCGATGAAAACGTTGTCAGTCCGAAAAAGAAGATTATGGTTCTCGGCGGCGGTCCTAACCGAATAGGTCAGGGGATCGAATTTGATTACTGTTGCGTCCATTGCGCAATGGCGCTTCGTAAGAGCGGATACGAAACCATTATGGTTAACTGTAACCCTGAGACAGTTTCTACGGACTATGACACCTCCAATAAGCTTTATTTTGAGCCATTGACGCTTGAGGACGTTCTAAGTATCTACGAGGCCGAACAGCCAGACGGAGTCGTCGTCCAATTTGGCGGTCAAACCCCTCTTAATCTCGCTGCAGATCTCGCTGCAAACGGCGTCAAAATTATTGGCACCTCTCCCGAAACAATCGCTATGGCTGAAGATCGTGACTTATTCAGGCATATGATGCAGCGCCTCAACATCCCGGAGCCGGAATCAGGAATGGCGACAAATGTCGCAGAGGCTAAGGAGATCGCTAAGCGAATAGGTTTTCCTTTAATGGTTCGACCGTCTTTTGTTCTCGGCGGTCGTGCGATGGAGGTTGTTCATGACGAGCAACAACTTGTCGAATATGTTAATGCCGCTGTCGACGTATCTCCTGAACGTCCAATTTTGATCGACCGTTTTCTTGTCAACGCAATTGAAACCGAAGCGGATGCTATTTCAGACGGGGAGACGGCGTTTGTCCCGTCCGTTATGGAACATGTTGAACTTGCAGGCGTCCATTCCGGCGATTCTGCTTGTGTTATTCCGCCGATTAGTATTGCGCCTCGCCATATTGAGACAATTCGCGAATATACGAAACGTATTGCGATTGAAATGGGCGTTGTTGGGTTAATGAATATCCAGTACGCTATTGCTGACGACGTCGTCTATATTCTTGAAGCGAATCCCCGTGCGAGCCGAACCGTTCCTCTTGTCTCTAAAGTTTGTAATATTCAGATGGCGGCGCTTGCGACTCGCGTTATGTTGGGTGAAAAAATTTCCCAGCTTAATCTGCTTCCAAAAGTCATCGGACACTTTGGGGTCAAAGAAGCTGTTTTTCCTTTCAATATGTTCCCGGAAGTCGATCCTATTTTAGGACCTGAGATGCGTTCGACAGGAGAAGTTTTGGGGTTGTCTCATTCTTTTGGTCTCGCCTTTTACAAGGCTGAAGAGGCGGCAGGGTGCGTTCTTCCCAAAGAAGGCGCTGTCCTTATGACCATTTCTGAAAATGATCGCGTTCAGGGCGGCACTTTTGAAATGGTCGCTCAAGGATTTGCACGTCTTGGGTTTAAGATACTTGCAACAGAGGGTACGTTTAGCGCTTTACAGGCGCTTGGAGTCAAATGCGAGAAGATCAATAAAATCAATGAACAACGTCCCAATATTGTCGACGCGATGAAAAACGGCGATATCCAGCTTGTTGTCAACACTCCCCTCGGTAAACGTAGTCAGAGTGACGATTCCTATATCCGTAAGAACGCAATTCGTCTTCGCATCCCATATATGACGACTCTTGCAGCGGCATTTGCCGCTCTCAAGGGCATTGAAGCAATTCGAGGAGGTCTTGAATCCGTTTGTTCTTTGCAGGAATACCACCGCTGATCATTGTAGGTCAGTCCTGACCAATCATGCGAAAACCCTCGAGTTCGCTCTGTTAACGGACTCGAGGGTTAACTTTTTTCTTTGATCGCGATTAAGCGAAACTAGACGTTTGAAATGGAAGCGTCAATATGGGCGTGGACGAACCTTTCCGGCGACTCGATATGGAAGTCCCTGAATTCGAATGAATCCAGTCGCGTCATTTTGGTCATAAGCGTCGCTTCCTTCCATCGTAGCCACGCCCTCGTCATACAGTGAATTCGCGCTAGTACGGCTATTTAGGATGATATTACCTTTGTAGAGACGGAGGGAAACAGATCCCGTGACGGACTTTTGAGCTTCCTTATTAAACGCAAGGAGCGCGTCCATTTTCTGACTGTACCAGTAGCCATAATAGACAAGTTCAGCGACTTCCGGAGAGAGTCGATCGCAGAGATGAAGGAGCTCTCGTCCCATCGTAAGTTGCTCAATGTAACGGTGGGCGTTGTAAAGAATCGTCATGCCAGGCGACTCATAAACGCCACGGCTTTTCATGCCAACAAAGCGGTTCTCAACCATATCGATGATACCGACGCCATTGCGACCGCCGATTTTGTTTAGCGCGTCAACAACCCCATATGCGGTGAGTTTCTCACCATTGACCGCTACAGGGGTTCCTTCTTCAAAATCAACGACGACTTCTTCTTCCTTGTCCGGAGCGTCTTTCGGTTTAACACACATACCAAAATCAACAAGCTCAAGACCGTTTACATTCAGATCTTCTAGTTTCCCCGCTTCGTAGCTGATATGAAGGCAGTTTTCATCAGAAGAGTAGGGTTTTGCAATAGAAGCTTTGACAGGAATATTATTCTTTTCACAGTACTTGATCATTTCCGTACGTCCAGGAAACTGAGCACGGAATTCGTCTATGCGCCAAGGGGCAATCATCTTAATATCCGGGCAAAGGGCTTCGGCCGCTAGTTGGAAACGGCACTGATCGTTTCCTTTACCGGTGGCTCCATGAGCATAGGCAGAAGCGCCTACTTCACGAGCTACCTCTAATATTTTTTTCGAGATGAGTGGACGTGCGATTGACGTTCCAAGAAGATAAACGCTTTCATACTTTGCCTGCCACTGAACAACAGGGAACGCGAAATCTCGGCAAAGCTCCTCCTTTGCGTCGATAAAGCGAACAGAAGTCGCGCCGATATTCTCGGCCTTTTTACGGATTTCCTCACGATTTTCACAAGGTTGTCCCAGATCGACATACACGGCGTGGACTTCATACCCCTTGTCAATCAGCCATCCAAGAATGACCGACGTATCCAAACCGCCTGAATACGCAAGAACACATTTTTTCGACATTTACTCTCCTTCTCAAAGTCTCGCAACTTAACCTGATGGAATAGCCAGTCTGCTCAGCCGCTCGGCGACCCCACAACGGCAAACCGTCTTCGTTACACTCAACAACCCGCGCTGAGCGGAAGATACTCGTATTCCGTTATCGTATCGAGCATTGTTTTTTTGGCAAGACGAACAGTTGTTTTTATTCCTTTCCACGTTTCTAGACCTAGACGTTTGACTATCACGGAAACGAGGAAGTTAATAAAAATTTCTGTTGGGTTAAAAGCCTATTAATAATAGTCTATTGCATGTGGGATCGAAAGAAACCCCCATAAGGTATCGCCGAATTCAGTTTGAATTGTCGCCAATCTTGTTGAAACGCTCGTGCTTGAATTATTGGCAACTGCTAAGTAAGCGTCAAACCGATCACGAATTGACGGATCGATCTTTAATGATGTCGGAATCGACCAAGACGATGCGCCCGGCTCGAACACTGCTGGAAATCGTTCTCTAAGAAGAAGAGCCTCTTGGAAAGATTGTGGTATTCGTTCACCTATTTGTCCATTGCCGACCAATTTGTCAAAATGAAGACCAAAGAGCGGAAGATTGCGCATTAATAGGAGAAATGCAAGACGATTTTCGATCTCCCCGGGAGCGTGTCTAAGAATATCCTCCTCTTGGAGCATTCCGTAGTAAGCCGAGTTAACGGTTTCCGAAAAAGCAAGACCATCTTCAAGTGGGGCAAGGTTTCGAATGGAATTAAACTGATTGTCTAATTCAGCAAGACGATTATCAGACGTTCTGTACCTCAAGTTTGTCGTCGCGTAATAAGCGTAGGAACTCGGCTGAATGCTACGCGTAGCTAAATAATCAAGCGTTTCCTCAGCAAACTTCCTATGAAAAAGCGTCTTTTTCATTCTAAAAAGATAACGTTCGGCAAGTGAACGACGTCCGTCAATAACAGCGCATAACGCCAGAGTTTTCAATCCCCAGTAAGTCCGTTCTCTTTTGACAACGTAGTTGTTAAACGCGACTCGTTCAGCACAATTAGTCAAGCCTAGTTCAAGGAGAATTCGATCGCCACACATGCCAAATGATTGAACTTTGAGAAGTTGAGGAGACACATCCGGATAGAGTGGACGGAGAAAAACTTCGTCGGCGAGTTTATTAAGACGCGCTAATGCAAGTAATCGCGCTGTTATTGCTGGATTTGAAGGAGTTACGATTAAAGATTCCTCACGGAGAACTCCATTCCAGTTTTCTCTATCAAGTTCTCTCGCAATTTTCAAAAATTGTGAATAACCGAACCACGAAAACGACGTATATAAGGTCGCGGCACAAATAATTGGAATCAAGAAGTAAGAAATCAGAGTTAGAAAACCATAGACCTTTTTCTGCGAGGCCTGTTTAAGGTTGCTCTTATTGGGAATTTGTAATACAAACAATTGATAGATAACGTCATATAACGCAATTGAGAAGACAAGGGTCAGCTCGAGCGCAGTAAACAAAGAGAAAATATTATCAGTCTCACGGTCACGTCCTTGGGTAAGGGGCGATTCTTCCCAAAGTCCTGCTCCGTACATATGATGAAATGTTGGTTCGGCGTCGTTATATAGGGGCCAGTAAAAAACTGGAACGAGAAGAATGAAAAGCATGAGAAATTCGATGATTACGAAATCGGACTTCCGATCCTTGGCTTTTTTCCTCAATTTTAGGTCATCCACGCTACTCTTTCTTTGAAGACCCCTATTCATATTTTGCGAAATTGCATAGGGAAGCATTTTCAGAACACAGAGAAGCGAGGCAAGTAGTGAAAAAAAACCGAAAACAGGATATGTTAAAATAAGTCCTAAAGCAATAAACAATAACGAAGAAGATTTATTATTAATTTTTTCAAAGAGAAGCAAGTATAAGAGAGTAAAAACGTATCCATTAGTGAAACTGAAAAGATAAGCTAAGTCAAATCTTTCAAAAAACAGGAAGCCAATATTTGTAATCTGAAGTGTTAACAAGCACGGAAGTATGAACGAAAGAAAAAATAATCCTTGTTTTAGCCTGAATAGTTTCTCCATCGCGTACTGAAGAAAACTCATGCAAACTGCCAAGAGTATTCCTCCAACGACTGGATAGTAAAAAAATTGTAGGGTAAACGATGAAAACCATCTAGCTAACCCTGTAACTCTTGATCCAGATTCGATTAGATATTCCCAATCCCATATAAACAAGTCATATTCTTGCGCCATAAAAATAAAATCGCGACAGTGAAAAGCCCAAAACCAAAGCATGTAAAGAAAAAAGCATATCCTGATGGAAATGAAAAAAAATTTTCTTTGAGGCGTCGACGGAATGCTTACACAGACGTTCTCATTCATCCGAATTTGAGCGCTTTCAGTCTTCCCATGCGACGAGATACTTGGACGTCTTATTTTGTTTTTATGACGCGACATGGAAACTATTTAACCTCTGTATCTGGAGAGACTGCGGATGCAGAAATAGAAAAGTGTTCCTAGGCCAATAATCCTAACGCATATTTTATATCTTTGTGGCCTTGTTAGCAATCCTAAGACAAGATGAGTTTCGTCCACATTATATCAGCAACGCAAATATCATTGACATTTTACTTCATTCGTTTAGCATTGGTTGACGATTTTTTTCTTCCGACTTGTAGTCGGTTTTTTTGTCATTCGAAACAAAGGAAGGTCGTTGGGATTTCAGATGGCTATTGAAGGTTTAACTATAATCGGCGAATCGATTAACGATTCTGTTCCAACAACAGCTCAACTATATGACGCCGAAGATTTTGAAGGAATTAAACGACTTGCAAAATTTCAGCAGGAAGGCGGAGCGAAGTACATTGACATAAACGTTGGAACAAGAGAATCTTCCGTCATGGAAAAAGCGGTAAAGGCTGTTTGTGAATCTGTTTCAGCGCCATTGTCAATCGATTCCCCTGATTACGAGCTAGCCGAAGCTGGATTACGAACATATGACATAAGTCGAGGCAAGCCGATTTTAAATTCAATCTCCCCGCTTAGAACAGAAATGTTTGATCTGTATCGGATCGTTCCCTTTCGTCCAATTCTTCTTTTAACAGAGTATCTCAATACTTCTGGTCAGGGCGCTCCTTCCAAGTCTGTCGACGACGCCTATTCCGCAGCCGAGTTCCTTTTCGCAAAGGCAAAAGCTCTTGGAATTGACAACGACGATATAATCTTTGATCCCGGCGTCTCTCCCATTGGTACTGATACTGAAGGCGCCTTGGCAAGACTGATTGGAACATTGGAAAAGATTCGATCAAATCCTGCAATGAGCGGAACCCACGCCTCTATCGGGTTAAGTAATTTTACCGTTATGCTTCCTCCAAAGAGAAAATTAGACGGAACTCCTGTTAAAAGTTCGCTAGAAAGCGCGTTACTTACCATTGCTTATCCTTTAGGCCTTGACTATGTGATCGGTTCTGTGCGCCGTAATTACAATATCCTAGAAGAGGGACATCCGGCTCTTGAATGCATTCGCGAGTGTTTAGAACTTTCAGGCATGGCGTCGGTTAAACGAGTTCGTAAATTCTATCGTTAATGTAACTTTTTTATGAGGTGAACGAACTTTAGGGAGTCAAATTTGAACGCCCTTTTGACTTCGTTTTTGTAGGTTCAAGGTTTTCATAAACTACTTGACGTCAGGTTTAACGATTTTAAAATGTCCCATCAAGGCGGTTCGACTCTGTGTGTCAAGGGCTTAGTCCCGTCAGAGAAGAGTATTTCGTTCCGCTTCCACGATGAAATGACGTCGTTTTGTGTAACATCGCAAAACTATATGAAGGATTCTTTCAATGAATAATCTTTTGAGAATCGCCACGATTGGCGGCGACGGAACGGGACCTGAGGTTGTTGCTGAAGGCGTTAAAGTTTTGAAGGAGGTCTGCAAGATCGAAGGTATCAACCTCGAAATCGTCGACTTCGATATTTCTGGCCAACGTTATCTTAGGAATGGCGGCGTAATCATCACTGACGACGAGATTAAACAACTCCGCTCTTTCAGTTCAATTCTTCTTGGGGCTGTTGGCGATCCTGATGTTAAACCGGGTGTTCTGGAGAAAGGTTTACTTCTCCGTTTACGTTTTGAATTCGACCAGTATATCAATCTTCGTCCAGTAAAGCTCTTCCCTGGCGTACAAACTCCATTGCGCGATAAGGGACCGAACGACCTTGATTTCGTCGTTGTCAGGGAGAACGTCGAGGACATGTATGTCGGCGTTGGAGGATTCCTGAAGAAAGGAACCCCTGACGAGGTTGCCACCCAGACCGCTATTTATACGCGTAAGGGATGTGAACGGTGCGTTCGTTGGGCGTTTGAATATGCTCGCCGTCGGAACAATCCGAAGGGTAAAAGGGTTACGTTGGTCGCCAAAACTAATGTCTTGACTTACGGTCATGACCTCTGGATGCGGGTTTTTGAAGAAGTTGGTTCAGAGTATCCAGACGTCGAAAAGACTTATAACCATGTCGACGCATGTTGTATGTGGATGGTTAAGAACCCAGAGTACTATGACGTCATTGTCACTACTAACATGTTTGGCGATATTATCACAGATCTTGCCGGCATTCTTCAAGGTGGGATGGGCGTGGCCGCTGGCGGCAACATCAATCCCGACGAAGGCGGTACGAGTATGTTTGAGCCGATGGGGGGAAGCGCTCCTAAGTATACCGGTATGAACATTATTAACCCCATCGCCGCCATTAATGCCGCGTCCATGCTTTTGGAGCATGAGGGGTACACAAGCGCCGCTAACCGAGTATCTAAGGCAATTCAATTCGTGACGGGAACGAAGATGAAAAGCCAATCAGCCGGTAAGATGGGGTATTCCACTTCTGAAGTTGGCGATCTGGTCTGTGAAAATCTTGACGGTCTTATTCAGCGTCAGAATTGGTAACGAGTCTTTTGTTCATTGTCAAATCGATTGGATTTGAGCAATTTCAAGCCCTCGTCCAGCCTGCTTAGGATTGGGCGGGGGTTTTGTTTCGATCTCGACCAAGGGCTTACTATGTCAGAAGTCTCACATTTTTCTTCTCTTTCTCGATTGTCTGGGACAATTTCGCCAATTTGGGGAATGGTTGTTACCGTTGAAAAAGATCACATTGACGTGTGGGGGCACGCCAATAACGTATGTTATGTTCAGTGGATGCAAGACGTCGCAGTTGGTCATTCTGCCGCTATCGGTTGGGATTCAAAACGGTATCTTGATATTGGCGCAATCTGGGTCGTTAGAAATCATTCGATCGACTATAAACATTCTTCGTATCTTGGAAATCGGATTTTGGTCCAGACATGGATCGAGGAAATGAAAAAGGTTAGTTGCCTTCGGAAGTATCGTTTCATTGAGTTTCCCAAGGATATGCCAGATAGCGAAATTCATGCCATGAGCGGATTTGCATCTAAAGACGACTTTGATTTTCCACAAGACGCTCTTCTTGCCACAGCTTCGACAACGTGGGCGTTCGTGTCTACAAAAACTCTTCGGCCCGTCAAGATTCACCCAGAGATTATTTCTGTTTTTAAGGGAGAGGATAATTTGCACTAGTTCCTCTCTTCTTCCACGGAAGAATATGTTCTTTCGATTGATTGGACGACTATTGAAAGTCCAGCAAGCGCGATGTAAAATTCGACGTAGAAGTGTCAGATGTCGCTAGGCGACATTTCAAATATTGTTCACATAGCCTAAAATACGCGATATGAAAAAAACGATTACTATTATCGACGCTGAGAATCGTGTTTATCTTGATTCTCTTGACCTCAAAAATTTTGTGGTTACTGACGCAACTAAAATTCCTTTCCGTGTTGTGAAGAAAAGACTCCACGGGGGCGTTCAGGAGGGGGTCGACATAGTCGAAATAGAAGCCGGACACTTTCGGTTTACCGTTTTGTTGACACGTGCCATGAATGTTTTAAGTGCGAGTTACAAAGACTTAGAATTGAAGTGGGATTCGCCCGTTAACGGCCCAGTACATCCTAACTATGTGCCAATCTATGCGCCTAATGGATGTGGATGGCTTGAAGGTTTTTGCGAATGGATTGCTAGATGTGGCTTAGAAAGTAATGGCGCGCCTGAATTTGACGCAAATGGAGCCCTAAAATATCCGCTCCATGGCAGACTTTCAAATCTTCCTGCCCGAAAAGTTGAGTTGTTAATCGACGACCAATCGGGTGAGATTCTGCTTTCTGGCGAAACGCTGGAAACCAGCGTTTTCGGACACAGGTTTCTCTTTAAGACGACTTACACGATTAAAGTTGGCGCTTCTAAACTTTTAGTTCACGATACAGTAACAAACCTTGCAAGTGTTGCCGATGAGTTTGAACTTCTTTATCACATTAATACAGGTTATCCCCTAATAACGCCTGGCGCACATTTCTATGCAGCGTTTGAAAAAATGTGTCCAAGAGATAACAACGCCGTAGCAGAACTTAAAGAATGGGACGTTTACACTCAGCCAATCCCTGGTCGGCCTGAGACATGTTATCTTTTTGATCTCGCAGCAAATGAACAGGGAAAGACAAGTGTCGTTCTTTTGGACAAATCTGGAAATCGTGGTTTTACTCTCTCGTTTAACAAGAAAGAATTTCCCTTTTTCACCCTTTGGAAGACCCAACGACCCAATGGCGATATTTATGTGACAGGCGTCGAGCCGGCAATCAATTTCCCTAACACTCGATCTTTCGAAAAGAAAAATGGCCGTGTAATGCCTATTGCGTCAGGTGAAACAAAATCTTTTTCTCTCGAATTCGATTTTATGAACGACAAAGAACACACCACTCTTGCTTTAGACGCGATACGACAGCTTCAAGAAAAAGTGTCAAGAAAAATCATTACGACGCCGCTCCCGGAATGGTGTGAGTGAGAAAGCGTTTTTTTGTTTGACGTTAAAACGAACAAAAATAAATGGAGATGTTTGTCTCGCCTCACTCCTAAAAAAACGGGATGAACCTACGAGATTCTAAGCATGTTTAAGTTGACTTACCACGCTTCAAGACTCTCTAAGGAGGTTCTCTAAGTTCTTTGAGGAGAATCTTGTATACCCTTCGTTTCAGCTTTCAAGTCGAAATCCGCATTCTTTTAAACGCGGATAGAAGGGGCTGTTAAGATACTCCTCAGAGTTTTACAATCTTTTTGATTAGCCAACCTCAAGTTCTAAGCGCCATTATTGTAACCGATGATATTTACGACGGCGCTGTCTCCGTATTAGACTCGACGGCGTTTTTGACGACCGAAATAAATCGATATGTCGTAATTTTTGACTTCGTCAGAACAATTCGTCTAGTCTATGCTGATTTCAGAAAGACTAAAAAGATAAAGATTTATCTGACAAATAGGTCAAAGCAATTGGGAAAATTGT
>Ga0256407_10004764_pt1 | contig 22283 bp, 14 predicted proteins | sample RumenRJG_04DNA_FD_193489 | JGI IMG/M metagenome (GOLD analysis project Ga0256407, IMG submission 193489) | Bovine rumen microbial communities from Lethbridge, Alberta, Canada - RJG_04 | ecosystem: Host-associated > Mammals > Digestive system > Stomach > Rumen | place: Canada: Alberta... | reverse complement strand
CACTCCCGTCTCACTCAGGTCGCGGATCATCGAGAAGAACGGCTGCTGCGTCTCGGCGAGGTTGCCCACGAGGGCAGGCCAGTAGTTCATCTCGGCATTGATGTTGATGGTGTATTTCGAGTCCCAAGGGGCGTCTTTCTTGTTGTTCCAAACGCCCTGGAGGTTGGCAGGTTGTCCGCCAGGCTGCGACGAGGAGATCAGCAGATAGCGGCCGTACTGCATCATCAGCGACACCATGTCGAGGTCGATAGATTTACCATTTGCGATTTCGTCTGCGGGCGCATTAAAGGCTGCGAGGCGCTGGTCGGTGGGAACCTGAGTGTTCTGATTACCCAGCGTCAGCGATACGCGGTTGTACTGTTCCTGGTATTTCTGCAGATGGTCCTTCAGGAGTTGCTGGTAACTCTTTTTCTTGATGGAGGCCATCGTCTCTACGTTCTTCAGGGCTGGATTGCCGTTGATGGTGTGGTAGTTCACGTAGTTCGTTGCGGCGGTGACATAGATGGTGGCGGTGGTGGCCTTGTCCACGTTCATGCTGTTGTTCCCGTCGCTGACAGCACCGTCGGCCGTCACTTTCACGCGTACCTCGGCCTGCAGTTTACCGGCTATGCCTTCATGTTCCACATTATCTATAATATAGGCCTTCTCGTGCTTGCCCACGGTCTTGCCGTCAGGCTGCTGGCCGTCGAGGGCATACGACACGGTGAAGTTCAGCGCCTTTCTCTTGCTGGCTGTCACCTGTATGATGATGACGTTGTCTGCCTGCGAGGCAAATACCGTCCGCTTGTATCTCACACCGTCCACCTCGTAACTCGTGGTGGCCAGCGCATCGGCCAGGCTCAGTTCGCGTCGGTAGTCGGTGGGAGCAGACTGCCCCTGATAGTCGAAAGCCAGCCTCAGGTCGCCCAGGGGCAGGTATTTCTGTCCGTGAGGGCCTTTGATGAAGTATTTGTCAATGAGGGCGTGGGCGGACTCTTCCTTGCCGGCGAAGATAGAGTCGCGCACTTCCTGCAGATGGGCCTTGGCCTCAGGACTGTTGTTGTCGTGGGGGGAACCGCTCCAGAAGGTCTCCTCGTTCAGTTGGATCTCCTCGGTGTCAGTCTTGCCATAGACCATGGCGCCGAGGTGGGAATTGCCTACGGGCAGGGCCTCCAGCCAGTGGCGGGCCGGCTGGCTGTACCATAACTTGTGCTGTTGTGCCTGAGCGCTCATGGTGGTGAGGGCGCTGAGCAGCATGGTAATCAATAGTCTGTTCATATTTATAATTCTTTGATTTTGTTTCTAAAAAGAACCCCGGGACAAGAAACGCTTTTCTTGGGTCCCGGGGAAGGAAAAACTACTAACTACTAATATAACTAAAACAATTTTATTCTTGAATCTGGTGCAAAGTTACGGCAAATATTTGAAACTCTATTTATTTTCTGTTTCATAAACTTTATCATTTGTTTCATAGTGTTGAAATGTTATTTTTCGCCATAGTTTATGTTACTTTTGCAATAGTGATTACGGGAATTTCCATAAAAACAACCTCAGTAGTCCCGTTTTTTTTTATTTTTCCGCAGAAATTAATGAAATAAAGGAAATGATCGCCCCCCCCTGCCACTTTACCCTGTTAGTAATGCCTGTTTACTCCGTTACCAATGCCTCCTAACCTTATAAAGGATAGGACTTTATATAGATAACTCCCTATCCTTTACTCCCTTACCAGGCATCCTTTACACCCTTAACTGCCTTCCGATTGGAGAGTCTATATGGATGGCGAGGAAATCGGTGGTGAGGTCTGGGAAAATGAACGCTACGAGCGAATCTTCAACGACTATGAGCAAGACATCGTTGGCACATGGGAAGGCATGGTGACCAGCGATGAAGACGACCACACCGATGGTGAACTGCACCGCTGGGAGTACAAGGCCGACGGCACCTATGTATATTACAGAATGGTTGACGGCGATTGGAAGGGAGATACTGACTTCCTTTCTGACTATTTTGTTGATAGCACTCTGCTGTGCACCCGCTGGAAGAAGACTGCCGACAGCGAAGAAATCCGTGAGTGGTGGGAGATTGAGAGCATCCAGGATGGCAAGATGAAGTGGAAGGCCCTGCGTATGCGTGATGACAATACCACCTACACCGCCACTTTCGAAATGACGAAGGTGCAATAACCCGAAGAGACAGTCGTACCTGATAACTTCTTCCCCCCTGAGTCTGGAGGGGAAGAAGTTTTTTTTAGCGCAGACTAAAATCTTACAATCTTACAAAGTATGTGTTTTTTTGAATTCTAAAGATTAATAATATATGCTATATATTATTATTAAAACTATGTTTCCACATTTTTCCTATACAATGTAAGATTGTAAGATTGTAAGGTTTTGCTGTCTAACGGGCCGTTAAATATAAGTGCGCCGGCAAGACTGCCAGCGCACTTCTTGAATGGATTGGTATCTGCTTACTTGAACAGATGCGGGATGAACTCGTTGAGGCCGCGACGCCAGGTGAGCCACTCGTGGGCGGTGCCTGTGGACTCGGAGTAGTGGGCATTGATGCCCATGGCATTCAGGTCATCCACCATCTTCTTCGTCCCGAACATCTTGTCCATGCCCTCTGTTCCACTGCACATCAGGAAGTAGTGGATCTGCTTGTTGAACGCCTCGGGATTGGTGAACACACCGTTGTAGGCGGTCTTCAGGTCGAGGCCGAAGATGGCACCGCTGAAGGTTCCCATATAGGAGAACTTGTCGAGGTTGGTGAGTACGATGTCGAAGGTCTGGTGGCCACCCCATGAGAGACCAGCCATCGCACGGTTCTCACGATCGGTCTTCGTGCGGAAGTTTGCGTCGATATAGGGGATGAGGTCGTTGAGCAGGACGGGATAGAACGAGTTGCCGTACTGGTCTCTGGACTGTCCGGGGCCAAAGGGTGCCTTGATGTCGCCGCTCTCCATGACCACTATCATCGGCACGGCCCGTCCCGCAGCGATGGCGTTGTCCATGATGTGCTGCATATGACCCTGCTTGCTCCAGCCAGTCTCGTCCTCACCCATGCCATGCTGCAGATAGAGCACGGGGTAGCGCTTCTTGATGTTGGCCTTCAGGTCGTACTCGGCAGGCGTGTAGACCATGGCGTGGCGCCACGTCTTCTGCTCGTTGCTGTAGTAGTAGATGCTGCGCACCTGACCAGCGGGCACACCTTGTTGTGGACGATAGTAGTCGCCCTCGCTGCCCTCGGGGATCTCGATACCACCCGACTCACGGTTACAGCCGAAGAAGGTCTCTGTGGCAGGATCGATGAAGTTGACACCGCCGATATTCATGAAATAATAGTGGAAGCCAGGCACGAGGGGATCGGTGACGGCCATGAAGTTACCCTTGCCGTCGGGCTGCATGTCGTACTTCTTGTCGCAGATGTCGACGATGACCTTACGGGCCTCAGGGGCAGAGATGCGGAAATAGGCGCGACCTTCCTTGTCGACCTTGGGGAACTCATTGCCAGGAACGGTGGTCTCGGCGATGAAGGCGTCGGCAGGTATCTCGATGCCTTTGGGCATCTCGATGTAGGGACGCTTGGGCTCGTAGCCCAGATGACGGGCGACGGCCTCGCCATAGCGACAGCCTAACTCACGATAGCCAGCAGCGTCGAAGTGCAGACGGTCGGGACCGTTGGTGCAGTCGTCAGACGAGATGACCTGTGCGGTGTGGAGGGTCTGTGGCAGTTCGTCGATCTGCTTCTTACAGCCGATGCAGACGCCCTTGCCGCCAGCCTGTACGATGTTGCCTGCATAGAGGTTCACCTCCTCGGGCTTCAACTGGAGGTCGCCGCAGAGGTTGTCGTATACCTCCTTCACCATGCCAGCCCATTTCGGATCGCCTGTGTTGGTCTCACCCTGGTGCATGAGGATGCCCTTGATGACACCGTCTTTCTGAGCCTTCTTGGCCAGTGTGACCAGTCGCTTGTACGGGTTGTTGTCGTAGGCGGCGAGCATGCCTTTCATCCAGCCTGGGGCCTTGGTCTTCACGTAGTTGTCGATGCTGTCGGGGAGGAAGCCCTTGATGTCGATACCGCCGATGGCGACGTGGATGACGCCGATCTTGATGTTCTCAGGCAATGACTCCACCAGTGTACGGCCGAACCAGTCGGCGGGGGTCAGACCCGTGTTGGGACGGCAGAGGGGAGGAATGGCCTCATACCACTCGCCCATCTTACGTTCAGGGAGTGTCTCCGTGGCGGGATAGTCCACGGCAGGCATCCACAGGAATCGTGGACCGGGACTCTTCAGGTCCTGAGCCTCAGGACGAGCGGCTCCCTCCATGTTCGACTGTCCGAAACAGAGGAAGATGTAGAAGTTGGGGTCTGGTTCTTTTACGACGGCTTTTTGGGCCTTACCTTTCTGTGCGCTCACCGTCAGGGCGAACACACATAACAGAATAGTTGATAATACTTTTTTCATTTGGCTATAAGTTTTAATGGTTTAGTCACACAGATCTCACAGATTTCACAGATTATTGTCGCCAGCGACAAATGATTCGGGATAATTCTGAAATTCTCAAATTCTTGATTCTCAGATATCTGCGAGATCAGTAGAGAACTGTGTGACATTATTATATTACAATTTGATGGTAATCAGTGAGAAGGAGTAGGGAGCAACCTCCACATCCATGCGCTTCTTCATCTTGATGGTCTCCTTGACGGGAGCGATGGGCTGCTTGTCGAAGTTGTTCTCGTCCTCGGGCTGTCCGGAGATGGTCATCTTCTCAGCGAACTTCCCCACCTTGAAGCGCGACAGGTTGAGGTGTGCCGTCTTGGCATCGGCGGTGGCGTTACATATCTTCACGAAGAGTTGGCGCGTCTTGGTGTTGAGGATGACACTCTGGCCATAGTGCACATTCTCCTGTGGCTGGCAGACGTCAGCGGCATCGCCCTCGAACTTCACGCAGTCGCCGTAGTAGTAGTTACCTGACGACAGGCCGAACATCTGCTGCACATAGTAACTGCAGGTGAGGAACGGACGCTCGTTGTCGTAGTAGATGAGGTCGGGATTCCACTGGGTGCCGTTCTTGCGGGCGAAGAGGGGTGCGTATGAGGTCATGGCCACCACATCACCGTTGCGCTCGACATGGAGCAGATAGAGGCCCTCGGCAAGGGCGTCGATGAGTTTCTTGTCCTTGGCGGCATATTCGCCGAGATAGACCTTCGTCTTGCGGTCACGGGGATAGTTGTCATACTGACGCTTGTTCAGGAAGTAGTCGCGCGGCTCGTAGTAGTGCTCGTCGAGGATGGGCATGGCGAGTTCGTCGGCGAGTTTCCAGCCTGCCTCATAGTCGGGATTATCAGCGTGAGAACCAGGACCTGCAGTGCCCACGATCACGATCTCGGGATGGGCCTTCGTCACGCGTTCATAGATATACTTGAAGCGCTCGATGAACTCGGGAGAGATCTTCTCCTCGTTACCGATACCGAGATATTTCAGGTTGAAGGGCTTGGGATGGCCAGCGTCTGCACGCATCTTCGCCCATTTGTTCGTGGCGGGGTCGCCATTAGCCCACTCGATGAGGTCGATGGCCTCTGCCACCCACTCGTCCATCTCAGACATCGGCACGACGTCCTGAGCCTGGGTGGGCCACATGTTCCAGCCACCATTGGCACCCTGGCAACTCACACCAGCGGGCAGGATGGGCACGGGCTCCATGTTGAGATCCTCGCAGAACTGGAAATACTCGAAATAGCCGATGGCACAACTCTGGTGATAACCCCAGGTGTTCTTCAGTTGACGGCGTGTCTCCTTCGGACCAAGGGTGGTCTTCCAACGGTAGGTGTTCCAGAAGCCGTCGCCACCGCCATGGACCACACAGCCACCAGGGAAGCGCATGAACTTTGGCTTCAGGTCGGCCAGTGCCTGGGCGAGGTCCTTGCGGATACCGTGACCTTTATAAGTGTCTTCAGGCATCAGCGATACCACGTCGACATCCATATCGCCCGTGTTGAGCACGAGCATCTGGAGCGAAGCCTTCTGACAAGTGCTGTCAGGCGTAAGCACAGCCTCGTATTTCTTCCAGGCGTTGTCTGTCACGTTGATGACCGTCTCAGCCAACAGTTTCGGATCCTTGGGAGGCCATCCTGCCTGCATCTCGACGAGTGCCACGCGCACCTGCTTGGCGCCACCGCTGACGTTACGCAGGAAAGCGGAGAAGTCATACTTCTCGCCAGCCTTCACGGAGATGCCGTCGAAGCCGTCGTTCTGGAGACCGAATCCTTTCCAGCCCTTATAGTCATAGTATTCCTTCACACGCTCGGTGTGGAGGTGCATGTAGTTGGCGTTGTTGGGATGGACGGGGTTGTCCTGACGCACCTGCAGGGTGCCCAGGGAGTGTCCGGGACGAATCATCTTCCATGCCGTGCCAGGGCCCCAGCCGTCGCGCTCAACGGGCGAGAACTCGAAAGAGCCGTTCTGTACCAGTTCGGCATTGAGGCCGCCATCAGCAGAGTTGTTGATGTCCTCGAAGAAGATACCGATCAATTCGTCACTAATCTGTTTGCCACCTTGAGGGGGCGTCATGGCCTTCTGCGCTGAGAGGCCTGCTGCGGCACCCAGTAAGAGGGCGATGCAGGGAATACGTAACATGTTCATTTTCATTAGTTGGGTTATTGTGATTATACGTTATTTCTGATAGGTCTTGGGCGACTCTTCTCCGAAGAGGAACTGGGGCTGATAGCCGCCGAGGTCGATGACGATCTTCTCGAAGACGATGCCCGGGTCCTGTGGGTGGAGGGTCAGGGTGTGGGTATCCTGTGAGGCGCTGAGTGGCAGTTCCACCTCTTTCTCCACCACACGACTGGCGACGGTGGGGTAGTAGATGCTGTAGATGTTCTCAGGCTTCTCGTTGAGGTTGGCGTTGAAGTTCACACTCACAGGCTGTCCACCGTCGATGGCAACGTCATACACGAGACCGCCCTTGTCGAGGAAGTCGAGGGTGGACTTGGTGATGACGCGGACTTTTATAGAGGTGAGTGGTGAGAGGTGAGAGATGTGTCCTGAGTCAGAGAGAAACGGTAGGTCAGCGAAGCGTTGTCTGTGCCCACGGTGTAGGGCATGAGGGCGATGCCGCTGAGGGTACGGCCCATGTAAGGGATGACGGTCCACTGTGCCTGTGAGGCATCCTGACGGTTCCAGGTGTGCTCGGCCTCGATGCTGATATAGCCATCACGGGGCGAGAATGTCGGACCCTCCGCAGGCGCCTTCACCTCGATGAGGTCAGGACAGACGTCTGCGGGATAGTTGTCGTTCCAGATCTTATAACTGATATGCTTCTGGATCATCATGCCGTCCCACTTGCCACCAGCGATCTCCTTGTTGTATTGCAGGCTTAGTTGCTGGTCGCGCTCAAAGGCCTTCCTGCAGCGCTCTGCCCAGCAGTTGGCTTCAGGATCGCCTTTAGCAGCCAACTCGTGGTTCATAGCCTGGGCATAGTACATCTCGTAGATGTTGCCCATGGCCTGGATGGGGAAGAGGATGATCTGACGGTAGGCATCCTTGGCTTCGGGCTTCAGGGTGATGAACTGTCTGAGGGCGCGGGCCTCGAGGGCCTGATAGTCGGCCACCACCTTGGCGAACTCTGTGGTGGTGTAGGTCTTGGCGTCGAGCATCTCCGAGGTGATGCGGCCATTGTATTTGCTCACGAGGTTCAGCAGTTGTGTTGCCTCGCAGGCCTGATCCTCGCCGAAACTCTCTGCGCAGAAGTCACGGGTGTGGTCGAGGAGATTATCGACATGGTATTTCGTGGGATTCCAGGCCATGTCCATAAACAGTTGGATGGGGTATTCCATGGGCTTCAGGTCGCCCACATTCAGGATCCACAGTTTCTGGATACCACCATTGTAGGCCAGTTGCAACTGCTCCCACATGTTCTGGATGGGGGTGACGTTGATCCATTTCGAGTTACGGGGTGCTCCGACGTAGTCCACGTGGTAGTAGAGTCCCCAGCCACCCTTGCGCTTCTGTTCCTCAGCGGTAGGCAGACGGCGCACGTTGCCCCAGTTGTCGTCGCAGAGCAGTACCGTCACGTCGTCAGGCACGCGCAGTCCTGCGTCGTAGTAGTCCTGTACTTCTTTATAGAGCGCCCATATCTGTGGCGTCTTGTCTGCCGATTTCCCCGTCACCTCCTTGATGATGCGGCGCTGGTTGTTGATGATGCTCTCCAGGAGTTTCGTGTCCGTACCGTTGCCCATGGCCTCGTCACCGTCGCCACGCATGCCGATGGTCACGATATCGTCAGTACCCTTCATGCGCTCGATACCCTCACGGAAGAAACGGTCCAGATTCTGCTTGTTCGTGCTGTAGTTCCAGGCGCCCCAGCCCTTACGGTCACGGGCATACTCCTGATGGTTGCGGGCCATGGGCTCGTGGTGCGAGGTACCCATCATCACACCCATGGCGTCGGCGGTCTTCAGGTTCTCAGGGTCGTCGGCATAGAAAGCCCAGCCCCACATGGCGGGCCACAGGTAGTTGCCCTTCAGGCGGAGGATCAACTCAAACACCTTCTCATAGAACTTATGACCTCCGAAGTCGGTGCCGAAGGTGTTCTTCACCCACGTCGTCAGACAGGGTGCCTCGTCGTTGAGGAACAGGCCACGGTATCTGACAGCCGGCTCTCCGTCTGTATATTCGCCTTCCTTGATATATAAAGAGGTGTGTTTCTCTACAGGCACGTCAGCCCAGTAGTACCAGGGCGAGACGCCTATCTGGCGCGACAGTTCGTAGATGCCGTAGACGGTGCCACGCTTGTCACTGCCAGCGATGACCAGTTGGTTGCCGATGGTCTTGATGATGTATTTCTCTGTCTTGCCCTTCAAGTCGCGCAGTACATCCTGCTTCACCCACTGGTCGATCTGCTTGTTGGCACCCACGGTGCCGATGAGGATGCTTTTAGAGGTGAGAGGTGAGAGGTGAGCGGTGAGAGAGGTGATGGTGGCTTCGGTACCGGTGACTTTTCCGAAGTCAGTGGCGAGGTTGGCAACAGCCAGTCTGACACAACTGTGCTCACCCTCGGCAATACAGATGCTGGGGTCGCTCAGTTCCCACGCCCCAGAGGCAGGTTCGAAGACGATGAAGGCGTCTGCAGCCTTCACTTTCAGTGACATGGCCAGCGCCAGCATCACGACGACCATGATTTTCTTTGTCAGCAGTAATTGTCTCATTGTAATGAATGTTTTGATAATTCGTCTGCAAAGATAGCACTTATTTCTGAAAGAGCGGCCATATTTCTGTTGATATTTACGAAAAAACAATTAAAAAGTTTTGTGTTTATAAAAAAATAACTAACTTTGCATCCGAATTTAAATCAAAGCAATGAAGTTAAGGCTACTACTAACGCTACTATTATTTTGCCTTACTGTGGGCTTACGTGCACAGATGGGCAAATTCTACACTACTGATAGTCATCAGTTGTCCAGTAGTTTCGTTACTCAGGTATATCTTGATCACGATGGGTTCCTATGGGTGACTACCCGCAATGGCATCAATCGTTACGACGGCTATCAGTTCCGCGTCTTCAAGAAAGAGAACGAGGCCGACAAGACACTGGCCAGCAACTATGTGAACTGTATGATGCAGGACCGAAGCGGCCTCTTCTACTTCGGCATGTATGGCGCCCTGCAGACCTGGGACGGCGAAGAGTTCCATAATGTCACCCTCCTGGACCATCAGGGCAAGGAGAGTTATGGCTATGCCACCTGTTTCCTGGAACGTGCCAACGGCGACGTGCTCGCAGGCTCCTCCGGCCTCGGACTGATGAAGTTTACTGATCACAAGACGGCCCGTCAACTCGGTGGTGAATTCGCCAACCTCCATACCGTCAATTCCCTGCTCGAAGATCAGAAAGGCCGTCTCTGGATGGTGTCAGACCAGGAGGGCCTCGTCTGTTACGACGGTCAGCGGCTGCAGCACTACCTCAAGGGCCGGAAGGACCTCATTCTCGGACAACTCTGCTCCGATCGCGACGGCAACATCTTTGTAGCCACCAATGCGGGCCTCTACCGTCAGCAGGGAAGCGACTTTGTCCACGTGGCGGTGACAGGCCTGAAAGAAATCTCGTCGCTCTATTGCACCAGTCAGAACAGCATCATCATAGGCTACGACGGTAAGGGTGTCGCCATCTACGACCCCCGTCAGGACACCTTCACTGATAATCCCTTCTTCAGTCAGGCGGTAGATCTCTCCAAGAGCAAGGTCTATTCCATCATCGAGGATAACAGCGGAAACCTCTGGTTCGGCATGCTCCAGAAGGGCATCTTCTGTCAGCCTATCACTTCCAACGGCTTCCAGTACATGGGCTATAAACTGGGCAGTTCCCGCAATGTGGCTGGTTCGGCCTGCGTGGTCAGCGTACTCTTCGACAGCCGTGGCGTGGCCTGGGAGGGTACTGACAAGGACGGCATCTACGTCATCAAACCTGGAGGCCAACTCGTGCGCCATCTCTTAGAGGGTTATCCCTCTACCGTCATGGCCATGGCAGAGACCAGCGACGGGCGTGTCTGGATTGGCTCTTACGGCGAAGGGGGAGGCAGCATCGACCCCAGGACGTTCCAGTACAAGCGCTTCAATTATCCCCAGGACGACCACCTCGTCATCATGGATATCGAGGTCGACGCCCAGGACCGCCTCTGGCTGGCCACCATGCGCCACGGTGTCATCTGCTATAACCCCGCTGACGGACAGTTCCGCACCTACGTGATGCGGGAGAACGCCCCCAACGAGCCCTCGATGAACAGCATCACCAACGACTACATCTCGCAGATCTCGTTCTCTCCAGACGGTGCCCGCCTCTATGTCGCCACGTCGATGGGACTCTGCTGCCTCGATATCGCCAGCGACAGTTGGACGAAGACCTTTGGCGTCAACTGCCTCAACTACAGCGTGCCCATCAGGGTGGCCCGTGAGTACGACGGACGATTGTGGTATGGTACGAACTCAGGACTTTACTGCTACGATCTCAAGTCGAAGCAGACCAAGCACTATACCGTCGAAAACGGTCTCCCTTCTAACGGCATTGCCGCCATAGAGCGTGACCAGCATGGCTTGCTCTGGATATCCACGGACCATGGCCTCTGCTCCTTCGACCCCAACAAGGGACCCGTGATGAACTACTTTGCCGACGACGGTCTGCAGAGCAATGAGTTCAGCGACGGTGCCTCGTGGTCGGATGCCACTGGTACCATCCTCTTCGGAGGCACGGGTGGCGTCACCTGGTTTAACCCCGCGGACATCAAGCAGAGCCAGTGGAATGCCAACGTCCAACTGACGGCACTCACCATCAACGGCGAGCCTGTCAGCACCGCCACGCGCTCTGGTGGCTATCAGGTCACTGAGGCCCCTGTCTCTGCCAGCAACCACTTCGTGCTTGGATACCACGACAACTCGTTCTCCATCCACCTCTCCACGCTGACCTACGAGAACCCGGAGCACATCGTCTTCCATTACAGCATCAATGGTGAGCCCTTCCGTGCACTGCCTGCAGGACACAACGAACTATCGTTTTCCCATCTGCCACCAGGCACCTACCGCTTCCGCGTGAAAGCAGAGCGCAGTGGTGTCGAGACTCCTGAACGCAGTTTCACCGTCGTCGTGCACAGCCCCTGGTACCGTTCCGCATGGGCCTATTTCTTCTATGCCCTCGTCATCGGACTCTTCGCCTGGCAGTTCCTCGCCTATCGTCACCATCGTGAGCAGAACCGCCTGCGCCTTCAGGCACATATCCATGCCGAGGAGATGAGTGAGGCCAAACTGCGCTTCTTCATGAATATCAGTCATGATATCCGAACCCCGATGACGCTTATTCTCACGCCCCTCCTCTCACTCATCAAGAAAGAGGAAGACCCTGAGCGCAAGAGCGTCTATGAGACCATCCGCCGCAATGCCGAGCGCATCCTCAACCTGATCAACCAGATGATGGACCTCCGGAAGATTGACAAGGGACAGATGCAGATGCGTATGAGCGAGCGCAACCTCGTGGGCTTCGTCAACGACATCTACACCCTCTTCGCACATCAGGCGAAGACCCGTCAGATCAAGTTCACCTTCGACCACGACTGCGACGAGTTGCCTGTGTGGATCGACCGCTCGAACTTCGACAAGGTCATCGTCAACGTGCTCTCCAACGCCTTCAAGTACACACCCTCAGGCGGCGAGATTGGCATCCGCCTCACGCACGACGACAAGACGGCCACCATCGCCATCCGCGACAACGGTGAGAAGATACCTGAAGACAAACTGGAGAAGATCTTCCAGCGCTTCTATCAGGCCGACAGTGCCACCAACGACCGCAATGCGGGCACAGGCATCGGCCTCGACCTCACCCGCTCGCTGGTCGAGATGCACCACGGCACCATCTCCGTCCACAACCTCGACGAGGGCTGTGAGTTCGTCATCACCATCCCGCTGGGCAACGCACACCTCAGTCCTGAGGAGATGATCAGCGAGAGCGAACTGCCACAGGAGTCGCTGGTTGAACTGCAGTCTGCCCTTGAGCAAGAAGAGGAAGAGGAGACACCCTTCGAGCAGAGCGACACTCACGGCACCACTATTGTCATTGCCGAGGATGACGACGAGATACGCAACTACCTCGAGGCGGAACTCTCCAAAGACTACGATGTCCGCGCCTGTATCAATGGCCGCGAGGCACTCACCGAGGTCTATCGTTCCAAGCCCAGCCTCGTCATCAGCGACGTGATGATGCCAGAGATGGATGGCAACGCCCTCTGTTCGCAGATCAAGACCAATACCTCTACCAACTTCATACCCGTCATACTGCTCACGGCCCGTAACCGCGACGAAGACCGTCTCGAAGGCCTGGAGACAGGTGCCGACGCCTATATCGTCAAGCCGTTCAACATGGACATCCTGCGGCGCACCATCCTCAATCTGCTCAGTTCTCACAAACTGCTGAAGATGAAATACGAGCGCACAGACGAACTCGAAGAGCGCGTAGAGGACATCCGGCTCAAGTCGCCTGACGATAAGTTGCTCGAGAAGATCATGGACTGCATTCGCAAGAACCTCACCAACTCCGACCTCAACATCGACATGATCTCCGACGAGGTCGGCATCAGCCGTGTCCACTTGCATCGTAAGATGAAGGAACTCACGGGTCAGACGCCCCACGACTTCATCCGCAGCATCCGTCTGAAGAAGGCTGCCCAACTGCTTGCCGAGAAGGGCATGAACGTCACTGAGGTGATGTATGCCTGCGGCTTTGCCAACAGCGCCTCCTTCTCCACCATCTTCCGCAAGTACTACGGTATGTCGCCCCGTGACTACATGCGCGAGCACCAGGAGAGGGGATGATTTAATTGTTTACAGTTGACGGTTTACAGTTTACAGATGATAACCTGGCAAGCCGTTCTGATCCGTCAGTGTAATCAACTGTAAACCGTAAACTGTAAACTGTAAACGAAATAAAATATGATTGGAGTAATTCTCGCTGCCGGAATGGCCAAGCGCCTCAGGCCCCTCACGGACGAACGCCCGAAGTGTCTTCTCAAAGTCGGAGAGCGTACGCTCCTCCAGCGCACCGTCGATGCCATGCTCGACGCTGGCATCCGTGAACTCGTCGTCGTCACTGGCTATCGTGCCAACATGATCCGCGACTTCCTCACGACGCACTATCTCACCCCGCAGGGTAATCTCTCGCCTCTTACCTCTCAACCCTCACCTCTCACCATCCACTTCATCGACAATCCCGACTACGCCCACAACAATAACATCTTCTCCCTCTGGCTCACACGCCCCTATACTGACGGACGCGAATTCCTGCTCATGGACAGCGACATCCTCTGCGATCCTGCCGTCTTGCCAGCCGTTCTGAGCGTGGAGGGCAGTGCCCTGGCGCTCAACCGCCATGAACTGGGTGAGGAGGAAATGAAGATTGTGGCTGATGCCGAGGGACGCATCACTGAGATCAGCAAGACCTGCCGTCCGGAGGATGCCGCAGGCGAGAGTGTGGGTATCGAGCACATGACGGCCGACTACAGCACCGCCCTCTTCCGCGAACTCGAGCAGATGATCGAGGGCGAGGGGCTCATCGACATCTTCTATGAGCGTGCCTTCGAGCGACTCATCCCCCAGGGACACACTTTCCGCATCGTCGACACCACCAGTTTCTTCTCTATCGAACTCGACACCCCCGAGGACTTCGCCAACGCCCAGCGCCTCATCCCTGCAGAACTCTTTACAGGTCGCGTGTGAGCGCCTTATCTACTCATTTATCGAAGATCATTTCTCCGGAATACGAGATGCGCTCACGCTGACGAGCCTGTACGTCTATATGCGAACTGCCATTATCATACACCTCAATCGTATATAGGTACGTATCCTCGTCGTTCTTCACGCCAATTTCTATGTGTCGCAGTCCATTCTTCTTCTGTAACTCCTGATAACTGCCGATGCGCTCCGAGAAGTTCAGCCCCTTGCCTCCACCGTACGGTATCTGATAAGCGCGTCCGATATATGGCAGATAGGAAAACAGGGAGTCGTTCCGCACCTCAACAGTATAGCCGAACGACACACTCTTAGAACCACCCTTCATCGGATACATGTGATCTATACCAATCTTGTAATTCCTCTCCGTCAGCGCGGTCCTTACCTTAGCAGTCCGTTCTGCTACCCTCGCAGCCCTCTCCTCTGCTGTTGCACATCCGCTCAGCATCACCAATGCCAAGAGCCCGAAAACCATTGAAACTAAATACTTCTTCATAATCTTTACTATTTGATGTCAAAGCTAATCCCATCCTTCTTCATCATTATTCTCCATATAACGGCTCATGCCGTTATCATCCATGTCGTCCTCTGATGCAGGATCCCAGCCCCGCATATTGTCATAGTCTTTATCATCAGAAGCATACGAACCAGAGTTCGAGGTAGATACACGTTTCTTTGTCTGATGCTCTTCCACAGGAGCCTCAACTTTAATAGTCTTGATTGTATCGACCATCTCCTTCTGATACTTCATATCCCAGGCTTCCTCCACACCCGATGGCGGAAGCTCCTGTTTGCTCTTGTTGCAACATGATAGCATCAGAACCATTATACATATTATAATAGGTATATACTTCATGGAATCAGGGGGACTTTGTGAGCACGTTTTATAATGATCAGGTCTTAACCTTTACAAGTCGTCATCTGCTTTATTCAGACGAGGCAGGGAGTAATCTGAAGTATTCTTTTTATCTACATACCTCAACTTAATGTAAGTACCTCCGCCAAAATTACGAGATAGATTCATATTATATATTTCGCAATAAATGTAGCCTAATGGCATACTTAATAATGTTTTGCCATCTAATTGAGAGAACTTCGCGTTTGTATATTTCTTCTTTAAACCTCTCACAATTCTATTATATAAAGACACCATTTGGTCCTCGCTTAATCCATTAACACCCGTATAATACCTCACTTCTACACTATTAACCTTCTCATTCGTATCATCTATTGAAACATTAATAGAAGCAAGTGTTTCATAAAATATACCAGAAAAGCTTTTAGGCATAAGCCTTTCTTGCCTAAAATTCTTTTCTATCAACTTCGGGGCAATATCTTCTAAAGTTCCATCAATTGGTATACCCATAAACAACAGATGAGAGCCAGTCTTGGTTGTCGTACTTTTCTTAATAGTAGTACTCGATTGGTTTGTAGTAACCGTTTTCTTGACACCGCTCACCTCTTTTGTAATACTTGCTTTCTTGTCTACAGAAGCCTTTCTTGCAACAACATCCTGACCTTTTACATGAATTGTGCTGCCAAATAAGACTATTGCTATAAATAATAATTTCTTCATATCGTTAATCATTTAAGTACCCAAGTTGTGCAATTTAGTAATTCTCCCTCAAACGCCACGTAGTTGTAATCGATAGTTTCAATTACTCTATCCGGGTATTCTTTAAAAACTAGAACGGAATATTATGTTCTTTACAATATGCTTCAAGTTCTTCGTCTGATTCGAAGATCTTATCACATATTTTCTCAAAAGAGTTTCGAGCATCAGCAGTATAGTCTTTAGAAGCGTTCATCACTTTTGATAACTTGGTGATGAAGGAACAGAAATCAGGATTGAGATTATTTAGTTTCTCAATAGTGTTATAATCTAGAGTTTTCTCCTTTGCAGGATAGAGAATCTTAGAATCGTTTGCCTGCATCAGTATGATACCTATGCCAAAGGCATTATTCAGGCGCTCCATTTCTTCATCCAGATCCTCATTAATCTCAAAGGCTACGAGATAACCGAAGTTAGCCCAACTACTATTTGACAATGCTTGGAAATAGCACTGCTTCAAAGTATAGTCCGTATCTATCTTACGTTTCATCTCATAAGAATAGATATGCACTGTCTCTTTTGGCTCTGTAGCTTTCAAAAGTGAGAGCGTAGCATCATTCTTAAACTCCTCGAACTGCACACCTACGATATCTGGGTGTACCCACTTCTGGGCGCTATCAATTTTAGTGGATGATTTCTCGTGATAAATCGTCTTAGCATAGATATTCCTTGTACGCAGGAAACTGCAGAAGAGTTTATGAAGCGAGCGTTCATCGAAAGACTTAGGCTGGGCGTTTTGTGAAGAATTCGTAGCTGTTGGCTCAATATAAGTATTTCCATTTATTAAAGCTTCAATTTCATCAGCATATGATGTTAAGTCACAGCAAGTACCCACTGAACCAGAAGAATTCTTAAGTTTTTGTGACATGCTCTTACGCTCAACTACATTGGTCATCCAATCAACTTTTCTGCGATGAGGAAGCTCTGTATTTGGAACATAGTAATAATCGCTGGCTATAGTACCAACATAGTAATAACCTTCACCAGATGGACACAAGACAATATCACCGATCTTCAGCCCCTTAACAATAGTCCATAAGAATCCGCATGCCAAGCCTGCAGACGTCTTTGATTTGCCTGGTACATTTTCCATCCAAACTGGAATAAACTTCTCGTTAAAATCTCTCCAGTTCTCATATAGTGAATCAGATAGGTCTACAAAAATATCAAACTCTGCACCTATATAACCTTCCTCTCTACACATCTTGGCATACATACTGCCCTTGCCTAACATCACACGATTATACTTCTTCATAACTATCGTATTAGTATTGTCGATATTGAATTAAATTAAAATCTCATAATTATAGCATAGCTTCCCTTTAGCATCTCTACCTTCTGTTTCCTTCACGCTTTGTTTAATCTTATCACTGAGTTTTGCAATTAATGCTTCATCGGAAAGACTATCAAGTTCCGCATAAAGAGGAGAATGACGATTAATGTGCCCATTAGCCATAAGTACACCAAGATATCTAAAGATGCAAGGCCTTACCCTTTCTAATCTTTCTTCACTTATTCCGTCTTTATAGCGATCTATGACATCTTCAAGTTTACCACCATGAATGAGAAATCTCCCAATCATAATGATTTTCTGATCTACACTACTGTCAAACCAATATGACCCAAGGTCATCCCAATATTCTTGCATTGCTAGATACATCTCAGCCTCCAGCAGATCATCTTCGTAAAAAGGTCTTAACGTTATCATATCTTCAATATTATTAAACCACTATGCTCATTTCCTCATCACCCAAGTTGTGCAATTCAACAATCCACCTTTCTTAGCTATTTCATTGTAATTGATTTTTTCAATAGTTTTATTGGGGAATTGCTCTTGAAGTATGCTTTCTACTTGATTATCTTCGTATCTATCAAAAACTGGAAGCACAATCAGATCGTTAACTTCCAAGTAGTTAACGTATACACCAATTGCACTTTCGGGATTTTCAGGATCGGGTTCATCCTCAAAGAAAGGAACCTCAACGAATGATATATTGTTATTCTCTAATATCTTTTGAGTATTTTTCCACCAATCCTTTTTATATTTATCATCGTATTTTATACCAAGAACTTTATCCCTGTTCACAAACCTAACCATACCATCAGCATGTCCTGTAAAATCTACGGTTTTATTTAAGGATGGTATTACTATTATCTCGCATTCTAACATCTTAGCAAGTTTTCTTCTAAGTTCATCTCTGGGTATATCAGGGTTTTCTGAATAAATCCTATCTGACAAAATGGCCCGTCTATCGCAAATCAGGACATTACCACCATCCAAATTTATATCAGAGGGTTCTGCATCTATATCATTCATTCTACAAACCTCTTCGACATCTGAGCGAGACTCTTCCCATTCTTTCTTGCCTTTAAGATAACTCGGATCATATTTAAATTGTATCAGCTTGCCTGATGGTGTCTGAACTGGCATATAATCGCGACACCATATATCTCTTGTTGCCTTTAGAAAAGAGTATTTTACTTTGTGCTTGTTTAAGATCGATATAAGCTCGTCGCATGTATCAGGATGCTTCTTTTTAAGCATCTCCGACAAAAAAACTATTTGCTCTCCCGAGGAATTTGACTCAATTACTTCTGGCTTTTTAATCTCAATTGGTTTCATTGTAGTTTGTGTAGTATCTTCTTTAACGCATTGCATTTTTTCGGAGTATTTTGTTTTCAAATTGCTACTAATATAGTCCAATACACTTTTGCTCATGTAGTCAGTCGGTTCAATTTTATTGCTAACACAAATATCTAGTAGCAAATCTTCTGGGCCACGCTTTCCAAGAGAGAATGCTTGAATATATTCATTCTTAATTTGCTTATTAAAGAAGTCATACTTATTTAGTTTCTTTAGGAGTTTCTTTCGCTGTGGGTCTGTTGTTTTCTTATTTAAGATCAGATCAAATATCATTTTTGCCGGACGTTTCTTGAAAACGTCAATATCGGTCACTTCAAATTTAATACCAATAGCCACAGCAATGGTGAGCAAAAGACCAACAATACTAATAATTAATCCGATATCCATATATTCTTGTTTTTAGTTATGCATCTGCAAAAGTACAAAATTATTTTGGAAGTAAGGTGGTTTTTGAGGAAAAAGATAAAATAAACGTTGAATTGTTTGGAATGTAAGGGAGTAATTCTTATCTTTGCAGCGTGAAAGGAGAAACCAAGTAGAGCCACGATGTGCGGAACGGTGGCATCTGAGTGATGATGAGCAATTCGACCTTGCCGCTTGGTTTCCTTCACTCTCTAGGGCCGACAGCTTCACTCTGTGTTGCTGTCGATTTCTATTTTGATATAGCGATAGTGACGTTTTCCTAATTTAGATTGAATGTGACGTTTTTCCGTCATCCCTCACATTTTTGAGCAAAAATCCTTTATTTAAAGGGGTTTCGAGAGATTCATCCCTCACCTAATCCCTCACATTTCCCTCACATGACCCCTCACATGACCCCTCACATTTCTGAAGTAGTTAAGTAACCAGTAGTTAAGTGGTTAAAGCCAAATACGAAACTTGAGTAATTAATATTAAGGTATGCGAGTGGCAGATCCTAAAGAAGGTACAATGGGAGGGATGATGTGAGGGATATGTGAGGGAAATGTGAGGGGTACTAAAAAAACCTCACATTCCTTTTCCCCTTTATATAAAGGCGTTTCCGAAGAAAATGTGAGGGGTAAGCCCAAAACTGCTCAACACATAACAAAAACTTCCAAGCGCATTGATTTTGCTATGTCCAGATGGCAAAATCGGGGGTGCGTTTATAACTATATATACTTAAGGGTCGTGGAGATGCCTTCCACGAGTGTAAACGATGCTTGGTAACAGAGTAAACGATGCTTGTTTAGGGGGTATAACAGGCATCTCCAACAGTGTTAGAAGGCATCTCCAACAACATGACTTGGCACACCTTTTAGGATTTGAGCTTCATGAGGGCGATGCCGATGACGATCCAGATGATCTCACGGACACGGCAGATGATGCTGACAAAGATGCCAAGAGCGGCGGAGAGGCCGAGGGCGGCGATGGAGAGCACGAAACCACCCTCCTGAACACCCAACTGCATGGGCAGGAAGCCGATGAGGTTGGCAAACAGCGTGGTGAACGACACGATGAGGATGGAGTGCAGATAGGTGAGCGTGAGACCCGTGAAGCCTCCGCCACAGTCGATGCCGAAGAGCAGGAGCATGAAGAATACCTCACTCGACTGGACGATACGCGACAGGTATTCGAGCAGCAGTGAGTTGTAGAAGGCCCGCTTGTCCTCGGCATAGAGCGATGCTATCTGTGTGTCGATATTGTGCAATGACTCGGAGTGGCTCTCGAGGAAACGGTTGCTCCAACCCTTGAGGCCTGGGATGTGGCCAATGAGATGGAGGGCGCCTACGACCAATCCTTTGCGATAACCTCTGGAGAAGATCCAGAAGAAGATGAGGCAGAACACGATGATGATGCCCAGTACGGTGGCGATGGCTGTGTTGATGGGCAGGTCGCCGATGGCTGCCAGGGCCAGGTAGATGAAGATGCTGGAGAACCAGAACCAGAAATGGGCGAAGAAGTGCATCATCGCATAGAGGATGACGCTGGAGGCGGCATGCTGGCGGCTGACATCCTTCGACAGCTCGAGGATGCGGTAAGGCTCGCCACCAAGACCTCCCACGGGGGTGGCGTAGTTCAGGGCGTAGCCAGTGATGGTGAGGCGGTAGATGCGCCAGAAGCTCAGGCTGTCGGCCTCGTGACCACTACGGCTGCGGATGATGGTCTGCCAGGAGAGGGCGTTGATGCCGTAGATGATGATCCACACGCCCACAATGGGGATGAGCCAGTAGCCGGCATGACAGATATGCTCCCAGAGTTCGACGAAACTGACGTCGAAGGTGAAGAGCATGACTACCACGGCTGCCAGGCCGAGGAAGAAGAAGAGGTTGTTGAGGCGCTGCTTGGACATGTTTCTTATGTTATTTTTTGTTTACAGTTTACGGTTTACAGTTTACAGTTGATTACCTAGCAAAGCCTTGTGTGCAAAACTGAGTGTACAGATGATATGTTGGCAAAGCCATTAAGGGTTTGCAAATAAGCCTGTATGTTATTCGATCCTCCAATGTAATCATCTGTAAACTGTAAACCGTAAACTGTAAACTAAATCTTGTTCGCAAGTATATGGCAGAAGGCTTCGTGGCGGTGGTTGACGTACCAGGTGAGGAGCCCCATGACGAAGATCTCGAAGAGGAAATAGAGGGCGGGCAGGTCGATCAGGCAGAAGAGGAAGAGCCAGAAGGAACGGAAGTTGAACGTGAGCAGTCCGTTCCAGAAGATGACGGGTAATGACTTCTGACGGAAGTCTTCACGGAAATCCTCAGGGATGTCGTGGGCAGAGACGGTGGTGCCGTCGCCGTATCTTTTACGCAGCCTGTCCATCAGCAGTTGGAACATGGGGGTGGATTCCTCTTGTGACTGGGTGTAGCCAACATACGACTTCTGGAACCAGCGCTCTATCCACGGGGTGGCGGGTGTCATCTGGTCGTAGATCTGCTGTTGGCGGCGGGAGTTGTCGAGTTCGCTGCCCTTCTCGCCTTTCAGGAAAAAGAGGTGGACGTTGATGTAGTAGTCTGCCAGTCTCTGCTGGCCTGAGATGCCTGCAAAGCCTGACCACAGGGCGAAGCCGAAGCAGACGACGGCTGCGATGACGGCGTTCTGCTGGGTGTCGGCAATGCCGAGCCATGAGAATTCGAGGTCGTGGTGCTGGTAGAATCGCCAGGTCATGGCCAGATAGATGGGTACGAACCAGGTGAAGCCTGCCGCGCCGTCGAGGATGCGCCCCAGCGGACTCTTCTTGCCTGTCATGCGGGCGAGTTGTCCGTCTGTACAGTCGAAGATGTCGGCAATCATCAGCAGCACGATGGCCACGAGGTTGAGCATCAGTCCGTTCCAGCCACAGTAGTGGTAACTGGCGCAGCCAAAGAATATGGCACTGCCTGCACCGATGAACATCGAAGCGATGGTGACGGTGTTGGGGTGGATGTCGAACTTGGCGAAGATGACGGCCAGATAGTAGCAGAGGGGACGGATGACGTGGAGGTCGAGCCAGTCTTCGGTCTCTGCGGATTTCAGCGTTGCTTTGTATTTCTCGTCCATAATTATTTTGTTTACAGTTTACAGTTTACGGTTTACAGTTGATTACACTGAAGGCGGACATGAGTGGCTTGCCAACTTATCATCTGTAAACTGTAAACCGTAAACTGTAAACTAATTATTTCTCACTCCAGACTTTCTTGATCGTGTCGACGACAACTTGGGTCTGCTCCTTGCGGCCGAGGGTGATGCGGAGGCAGGACTCCAGGCCCTTGTCGGCCATGAACTTGATCTTGTAGTCTTGGATCTTCAGAGCCTCCATCAGGGCTTCCTTGATCTCGATGGGG
>Ga0256407_10004763_pt1 | contig 22295 bp, 15 predicted proteins | sample RumenRJG_04DNA_FD_193489 | JGI IMG/M metagenome (GOLD analysis project Ga0256407, IMG submission 193489) | Bovine rumen microbial communities from Lethbridge, Alberta, Canada - RJG_04 | ecosystem: Host-associated > Mammals > Digestive system > Stomach > Rumen | place: Canada: Alberta... | reverse complement strand
CGCAGCTTCTTCTTCCGGTTGTTCTTGAGATAAAGAATGATCCGGTGATTGTAATATTCAGAATACAGTATATCGTGGAGCAGGCAGGTGGAGCCATCCGGAAGGCTGACCACTCTCTGCATCTCATAATCTTCGAGGTTGATGATGTCAAGTGCCTTGACGATATCATCGTGAACAAAAGGTTTCAGAAGATAGTAGTCCGCCCTGAGCGAGTAACTTTCCGCCGCGAAATCATTGCTTGTCGTCACAAACACCATACGGACCGATCTGTCTGTCCTGCGGACCTCGGCAGCGGCCTGTATTCCATTCATGCCATCCATGTAGATATCGAAGAACAGAAGGTCGTATTTTCCCTGTTCAAATGAGTTCAGAAACTGCTCTCCGCTTTCAAACAGGTCAATCGAGTCAACTCTGTATCCCTTTTCCCGGAGAACCGAATCCAACTCCCTGAACAGGATCTCACGGTCATCGGCCCGGTCATCAATAATAGCTGCCCGCATATGTAATCCTCTCGCCAGACTGCCCGGCAGATTTCCCTGCCATCAGGCTCTGTCTCAGCCGCTTTTGCGCAAAGTGTTCTTCATGTTCGAATCCACTGCGTTTACGTCGTACTGGATACTGATTCTCTGACGTCCCACGATAAAGCTGTTATTGATGCACTGTTCAACCAGGACACACTCCTCTCTGGTCGTGTTGAGAAGAAGAATGAGACATTGCCCCTTTCCAAATGAACATACGGTGTCGCCGCTTCGCACACTGGAACATGCGCTCTCGAGCAGACGCTCGGAGAGGCGGTCGAGGACTGATCCCTCTTTCATGGGGTTTCCCTTGCCGTCCAGAATCGTGCAGAGCATCAGATAAGCAGGCTCTCCCGTTCTCTCAATGAGGCGTCTGGCAGATCTGTAAATTCCCTGAAAAACAGGATAGCTGCAGAGATATCCGCCCGTTTCGTCACTGTCTCCGGCTTCCAGGTTCCTCTGAATATCATTCAGGGCAGTGTGCTGATGACTGATTCCCTTTCCAAGATGCTCGAACCACTCGACGATTTTTCCTGAAGGATAAACCCCCATCTCTTCCAGATAGTAGTTGACTGTGCACTCATAAAGACGGATCGCCTCATCATACTTGCGCATGCGGACCAGGGCTTCCATGGTCAGGGACTCCCAATCCGAGAGAGGAGCGATCACTGACGCGAACTGCCCAAGTTCCTTCATTCGGTTGAAATCCTGGATCTGACGGAGAATATTGCCTGCCTGCTCAACGCAGTCCGCAAACATCTCCTCATAGCGCATGGATTCACGTACAGCCCAGATGTTGCCGGACTGCATGGGAAGGAATTCACCGCCGTACTGATAGCAGGCTTTCAGATAACATTCCAGCCTTCTGGCGGGATCCGTCTCCTGCGCAGCATCGTTGTGCAGCTTCTCGAAAATATAGGCATCCTCTTCTACTTCAATCTCATTGGTCCAGTAGAAGACGTCTTTATCAGAGATAATATAGTTTACCTTGGGAAGGCCTGCCTTTTCAAGAAATTTCTTGGCATTATAGATAACGCTTCTCAGAGAGTGGTGGGCATTGTCCACCTCTCTGTCCCCGAAAAGAAGCTCCTCGAGACGATCGCGTGTAACTCCCTTTTCCCTGGAGTGGATCAGGATCTGCAGCAGCGCATTATTCTGAGATATTGAGGATTTGGAAGAACCCACAATAGTCTTTCCGTTATAGCTCATGGAAAAGCCACCGAGCATTTTAATATGCAGTACTTCGCGAGTATTTTCTAAAATGGCTGTCATGATTTCGTCCTCCCCGCAGCAGGCATCGGTATCAATGTCAGTATCCGGAAAACAGCTGTGTTTTTGATGACCGGCCTCATAATGACTGTACTTTTGATAGCTGTTCTTCTGACTGTACTTCTGATGAATGTACTTCTGATCGCTGTACTGCCAGTCATACCCCTGAATGTTTATAATTATTCAGGACTTGCTGTTCAAATATGAGAAATTATACGCACTGCTGTTCAATAGTATTATAACCTGTCCGCTTTCAAGGATGTGTTCCGTTCGAGTCGTTTTCGTACCGTTTGAGTACACCGGAAATGCCGTTCGAGTACTCTGAATTACCGCCCGGGTACACCGGATGCCCCGTTCGTCTGTATCTGAAGAAACGCCCGGGGTACACCGGTTGCGCCGTTCGTCTGTATCTGAAGAAACGCCCGGGTACACCGGTTGCGCCGTTCGTCTGTATCTGAAGAAACGCCCGGGGTACACCGGAAGTGCATTTTGAAAACAGGGCAAAGGCAGCCGCGCCGACCTCTACCCCCCCGACCGGCCCGCGTCCGCCGCAGGGCGGAGAATACATTACGCGGGCCGTGTCATAAAAAAGACAGGCAGGTATCTGTCATACCTGCCTGTCCGCAAAATATTTCCGCATGTTGACGAGACTCAGAGCCTTTCCCTGATTTTTGTCCCAATATCACATTTATTCTTCGGCGCGCAACACCCGTGACTTCAGTCAGGGGATACGCGCGCAAGACTCGCGGGCGAGTCTTGAATATATTTTTTACTTAGGCTTCTGGTAGGAGGGCTCTTTTCTGCGCGCCCCGAGTCCGTCGTAGGTGTTGAATTCCACACTGTCGACGACCACTGAGTGCTCATTGTCGTAAACGACAATATTAAGTCCGATTCTCTGTACAGCATACTCGATGTCATTAATCTTCACCGAGCAGGTCAGATATCTGCCTGCGCCTCCTCCGGCTCCGCTCAGTCCGCCCTGACTGATCAGAGAATACTCGATCCCGTCAGGAAGTGTCCCGGTGCGGCTCAGTTCCTCCTCGCTGATCTCTTCTATTTTGTCTTCTCCGGGGATCAGGACCGCGTAGTAACTCCATCGATAGTGGCCCGGCAGTGTCTCCTCAAGTCCCAGATCTGCCAGCATTCCCTGGATTTCGGAGTCGATTTGTCTGGTTCCGTCATCACGGATCGTGATAAATATACTGTATTGCCTGTTTTCGGCAAGCATAGGCAGATACTCGTATATATTCCACGTACTTCGCAGTTTCATGTCGCCTGTGATCCGGCCGGCTTCAAAGCGCCTTCCCGACTTACCGTTCACATAAATGTAGATGTTGCAGGATTTCAGATCCAGTCCCTTATCTCCTGACAAATGCCCGAAGTATACATTTTTGCCGGTCTGTTCCAGCTTCAGATACTGCTTGTTGTCCGGATTTTCGTTGTCCCAGATCTCCGCCTCCACAGAGCTGATCTTTTCATAAATGTTTTTAAAATCCGACACAACGAAAGACAGTTCTCCGGTCGATTCGTCACAGTCCGTGATGGTCACGGATGATGCCGGGGCAAGTCCCTGGGCGCGGAGAAGGTCAGTATCGTAGATATTGATATTTGCCAGTTCCTGCATGAACCTGCTCTTTTTGCTCAGTTCCGCCTCCAGGTCCTCGGCGCCGTATTTTTCAAACAGCGTATCTTCACTGCTGTAGAGATTGGTGCCCAGACCCAGACGCTCTCCTTTAATTTTCACCCCGAGGGCGGCCAGAGTCGTCGGGAAATTATCCAGAGTGGTGTATTGGCGCACTCTTTCGGGATCGACAGGCTCCACGGCAGAATTAATAAAGGCTGTGTAGGTGCGTCGGTCATAGGATGCCGGCACATTATTGCAGAAATCGCTGTCCATGGTGAGGTGGTCCCCGTTCAGGACAATGGTGGTATTCTCATAAAAATCCTGCTGCTGGACCCAGCGGATGAACTCGTTCACCTGTCTGCTGGAACAGGCAAAAGAGTTGGCATACCTGTTCCCCGGGAAATCCTCGCGGCAGAGTTCGCACTGATAGCCGTCTTCAAAGTGAGAGTCGACCGTCAGCATGGTAAAATTGAAGGGCTCTCCTTTGGATGCCAGTTCGGTAACCTGTTCTTTCGCGTAGGAAAAAAGCTTGCGGTCTTCATATCCCCAGAAAACATAGTAATCCTTGGGGATCTTTCCTTCTTCAATCGCCCATTTGTAGTCACAGATGTTGTAATCGCCATGTTCTGTCAGAAAGAGCCTGCGCCCTCCGAAAGTCGCGTCAGAACCGCACATAAAGACCTGGTTGTAGCCCTCCCCGTCCAGAATATCGCCAATTGTCGTCACACCCGAGAAGAAGGAGTCCTGCGTGTTCATCTTATTAAAAGAACCGCGTGTATCCACGAACTGTTCTTCCAGATCGACCTTGAGCGGCAGTCCGGAAGCCTGGCAGAAAAGCCCTGCCATTGTATAGGTGCACCCGGGCATGACATGGCCCCCGTTCAGAAGACCGGTATTGCCGTTGAAATTATCTCCCTCTCCCGAGAGCCTGGTCAGCTCGGGAATGACATTTTCCGGGAATGCTCCCCCGCTGTTTTGATCGGCAAAAGTCATCTCAGCCGATTCAAGATAAATATAAATCAGATTTCTCTTCTTTTCCGGGAAAGTGAGGTGGGTCTTTTTGGGATCTACGTAATTGTCCTCAATAAAGGAGGAATCCTCCATCTGGTCACGGAAAAAGCGGATCAGATCCAGCTTGACAGTGGTCACTACCGAGATGATCACCAGTGCTATGAGTGCACCGGTGAAAGACCTCCTGACAAATACTCCGCGCGCCTTCGGGGCGCGGCGGGTGTGCACGATCATCAGGAAAATGCTGATCATGATCAGAAGAGCAGGAAGAATGCAGCGGGTGACATACTTTTCGATCATTCCTCCCCCGGTGCCTTCCAGCGGGGCCTTCAGATGAAAAATGATCTCATCCATCTTCAGCCCGGCCCAGGTTGTAAATGCCCAGATCACAGTAAAAAACAAGACAGCAGAGACCGTGGTGAGGAGAACTGCGAGCCCGGCCGCAATTTTTGTCTGAAACCAGGATCTTTTCCCGGCGCCTTCCCTGTTCTTCTTTCTGCCTCTGCGCCTCTCTTTTCTGCCGGTGCGTTTCTCCCCGGATGAAGTGTCCGGAGTGCCTGCCGCATCCGCGGACTCCTTGTCAGATTCTTCTGACTCATTAGTCTGAGCAGCAGATTTCGTCACTTCCCTGTCGGCATCTCTGGCCGTTTCCTTGTCGGACTGCTGTAAGATGTCCTTTTTTTTCGACATTAGTATCTTATCCTTTTCTTAGTCGTTTTTTCTTTCGAAGGCTTTTATCATTTGTCGTTTTTTACCCCGGACTTTTTCCGCCTGATCGTTTATACCCTGGATATTTTCATTTAATCTTTTATGCCGCGGTCATTTTTCACTATACTCATTTTTCCCTATAGCCATTTTTCACTATTATCAGCTTTTGACCCTGGCCGGGTGCAGCTGAAAAGGGGTTGATAAATGATGGGTAAAAAACGATGGTAAAAAACATTGAAGAGCGTTAAAAAAACAGATAACTTATAAAAACGTTGAAAAAAACAGATGTCGCACTTGAAAAGCCGCGCTTTTCTGTTATAATAATCACTGTTATAAAAACGCGCAGGTGTAGTTCATCGGTAGAATACCAGCTTCCCAAGCTGGGGAGACGGGTTCGATTCCCGCCACCTGCTCTCAGAAGCGGTCTTCGTTTTCAAAAGCGAGGACCGTTTTTTTTGTCTCTTTGCTCCAAAATGCTTTTGTTAAAAGCGTTTTGGAGCAAAGATAATTATTGTTCAAAGATTGTTCTGATCTCCGCAGAATTTACCTGTCTCCGGATCAGATCTTGAGCTGATTTCTGTAATCCCTCTCTGTCTCGCGGCGGATCGCCTTCTTTCTCAGATCGTCCCTCTTGTCATAGAGCTTCTTGCCTCTGGCAAGACCGATTTCAATCTTGACAAGGCCTTTTTTGAAATAGACCTGAAGGGGCATGATCGTATATCCCTTGGTCTGTACCTGTCCCTGCAGCCGCAGGATTTCCTTTTTGTGGAGCAGGAGCCGTCTCCGCCTCAGGGGTTCCCTGTTGAAAATGTTTCCCTTCTCATAGGGGCTGATATTCATTCCTTCAATGAAAGCTTCCCCGCCCGAGATCATGACATAGGCCTCTTTGATGCTGCACTTGCCCATCCGGATCGACTTCACTTCCGTTCCGAACAGCTCGATGCCGCACTCATATTTTTCTTCTATAAAGTAATCGTGGTAGGCCTTTTTGTTGTTGGCCACAAGCTTAAAGGGCTTATTGTCTGCCATAGAAACAACCTCTTTGCAGGCCGGCCGCGCCGGCCTTCTTCAATACGATAAAACGGCACCCTTCAGGGTGCCGCATTCTTTTCAGACAGTCCGGACACGGCTCTGTACAGGACCTATGCCAGTATTGCTGTATGTCACACGATCAGAACAGATGCATATTGAGAAGGATCGCGAGTACAAAAAACATGACAACAAGACCCGTGGTAAACTTCACGAGAAATCCCTCCATTGTCCTGCCTTTGTTTTTTCCCCAGTAAGTATCGCTCTGGCCGGCAATCGCGCCCAGTCCCTGGGATTTTCCCTCCTGCATCAGGATGACAATAGTCATAATGATGCTGATGACGATCATGATAACAGTCAGCACAACACGCAAAACACCCATTGCTTCATATCCTTTCTTCTGTTTCCGGAGCCTGCGGCACTGCTGCTCAAAGCAGGCCGGAACATAGCAGTATCAATGCCAAACATTTAGAATAGTAACATACGAACTTGTGTCATGCAAGTTACTTTTTTGTTTCTCTTCAAAAATCAGGTTACTGGTCACACCGTGGCCAGTAACAGGGCGTTTTCCATTCCAAATCGGCCTTCAGTCAATGGAGAACGCCCTTGAGCCCGGTCAGGGCTGCAGGCCCCGCACCAAACAGCAAAGTTGTCTGGTGCGGGTGTGATTTCTGACAAAATCAGTCTTAATCCGACAAAAAAACGGCCGGGATCTGTGATTTGTCTTTCCAGTCACTTCATGATCAGTATTCCCCGTACCACCGGTCCATGATCTCTTTGGCTACCGGAACGGCCTTGTCGCTTCCGACTCCTCCGTTTTCGATCACGACAGTGATGCAGAGGTCGGCCGGTCCGTCTTCCCTGTCCTCGTCTGCCACAGTAAAGCCGGTGAACCAGGCGTGTGAATCATCTTCATCGCCGAATTCGGCAGTCCCCGTCTTGCCGTAAGCCATATAGTTTGTGGTTCCGTTAAACTCATTCGCGGTACCCCACACGTTCTCACCTGTCCGGTCGCTGGGGAGCACATTTGTGACTCCTCTCATCAGGGTGCGCACCTTTCGGGCCACGTCTTCGTCCATGAGCCTTTTCTCTGTCTTCGGGTCGTACTGGCGGAGAATTTTTCCGTCTCCTGCCATGAGGCTTTCGATCATATAAGGCCGCATGAGGACGCCGTTGTTGGCGACCGCCATCGTGATCATATTCATATGAAGAGGCGAGACAAGTGTGGAACCCTGTCCTATTGCCACCTGAAGCAGTTCCTTCCGGCTTATTTCTTCACCGTTGGCCTCTGTCACCAGGAGCTGTGAACTGCTCTCGCTGTAGGGAAGACTGTAGGGAAGAGGCCCGTTGAACATCATTTTCTTCAATGTGCTCCGGAACTGATCCAGGTTCAGGTCTTCGGATACCATGCTTGCAAATGCAGAGTTGCAGGAATGGGCAAATGCCTCCTTGAGATTCTGCTCGTGATGGTGTTCATAATCGAAGCAGTGAATGCTGGCATCCCCTTCTCCGAAAGTACCGGTTTGGCAGTCAAAGGAATAATCCTCCATGGCAGAAGGGTTTTCCTGCAGCATTTCGATCGCGTCCAGAATCTTGAAAGTAGAGCCGGGAGGATAGCTGCCCTGCGTAGCGCGGTTAACCAGTTCTCCTCTGCCATTCACGTCGTCCCGCATGCCTTCCCATGTGTAATCCAGCATATTGGGGTCGAATCCCGGCAGAGAGACCATGGCGCGGATCTTTCCGGTGGACGGTTCCGTGATGATCACGGCTCCCCGGTAGTATTCCCTGAGCAGCGCTTCATAGGCATACTGCTGCAGGTTGACATCCAGAGTGGTAAAGACGTCATTGCCCGGATACAGGCTTTCCTCCTTGTCATACTTCAGCCTTTCCTGAAATGAAATATTCGAGGTCATGAGCTGATAATCCATGTAACCATCGATTCCGCCGCCGCCGTAAGAGGCAAAGCCGACAGCGTGGCAGAAAATCTCCCCATAGGGATAGCTTCGATTGTTTTCATCATCGGATTCAGCCAGGACCTCCTCCCCGGAGGAATAGTCGTCAGATGAATAAATGGTTCCCCTGCGGTTGTGCTTTTCGAGCAGATACCTTCTGTTATTATCACTGTTGTCAAAGAGTACCCGTTGATTTACGATGGCATACCTGCAGAAAGAAGCCGCCATCAGGCTGAAAAGCAGCACGAAGACGACAGCAGAAAACACGATCTGGCGCCTTGCCCTGCTCTTTACGCTCTCTACATGGATCTCTCCCGAGTTCCCGGAATCATTTCTGAAGCGTTTTGTGTCCGGAACGCGGACACCTCCTTCATCCGGGCTATCCTGATTTTTTTTCCACATAAAGCCCCCATATGCCGTCCCGCCAGTCATAAACCGGACGGCTGAGATTGTTATTTATTCATTCCATCGGGATGATAAAACCCGAACTGATCTGTTTTCCCCTTGTTTCCGGAAATGTCCTGCCCTCCCTGGAGAGGGTTGTACTCTTCAAAAATACCTTCCTCTGATACACCATTTTCAGGAAAATTCTCCATTTCCGCGCTGTCTGCAGCAGAATGATCCGCATCAGCCTGCGGGCCAAAACCCCCGTTTTCCCACTGAGAACTGTCATAGGGGTCAAAGTCACGGCCATAAGTGTTTTCCGACAGGGATTCTCCCCCGGGTAAAGGAGAAACTGAAAAACCCGCCTCTCCCTGTCCTGAGAAGCCTTCTCCGCCCCCGGCGGCCAAAAGCTGCTGCTCCTGCTCATAGCGTTCCATAAAGCCCGCTGTCCGCTCCTCATGTAGAATGTATACCATCTCAACCATTCCGAGCATACACAGTGTGGACAGGATAGAACTGCCGCCGTAACTCACCAGCGGAAGCGTGACCCCGGTCAGGGGGATAAACTTTGTCTCTCCGCCCACCGTGAGGAAGGTCTGGAAGATGTAACAGATACCCGCTCCATAAGTGAAGAGCTGGAAAAAGCGGTTGGAATAGCTGGCTGAGAGCATCAGGATCCTGATAAAACAGTTCAGACACAGGACCAGCAGGCAGACACTGAAGATCAGGCCGAATTCCTCCGTGATTGCCGAAAAAATAAAATCCGTCTCAACAAGGGGAATGTCCGTCGGCATACCCTGCGTGAGCCCTGTGCCCCAGAGGCCTCCGTAGCTGATCGCAAATAATGAATGGATGATCTGGTAGCCTCCATCCCCTGCCACAGCAAAGGGATTTCTCCAGATGGTCACACGATCCATGACATGGGGAAACAGTAAGGCACAGACAACAGCTCCTGTAGATCCCAGGAAAACGCCTCCGAAAAAGACACTCCATCTGCCTGATGCCAGGAACAGGGTCATCAGATAAACGACGAAAAAAATAAGCGCACTGCCCAGGTCTCTGGACAGGATCAGAATACCCACATGGATCATCGCAATAGCACTGACCATCATGGCCTTATGTAATGTCACTTCCCCGCTCAGCATGGCAGCGAGCATAAGAATAAAGAGGATCTTGACAAATTCCGATGGCTGAAAGGTAAATCCGGCGAGTGTATAAGTGATCAAGGCTCCGTTTGTAGCCTTGCTCAGCAGAAAAACGCCTGCCAGGGGAACGATTCCCAGAATTGCGAACACGATCCCAAGATGTCTCATAGCGTCAAAAATCTTTCTGAAGAAAGGAATGATCAGCATGATCATCAGACCGGCCGATGCCATGACAAACTGCTTGATAGGCTCATTTCCCCTGCCCTCGGTAGCGCTCCCATAAAAGGCGATCCTGGAGATGGTAACAAAGCCCACTGACAGCAGCATACATATATTATTGAACAGGTACATATTTGCCATCTCATGAACGATCCTGTAGAGGACCATGAATGAGAGAAGGAAAAGGATCTCCATTGCACAGATCAGTACAAGCTTCCTGCCCACAGCACCTCTCACAAAATAGGCGATCGTCATGTTTGTATTGACCAGAAACCCGGCAAGAAGAAGGCGCTGAAATATTTCCACCGCACGGCTGAGCTTCTTTTCCTGAACGAAAAACCCAATATATGAAAGGATGGTGAACAATACAAAAATACCTGTGTTCACATACTTGGAAAGAGAAATTGCATATGCATTCATAAATATATTGTAACCTGTCCCGGCATCAGATTGCGCCGGATTTAAAATGTCCGTTTGTAAACTCTGTAAAAGGAGGAATCAAAGCGGTCTCTCTTCGGTCTCTGCGCCTGCGGTTTTTTTCTTTTGTCCGTCCTGCTCTTACATCGGACGGCCGGCGGTCCGGACTTTCCCCTTTTTCCCTGATTCCAGGAATCCCGGTGGAAGCAAAATATTCGAGGATGCTGCGCGTCTGCCCGCCGGTCTCGGTCGTAAACATGCACAGACAGACCGGGACCTGTGCCATAAGTCCCCGCCCGGCAAACTGGTGGAGGGAGAGCGGCACAGCATTGTAGACAGTGTTCGAACAATTCCCGCACCGGCATCTGACAGGAAGTCTTTTGCCCATGCGGTCCTCAAGATACCAGAAACCATCCTGTCTGCTGCACAGATTTTCGGTCTTGCGAATACATCCCGCCGTTTCCATCATAGGCCCCCTGCCATAAACCGGCAGGATAAATCTGTCATAAACACGTCCTGTTGTTTCTGTCTCCCGGACAGGAATCCCGTCCCTGGTATTCCGGGGGCCGGCAAAAGAGTTGACAGCTTCCCGGATGTCCGCCTGATTCAGTTCAAGTGAAAAGACGATCCGGTCGGCATTCTTCGCGATTATGCCCATGGAGCGCCCGTTCCATGTGTAGAGGGAGGAGTCCGCGATGATCTCTCCCCCGTACTGCATCTGCCCGGCTATCTCAAGTTCCTCAAGTGTACGGACCATGATTCCGGAGAATCCCTTCCGGTCCGCTTCCGCGATCATCCGGCGGATCTTTTCCCTCTCATAGACGCGAAAAACAGGAGGAAGGACACAAATGAACCTGGTTTTCTGAGATTGTAAATCAGAATTGTTTCCTGAATGTGTTTTATTTTCAATAAAATTAACATTTCCCGGACCGAAATCTCCGTCGATCAGCACAGCGGAACATTGCGCCTCCATGGCAGCCTTCAGCTGCACGGGATCTGAGACCAGGGCCCACAGTTCCCTCCCAGTATGTCCGGGCTGGCTGGCTGCCTCTTTTTGAAGAATCCCTGAGGGGATTTTTTCGGGGGCTGCCGGGTCCTGAGAAGGCTCCCGTGTGATTTCTGTGTGAACAGGGCTATCCTGAGGATTTCCCGCGCAGTTTCTTTCAGGCTCCGCGGCATCCTGGAGATGCTTGTCTTCACTTCCGGGGTGAGCGTCCCCGTCCGGAGTATGCACTCTGTTTTCCCTTTCCACAAGCCTGTCCTTCAGACATGAAAGGGCATCCCTGCGGAGGGCATTTACTGCACTGACAGGAAGAAATATACTCTCATCTGCGGTAATGTCAAGAGTGGAAAATGCAAAAAGGCTGTCTCCTGTCCTGCGAAGTCTCCTGTCCAGGTCATTTTTTTCCAGCGGTCTTCCGGTGGCTTTCTGGACTACAGCCCCTTTTGCAGAGGCACTTACTTGCCCCTTTCCGGGTATTTGAGCGGTCACATGAAGCTCAGCCGGCAGGTCCGTGCGAAAGACTGCATGCCCCTTTATTTCCACGCGGGGGAATCCGGCCAGATACCGGCTGCGGATCTCTTCCTCCAGGGCGGCATCGGTCCCCGCGTATCCGGGCTTTCCGATCGTCACCAGCTCCCTGCCGTTTCTCACGTGATAATAACCTGTGCCCAAGGATGTGCGGATATAGAGGGAGCGGAGCCTGTCCAGATCTTCCTCTTCCACTGTCCAGGGGGTCTTCCTTCCTTCCCTGGTCCAGGCATAACAGCGGTCAATGTATTTGCGGTAAATGGCTGTCACTCCGGCCGCGTAGACAGGTTTCTTCATGCGTCCCTCAATTTTGAAGGAACAGATTCCTGCGTCGATCAGTTCGGGCAGGATCTGCAGCACACACATATCTTTCATGGAAAGGGGATAGACTTCTTTTTTACGGGCATCCGGTCCGACCGTCCTTCCCTTTTCATCCAGAATTCTGGCAGGAAGCCTGCAGGTTCCCGCGCACCTTCCCCGGTTTCCGCTCCTTCCGCCCAGAAAACTCGACATCAGGCATCTTCCCGAATAGGAATAGCACATAGCTCCGTGGATGAAAGACTCTATTTCTACAGGCCTGCCATTGAGCCCGGCGTCTTCTCTCCTAAGCTGCTCTATTTCTCTCAGGGAAAGTTCCCTGGCGGGGACGACACGGGTCACGCCCAGCCTGCGCAGAAACTGCACCGATTCGGATGAAGTGACCGAGAGCTGTGTGCTGGCATGCAAAGGAAGTCCCGGACAGTCCCTGCTCAGTGCATCCAGTACCCCCAGGTCCTGAACGATGACCCCGTCCAGACCGGCGCGGTACATGCGGCTGACAAATTCAACCAGTTCCCCAAGTTCCGACTCCCTGGTCAGAATATTGGCGGTCAGATAGATTTTTCGTCCGAATATATGCGCTTCCTCAATCGCCCGGACGATCTCCTGATCGGAAAAATTGTCCGCGTAGGCACGGGCTCCGAAGCGCTCCCCGCCCAGATAGACGGCGTCCGCTCCCGCGTTGACCGCGCCCATGAAAGCTTCCCTGCTGCCTGCCGGCGCAAGAAGTTCGACCTTATCCGGATATCCTTGCATGTAACACACTCCTGTTTCCAACTCTTTTGTTTCCCCGCAGGGGACTATGCGTCAGTGAGCAGCTGCTTCCAGCTTCATCTGAGCGGCGACCAGCTCATGTTTCAGGTCTGCCAGTTCCTGCTCCCTTTCCTCCAGCGTTTTCTGCAGCTGCCTGATCTCGCTCCTGGCCTTAAAATAGTCGTCCGCGAGATTCAGCTGCAAAAGAACATTGCGCATATCAAAAGGTACGTTCCGATAGTCCTCATCACTGCGAAGCTGGGCTATTTTTCCATTGAGGTAGGAGGCAACCTCCTGCAGATATTCCTCACTCTCATTTCCACTCAGTGTATAGGTCTTCCCGCCGATCGTGACCTTTGCCGCGTTTTTTGAAGACATATGCGAATTCCCCTTTCTTGCTGTTACAATTTCCCTTACTGTCACAGTTTCTCTTACTGACACAGTTTCCTCACTGTCACAGTTTCCTTACTGACACCGTTTCCTCACTGACACAGTTTCCTCACTGTCACAGTTCCCTCACTGACACAGTTTCCTCACTGTCACAGTTTCTCTTACTGACACAGTTTCCTCACTGTCACAGTTTCCCTTTTATAAACGAAAGTCAAATTGCGGTGTAAAAAGTCGGGCGCTGTGGCTGTGATCCACAGGCCTGCCTGCAATTGATCACGGACATTGTGCCCGGCACTCATCAATATATACAGGGTCTGCTGCCCTGCCAATACCCTTCAAGATGTTACCGGCCGCTCCGTGACCAGTAACAGGAACTCACTCCATTCCATCGGGAACAGGCAGTCCCATATGTTCATAGGCCAGAATGGTCGCTGTGCGTCCACGGGGCGTGCGGTTAATAAAGCCGTTCTGCAATAGATAGGGTTCAATCAGGTCCTCGATGGTTCCTGCATCTTCTCCGATGGCGGCCGCCAGTGCTTCGACTCCCGCGGGTCCGCCGTGATAAGTCTCCACCAGCGTCATCAGGAATCTCCTGTCCGACCTGTCCAGGCCCATTTTATCGACTTCCATCAGATCGAGGGCAGTGTTGGCCACTTGCTCAGTGATGCTGCCGTCGTAGCGTACCTGGGCAAAATCGCGCACACGCTTAAGGATTCTGTTGGCCAGCCTGGGGGTACCCCTGCTCCTGCGGGCAAGTTCCAGGGCTCCGCTGTCCTCAATCATGACATCCAGCTTCCTGGCGGAATTCCTGATGATGGATTGAAGCTCCTCCGGAGTGTAAAATTCCAGGCGGTGGATCTCCCCGAACCTGTCCCTCAGAGGGGCAGACAAAAGTCCCGCCCTTGTCGTCGCTCCGATCAGTGTGAACCTGGGGAGATTGAGCCTGATCGACCGGGCATTCTGGCCTTTTCCCAGAAGGATGTCAATGGCGAAATCCTCCATTGCGGGATAGAGAACTTCCTCGACCTGTTTATTGAGCCTGTGGATCTCATCTACAAACAGGATGTCCCCCTCTCCGAGACCGTTGAGCACTGCTGCCATTTCTCCGGGCTTTTCAATAGCAGGCCCGCTGGTCACACGGATATTTACACCCATCTCATTGGCAATGATCCCCGCCAGTGTCGTTTTCCCAAGCCCTGGAGGACCGTACAAAAGAATGTGGTCCAGAGGCTCCTTTCTCTGCCTCGCCGCCTGGATGGATATCAGGATATTCTCCCGGATCCTCTCCTGCCCTATATAGTCCTGAAGGCGCCTGGGACGGAGGGAATTCTCTGTCTTCGCGTCTTCATCGGTAAATCTTGTTTCAATGACTCTGCGCTCCATAGCTCATTCTTTCCTAAAAAAACTGCGGATTTACAGCAGATATCTCAGCGCCTCGCGGAGAATCTTCTCGACATCTTCTTTCTCATTGCACTGTTTCACGGCCCGAACTGCTTCCGCCCTCATATATCCCAGGGCTGTCAGGGCTTCGACCGCATCCTCTCCGGCACTGCTGCCCGTCCCGGATTTTACGTCCCCGGATCCTGGACTTGCTCCGGAAAGTCCGGCTCCCGGCAGCTCCTCCTCCGGAGCATAGGCGGAAGAAATCTTATCCCGCAGATCCAGTATCAGGCGCTCCGCTGTCTTTTTTCCGATTCCGGGCGCCCGCGCGATCATCCTGGCGTCTCCGGCCACGATCGCGAACCGAAGATCGTCAGCGGAAAGGACTGACAGAAGACTTAGTCCTCCCTTTGGTCCGATACCGCTCACCGTGATCAGCTGCTTAAAGAGGGCCAGATCATCACGCGACAAAAAGCCGTAGAGGGCTGCCTGTCCGTCACGCATATAAGTATAAGTATAGAGCTTTACCGCATTTCCTGTCCCGACAGCCGAGAGACCGGCTGCGGTATCTGCGGAAATATTTACCTCATACCCCACTCCGCCCACATCGATCACAGCGGTGTCTCCTGCGAGATATTCTATGGTTCCAGACAAAAAAGCGATCATTTTGACTCCTGTATGTCGGGGAAATCTGAAAGTCCGGCTACGGACATGTTCAGGATTCCGCCAAGGTTCCTGCGTGATGAAGGAGATTCCTTTTTCGAGCACACCCCGCAGGCAGATGCCGCGGGACAGGCGCGATGAAAAAGAAGAAAAATAAATAGCCGAATAACACCGGCGCATCCCTTCTGAGATACGCCGGTGTTCTATTACCTGAGTTATGAGCACGGCTCAGAGATTTGCATGTAAGAAGCTGCGTCAGGCTTTCCGGTCCACATAGTGGAATCCGGTGCGGCTGCCGGTTCCCGGTTTCCCGCAGCACCTGCTTGCCGCAAAGCTTCAGTCATTCGTAAATCCCGGTCCGTGAATAATAACTTCTGCCGGTCGTAAGGACGATCAGTTTCGATCAGTTGTTGATCAGCTTGTCTTCTTCCTTGTTCCAGCTGTACATCTTGCGGATCTCGGCGCCGACGACTTCTGCCGGATGCTCGGCGTTGAGCTTGCGCATTGCGTTGAAGTGGACCTGCTGTCCCGCCTTGTCGGACATCTCAAGCAGGAATTCCTTTGCGAAGCTTCCGTCCTGGATATCCGCAAGGATCTTCTTCATGGCCTTTCTGGTATCGTCGGTGATGATCTTGGGACCGGTGATATAATCGCCGTACTCAGCGGTATTGGAGATGGAATAACGCATGCCCGCGAAACCGGACTGATAGATCAGGTCGACGATGAGCTTCATCTCATGGACGCACTCGAAATATGCGTTCCTGGCATCGTAGCCTGCCTCAACGAGGGTCTCGAAGCCGGCCTTCATCAGTGCGCAGACGCCGCCGCAAAGGACAGCCTGCTCGCCGAACAGATCGGTCTCGGTCTCGGTGCGGAAAGTGGTCTCGAGGACACCTGCGCGGGAAGCGCCGATGCCTGCCGCATATGCCAGAGCCATGTCAAGAGCGTGGCCGGTCGCATCCTGCTGTACAGCTACCAGAGCGGGTGTTCCCTTATTTGCCAGATATTCGCTGCGGACAGTGTGGCCGGGAGCCTTGGGAGCGATCATGGTGACGTCGACATCCGCGGGGGGCTTGATCAGACCGAAGTGAATGTTGAATCCATGAGCGAACATGAGCATGTTGCCGGCCTCAAGGTTGGGCTCGATGTCCTTTTTGTACATAGCTGCCTGCTTCTCATCGTTGATCAGGATCATGATGATATCAGCCATCTTAGCGGCCTCGGCAGTATTGTAAACGGTCAGGCCCTGTGCCTCAGCCTTGGCTTTGGACTTGGAACCCTCATACAGACCGATCACGACATTGCATCCGGACTCCTTGAGGTTGAGCGCATGGGCGTGGCCCTGGCTGCCGTAACCTACGATCGCGATTGTCTTGCCTTCCAGAAGAGAGAGATTGCAATCTTCCTGATAGAAAATCCTGGCGTCTGACATTTTTTGTTTCCTCCATTCACTAAAATTGATTAAATCTAAAACTAACAGTGATCCGCCCCCGGACCAGGCAGGCTGAAAAAACAGCCGCACAGGCCGGCGGGGTCTCAGGAAAAAGCCTTCCGTCCGCCCTCTGCCGGGTCTCTGTATGTTAGCTCATGTAGTCCCGGATATCATCCGGACCGCCGCAGGCAGTCCCGTCCGGGCTTTCTGATCTCTGATCAGTCCTCGACATTGGGGCCCTTTGAAATGCCCGCTCCGAGCCTCAGGTCATCGATATAGATGACATTTCTGGTTCCTCGTCCCAGTCCGGCGACACCGGTCCTGGCCAGTTCCAGAATCTCGTATCCGCTGATCAGTCTGATAAAGGCATCCACCTTCCCTGTATTTCCGGTGATCTCGATCATCAGGCTCTCATTGGAGACATCGATGATATTTCCGCGGAAAATATTGGCAAGAGCGATAACATTTTCACGCTGAGAGGCATCCGCGCGCACCTTGATCATGGCGAGTTCACGGTAAACGCTCTCCTCCGGCTTCAGTTCATGGATGTCACGCACATCGACAAGCTTACTGACCTGCTTCTCGATCTGCTCCATGATATCGTCATCACCGGATGTCACGATTGTGATCCTGGTGATCCTGGGATCAGCGGTCACTCCGGCCGTAATGCTCTCAATATTATATCCGCGGCGTGAGAAAAGCCCGGAAATACGGCTCAGAACACCGGAATTGTTGTCAACAAGAATCTGAAATACTTTGTTCTGCTTCATTTTTACAGATAAACTCCTGAACTATGAGTATTATTTTTTTGATTTTTTGAATATGTCCGCGGCCGATATACGCAGTCATCAGAAAAAACCCGTCTGCCTGTCCGCTTTTTTGCGGGATAAATGACGGCATACATGCCATTATAGTGCTGTGACGCGATAAAGTCAACGACAGATATGCGTTATTGCGGATCCGGGACACGGCGAATTACAGTTCAGAACATGCAGAAAACAGTGTGCCTTTTGTGATCACTGTTTCGGTGGGACGCTCCCGCTCCGTGAAAAACGCAGCGGATACTAAGCTATTTGCTGCGCCAAGGCTCGCAAAAAGCAAGTACCGGCGTTTTTCAAGGCCCACCTCGACAGCAATGCACAAAATGCATTCCAAAAATCAAATGGATCTGAACTATAACACGACAGACACGATTTTTTAACCGCCTTATCAGCTGTTCTCAGCTGTTCTCAGCTGTTCTCGCCGCACTTTGTCATGGCCAGGACACCGGTTCTGGTGATCTCCACGACGCTGAAAGACTTGAGAATGTCCATGAAGACCGCGACTCTCTCAGGTGTATCACACATCTCGATCATCATCAGATTGCGGGACATATCCACGATCCTTGCCCCCATGATCTGGCAGTTGTCCATGATATCCCGCCGGTTTCCCCTGTTATATTTGATCTTGGCCAGGAGCAGTTCCCGGTTGATGCTCTCGGACTCATCAAAAGTCTTGACCTTGATGACATCGAGTTTTTTGTTCAGCTGCTTTTCGATCTGCTCCAGTGTCCGCTCATCTCCGGAGCTGACAATGACCATGCTGGAGACGTTTCTGTCGCCTGTCTCGCCGACAGTGATCGAATCGATATTAAAACAGCGCCGCCAGAAAAGCCCCGCAGTCTTGCAAAGGACACCGGCGCGGTTTTCGACCAGAATGGTATATATTCTCTTCATCCCGCTGCAAACCTCCATCCAACTTCTCTTATACAGGCTCCTTATATGGACTCAGCAGAGCTCGTCGCGGTCCACTGTCACTTCGAGGATCGTTGATTCATCCCCTTCAAGGAACCTGGCCAGCGTCTCGTCTGTCTCCGCGGTCTCCGATAGTTTGAGGTATCTGATCCCGTAGGCCTGAGCGATCAGGGACAGATCCGGCTTTGACCCCAGGTCGATGACCGAGTATCTGTCCTTGCAATTGTAGTGCTGATACTGGCGCACAAGTCCGAGCACTGTGTTCTTGAGAATGACCAGCTTGACGGGAACCCCGTACTGGCTGATCGTAGCCAGTTCCTGCATGGTCATCTGGAAACCTCCGTCTCCGCAGACCGCAACGACCTGACGGTCGGGGGCGGCGATCTTGGCGCCCATGGCCGCGGGAAGAGCATAGCCCATGGTGCCCATTCCGCCGCTGGTCATGAAGCGTCCGCCGCGCGCGACATAGTTGGAGCAGGACCACATCTGGTTCTGACCCACGTCCGCCACATAGACAGAGTTCTTGTCCATGGCCAGAGAAAGTTCCCGGATAAAATTGACGGGGTTGATCCCGTGATATTCTTTTACGTGGTTGATGATATCCTCTTCGCGCTGGTACATTCTGCGGCGCTTTGCATTGCGGGCGTCGACTTTGAAGCCGTCCAGCATATTGATCCAGTCGATATAGTCGGAGTTAAATTCCAGCTTGTTGAACTCCTCAAACACATTTTTGATATCTCCGACGAGTGGAATGGTGGGACCGGCGTTCTTGCCGATCTCGGCGGGATCCACGTCTATGTGCACCAGCACCTTGTTTTCCATGACCAGATCGGGCTGGCTGATCGAGCGGTCCGCCACACGGGCACCCACCATGATCACCATGTCCGCGTTGTTCATGGCCTTGTTTCCATAGGGTTTTCCGTTATTTCCCACCATGCCGAAAAAGAGCGGATGTTCTGTGGGAATGGCGGAAAGTCCCATCATGGTGCTGACCACGGGGATGTTATGTTTTTCGATAAAACGGATCACTTCTTCAGATGCATTGCTCAGGTGCACGCCGCCTCCCACACAGATGATGGGCCTCTTTGCCCTCTCCAGGTGGTTGATGACCTTTTTGATCTGCACGGCATGGCCGGCGACAGTGGGCTTGTAGGTCCTGAGACTGACTGTCTCGGGATAAGCGAAGTGCCTGACTGTCTGCTGTTGGATATCGATCGGCAGATCGATCAGGACAGGTCCCTTGCGCCCTGTGCCCGCAATGTAGAATGCCTCCTTAACGATCCTGGGTATATCGGCCGCGTCCCTTACAATATAGCTGTATTTGACAAAAGACTCGCAGGCGCCGGAAATATCGGCCTCCTGGAAGACATCGCTGCCCATCATACTGCTGTCTACCTGGCCTGTGATGCAGACCAGAGGGATACTGTCCGCGAAAGCAGTCGCGATTCCCGTGATGAGATTGGTCGCTCCGGGACCGCTGGTCACGACCGCGACGCCCACCTTGCCTGTGATCCTGGCATAACCGCTGGCCGCGTGAGCCGCGCACTGCTCCTGCCTGATCAGGATCGTGTGTATATCTGTCTGAAGGATGCTGTCATAGAATGGACAGATGGCCACACCCGGATATCCGAATACATATTCGACACCCTCCTCAGCCAGACATTTCACTATAGCATCCGCACCATTCATATGCTCCTCCTTTCCGGCATTCTCTCACGGGAATACCTTTTTTTATAGTATATATTTTGAGCTGATTATCCATATGATTCATGAACTCACACTAACCGCGGGGCGGCCAGTGTGAGTTCCCTGTAATCCTGTGTAATCATGACATCAGTCCGTCAGAACCAGGTTCAGGACCGTCTTGTCATTTCCCGGCGCGCAGGCGCTTGTAGCTCTTCTTTCCCCGCTGCAGGAGGATTCCCTTTTCAAGAGTCTCTTTGCTGAAGACCATATCGATGTCTTTCACCTTGGCGCCGTCTACACTGACACCGCCCTGTTTCACATCGCGGCGTGCATCGGATTTGGACTTCTCAAGGCCGCACTTGACCAGTGCAGTGAGAATGCTGAGACCGCCGTCCTCAAGCTCGTCATCTGTCAGGACTACTTCGGGGACATTGGACATGTCTGAAGCGCTGCCTGCCGCAAAGAGGGCCTTTGCTCCCTTCTCGGCCTTGACAGCCTCATCCTCGCCGTGGACAAGGGTGGTCAGTTCATGAGCCAGGATTTCCTTTGCCGTGTTGAGCTGGGCTCCCTCCCATTTATCCATCTCATCAATCTGTTCGAGAGGCAGGAAAGTCATCATGCGCAGGCACTTGAGGACATCAGCGTCCCCGATATTCCTCCAGTACTGGTAGAAATCATAAGGGGAGGTCTTGTCGGGATCAAGCCAGACAGCGCCCTTGGCGGTCTTGCCCATCTTCTTGCCCTCGGAATTGAGCAGCAGAGTGATGGTCATGGCGTGCGCATCCTTGCCCAGTTTCTTGCGGATCAGCTCTGTGCCGGCCAGCATGTTGCTCCACTGGTCGTCGCCGCCGAACTGCATGTTGCAGCCATATTTCTCGTACAGGCACAGGAAGTCATAGGCCTGCATGATCATGTAGTTGAATTCCAGGAAAGAGAGACCCTTTTCCATCCTCTGCTCGTAGCATCTGGCCCGGAGCATGTTATTGACGGAAAAATGTACGCCGATATCGCGGATGAATTCGATATAGTTGAGATCGCGAAGCCAGTCCGCGTTGTTGACCATGAGGGCCTTGTCGGGACCGAATTCGATAAATCTGCTCATCTGCTTTTTGAAGCATTCACAGTTGTGGTCAATCGTCTCCACAGTCATCATGGAGCGCAGGTCCTGCCTGCCGGAAGGATCGCCGATCATACCCGTGCCGCCGCCAACAAGAGCGACAGGCTTGTTGCCGGCTTCCTGCAGGCGCTTCATCAGAAGAAGAGCCATAAAGTGGCCGACATGGAGAGAATCCGCTGTGGGATCAAATCCGATATAGAAAGTGGCTTTTCCGTTGTTGACGAGATCGCGGATCTGGTCCTCATCTGTCAGCTGGGCCAGAAGCCCTCTTGCCTGCAGTTCCTCGAAGATTTTCATGTTCTTTTCCATCGGTGAATGAGTATCTCCTTTACTGGTAAAAAATCTGTTATAACTCTATTATCTATTAATATTTTTATCTGTATAAATTTTAAACTATTGAAATTTTATCAGTTGAAAATTTTATCAGTTGAAAACTTTATCAGTTGATATTTTCTATTTTGAAATGTATCTGCAGGAATCTTTATCTGTTGATATTTTATCTGTTTAAATATCATGTATAGAAATTTAAAGATCATCTGCAGAAATCCTCATCGGTTGAAAAGGATCATTTTTTATTGAGGTCGAGCTGCTCGGAGTTGCGCTTGAAAATATAGGTCTTGCGTTCTGTACCGGTGACCAGTCTTTTGATATTTGCGCGGTGGCGGAACCAGGCCATAAAAGTCAGAAATCCCTGGATGATGATAATTTCGGTCAGCTGTGCACCGGAAACACCGAACATCCCCATTTTCCCCTCAATGATCAGCTGGATGAAGGTTCCCAGATATAAGAGGAGGGAACCCAGGGAGACGAATTTTGTCGTCAGGTAGGGAATGAAGAAGAGCGCGAGCCCAGTGGGAATGAAGGACCAGTGAAAACCGAAGACAAAGCCCGCCATGACCGCAACTCCCTTGCCGCCCTTGAAATTCATATAGACAGGATAATCATGTCCCAGCACAACTCCCGCGAATGTCCAGACCTTGAGCAGGTAAACCGCTTCCGGATGGGATTTTCCGAAA
>Ga0256407_10004761_pt1 | contig 22300 bp, 19 predicted proteins | sample RumenRJG_04DNA_FD_193489 | JGI IMG/M metagenome (GOLD analysis project Ga0256407, IMG submission 193489) | Bovine rumen microbial communities from Lethbridge, Alberta, Canada - RJG_04 | ecosystem: Host-associated > Mammals > Digestive system > Stomach > Rumen | place: Canada: Alberta... | reverse complement strand
ATTCGTGATGTATTATCAAAGCAGTCAGTGATAACGCACTGGCTGTTTTAGTATGCCTGAAAACGATAAATAGAATTTTATAACATACTCTGCGAATATAATGTATAATATATTCGCAGAGTATCGGTTATAGGAGGGGCATATCGTGAATAAACAGTCAATTAGTTCCAGAATACTAGCACTTCTGATGGTTATTGCAGTAACTATATCTGTTGCTGCTATGCCGGCGGATGTATATGCAGCTTCAAAAAAGAAAGCAAAAAAGCCCAAGATTACTTGCTCCATAACGTTTAAGAATATAAACGGAGATACTGTTATCAAAAAGGGAAAGAAGCTTAAGGTTGCATATTCTGCCAAGTCAAGCAATGGCAAGAAGGTTAAGGTTCGTTTTCGCACATCCAATAGAAGGGTAGCAACTGTTTCGCGTAATGGCGTTATCAAGGCAAAAAGGAACGGCACGGTCAAAATTACAGCTATCGGATATATAAAAGGGCGTAAAAGAGGAAGCAAGACGGTAAAAATTAAAGTTGGGAAACCTGTTACAGGAGTATCGCTATCTGGATACACTTATTTACGTGCAGGCAGGTCAACATCATTAAAAACAACTATATCTCCATCCAATGCAACAAATAAAAAGATTGTCTGGAGTTCGAGCAATATGAAAGCTGTCAAAGTAGACCAGCAGGGAAGAATCACAGGTGTAGGAAACGGAAGTGCGGTTGTTACAGCAAAGGCGGCCGATGGTTCTGGGGCAAGTAGGACAGTAACTGTCTATTCGCATAGATATACAAAAGAAGACACGCATTGGATTGCTCACAGGGGGCTGCATGAAACGGCTAAGGAGAACACTGCAGAAGCTTTCAGGCTGGCGGGGCAAGCAGGATTCTGGGGCTGCGAGTGTGATATATGGGAGACAAAGCATGTTCAGAAAGAAATACCCGTCCAGACTCAAGCAATTGACACAGCTGATTCTGATGAGATTGTGACAGATTCTGATATTGTTGAAGATATAGCTATGCCCGAAACTACTACGGTTGAAGAATTTGATATAGTGATAAGTCATGACCGATCTTTACAAAGAGTCTATGGCGTTGATATTAACGTAGAGAGTACTACGGCTGAACAAATCAGAGCAAACAGCAAGCTTTCACAGGTGTGTTTCTTTGAAGAGTATCTTAAGATTTGCAAGCAATATGGAATGATCCCTATAATTGAAATTAAGGATTTTGATATGACTGCTGAAGGAATCGCCCTGATGTCAGAGATGGTAAATGAACAAGGTCTTCTTGAGCAGGCGCAGTTTATTAGTTTCGATGCAACTGTACTTGAAAGAACACAAAAACATATCATAAATACTTACAGTATCACGCCGTACACTGGATACTTATATGACGGAGGAAATGTATCGTCGGCAATTGCTCTTGCTAAAAACAAAGGGTTTACTGGTATAAATCTTGGGCTTGCTTCACTTACACCGACTGCAAATTCACAATGCAAAAGCAATGGCCTCAAGGTATGCACTTGGACATACAGGGACAATCTGTATAGTGACGAGATGCTGTATAAACATCTTATGTCAGGGCGTTACAACGTTTATTCCACCACAACTGATGGAAAATTCTTCAAATAATAAAGAGTGGATGCCATTCATTTATTAACTGTTTGTACAGCAATTGTTGTGAAAATACTTAATAATGTCCCCTCATTTATTATCTATAAATGAGGGGACATTACCTGTGAATATGGGCTTGTGTGATGGGAAAGGAGATACAGTGAAAAGACTTACTTATAAAACGCAATCCCGTTTACTGTTACTTTATTAGTATCACATGTAAATACATTATATATGTATCCATACACCTGACCTTTTTTCAGAGAAATTTTAATATCAACATATTCATCTTGGATATTAGAATTTGCTTTTATTCGTAATATATAATCTCCATCATTGTAAGCATTAACAAAACTGCCTTTATTTACGCTAGGTCTGCTTGCTGATGACAATTCACTAATAAACTCTCCATCTTTAGTTCTTAACTGCAACACAACAGCATTAAAAGAACAATTCTTCTTTTGAGGGGTCATAGTTATGGTGCCTGATAGCTCAGAGTATCTCGTGCCCCTACTTTTACCAGCCATTTCTCCGACTTTTGTAATATTGCTAACATTTACAGTATCGTAGAAGTAAAAACCTTCTTTATTTTGAAAAACGATTGTTACCATCTCACCGGGAGAGACTTGTCCTTTCAGCAAGTCAATGCTAAAGTGGTCCTTGTCACTAATGATGAAATCGTATACATGTCCGTTGTTGATTAGATATGCATATTCTACATCTTCTACTGGCTTATGATAATAGTGCTTCCCCTCGTTTATAATGGATAAATAATACACCAAATTTTCTTGGCGGACAAAGTCTTTTTACTCTTATCAAGAAAAAATGATATAGATTATGCAGTTATTAACTGAGGGCACAGCATTACGTGTTATTAAGTCATTCTACACATGCCTGACATACTTTAATATTTCCATATGCTAAAATACGATAAGGGTAAAAGAGGACGACAGATCATCGTGCAAAGCAGTGATGATAGTGCTTACGTCCTCTTTCTATGATATAATGTTATGAATTGTGGCTTAATTCTAGCTCATTGTTATTTCTTATGGTTGCCGATGGTAAATTACAGAAACTACCAGTGGCTATTGTTTTATATTATTTTTACGATTATGGCAGTAAGAGACAAAAAAACCAGCATAGCAGCGTTTGTAGTAATAGACATATTTATTGCGATAGTAAGTGCAATTGCCCCGTTTGTGTTTAGATTCGGAATCTTTTCTATTAGAGTTCAGCCTTGGTATCTGGAATCAGTGCTCAAAATGCTTCCTGCAGATATCCTGATCTTTATAGTAATCAATTCGCTCTTACGTTTGTACAACAGAGTATGGACATACGCCAGCGTCAATGAAATGTATGATTGTATTAAAGCTGCAGTAATAACAGAGGCAATTTATATAATTTACAGAGTGATTCTTGGCATTAATATGTTCCGTAGTTACTATCCGTTAAATTTTATGATGATGCTCATCCTTCTCTGTGCATCAAGGTTTATGGTAAGAGCTTTAAGGGGAATAGAGAGAAGCAGACATAAAAAAGGGGATGCTTATAATGTAATGGTCATTGGTGGCGGGGCCGCTGCAACTATGCTGATTCGCGAATATCAACTCAGTTCCAGGAAGATTAATATCGCTTGTATTATTGATGATAATCCTGCGAAGAAGGGGAAGAGCCTCAGCAATGTACCGATTATTGGCGGCAGAGATATGATTGTCGATGCGGCAGACAGATATGGCATAGATGAAATCGTCCTTGCTATCCCGTCAGCTGCGCCGGCAGATGTTCGAGATCTTATCGGAATATGTCAGCAAACTAATGCCCGTGTACGTAGACTCCCGGCGATAGCCAGCACTTTAACCGATTCGATAAGTTCTTCGGTAAGAGATGTTAACTATGAGGACTTATTGGGCAGAGATTCGGTAATTATTAAAAATCCGGAGCTTCAGAATTTTGTAATGGATAAGACGATTATGGTTACAGGTGGCGGTGGATCGATTGGATCTGAGCTTTGTAGACAAATTGTTGCTAACGATCCGCTGAAGCTGATAATAGTAGACATTTATGAGAATTCTACATATGAGCTCGAGATGGAGCTACGACGGTATTATCCGAATGTAGATATTGAAGTGCTGATTGCTTCTGTCAGAGATTATGACAGACTTGACACAATATTTGCGAAATACAGACCTGATGTTGTATACCATGCTGCGGCGCATAAGCATGTTCCGTTGATGGAGACTTCTCCTAATGAAGCAATCAAGAACAATTGTCTCGGTACATTGAACTTGGCAAAACTCTCAGATAAATATGGAGTAAGACGCTTTGTCATGATTTCAACTGACAAAGCAGTGCGCCCGACCAATGTAATGGGGGCAACCAAACGCATTTGCGAGATGATAGTTCAGACATATAATAAGAGGTCTAATACAGAGTTTGTGGCGGTTCGGTTTGGCAATGTTCTCGGAAGCAATGGGTCCGTTATCCCGTTGTTTCTTAAGCAGATTGATGCGGGAGGACCGGTTACACTTACACATAGGGATATCACCAGGTTCTTTATGACGATACCGGAAGCAGTTTCTCTTGTGCTGACCGCCGGACTTATGGCCAATGGTGGAGAGATATTTATCCTTGATATGGGCGAGCCCGTTAAGATATATGATCTCGCATGCAATCTGATAAGAATGAAGGGATACGAGCCTGAAACAGATATCAAGATCGAAATTGTAGGCCTAAGACCTGGCGAAAAACTGTATGAAGAGCTTCTTATGGCTGAAGAAGGAATTCAAGAGACTGATAATAATAAGATTCATATTGGAAAGCCGATAGACCTTGATGAAGAAAAGTTCTTGGCTGACTTGAATCTGCTAATAAAAAAAGCTGAAGATAATATGGCTGGAATAAGAGAGGATATTATGAAAATATGTCCGACATACCACCCAAGTGAACAATCTAGAAGAATGACATATGCTGGAAGATCTTGAAATAGTAATTAACTTTGAAATAATAAGGGGAAAGCGATGATTCAGGACGATACAAAGAGAGTAATCAGTTTCAGCCCACCGGATATTGGTGATGCAGAGATAGCGGAAGTAGTGGAAGCGCTTAATTCCGGATGGATAACAACTGGGCCTAGAACAAAACTGCTGGAAAGAAGGCTTGCAGCTTTTATTGACACCGGAAGAGTGGATATAGATTGCAACATTGAAGATAATGTTGAGAGATACAGAAACCGCGTAGTTTGTTTGAATTCCTCTACGGCATCAGAGGAACTGAATCTTCGTATACTTGGTATCAAGCCAGGTGATGAGGTAATTGTTCCTGCATATACGTATACCGCAACGGCGTCTGCAGCTATTCATTGTGGAGCTACTGTAATATTTGCAGATATTCAAAGGGACGGAGATCCAATTACTCATATGCCGGAAATAGACTATGACGTTCTTGAAAAGCTGATAACACCGAAAACCAAGGCAATTGTTGCTGTCGACCTTGCCGGAATCGTTGCTGACTATGAAAGACTCTTTACAATAGCGGAAAAGAAGAAAGACATCTTCACCCCTATGGAAAGCGACGGAACTCCACTGTCAGAAATCTCTTCAAGAATCCAGAAAGCAATCGGGCGCATTGCAATAGTTGCTGACGCGGCGCACAGCCTGGGGGCAAGCAGAGTCTTCAAAGGAGAGCGCAGATACACCGGGGCTATTGCAGATTTTACAAGCTTCAGTTTTCATGCCGTCAAGAACTTTACAACTGCTGAAGGTGGCGCAGCTACATGGCTGCCACTTGAGGGTATAGACGATGCAGAGATCTATCATATGTACCAGCTTCTCTCACTTCATGGGCAGAGCAAGGATGCACTTGCAAAGACTAAAGCAGGATCCTGGGAATATGATATCGTTGGACCTTGGTATAAATGTAATATGACAGATATCATGGCGGCTATTGGACTTAGACAGCTTGACAGATATAAAGACCTTCTTGCGAGAAGAGTAGAAATTGTCAAAAAATATGATGCAGCGTGTGACAAACTTGGCATCAACCATCTGGTACATCATACTGATGGCATGGATAGTTCTAATCATCTGTATCTTATACGAGTTCCCGGAATCAATGAGGAAGATCGCAATGAGATAATCATTAAGCTGGCTGAGAGAGGCGTACCAACCAACGTGCATTACAAGCCGCTGCCGCTAATGACAGCTTACGGTAATGACTGTTCAGATTATCCGAATGCTTTTGATTATTATCATAACCTAATAACCCTTCCACTCCATACAAAGTTGACGGATGAGGATGTCGACTATGTAATCAGCGTTTTTAATGAAGTGGTTGACAGATATATTTAAGGAAGGATGCCGTAGGAATGATACTTCGGAAATGGGAAGACATACCTGCATTTATGAGATGTGAAGAAGTCAAAGATTATTATGACATTCTCTCAAAGAAAAAAGGATCCCTTAGACTGAAGAGGGTCTTTGACATTGTTGTTGCTTTAATTATGTTGATTATCTTGGCCATCCCAATGCTAATTATTGCAGTCACGATTAAGTTGGATTCACCTGGGCCAGTGTTTTATCGGCAGGAAAGGGTGACAACTTATGGAAAAAGATTCCGAATCCATAAGTTCCGGACTATGGTTAACAACGCTGACAAGATTGGATCGGCAGTAACAGTTGGGGGAGATGCCAGAATAACTAAAGTAGGTAATCGCCTCCGCAATCTACGAATCGATGAGATTCCACAGCTGCTAGATGTTCTGAAAGGAAACATGAGTTTTGTAGGGACCAGACCAGAAGCGACTAAGTATGTTGAGCAATATTCTAATGAAATGAATGCAACGCTACTTTTACCGGCAGGCATTACTTCGGAAGCAAGCATAAGATATAAGGATGAGGCGATGTTGCTTGACGCAGCAGATGATATAGATAGGGTATATGTGGAAGAAGTTCTTCCAGGAAAGATGCAATACAACCTACAGAGCATCAAAGAATTCAGCTTCTTTGGAGAGCTTACAACAATGATAAGGACTGTATTTGCTGTTTTGGGCAAAGATTATTCGTAAGAGAGGAGAACAAAGTGGAAGAGAAGTATGATAATCCGTTTATTAGTGTTATTCTTCCTACTTACAATGAGGAGCGTTATATACATTCATGCATTGAGTCACTAATTGGCCAAACGTATCCTAGAGAATTAATGGAATGGATAATAATAGATGGTAATTCGATAGATGCTACTAGAGAAATAATACAAGACTATCTTAACACTTATCCAATCAAACTTATTATCAATCCAAATCGAAAAACACCTATTTCATTGAATATGGGTATCAAAGCATCGAGAGGAGATGTCATTATTCGGTTTGATGCACATGCTCAATTTCCTTCAGATTACATAGAAAAATGCGTGAACTGCTTACAAACTGTTGAGGCAGATAATGTAGGAGGCTGGGTAGAGACAAGTGCAGAAGGATTTATTGGGAAATCAATTGCCAAAATATTATCTTCAAGGTTTGGCGTAGGGGGATCATCATTTCGTACCGAGCAAAAGTCCGGTTATGTTGATACAGTACCTTTTGGCGCTTTTAATCGAAGCATATTCAACAAAGTTGGATTGTTTAATGAACGATTACTTAGAAGCGAAGATAATGATATAAACGCAAGAATAATAGAAAGCGGTGGAAAAATATACATTTCTGAAGAAATACACTCTATTTACTATTGTAGGGACAAAATCTCAGCTCTGTTACTACAAGGAATTCAAAATGGAAACGCATTATTTCGCACGATAAAAATGAATCCGAAGGCTATGCAATTTAGACATTTTGTTCCGTTTTGCTTTCTTTTATCATTAGTATTTTTACCAGTTATTGGAATATTTGTTCCTTTGATTAAGAAAGTGTTTTTTATCGAGTTAATCTGTTATGGCCTTATTGATTTCTATTATTCATTTATAAAGAAGGAACGGAGGCTGGGTTTCATTACCTTTTGGTTATACCCGTTGTTTCATGTCTTCTATGGCCTTGGCTCGCTACTTGGGTTGGTTGGTGTTGAAATGTATTAAGGAGCAGTTGTTAATGATAATTCTTCGTATAGTGGCAACTGAGAACAAACCAATTTATATTGCATGTGAGCAATTCGTGCGTAGTTGAACATTGCTTGCAAGTGATTAGCGGCAATTCTTGCGTTTGGAAGTTATTCTCCGCAGCAGACCATATTATAAATACAATTTGGAGGGACGGGCGATGCAATTATATGATGAAGAACTATTAAAAAAAATTCAAAAGGTTGATTTGGAAGCAGCTAAGTTCTTTGTATCGTTTTGCAAAGAACATAATATATTGTGTTACTTCTGCGGAGGAGGATGTATTGGAGCTATAAGACATAACGGATTTATTCCTTGGGACGATGACCTGGATTTTTTTATACCTAGGGATGATTATGAAAGACTTAAGCATGTGTGGAAAGATACAGACAGGTATGCTTTGCTGTATCCAACAGAACAATATAATGATCATTGTATGTTTATCACACTTAGAGACAAGAAAACTACAATGATAAAACCATTTCAAAGGGATATTGATACGGTACATGGTATTTCAATAGATATCTTTCCATTAGACGGATATCCAAATTCAAAAATCAATAGATTTTTACAGATCTTTTGGGGTTTAACATATCAGTTGTTTTGCGCACAGGTCGTTCCGGAGAATCATGGCAAACTGACAACTGTCCTAGGGAAAACGGCGCTTGGAGTGCTGCGCTCCAACAAACTGAGATATCGTATATGGAAAAAGGCTGAACGAGAGATGTCAAAGTATCGTATTGATGACTGCGATGCGATTACGGAAATATGTGCTGGTCCTAAATATATGAAAAACAGATATCCCAAAGAATTTTTCAAGGAATCTTTGTTTGTTCCGTTCGAAGACACAAGAATGCCGATTCCGATAGGCTATGATGGATATCTTAAGATGGCATTCGGGGAATATATGAGCTACCCGCCTGAAGAAGAGCAGATGCCAAGTCATGACGCGGTTTTTATTGATCCAGATGAGACATATAAAAGCTACAAAGGGAAATACTACTGCACAAAAAAATAAGGAGCTGTTGGCGATGGAACCACTGATAAGCATAATAATACCAGTTTATAATGTTAAACAATATTTAAAGAAGTGTGTTGATTCCGTTATTGCGCAATCTTACAGCAATTTAGAAATTGTTCTGGTTGACGATGGCTCTACAGATGGAAGCGGGGCCTTGTGTGATTCTCTTGGAAAACAAGATAGTAGAATAACAGTTTTTCATAAGAAAAATGGGGGGCTTAGCAGTGCAAGAAACTACGGCATCGAGAATAGCCATGGTGATTATCTGGGATTTGTAGATAGCGACGATTATATAGATTTTGATATGTACGAGTATCTGCTTTCACTTATCAAAAGACACAATGCAGATGTAAGCGGATGCGACTTGTATGAGTGCTATTCAGGGAAAGAACCGGTACGACATGAAGATGACATGTATGAGGTACTAGAGACTGTTGATGCAATAAGGTTTGTTCTTGAGTCTAAAACTTCTATGAATGTCGTTAACAAGCTATTCAAAAGTGACTTGTTTGAGGATGTTAAATTCACAGAAGGAATAACGATGGAAGATGCGCGGATAATGGTAGATTTATTAAATAATGCTTCTGTTGCAGTATTTACGAATGCACAGAAGTATTATTACGTGCGTAGAGAGAAGAGCATTACGACGCTGCCGTTTAATGAGCATAGCTACGATGCCATAGATGTACATGATTATAACTATAACAGAGCAATTGAAATCTCACCAGCACTGGAGCCATCGGCAGCCTTGAGACAGTGCTGGGCAAGATTCTATGTCTTAGATAAAATGATGATTTCCGATGGAAACTATGATAAGAGAAGAGAACAGCAATGCATCAGTTTTTTAAAAGATAGAAAGCACGAAGTGTTAACATGCAGCATGTTTACAAAGGGGCGTAAGCTTGCCTTTTGTGCTTTACTTATCAATAAAGGCTTATATAAAACAATAGTTAATAGATTTAATAAAACTAGGAGACCAATAAATGCATAACATTTGTTTTCTAGTCCATAATTGCGCCGATTATGGAGGTGTAGAGAAAGTAGCATCGAATATTGCCAATGAGCTTTCGAAAAAACACACAGTATATGTAGCTAGCGTGATAAATGATGGCCGTCCAAATAGGTTGTTTTTAAAAAATGATATAAAAGTGACAAAGTTTATTCCTGCGGGCCTTAGATTGAGGGAACAGCAGGCGAAGCTTTTTGGTCCGCTTCGAAAGTATCTGAAAGAAAATAGAATAGATGTTTTGATAATAATGGGTCACTATTCAGGCTTTCTTGCAGCGCCAGTAAGGCTATTCACAAAATCAAAATTTGTGTTTTGTGACCATGGTGCCATAATGAATCAATGGGATGACTTGAAAAACAGGACTATGAGGACAATTGCATCAAAAGCCTGTGATATAACGGTAACGCTCACAGAAAGATCCCGGAATGATTACATAAAAAGACTACATATAAAACCTGAAAGAATTAGATGCATATATAATTGGATTGCACCTGAACTTATAGAACCGGTGAAATATGATATCAACAGTAAGAGAGTTCTTTCAGTTGGACGGTTGGGTGAAGAAAAAGGCTTTGATCTCTTGATTAAAATCTTTAGTAAAGTTGTCGAAAAGCATCCTGATTGGCATTTGGATATTTATGGGGACGGTACAGAATACGAAAGATTAGTATCAGAAATAAGGCAAAAGGAGTTAGATAGCAACATACATATGATGGGCATGGATCCAGATGTTATATCTAAGTATGACCAGTATTCATTATATGCGCTTCCGTCATATAAAGAAGGTTTGCCTTTAGTGTTGCTTGAGGCAAAGGCAAAAGGACTACCCATAGTAAGCTTTGATATACTTACCGGGCCTAAGGAAATTGTACAGGAAGGTGTAAACGGTTTTTTGATACCACCTTATGATATCGATGCATTTGCAGATAGTATATGTAGACTGATTGACGAACCTGAGATGCGTGTAAGCATGTCAAATCATGCAAAAGATAACATTGGTAAGTTTGAAAAAACGACAATATTTCGGCAGTGGGAATTATTGATTGAAGGAGTTCTGAGGTAAATAAATGACTGAAATACAGAAGGTAATATACAATATTTACCTTGAAGTAGCAAAGATACTGAAAGGTAATAATATTGACTATTATGCAAATGGTGGAACCTGCCTTGGGGCCGTTCGGCACAATGGGTTTATTCCTTGGGATGATGATTTGGATATAGCCGTTCCAATCGAACAATTCGACTATATGATAGATGTATTAAATGAGGAATTACCTTCGTATTATAGTGTAAGATTTATTGAACATAATGATCACTATGGCAATATATTTGTAAAGGTAATTGATGAACGAACCACATGTATAGAAAGAGTGGAATACAAATATCCAGATGCATTCAAAGGCGTTTTCATTGATATTATGCCACTATCCGGAATGCCAGATAATGATATCAAAAGGCACTTTTTTTGTCGAATGATTAATGTATTAAGGATACTTAATGACATTCGTCGATTCGATATCGACGCGATGGATCTGGAATGGAAAAGGAAGTTGCACCCTATAATTCGGCGATTTGATAAACAAATACCGGCCAGTTATTTTGCAAATAAATGGTATGAGTTACTAAAGAAGTATCCTTTTGAAGTCTGTAATTATACTGGCTATGTATGGTGGTATGATGTTCTTCGCTTGGTATATAGGAAGGAAGTATTCGGGCAACCAACGCCCTATCCGTTCGAAGACACGATAATGTATTGCCCGCAGGACGCAGATGCTTTATTAAAACAACAATTTGGTGATTATATGAAATTACCCCCTGTTGAAAAGAGAATTCCTCTTCACAGAGGGGTGCTAGATTTGGATCATTCGTACCACGATTATCAGGAAGGTAAATATCTTCTTTATTGCGATTCTTCAAACTAGCGTTTGTCGCGCTGGGGGCTACTTTCAAACGCTAGTTTATAGTAGCAATTTCTTTAATAATGTGTACAGATTGCAAGGGTTCCATTATACATTACATATTCGAGATGTATCGATTGGAGGCGAGGAAATCCGTATTTTTAAAATACAAGATATAGACGAACTGCTACATTCCGGATATTTGTCGCGGTGTAGTTCGCTGAAGAACGCAACAAGGAATGAGCCTTTGAGTTCCATAAGAGCATTTAATAATCGTTAAAAGACGCGGGACAGTAATGCGGAAGAACGGAAAAACACGTCATCACAAGCGCGTAAAGCTAAATGGGAATAAATAATACCATGTTTCAAAAGGTAAAGCATAGATATCAAGAAATGCCTGTACAGATAAAGGCGGCATTTTGGTTTCTTGTATGTTCAATACTTCAAAAGGGAATATCGGTAATAACAACACCGATTTTTACAAGATTGCTTACAACGGATGAGTATGGGCAGTTTTCTGTTTTTAATTCGTGGATGAGTATCGTGACTGTCATAGTAACTCTAAATCTGTCTGCGGGAGTTTACACACAAGGTCTAATTAAATTTGACAATGATAGACCCAAATTTTCATCTACACTGCAGGGAATAACGCTATTTATGTCAGTCGTATGGACGGGCGTTTACTTTATTTTCAGAGACTTCTTTAATTCAGCCATGTCGCTTACGACCACGCAAATGACAGCGATGCTGATAATTGTATGGTCGTCCGCAGCCTTTGGCTTCTGGGCAGCAGAGCAAAGAGTTTTATATAAATACAAGCATCTGGTTACGTTGACATTGCTTGTATCGGTGCTGCAACCATTACTAGGAATAGTGCTAATATTCCATTCGGAAGATAAAGTAATGGCTCGTATAATGGGAGTGCTTCTTTCGCAAATTGTTATTTATGCATGCTGCTTTATTTCTCAGATGTTTAGAGGAAAAACGTTTTTTTCTAAGAAATATTGGCTGTATGTGCTGAAATTCAACTTACCACTGATTCCACACTATCTATCGCAAACAGTATTAAGTAGCGCTGATAGGATCATGATTGAAAAAATGGTTGGCTCAGGAGAAGCTGGCATCTACGGTCTGGCATATTCTTTGGCACAAATAATGCTAATTGTCAATTCGGCATTAGTTCAAACTATCAATCCGTGGTACTTTGAAAAACTTAAAAAAAGGGATTATAGCCTAATTGCCCCGATTTCGTACAGTTGTATGGTTTTTGTTGCGGTGGCTAACATTATTCTCATAGCCTTTGCGCCTGAAGCAGTTGCAATTTTTGCTCCTAAAGAATATTATGCAGCAATTTGGATAGTTCCTCCTGTTGCCATGAGCTCAATTTTCTTTCTGGAATATGACTTGTTCTCGAAGTATGAATTCTATTATGAAAAGACTGGCTTCATAATGCTTGCTAGTATTATCGGGGCGATACTTAACGTCGTTCTTAATTACATTTTTATTCCGGTATTTGGGTTCCTTGCTGCAGGGTATACAACACTGTTCTGCTATATGCTTTATGCGATAGGGCATTATCTGTTTATGAAAATAATTAGTAATGATTACTTGAATGGAGAGAACCCGTATAACGCTAAAATACTACTCGCAATAACCATCACATTTATTGTTATAGGTTTTTTGTTTATGGCAACATATGAGCACTTTGCGATGAGAATCATTCTATTGGCTGTGAGCGCGGTTGCAATTATTATAGAGAGGAAGAAATTGATCGGTTTGGCAAATGATATTCTTAAGATAAGAGGGCGTACTGTTGACAATAAGTAATAAGATAATATTGATAATTACTAATATATTTACAATAGGGTTTGTGATGGCTGTTTCTGTGGCTTTTTTTGCCATAGGACATGATACCCATGACTATTGTTATGCACTATTAGGAGTAATGCTGTTCTGGCTTTACGGAATGATTTATGGGGTTATCAACCTGAGCAAGTTATACGGCTATACCATTATGAACTTTATGCTATTCGTGTTCTTTCTTTCTAGGCCGTTCATAGCAGGCTTATATGATACAGGATGGACCATATGGAATGACGGGATTGTAGAAAAGGGATTGCTACTGGTATTCGTGTCAGAGATTGCGTTATTTATAGGTAGCCTTATTATAAAACAACCTGGTAGAGTAGAGCGACTTCATATTGGCAAATCAGTAAACTATGATGAGTCAATACAAAGGGCACTGCTAATTATAGTACTACTAACGGCCGTGCTAAGTGCGTATTCAACTTTGAAGAATTATATGCACTACTCTGCATTGAATTACGAAGATATGTATGTCTCTAACAACAGCATGGACAATGCTCTGGTAAGAGCGTCTGCCACAATGTTTCCGTTTGCAGTTTTTATGTATTTAGCCACAATACCTTCAAAAAAGAATTCGTTAATTATTATAACTATTTATGTTGCTTTGGGATTGCCTACGTTTATTCTCGGAAACCGAGCAAGCCTGATTTTGAGAATAGCCTTTGTTGTAGCATATTTCTTTATTAGAGATTATACAGATGGGCAACACAGCGAACGATGGATAAGTAAGTCGCTGAAAATCGGATTTGTAGTATTTGTTGCAATTTCTATAGTGTTCCTCGGAGCCTTTAATTACTATAGATCAGGGCTAAAGCCAAGCAATGAAACAAACATACCTCTTATGTTGGATTTCTTTTATAGACAGGGTACGACTTTTGATACCATTTGTCAGGGCTTGCAGTATGAGGATGATATACTAAAGCTACCGCAAAATGCAGGGTACACATTTGGACCGATTTATGACATGGTAAAACATAGCACACTATCACAAGCTTTTTTTGATACAGGCAGCCTAGGAAGTGGTAATAGTATTAATATGGTTATGAATGGCAATAGCCTTGCTCATAAATTATCATATATAGTATTAGGAGAAGCGAGCTATCTTTCTGGGCATGGAAGAGGATCGTCATATTTACTCGAAACATATTATGATGGTGGATTTGCCTTTGTGGCGCTGTTTTCCTTCATTGCGGGGGTATATTTATCGAGCATCAACAGGCTGGTCCAAAAGGGTAAGTGGTTTGTTAATATCATAGTGATATCAACATTATCAAGAATATTCTATATACCAAGATCATCGACATTCGATTTCATATCATTTATATTCACTCCCCACTTTTGGCTAATAATGGCCATAGCTTTAATGGCGTTGTTTGTTTCAGAGGCGAAGGGAAAGACGCTTTTAGCAGTGAAAATGCCAAGATATAAAAAGGGCAGAGCGGAGGCTCATCGAGAGAAATAATTGACAGAATTGCAATATTAATATCTTTATACATTATTATATGACGTATAACGAGTTGGCAATATCATGGTTTTGCTTCAATCGACAGCTTTACACAAATGGGGAAAAACGATACCATCGCACTATAATCAAGATCGTTAATATAAATGATAAAGTCGCATTATGACAAATACAAAGAGATAGTCAATTATCTGATTGTAGGAGTATTGACTACAACACTTGCCGCATATTGTGCTTGTGTTATCACAGTTTTGGATCCACATGATTCTATTTAGCTACAAGTAGCAATTGTTATATCCTGGATAGTTGCAGTTGCATTTGCATATTTCACAAATCGCAAATATGTATTCGAAAGCAATGACCCCAATATTGTGAGGGAAGGTTCCAAATTTTTTGCATCTAGAATCGGCACTTTGTTGCTTGATATGGGGACGATGTATCTGCTTGTAACGATACTGAACATGAACGACAAAATTGCCAAACTGATAGTGCAGATAATTGTCACAGTTGATAATTATTTGTTCAGTAAATTACTGGTTTTCAGGGGGAAGTGATTATTAGTAGGCAAGTGGCTCCCCAAGTGACAACCTAGCAGAATCAAAAGCAATACTTTAGGAGGTAAGTAAATGATTTATGGCGTTATCTTAGCCGGTGGTGTTGGCAGCCGTATGGGAAATGTAGACAAGCCAAAACAGTTTTTAAATATAGGAGAAAAGCCAATTCTTGTTCATACAGTTGAGAAGTTTATTATTAATAACGCTTTTGAGAAAGTCATCGTGTTATGCCCTGAGATGTGGATAGCATATACGAAAGATGTGCTTCATAAGTATCTGCCAAACAACGAAGTGGATGTGACTGTTGGCGGACCATCACGCAATGGAACAATTATGAATGCGATTCACTTTATAGAGGAAAACTATGGATTAGATGAGGACACAGTGTTGGTTACGCATGATTCAGTTCGGCCGTTTGTGACCCAACGAATTATTGAGGACAATATCGCATATGCAAAAGAAGGTATACCGTGTGATACGGTGATTCCGGCTACTGACACGATTGTAGAAAGTATTGACGGAAAGTATATAGAGGGTATTCCTAATAGGGCGCATTATTACCAGGGACAAACCCCACAAAGTTTCAAAGCAAAGGAGTTTAAAGAGTTATATAACAGTCTGTCGGAAGAAGAGAAAAACGTACTTACAGATGCCGCGAAAGTATTCGTCATGAAGGGCCGTAAAGTCGCAGTGGTCGAAGGAGAAACGTTTAATATCAAGGTTACATATCCGTATGACCTGCAACTTGCGGAGACATTGCTGAGAGGAGACAAGTAGTGCTTAATACAGTTTATAGACTCGTCTCACCGCGACAAATAGAAGCAGAATTCAAAGATGTTGATGTAAACGGTGATAATATAATAGTCAGACCAACACATCTGTCTATTTGCCATGCTGACCAAAGATACTTCCAAGGAAGTAGGCCTCCTGAAATATTGAAGAAGAAGTTGCCGATGGCATTAATTCATGAAGCAATTGGAAAAGTGGTATTCGATCCGCAAAGGATGATAGCACCAGGGACAAAAGTTGTGATGGTCCCCAACACACCGGTTGAAAGTGATGAAATTATAGCAGAGAATTATTTGCGTAGCAGTAAATTCAGAGCTAGCGGCTATGATGGCTTTATGCAGGATGTTGTTTCCATGCGAAGAGATAGAGTAGTTGTTTTGCCTGAAGGACTAGACAACTACGTTGCAGCATTCACTGAACTGGTATCGGTATCAAATCACACAATAGATCGTTTCCTGAACAAATCACATTCAAGACGCAACACTGTTGGAGTGTGGGGAGATGGCAACGTTGCTTATATAACTGCGCTATTGCTAAAGAAGAGATTACCAGAAACGAAGATAGTGGTCTTTGGAAAGCATGAGTATAAGATGCATGATTTTATGTTTGCCGATAAATGCTTTAACATCGGCGAAATACCACAGGATATGTTGGTTGACCACGCTTTCGAGTGCGTAGGAGGAGTTGGTGCAGCGACTTCAATCAACCAGATTATTGATTTTATACAGCCAGAAGGATGCATAGCGACAATGGGCGTATCTGAGGATAATGTGCCTATCAACACCAGGATGGTGCTAGAAAAAGGTTTGACCATTTTTGGAAGCAGTCGAAGCGGTGCGGCTGACTTTGTCAATACATTGAATATTTATAAAGAAAAGCCGGAAATCGTTGAATACCTATCTAGAATAGTAGGTGAGGTTGTAATTGTAAATAGTATTAATGACATGTTAACTGCTTTCGATAGAGATTTCCAAAGACGAGTCGGAAAAACAATAATGGTGTGGGAGAAGTAGGTCATAATAACCGTATAAAGATGGGAGTATAAACAATTGGAAATGGAATTCAAAATCAATTTAAAAGAAGTAATATGGGATTTGTTATCACAGTGGAAAGCAATACTGGTAGTTTCGCTTGCTATGATGTTGCTTGTTACCGGTGCAAAGTATCGTAAAGACACAAATGCATACGAGGCAGCAATGCACGCCAGAGAGGCAGTACAAATGGAGGGGTCTGCAGATGAACGTATTTCTGATATTATTGCATCACTTCCTGATGATGAAGTAGCAACAGTTCAGTTTCTTGTTAACCAGCTTGAATGGATAGAGACGGAAAAAGAGTATATGAATAATTCTATCCTTATGAATACCAACCCGGCCAATCAGCGCACACTACTGCTGGATTACTATGTTTCACTATCTGATGTTAACGAAGCAACAATGACTGCTCTCGTGAATGGATATAAAGGATATCTCAGAAGTGATAATCTGATCAATGCTGTAGGGCAGTTCGTTTCGCCTGGAGTTGAGAGGAAGTACATTTCAGAACTGATAAGCATAACCGATAATAATAATAGTATCACTGATTCGGCTTCAGATGGAGCAGTATTGGAGATTAGCATTGTGCTCCCAAGCGAGGCGGATGCTGAAGCAGTGGAGAAAGCAATGACCTCGACACTTACAGAATATTCATCAGAATTAAGAAATAGAATTGGAGAGCATAGCATCAGCCTGATTAGTTCATCAGAGACCTATTTATTTAATAATGATGCCGTGAATAATCATAATAACATCATATCAGCTGTTTATAACCTTCAGAATAATGCAAAAAATATGCAGCTGTCGCTTTCTGATGGCCAAAAGGCAGCAATTGAATCTATAAAAGCAATAAAAAAAGAATCTTCTGAAATTGCAACAGGTTCGCAGCAAAACATTGATGAAAGCAATCAAGAACTGAAAAACAATGAAATATCTACGCCTGGTTTCAGCAAAAAATATGCTGTCCTTGGATTCGTACTAGGGGCATTGGTTTATGCATTTATATATTTATTAATAATAATAATCAGAGGACGTGTAAACTATGCAAGTGACGCTCAATGTTATACACAATCAAGGCTGATTGGTGAGGTGTACGAAAAAACTGAGAAAAAGGGCCTGTGGAAATTATTGCACAGCAACTTAGTTAATAGTTATAGGTATCGAAACAAGATGGATGCCGATATTCAGAAACACAAAGCATCTGATATGCTGGAAGCAGTATGCAGGCGTGAGGGTATCAGTGATGCTGTTTTAATTAACTTGTCAGGAGAAAAAAACAAGGAACTGTTTGGCGAATTGGCAAAAAAGGAAGTAGCAAATGGCATTAAGCTCAAATCAATCGAAGTCGATGAAGATGAAATAGGAAAGCGCTTGCTTTCAACTAGTAATGTGTTCTTTGCTGTAGATTCTGAAACAAAGGTATCATATTTGACTAAAGTTGCAGCATTATGTAATGACTATAATGTGAACACCTTAGGCAGTATATTTGTAGGTGAGATTTGAAAAAAATAGAACCATTGGAAAGAGAGGTTATAAAAGCGGATTGATCAATTCAATGCAGAAATGTTTTTCTTTTTTTCTAAATCCAGTTTCACTAACACTTAATAAAATCAGTAAAAGTATCAAGAGTTTCATCATAACTGCCTGCTGCTTTGCGTTAGTGGGATATTTTGTCCTTTATTTTACACCATCTGCTGATATCAGATTCAGGCTTACTTATGATCACATAATTTGTGGTGCTGTATTAATCATCCTGACATTATTTAGCATTGAAGGGTCACTGAAAAATGTCAGATGGAATAAACTGGTATTTTACGTTTTCTTTTTGTCCGGGTTTGGAATAATACTGACCAGTTTTCTTCATCCTGTGGGAAGTGGCTATAGGGCATTCGGAATGATGCTGATGGTTGGATTTCCCTGTATGTATTATGTGTGGAACAACAGGGCAGACTATGAGCGCCTTTATAAAAGACTGTCTGCCGCGACTGCTGCAGTAGGCATTCTTTACTACTGTTACTGTTTCTATCGGGCTGACAAGGGAGAGCTGAGCATTATTGACAGTAGAGTAACCGGTACTTTTTATGATTCTAACATGTTTAGCATGATTGGAATGATAATGGTTTGCTCGTCGTTATATATGTTACTTGTTAACAGAAACAGTAAATTATGGTTCTTACTGGCTGCAATGGCCATGGGGGCAGGCATCAGTATTGTTAAAATGGGGGTATCTCGGCTGGCAATACTGGTTGTTCTGGGGAGTATGGTAGCCTTCCCGATATATTATCTGAAAACACAATCAACTTTTACAGAGGCTGCGGGATTAGTGAGCAAGCTGATCAGGGCAGAGCTGCTGCTTGTTGCAGTAATTGTTTTCGTTCTGGTCGGAAATCTTATGCTGTCTCTTAATGCAAGAGCTATTGAAGCAAAACAGATCCCCGCTGATTCTGAAAGTGCAGCGATAGAGACTGAAACCGAGCAACTGGTTGAAACTGAGCAGCAGACTGATGCTGTAGCCGAAGGTGAATCCGAGACATTAGATCCTATGGATCGATTTAATACGGATGGAATGGATATTGATGCCTATACGGCCGGCAGATATCACATCTGGCAGGGATATGCACAATACTTAAATTTAACTGGCAATGATTTCAGTAAAGCTGACTGGGCAGTCCTTACCCGTGATACCGTCAGACATGCACACAATAATTTCCTTGAGATAGCATTTAGATGTGGAGTACCGGTGGCATGTCTGCATATCTTGCTTGAGTTGATGGCTGGTATAATTTGCTTAATATGGCTGTTCAATCCGAAATATAAAGAACCATATTATTTGTTTTCTATTGTGTTTATGATTTGCTATACTGTGCAGTCATTGTTTGACATTGCAACCTTGCCGTTTGAGAGACCGGCTCCGTTTTACTTCTATATGATGATGATACCGGTCTTTACTTTTGGAACGGAGAGAAAAGAGGAGCTAAAATGAGCAAGATAATAGCTATAATATTCGCTGGCGGCAGCGGTGTTCGCATGGGTGCAGGCAAGCCAAAGCAGTTCCTTGAGGTAAATGGCAAGCCGATAATTATTCATACTCTGGATATATTCGAGAATCATCCTGACATAGATGAAATTTATGTTGCCTGCAAAGAGAATTTCATAGATAAGCTTCGCAAGATGCTGGGACGCTTTGACATTACGAAGGTCAAAGATATAGTACCAGGAGGGTCTACCGGCATGGGCTCTATTTATAATGCGCTCGTGGCAGCAAAGAAGCAGAATAACGAAGATGCAATTGTACTTATACACGATGGTGTCAGACCTTGCATCAATTCACTGCTTATAGATAAGGTCATATCTGAAGTCCAGGAGAAAGGTGCTGTAGCGACATGCACGCCTCTTTTTGAGACGCCTATTATCAGTAGAAGCGGAGCGGAAGTCGAAGAAACGCCGGTGAGAGCAGAGTGCTATACGGCTCAGGCTCCACAGGCATTCCGCCTTGGAGAGATACTTGGAGCGCATGATTCAGTAAGAGCAGATAATCCTGAATATAGAGGTATCATAGATAACTGCACACTGATGCACCACTTAGGCAGAAAGGTTTCGATTGTAAAAGGACCGAGAACAAACATTAAGGTCACAACTCCTGAGGACCTGTATATTTTCAAGGCGATGATTGAATACCGGGAGACTAGGGATGCCTTTGGTATGGATAATTAAATGAACGCTAAGCCATTGGAGAAGAAAGGCGTGGATCTGGGCCTGATAAGTAAATACCGGAATGAGTTGTATGGCATAGCGATAATACTGATATTGTTATTCCACTGTGCCGGTACTCATGTTAACCATTACGGACCGCTTGGAGCGGATTCGTTTCTATTTGTAGCTATCAGTTCTTTTGAGAAATATGTTGGTAGCGTTGGTGTGGAACTGTTTGTATTCCTTTCCGGAATGAGCATGTATTATTCTTATACCCGCAATTCAAGGCTTCTTTCATTTTACTCAAAACGATATCAAAGAATCCTTATACCATATATATATATAGGGGGCGCGTTCTGGATCATAAAGGACGTATTGGTACTGAGAGAAGGATGGATAAGAGCTGCCTATGATTTCCTGTTCATTACTTTTTTTACAGAGGGAGTCAGGACGATATGGTTCATATTATTCCTGATGGCGGCTTATGCGATTCTGCCAGCTGTTTACCAAGCAATATTCAGCAGGAAAGAAGCCAGTGTTATTGCATTTACCGTGATTACATTGGTTTTCCTTGGACTGCCAATACTGTTGTTTTTTACATATCGGGGTCTGTTCAATAATATAGAAATCGCACTTACCAGATTTCCATTGTTCGTTATTGGTGTGTTTTCCGGTAAATATATAAAAGACGGGGCAAGAGTTCCCCGCCTGTGTATAGTTGCACTGGTTGCTGCAGCAATTTCTCTGAAGTACTATGACGCCTTCCATGACACGGCACAATATACCAATAGATATATTGCAGCAATATTTGGAATGTAAGTGGTAAACCACCAGTGTGATTCACAGCAAGTCAAGAAACTGGGATAATACTTGAGTACGACTACTCAAGTTATCCCAGTTTTTCAACTTTACACAGGAGGTGTGAAAAGTGGACACACGAATGGTAACCAATCAGGTTCGAATGGCAAAATGGTCAGAGATCATAAAAGACAGATGTGAAAGCGGACTTACGATCAAGGACTATTGTGCAGAGCACGGCATCTCCAGAGATGCGTATTTCTATTGGCTCAGGAAGATACGGGAATCAGCTGTTGCATCTGCCGGTGGACAATTTGCTGAGCTGCTGCCACCGGCAGAGCCGCCAGCTGCGGTAGGCAGTTCGACGGGAATCACCATTGAGGTGAACGGTGCGAAGATACGAGTGGAAGATGCATACTGCCGGAACACACTGGCAATGGTCCTGGAGGTGCTGAGGAATGCTCAATGATGCCACAAGTTTCA
>Ga0256407_10004760_pt1 | contig 22301 bp, 16 predicted proteins | sample RumenRJG_04DNA_FD_193489 | JGI IMG/M metagenome (GOLD analysis project Ga0256407, IMG submission 193489) | Bovine rumen microbial communities from Lethbridge, Alberta, Canada - RJG_04 | ecosystem: Host-associated > Mammals > Digestive system > Stomach > Rumen | place: Canada: Alberta... | reverse complement strand
GAGCGTCTTGAGGTCAAGGGCTTGAACCTTCTGTCTGCTCCGGGCAACGACCTTGTAGCGGCAACAGCCCTCGCATCATGCGGATGCCACATGGTTCTGTTTACAACCGGCCGCGGAACGCCATTCGGCACTTACGTTCCGACAATGAAGATTTCTACAAACTCTAACCTCTACAACAACAAGCCAAAGTGGATTGACTTCAATGCCGGCGTTCTTGTTCAGGGCGAGACAATGGAGAACCTGTCGGAGAAGTTCATAGACTATATCATAAAGGTTGCAAGCGGCGAGGAACTCGTAAACAACGAGAAGAACGGATACCGCGAGATTGCAATTTTCAAGAATGGTGTAACTCTATAAAACACACGCTATAAAATCCGTTTTCAGCAACGGTAAAAGAGGGCTATCTTTAGTCCTCTTTTTTTGTTTATAAGAAATTTCACCAAAAACAGCCTATATTCTTTGCCTATTATCAGCAAATTTGTACTTTTGTGCATTTATAGAATGTTAACAATAATGATTATGAAGAAATTATTACTTTTCCTTTTTACCTTATTGTTTTTGCCAATGGTGGCAAATGCAGATTCTTATGGTGTCAATATTAACGGCATATATTACAATTTGTCTGATAAGGACAAAACAGCCGAAGTCACTTCATCTAATCCATATTACTCTGGTTATGTTATAATTCCAGAAACCGTCACTTATAATGATAACCAATATCTCGTGACTAGCATTGGACACGAAGCTTTCTTGGGATGCTCAGGACTTACATCCATTACTATACCTAACAGCGTGACTAACATCGGAGAATACGCTTTCTATAAATGCACGGGACTTACATCCATTACTATACCAAACAGCGTGACTAACATTGGAGAATACGCTTTCTATGACTGCTCTGGACTCACATCCATTACTATACCAAACAGCGTGACTAGCATCGGAGACAACGCTTTCTATCGCTGCTATGTAACAAAAGAAAACTTTCACAATCAAAGCAATATCACCCCTTCAGGATTAACTGTTTGTGATGTAAGAACAGAATCAGGCTTTTGTATAAAAGACAATGCTCTTGTAAAATATCTGGGAAAAGAAAGAACTATTACTATCCCAAACAGCGTGACTACCATCGAAGGTGGCGCTTTTTGGGGATGCACGGGACTTACATCCATTACTATACCGAATAGCGTGACTACCATTGGAAGCAACGCTTTCCGTGACTGCACGGGACTTACATCCATTACTATACCGAACAGCGTGACTAAAATTGGAGAAGACGCTTTCTGGGTATGCTCTGGACTTACATCCATTACTATACCGAATAGCGTGACTACCATTGGAGACTACGCTTTCAATGGTTGCACGGGACTTACATCCATTACTATACCAAACAGCGTGACTAACATTGGATCCTGCGCTTTCTCTGGTTGCACGGGACTTACATCCATCACTATACCGAACAGCGTGACTAGCATCGGAGACTGGGTTTTCTCTGGCTGTTCTGGACTTACATCCATTACTATACCGAACAGCGTGACTAGCATCGGAAAAGACGCTTTCTATAAATGCACGGGACTTACATCCATTACTATACCGAATAGCGTGACCAGCATCGGAGAAAGAACTTTCTTTGAATGCACGGGACTTACATCCATTAATATACCAAACAGCGTGACTAGCATTGGAAGTTCCGCTTTTGAAGGATGTTCAAAACTAACATCCATTACTATACCGAATAGCGTGACTAGCATCGGAGAAAGAACTTTCTTTGAATGCACGGGACTTACATCCATTACTATCCCGAATAGCGTAACTAACATAGGATTAAACGCATTCTTTAATTGTTCCGGGCTTACATCCATTACTATACCGAATAGCGTGACTAGCATTGGACACTGCGCTTTCTCTGGCTGTTCTGGACTTACATCCATTACTATACCGAACAGCGTGACTAGCATCGGAAAAGACGCTTTCTATAAATGCACGGGACTTACATCCATTACTATACCAAACAGCGTGACTAGCATCGGAGACTGGGTTTTCTCTGGTTGCACGGGACTTACATCCATTACTATACCGAATAGCGTGACTAGCATTGGACACAGCGCTTTCCATGGATGCACGGGACTTACATCCATTACTATACCGAATAGCGTGACTAGCATCGGAAGTTCCGCTTTTGAAGGATGTTCAAAACTTACATCCATTACTATACCGAATAGCGTGACTACCATTGGAGACTACGCTTTCCGTGATTGCACAGGACTTACATCCATTACTATACCGAATAGCGTGACTAGCATTGGATACAGCGCTTTCTATGGTTGTTCTGGACTTACATCCATTACTATACCGAACAGCGTGACTAGAATCGGAGACAACGCTTTCTATGACTGCTCGGGACTTACATCCATTACTATACCAAACAGCGTGACTAGCATTGGAGGCGGTGTTTTCGCTGGCTGCTCGGGACTTACATCAATTACTATCCCGAATAGCGTAACTAACATAGGATTCAACGCATTCTCCGGTTGTATTGGACTAACATCTGTTACTATACCAAACAGCGTGACTAACATTGGAGACCACGCTTTCTATTATTGCAAGAACTTAAAATCTGTTTACTGTTACGCAACAAAATTACCAGTAGGAAGCGAATACGCATTCGGTAGTTATTACGACAACCAACATTTAAATTACGCCACTCTCTATGTTCCAGCCTCTGCTATTAACGAATACAAAGCGACTACTCCATGGAGTTTGTTTGGCACAATTCTGCCAATAGAGGATGCAACAACACAAATAGATGCAACATCAACAAACGATTGCAATATAACAACCAACGGAAGCAATATCATAGTAAAAAGCGATGCTGATGGCGAAAAGGTAAGCATATATACCATTAACGGGCAATTGATTGGCACAACTGCTATAAGAAACGGTTCAGCCTTAATAAACACAAACTTAAAATCGGGTTCTGTTGCAATCGTAATGATTGGGCAAAATACTTACAAAATCCGTTTAGATTGATTTTTTAAGATAAGACCACGCCATTACAAAAAGCGTGGTCTTATCTTTTTTCCCGAATCTCTGTTGCTCAAAATATGAAACATAATCTCACAAATTGACATGAAGTAATTATTTTAAGCTGCCAGAAAACCACCGAATATCCCCACGAAAATTCTTGCCCTTCTCGTTAGACTGAGGCTTTTACAAATTCACCTTTATAACACCTTAAATCATACTGTTTTTTCATTCGTTGTTGCCATAGTCTACACTATTCCAGCCCCTTCAGCTTTTCCATCAGTCTTCCGAGTTCTGAGAAGGTATAATTCCTTCTATAAGAGAGTTTCTCTTCCATTGAACGATTGGCATTGGCAATAGCTTTTTCGAGGCTACCTCCATTACGTTCAAAGTAGTTGTGCAGGCCTTTGGTCTTGATGAAGAAATCTATCATTTTGCGATACTCAACACATTGATTGAGGTCTTTGAGCAATGGCTCTTGCTCATCGTATGGTCGTGAAGTGTATCTGAAATAATAGAGGAAGAAAAGTTCGGTGCAGCGGTGTGTCTCGAAGAACTCGACCTCGCAATATATGCCTTTCTTCGGCTTATTGATTGGCTTGGCATACTTAGTCTTTAGTTTCTGGTATTGGGAACGCTCAGGTTCTTCGTCCTTTGTATCCATGTCTATGACACAGAAGATATGGTTGTAGCCCATAGATATACCATCTTCTATTTTGAGTTCAAGTTCCTTTATACTCGTATGCTTAGGATAATCTGGCTTGATGGTCAGACGTTTGAACACGTCGCACAAAGACTTGAAATAGAAGAACTCGGTTGGTCCTTCTCCCAATATGAGGGCTGTTTGTCGTAGTTTTCCCATCGTCAGTCCTCCAGATTTATAAAGATACTACCCAGTTCTGGCTTTGCTCCCAATCTGCCGATACGATAAGAATTGTATAACGAAAGGTTCTTGTGCAAGCCGAATGAATCACCACGGGCGTACTCGGATGAAGCCGTTTCCTTGTTTTTCTCTACAAACCATACCACGCCTCGGTTCTCGTTAATCAAATCTTGAGAAAGAAGCGTTGTCTCCTGACTCGTAATAATCAACTGGGATTTGTCGGAGTTAAAGATGAAAACATTGAGATAATAGTACAACAAGTCGTTGTGCAAGTCCTCGCCAAGTTCGTCAAGGAAGAATACATGAGGACTTGTTATCAAATCATACAACGCATCAAGAATGCGAATATACTTTTGAGTTCCTTTCGATTGCCATCTGAGCGGAATGTCAAAGTCACCATTGTCAGAATGATTCAAGAAGGTGATGGAATCTGTAGTTGGCTTCAACAGGACATTTTTCATCTCCTCTGAAATGTTCTCCTTCTGGATGCGTTTACGAAAATCATTAGGCACAAAACGGTCTTCCACAATAGGACGATACTCCAAGATATTCAAGTCTGCCTTCTGGAGCATGGTGTTATAGAACTTTCGCTTCTTGGAATTGCTGTAAGCATCCTTCAAGATTTCAACAAGTCCCTTTTCTACATCCCCATCTACATCGTGATAATTAGCCATAATCCAAACGTGGAGTGTATTGAACGGAGCAATGTCTTCTTTCAAGGCAGCCTTTCGACATACGGACAATACACTATGATTGTTCAAAGTGTTTTCGCGTATGCTCTCCTGCGTCTTGACTTGCAGTTTGAGACTCGCACCAAACTTGATGTCAGCCTGCACATTCTCACCTACAAAACTACGCTCATAAAACAAAGATTTAGATTTGTTTGGGTAATAGTACAAGGATTCACTAAGGATGTGCTTGCCATTAAACTTGACATCGTAATCATATCGGATGCCATCGGCATAGAACGACACATGCATTTCCGTTGGCTCATCTTTGGTAAGCACAAATGGAATGCAACCGCCAATTTCGACTGTCGCATCCGATTTTGGCATAATCAACAGACGAAACACCTCGTTCATGGCTATCAGCATATTCGACTTACCCGAAGCGTTTGAACCATATAAGATGCCCAACTTGTATAAGAACACGCCGTCAGCTACTTCGGTAACAAGTTCCGAAGATGGTCCTTTTGCCACGAAGCTTAATTCCTGCTTGTCGCGAATGGAAAGATAGTTCTTCACCCAAAAATCTCGTATCATACTGCAATATTTAGACTATTATCGTAATTTTGCTACAAAAATACGAATAATATATCACATTATATGTATTATTATTACTGAATATGGTAATCAATATACAATTTTACGCTTATTTAACTTTATGTTTATTATTGAGATAGCAAATTAGCTCTAATTTGCCACATAAAACGACAAAGCAACTATAAACTGTTACAATCGTAAAGATTGGGCAAAAGACCTACAAAATCCGTTTAGATTGATATTTTTTAAGATAAGACCATGCCATCATAAAAGGCGTGGTCTTATCTGTTCTGCCCAAGAAAGTTCTATAAAACACACGCTATAAAATCCGTTTTCAGCAACGGTAAAAGAGGGCTATCTTTAGTCCTCTTTTTTTGTTTATAAGAAATTTCGACAAAAACAGCTTGTTAATTTTGCGTATTATCGGCAAATTTGTACTTTTGTGCATTTATAGAATGTTAACAATAATGATTATGAAGAAATTATTACTTTTTATTTTCACCTTACTGCTACCATTGGTAGCAAGTGCAGATGATTATGGTGTAAATATTGACGGTATTTGTTACAATCTGTATGATAAGAACAAAACAGCCGAAGTCACTTATTCTACGGATTCAAAATATTCTGGAGACGTTGTAATTCCAGCAACTGTCACTTACAATGATAACCAATATCGCGTGACTAGCATCGGACAATACGCTTTCCGTGACTGCTCTGGACTTACATCAATTACTATACCGAATAGCGTGACCAACATCGGATACTTGGCTTTCTATGGATGCACGGGACTTACATCCGTTACAATACCTAACAGCGTGACTAGCATCGGAAACAACGCTTTCTATTATTGCACGGGACTTACATCCATTACTATTCCAAACAGCGTGACTAGCATCGGAGACGAGGCTTTCTATGAATGCGATGGAGTTACATCCATCACTATACCGAATAGCGTGACTAGCATTGGATACGGCGCTTTCTATGGATGCACGGGACTTACATCCATTACTATTCCAAACAGCGTGACTAGCATCGGAGACGAGGCTTTCTATCGCTGCGTTGTAACAAAAGAAAATTTTAACAACCAAAGCAATATCCCCCCTTCAGGCTTAATAGTTTGTGACGTAAGAACAGAATCAGGCTTTTGTATAAAAGACAATGCTCTTGTAAAATATCTGGGAAAAGAAAGAACTATTACTATCCCGAACAGCGTGACCAGCATCGGAGACGAGGCTTTCTACCGCTGCTCGAAACTTACATCCATTACTATACCAAACAGCGTGACTAACATTGGAGACGACGCTTTCGCTGACTGCTCGGGACTTACATCCGTTACTATACCAAACAATGTGACTAACATCGGAGACTACGCTTTTGCGCATTGTTCTATACTTACATCCGTTACAATACCTAACAGCGTGACTAACATTGGAGAACAGGCTTTCTGGAATTGTCCTAAACTTACATCCATTACAATACCGAACAGCGTAACACAAATTGAATCCGGCACCTTCCGTGATTGCTCAGGACTTACATCAATTACTATTCCAAACAGCGTGACTACCATCGGATACAACGCTTTCGATGGGTGTCGTGGACTTACATCAATTACTATTCCAAACAGCGTGACTACCATCGGAAACTGGGCTTTCAATGGGTGTCGTGGACTTACATCAATTACTATTCCAAACAGCGTGACTAACATTGGAGACTACGCTTTCAGTTACTGCACGGGACTTACATCCATTACTATACCAAACAGCGTGACTACCATCGGAAGCAACGCTTTCGATGACTGCAAGAACTTAAAAACTGTTTACTGTTACGCAACAAAATTACCAGAAACAAGCGAAGACGCATTCGGTAGTTATTACGACAACCAACATTACAACAGAAATTTCGACATAAATTACGCCACCGCCACTCTCTATGTTCCAGCCTCTGCTATTAACGAATACAAAGCAACTGCTCCATGGAGTTGGTTTGGCACAATTCTGCCAATAGAGGATGCAACAACACAAATAGATGCTACGTCATCAAACAATTGCAACATAATAACCAACGGAAGCAATATCATAGTAAAAAGCGATGCTGATGGCGAAAAGGTAAGCATATATACCTTTAGCGGACAATTGATTGGCACAACTGCTATAAGAAACGGTTCAGCCGTAATAAACACAAACTTAAAACCGGGTTCTGTTGCAATCGTAATGATTGGGCAAAATACTTACAAAATCCGTTTAGATTGATTTTTTTAAGATAAGACCACGCCATTATAAAAAGCGTGGTCTTATCTATTCTTCAAAATCTCTGTTGCTCAAAATATGAAACGCTATCTCACAAATTGACATGAAGTAATTATTTTAAGCTGCCAGAAAACCACCGAATATCCCCACGAAAAATCTTGTCTTTTTCAACAAGAAAATCCCGAACGAATCTCGAACGAATCCCGAAGGAAGCAGCAACCTCGTCAAAACAATCCTTCAACACATTCTACAAATCCCCTCATACCATAAATATGGTATAATAATAGTATATTCATACTATTGTGGAGAACGAAAAATCGCCGTATCTTTGCAGAATGAAACAAATTGAAACAAAAAGTAGTTTATTAGCACTAAGCCCTCTGGCCGTTTTTCTTTGCATGTATCTGCTGACATCCATCATTCTTCAGGATTTCTACAAGATACCAATAACTGTTGCATTCCTAACATCGGCAGTATTCGCCATTGCCATAACCCGACACAAGACTCTCGACGAGCGCATAAAACTGTTCTCTGCCGGAGCTGGCAACCAGACGATGATGCTGATGATGTGGATTTTCATCCTTGCCGGAGCATTTGCCGGAGCAGCCAAGAGCATGGGCGCGATAGATGCGACCGTAAACTTCACCCTTCGCATAATGCCAGATAACATGCTGCTTCCCGGACTGTTTCTGGCATCGTGCTTCATCTCGCTTGCCATCGGAACATCGGTAGGAACAACCGTAGCCCTCACGCCCGTGGCAGCCGGAATAGCAGCCGAGACGGGCGCAAGTCTGCCGATGATTGTGGCAACGGTTGTGGGCGGAGCATTCTTCGGCGACAATCTGTCGTTTATATCCGACACAACGATAATAGCCACGCAGACGCAAGGCTGCAAGATGCGCGACAAGTTCAAGGTCAACTTCAGAATCGTGATGCCGGCCGCCATCATCGTAATGATTGCGTACATCGTGCTTGGCCTCGACATCCATTCTCCGCAGCAGATTCCAGACGTTAAATGGCTTAATATCATACCGTATCTTACCGTACTGATAACCGTTATCTTCGGCGTGAACGTGATGATTGTGCTGTTTCTCGGCATCATCCTCACAGGCATTATCGGACTGATTACGGGGCAGTTTACGGTATTTTCGTGGTTCAGCAGCATGGGCGACGGCATCTTGGGCATGAGCGAGCTGATAATAGTAACCCTTCTTGCCGGCGGAATGTTGGAACTGATAAGATACAACGGCGGAATTGAGTTCATCACCCGCTTTCTGCTGAAGCATGTAAACAGCAAGCGCGGAGCCGAGATGTGCATCGCCACTCTGGTAATAATTGCCAACATGTGTACGGCAAACAATACGGTGGCGGTGATAACGACTGGTCCGATAGCACGGAATATTGCCACCAAATTCAACGTAGACCCTCGTCGAAGCGCAAGTATCCTCGACACCTTCTCGTGCTTTACGCAAGGACTTATACCTTACGGAGCGCAACTGCTCATGGCGTCGAAATTGGCAGAGATATCGCCAATCTCTATCATGGGCTATCTCTACTACCCTATGTGCATGGGATTTGTTGCCTTCTTGGCAATAATCTTCAGATATCCGCGGAAATATTCGGCATAACCAGAAACGGCATAAAAATAAACAAGTCCTCCACGTTTTGCACGGGAGGACTTTATTTATATTCAAAGTTTCATGGTTAAGTATTACAAAAAATAAATCTAAAAATCATTTGTCTAAAACACCATAATATAGATATCACTTTTTCAATTATGTTCTTTTTCTGATAGCAAAGATAAGCGAAAACCCAAAAAACAAAGGCGAGAAACGCGCCAAATGTGGTGCAAAAAAAAGTCAAACAACGCAAAAAGCGAAGTCTGACCAATAATTACCACAATTTGGATGTTTATTTTCGATAGTCGGTAGGCGAAACACCTATGCTTGCCTTAAAGCATTTGCTGAAATATTTTGCATCGCTAAAGCCGCAACTGAAGGCAATTTCGGTTATGCTCTCGTCTGTTTCCTTCAGCATCTTGCAGGCCTTTTTCATTCGTGCCTCACGCATAAAATCGGCTGGTGTTATGCCCATTAACTCCTTCATCTTGCGATTCAGGCCCGAGCGACTTGTTGCCGCAGCCGATGCCATATCGTTTATATTCACGTCCGAATCGCCTATGTGTTCATCAACAAAAGCAAGTACGCGCTTCATAAAAATGTCGTCCTCGGCACTTATCTTACGAGGGGCGATAACCTGAACGGGCTCTTCTTTCTGAGGCTCAATATGCACCTCATTTTCAGATATTTCATTCTCTTCTGAATCATTTTTACCACCTGCCGTTGAATCAAAATTACCACCTTGCTCCTGCGGCTGACCAATTTTTTCCACTTTCTTGGCAGATGCACCCGACGATTGGAGCATAGACAGATATGCCTGAAGCGTTTCGTTCTGATTCTTCTTTATCTCGCGGATGTAGAAAATGGTGTAAACGATGATGAAAATCACGACAAAGACAATGAGAACATACATCATCGTGGCAAGCGGAGTCTCCCAGAATGTTGGCACAACCTCGATGTTTAGCGCAATGACATCTTTCTCCACATCGCCCCAAACGCCGTCGGAGTTTGTAGCCGTAACCCAGAGCGTGTACTTTCCGGGAGCAAGATTGTAGAGGCTTATGGAGCGGTTCTTTCCGGCAGTCGGAAAATCGTCTTTCGTCGGCTTTGCGTTCTTCTTGTTCAACAATACAGCCGAATAGAGAATGTGCTCTGGCGCTTTGTAGTCGAGCGACGAGAAATAAATCGTGATGTCGCGCTGCCAAGGCTGAAGAACGATGTTGTCGCCCTTGCGGATTAGTCGGTTTATCTTGCCTTTGCCCTGCGAATCGCCCTCTGAGGTACGAACCATATAGCCTGTAAAAACAAGATGAGGGGCTTCCGCACTCTTTTTCAGTTCTTTAGGATTGATGGATATTGCCCCCGATTCCGTTCCGAACAGAATGTTACCGTCGGGCGCAACAAGAGGAATAGCCTCGGTAAACAGAATATCATTGTGCCAGAAAAAGCGGTCGTAGCAGACGGCCTCGCGCGGATTTCTGTCAGGATTAAACTCTATTATCTGCGTATTGGCAACGATGAAGAGGCGTTCGCCAATCTCGGCCATCACAAAAGTGATGTCGGTAGGAAATCCGTCAGACGTATTGAAATGTTTGAAATTCAGTTTTTTAGATAGCAGATTAGGCGATTCAATCATATTTACTCCGCCACTCTCGGTAGTGATGAAGATGCGCCCTTTCTTGTCGCGGAGCATAGCCATCGTGGCGTTACAGTCTATGCTGCTTTCTCGCTCAGGCTCAACGCTATGCGTTACAAATTTCATCTTACGGAGATTGTTGCCCGACACATCGCCGACAAGTAGTCCGTGGGTACTCGTAACGAGCAGCGTGTTGCCAACAAACATCATCTGTCTGAATTTTTTCAGATAGGTACTCTCAACCGACTCGACTTGCGGTTTGTCAGCCTTTATGTCGCCAATAAATTTCAGTCCGTCGCTGAAGGTAGCCAGCCAAATTCTACCTTTGGCATCTTGCTTTATGTCGTAAACGCCGTTGCAATCGACGTTTATCGTACTCATACTGAACTGTCTGTCGGCTGTTTCTTTCAGTCTGATAAGACTTCCGGGCTTCGTGCCCATCAATATCGTTCCGTCGGAAAGTTGCATCATGCTGTAAACGGCATTCTTCAGACTAACTGCCGTCGGCTGAATTCTTCCCTGCTGGTTCAGGTAGCCAATAAGATGATTATCAGAAGAATAGACCCTTACGGTCGCATCTTCCATCGTCGTTATCCAATAACGGTTTTTATTGTCGCGCAAGAAAGCCTTAATCTTCGAAGGCTTTGGTTGCGGAATGTAGAATCCTTTTCCTTCAGACGAATCGACGCGGCAGAACGTATTTTTGCAGAAAAGCCAATGGTTTCCCTGTCTGTCGGTCATTCTTCGCTCCATATCGTTTCCTGTAAAGAACGATGTAGAAGACACATCCACAATTTTCTTGATTGTTTCCTTTTCGCTTTCCGGAACGGGGCTGAACTTGTAGGTCTTGAGGTCGAATTCGTACACATCGTCCTCAATCTTGCACCACAGGTTTCCCCTCTCGTTAAGGCAGATGTTGCGTATGCGGTCCGAAGCCAGCGAACGCGACTTGAAATTCACAAGTTCGTATCCGTCAAAGCGGTTCAGTCCGTTCCATGTTGCAAACCAGATGTAGCCCTCGCCGTCTTGCAACATCTGCGTAATGTGCCATTGCGACATGCCACAAGACTCATCGTACGTTGTAACCGTGCCGAAGTTGCCGGCGCGCATCGAGATGCCAAGCCACAAGATACATAAAAAAGAAACGATTCGTTTCATAACGAGTCCTGAGTTTTATGGGGGTTAATTTTTTGCCTCTTTTATCTGCTCCTTTATCGGAATCGGTCGGTTCATAGGTTTCACGTTCGGAATAACTCCCTTCGGAATACTTCCAACGCTTACGGGAACGGCAGAGACCGCCGTATCCTTCGCCTCGGTTTTAGGCTTCTCTTCCTGAAGTTTCTTGAAGCGGTTTTGCGGAAGGTCTTCTTCCTTTCGATGATAGCGCAGCAGAATAATGCGCGTTAGAAGCACATCGGCTGAAAAATCCTTCGTATTGCCCGGCAGAAGTATGAATCCGTCCATCTGCTTCATGGTGTAAGCCGAATCGCAGTTTAGCGTAAGCACGGCCGCGCTGTTTGAGTAGATTGTACGCGTTGCGCCTACAATCGAATCGTTGGTAAACTTGCCCTTCAAGCCCATTACCAACGGACGATGCTCTCCACGCTTGTCGAGATAAGTGGCAGTAAGTCGCCACTCAAACTTGTCGTACATGTGGAAAGCCGTATCGACAGGTATGCTGAAGCGGTACAGATTCTTTCCGACAACATTCGACAGCACCAAGTACGGAGAATCCTTCCAGATGTTGGCCGTGTCGCCGGTTGTGGCATACACCTCCTCGTAGAATCCGCCGTGATGCTCTCCGGTCAGAGCCTCCTGCTTCTCCTCAATCTTCTTCGAGATGGCATCGTAAATGTCGTACATCTCGTCTGGATGCCTCATGTACCATTTCAGGCTCGAGTCAAACTCAGCCTCGGTTACGTCGTGTTTTTTGAAGATAGCCTCGCGATAAGCCTTCAGAAAAGCAGAGTCGCCGGGATGCTGTTCCTGACAGATGCCGTCTGCCAAGGTATAGTCGTACAGCAACTCCTCCATCTTTCCCGATGAGATATTAGGTTTATCGCCGCCTTTGCATGCAGCAAGCATGGCAACAAGGCAAGCCGTCATCAAACAGCAACGTATTCTCATGCCTCCTGCTCCTGTTCTGTTTTTTCGTTATTATTCTCGAGTGCCTTACTGAACTCCTTGTGATAGAAGACGATAAGCACCGCAACGCCTACGCTTATGGCAGCATCGGCAAAGTTAAATATCGGACTGAAGAATACGAAGTGCTCTCCGCCAACGAAAGGCATCCATGTAGGCCATTCGGTCTCGATGAGCGGAAAGTAGAACATATCCACCACGCTTCCCATGAACAGGCTCTCGTATCCGTGTCCGAAGTTAACGAAGTGAGCAACCGAGTATGGCGTGCTCTCGTCGAAAATAAGTCCATAAAAGACGCTGTCGAAGATGTTTCCGGCAGCACCGGCTATGATGAGCGCGATGCACACGGTAAATCCCCAGCTTGCGCCAAGTTTTAGTCGTTTCCAGATAAAGTAGCTCATGTAGCCCACGGCTACCAGTCGGAAACTGGTAAGGAACAACTTGCTGAAGATTTCCATACCAAAAGCCATTCCACGATTCTCGGTAAAGAGAATGTAGAACCAGTCGGTAACATGAATCATCTCGTGCAGACACATGCTCGTCTTCACCTTAATTTTTATAATCTGGTCAATGACCAGCACCAACACAATGATAGCGACAGCAAGTCGTCCCTTAGACAAAAATTTCATTTTCCAGTTTTTAGAATTTTTTCTTCTGAGCCTGCTCCTGCATCTTTCCCTCTATGCTGAGTGTAGCATGAGGAACGGCGCGCAAGCGTTCCTTAGGAATAAGTTTTCCAGTAACTCGGCAGATGCCGTAAGTCTTATTCTGAATGCGAATAAGAGCTGCCTCCAAACCCTGAATGAACTTCTGCTGACGTGCAGCCAGTTCGGTAATCTCCTCCTTTGTCTGTGTTGCAGAACCTTCCTCAAGGATTTTGTAAGTAGGCATCGTGTCCTCAATGTCGTTGCCGCCCTTGTTCATAAGGGTGTCAAGCATATTCTCATAATCTCTTCTTGCAAGAGCAAGTTTTTCATTAATGATGGCCTTGAATTCCTCAAGTTCCTCATCCGTGTAGCGTGTTTTTTCCGCAGCCATATTCTCAAGTATTAAAGATGTAAATAAATTACGTTTCTGAATACTCAAACCTGATATTAGTTAAATGGTTTTTGTGTTTCTGTTTGTGGGCGCGCAGCCTTTCAGCGGGCGGCGCGCCCATTTATAACAGAATGTCTTTTAAGCCTTCTCTATCTTAACCTTCAGCTTAAAGTCATCAAAATCAAGTTCAGTACCATCGGCAACAGGGGCAACAGTAATGCTGTTTGCAAGAACCTGTGTGCTGATGTATTCTCTGTAAGCCTCGATTGAGGCGTCTGTGTTCTCGTTTGGTTCGACGGTAATGTTGATGCGGTCAACGATGTCGAGTCCGCTGTCCTTTCTGAGGTTCTGGATTCGGTTGATAAGCTCGCGAGCCATACCCTCTTTCTTCAAGTCGTCGGTAAGCGTTACGTCGAGAGCCACGGTAAGTTTGCCCTCGTTGGCTACCAGCCAGCCCGGAATATCCTCGCTGAAGATTTCAACGTCGGCAACCTCAACAACAGCCTGCTGACCGTCGATGTCGAATGTAACCGTTCCGTTCTGCTCGAATGCTGCAATCTCGTCCTGACTAAGGGCATCGACCTTGGCAGCAACAGCCTTCATCAGTTTGCCGAACTTCTTACCCATTGTGCGGAAGTTACACTTAACCTTCTTTACAAGCACTCCGTTGCCTTCTACAAAGTTAAGTTCCTTCACGTTCACCTCGTTCTTGATAAGGTCCTTAACAGCCTCGATGTGAGCCTTCTGCTCCTCGTCGACAACAGGAACCATGATGCTTGCAAGCGGCTGGCGAACCTTGATGTTTACCTTGCGGCGAAGGGCAAGAACCATTGATGTTACGTCCTGAGCCATCTTCATGCGTGCCTCAAGGTCGGCATCGATAAGTTTCTCGTCTGCCTGTGGGAACTTGGCAAGATGAACGCTTACCACATTGTCGCGGCCTGTTACGGCGATAAGGTCCTTGTAAAGGCGGTCGGCATAGAACGGCGCGATTGGAGCCATAAGCAATGCCACCTTCTCCAAACAAGTGTATAGAGTCTGATATGCGCTTAGTTTGTCCTCGCTCATGGCATTTCCCCAGAAACGCTTACGGTTAAGACGAACATACCAGTTTGACAGATTGTCGTTTACGAAATCCATTATCAGACGGCCAGCCTTTGTAGGCTCGTAGTCCTGATAGCATGCGTCAACATCCTTGATGAGTGTGTTGAGCACAGAGATAATCCAGCGGTCGATTTCTGGACGCTTCTCCATTGGGAGTTCTGCCTCGGCATACTCAAATCCGTCAACGTTTGCATACATCGTGAAGAATGAGTATGTGTTGAACAGAGTTCCGAAGAAACGGCGGCTAATCTCGGCAACGCCAGCCTCGTCGAACTTCAGGTTATCCCAAGGCGATGAGTTGGTAATCATGTACCATCTAACGGCATCTGAGCCGAACTTCTCGATTGCGCCGAATGGGTCTACGGCATTTCCAAGTCGCTTACTCATCTTCGCGCCGTTCTTGTCAAGCACGAGTCCGTTAGAGATAACAGCCTTGTATGCCACGCTGTCGAACACCATTGTAGCGATGGCGTGAAGAGTGAAGAACCATCCGCGTGTCTGGTCAACGCCCTCGGCAATGAAGTTTGCCGGATAAACGGTACGAGCGTCGAACTCTTCCTTGTGCTCGAACGGATAGTGAATCTGAGCGTAAGGCATTGCGCCAGAATCGAACCAAACGTCGATAAGGTCGGTCTCGCGCTTCATTGGCTTGCCCGAAGCAGAGACGAGCACGATGTCGTCAACATAAGGGCGATGAAGGTCGATGAGGTCGTAGTTCTTCTGTTCCATATTACCCGGAACGAAGCCACGCTCCTTCAGCGGGTTAGACTTCATCACGCCTGCTGCTACAGACTTCTCTATCTCGTTGTACAGTTCCTCAACAGAACCGATGCAGATTTCTTCTCGTGTCTCGTTGTTGCGCCAGATTGGAAGCGGAGTTCCCCAATAGCGCGAACGGCTAAGGTTCCAGTCGTTAAGGTTCTCGAGCCACTTTCCGAAGCGGCCTGTACCTGTTGACTCTGGCTTCCAGAGGATTGTCTTGTTCAACTCAACCATGCGGTCTTTCATCGCAGTTGAGCGGATGAACCATGAATCGAGCGGATAGTAGAGGACTGGCTTGTCGGTACGCCAGCAATGAGGATAGTTGTGAACGTGCTTCTCTATCTTGTAAGCCGTTCCGGCCTGCTTCATCTCCATGCAGATTACAACGTTCAGGTCTTCAGCCTTGGCAGCAGCCTGCTCGTCGTACTTTCCGCCCTCGTTGAACTTAGGGTCGTAAGCGTTCTTAACGTAGTCGCCTGCGTGCTTTCCGTAAGCCTCGGCATCTACGCATACCTTGGCAAATGTCTCGTCAACCTCGTCGAGGGTGTAGTACTTACCTGTAAGGTCAACCATCGGACGAGTCTCGCCAGCCTTGTTTATAATAAAGAGCGATGGAATTCCGGCAGCCTTGGCTACCTTGGCATCGTCGGCACCGAATGTAGGTGCAATATGAACGATACCTGTACCATCCTCGGTTGTTACATAGTCGCCCGGAATTACGCGGAATGCCTCGCTGCTCAGTTCAACGAACTTGTCGTTGCCAACGGCAAACACCTTGCTTGGGTCAGCCTCGGCAGCCTTCTTAACAAAGTCGGCTGCATTGTCGTCGAGTTTCTCTGTTGGCTTAACCCAAGGCATAAGTTGCTCGTACTTAATGCCAACGAGGTCGTTTCCGGTATATTCGCCAACAATCTTGTAAGGGATAACCTTGTCGCCTGCCTTATAGTCGGCAAGAGCGATTTCTGCGCCCTCGGCCTTCAGATAAGCGTTCAGACGGCTCTTTGCCACGATAACGGTAATTGGCTCGCCTGTGTAGCCGTTGTAAGTCTGTACGGCAACGTATTCAATCTTAGGACCAACACAAAGAGCTGTATTTGAAGGAAGGGTCCAAGGGGTTGTTGTCCATGCAGCAAAGTATGCTGTACCCCACTCTTTCCACTCAGCCTTTGGCTCTGCAATCTTGAACAAGCCTGTTACGGTTGTGTCCTTAACATCGCGGTAGCAGCCCGGCTGGTTAAGCTCGTGGCTCGACAAGCCTGTTCCGGCAGCCGGAGAGTAAGGCTGGATTGTATATCCCTTGTAAAGGAGTCCCTTCTTGTACAGTTCCTTGAGCAGGAACCATAGGGTCTCGATATACTTGTTGTCGTATGTGATGTAAGGATGCTCAAGGTCAACCCAATAGCCCATACGGTGCGAAAGGTCGGTCCACTCCTCGGTGAACTGCATTACGTTTGTGCGGCACTTGCGGTTATATTCCTCGATAGATATTGTCTTGCCAATATCTTCCTTTGTGATACCTAATTCTTTCTCAACTCCAAGTTCAACAGGCAGTCCGTGTGTATCCCATCCGGCCTTGCGCTTTACCTGGAAGCCTTTCATTGTCTTGTATCGGCAAAATACATCCTTTATTGAACGTGCCATTACGTGGTGAATACCCGGATGACCGTTTGCAGAAGGAGGTCCTTCAAAGAAGATGAACGAAGGGCAACCCTCGCGTTCTGTCATACTCTTATGGAACACATCGTTGGCGTCCCAGTCTTTCAGCACCTCGTGGTTGACGTCTGAAAGATTAAGTTGATTGCGTTCAGCGAATTTCTTTGCCATATATATTTTTATTTTTGTTTACCTATTTTGGGGTCTGCGCGAACCTATTTCACGCTAACAAGCCGCAAAATTACAAAAACAAAGCAAATAATCGAATAATTTAAGTTTTTTTATTCAAATATATTTCAATAAGCAAAGATTTAGTATCTTCGCACCCGATTATTTTTAAGACATGGAATACTTTCTGTTAGTAAAAAACGAGAAAAAAGGCCCCTACACTTTCGACGAACTTAGCGAACTGCCGCTTACACGCACATCGCTTATATGGCGTAAGGGCTTGTCTGACTGGGAAAAACTTGAGAATATTGACGAACTGAAAAGCATAAAGGACAACATTCCGCCAACAATCCCGATAATGGACTTGCGAAAGAACAAGGCTCCACGCAACTGGCTGGTAGAGAGCGTGGTCATCACAAGTCTGCTTGCCCTTCCGTTTGGAATTATTGGCATTATCGAGAGCATCAGGAGCGAGGAGGCTATGAAACACGGCGACTACGAGCGCGCGCAACTGCACTCGGAACGTGCCCACCAATGGGTGTTGTGGGGAAGCTATGCCGTTATCCTTGGCTTTATAATCATCTGCATAATGATTCTTTTCATTATGATGTACACGCACTTGATTTAAAATTATATGGACAAAAAAAGAGTCGTTTTTCTTCATTCACGAAAAACGACTCTTTTTATTTGCGAAGACACTCAAACTGCAATTATACACGAGTTCGGGATTAAGTTTAATGAATCTCTTACTTTTATAGATTTCACAAAAGTTACAATATTGATTATCCGCACATTACAGACGCTGAAAGCGTCTCCGCTTAGTAACCATAAGTCGGAACGACCTGCGAAATAATAGCCACAACAATAAGCACTCTGAAGGAGTGCCCCATCTATCGCAATGGGCGACCGCTTTCAGGGTCGATGATATTCGTTGTGTTTCATCCCGCAGATCCTACGGATGCTGCGGTTACTGAGAGGTGACACCTTCAGCGTCATTCCGAATAATCACTTCATGATATAGGAAAATAGCGTTTTTCCGAACTTACACAATTATAAATTCTGAATTTTTCAAGTTTCAATTTTCAAGTTTCAACTTAAAATATCCCGGTTTTGCCTTTCCGCCATCTATCCTTGCGCGAGTTGCATCAACAATTTCAGAATCGAGTTTTGTTCCATTGCCACCTACAATGCTCGTTAAATACCCGAACATTCTGTCTGTAAATTCTGCTTTTGACGTATTCCACCCTTCTCCTACATAAATTGTTTTTAGGCTCGTACAGTAATAAAACATCATCTCCATACTCCTTACATTTTCTGTATTGAACTTGCTTAAATCAAGTTCCAACAAACTGCTACACCCCGAGAACATACCGCTCATTCTTGTTACTTTTCGGGTGTTGAATTTACTAACATCAAGGCTTGTCAGACTTTTGCAATCAACAAACATGCCAAGCATTTCTGTTACATTTGATGTATCGAATCTACTGACGTCGAGACTTGTAAGACCCTTGCAACCAGAGAACATCGTTCCCATATCCATAACTTTCGAAGTATTGAACCCTCTTAAATCAAGCCTCGTCAGTCTTTTGCACCCTCTGAACATACCGCTCATATCCGTAACATTCGAAGTGTTGAAACCTCTTAAATCAAGGCTCTCAAGGCATCTGCACCCCTTGAACATAGCGTTCATATCGGTTACTTTTGAAGTATTAAGGTTACTGATGCCTTCAATTTTTGTAAGATTTCCAAATCCATCAAACCAATGTGCACACGATGCAGGACGAGCATCCTTAAACGACTTGTCAAAAACAACCACAGTATAATAAGGATTATCAGGGATTGAGTATTCATTCCGTTTAATCCACTTAGGACAGCCATTTCCTTCATTCAACTCATACGCCGTGCCTTCGCGAGAGGCTTTCTCGTTATCATAATAAAAAGTAAGCGTTGTATTATCTGGCGATGCCACGGCATAGGCTTCCTGCGCTAAGGCTTCAGTAGGTTGCGCAACAAACGAAAAAAAGATTAGGAATAATAGTGCTAAATTGCGTTTCATATTAAAAATCTCCATTATCTATTAAATAAAATCAAATATCATGAGCAATACGTTATCACTCACATAGTTAATGTTTTCTTCTTCTTTTTTATTGTCTATTTAATTTCCGAGAGCAGAGGGTGGACTGTCATTTGTCTTTTCTTCTAATACAATATTGTTTATGTAATAAACAGATTCTGTTACCTTGGTGATTTCTGCATGAATGTAAAAATCAGTTAAGATTCTGTCTTTGTTCTTTTCTAAGAAATCTTCATCTACGTTCATTTTACAACAATGCCCATTAAAATCATAAAATACTGCATAGTTTGATGCTGTACGTATATTATGAGAGCAAATGTAATCTTCTATTTCAAAATTGTATTCTTTGACATTTTTACTATCAACAAAATACAAATTTACTCCATAAAATATTATCCATCCCATAAAGTAATTGAAAACTGCAATACATACAATGTAGGCTTTACTCAAAGATTCTTTTTTACAAAGCCATATTATAGCTGTAGTTATGGCAATACAACTATCAACAGCTAATTCTATATATAACCTGTTTATAACTATAAATTCATTGTGTAAACAATAAAGAACAATAGCTAATGTAAAGTATAGCCATAAAATCAATTTTCCTTTATCAAAAGCGGGCTTCTTTTTCCTTTTTGCTTTGTATTTACCCATGTTTCTTTTTGTTTTTTAATTTGTCATATACCTCAGATGTACTTTTTAATGCTACTTTGGACTTTAAGGTGAGCCCGGAACTGTGTCAGACTTCGAGACGCCTTTGCGTTTGGGCATACAAAAATGCCAAAGCAGAGTGTTCCTCCGGGAGTTCTGATGCTTGCCTTATTGCGCTGTTGCACCTGGAGTTAACCACATCAGAATACGGCTGAAATAATTGTAGTTTTCATAGTATTCCTTAACCGAAACAGGCTCGGGTACTTTTACATATCTCAGTCTTTTCAATTCTTCTTTTGAGGCATTTGCCTCAATTAGCAATATATCCTTAGTCATTACGTTGACAAAAGGTGTGATGTAGTGTTTCTTGTTTTCATTATCAAGACATAGGGCAAAAAAGGTTTCCTTGCCATAATAATAGCCTTCTATTCTTTTTATCGTAAAACTGCCCTCACGGTCTTTATTACAGAAGCAACTTGTTCCTTCGCCATAGCCTTCAAAGCCATTTGCTATTATTTGAAATTCATATTTCACTCTATTTCCATTTTTATAAGAATGACTGTAGTATTTTGGCTGCAATCCATATGGCAAGAGTTTATAATCAAAACAACTCTTACCAATAAAATACCTGTCTCTATCCAATTTTATAAATAGTCCAATAGCGATACAAACAATAAAAAGAATTGCTTTTATTTTGCAATGGCGCATATATATTAACCCGTTGGCGGAATTAAATATCAAGTAAAATTCTCGGTATAAAGAACTGCACAAATCACAATTTTTCAACAACTTAACAATGTCAAAATATAAGTTTTACTATAGGATTACGTGCAACTTGCATACAAAATAAAATCACTTATTCCACGGACAGCCGAATAGCCTTTTGAGGGGTGTAAAGTATCTCAAAATAGCAAATACTACTATTCATGGTAAATTTCAGACCATGTATAAGGCGTTTTTTATCGGACAGACGTTGGCATACCTTAAAGGGGGGCTACCGTAATAATCCGTATTGTTGGGCACAAAAGTAATTTTAGCGGACGATAATATTTAATTGTTTCTTTTTATGTAAATAGTTGCTGTTCCAGTAAGAATAGGAGAAGTCGTTGTTTTAAAAGAAACGGTTGCTATTAGATTCTTTGTTCTTTTATCATAGGCATAACATTCTTCAGTCTCCTTGTCATAACGTATTGTAATCACATCATCTTTTACTGTATAAACAGCTTCTGTAGAACTCCATTTAGTAATCTTGTTGGTTTCTTCTTCCCAACCGGCTATAGTGCAGGTGTTGTCTTCTCTGAATGTAAATTCTCTATATAATGTTGTATAGTTTTCGTATTTATCAACATCAATAGTTATTTCCTCCCCGTTTGAATATTTATATTTAACTTTGTAAATACACCATTTTTTTTCATTTCCTATTACCGTAGAAATGTCATTAACTTCTGTATTATCGTCATCACTACTACATGAAACGAAATTAAAGCAAAGACACATAAAGAGTACAAATGTAAAAATCTTTTTTATCATAATTTGTTTTTTAATGAATTCATTTTGCAAAGTTAAATAAAATCAAGCAAATTCATTATCTAAAACTTAGTTTTTCTGGCACATCTTGATTCATAAACCCAAGCAAGCCTTGTAGCGAAAGACTAAGAGATACAGGCAAGAACTATCAGCAAACCACATTCAAACAAAAAAATGTCCTAAAAAAGTACGCGACTCCTACAAACGTACGCTAACGCATAACTGCCCAAAAAACATGCCGTATCTTTGCATCGTAACCAAGAGACAGGCGCGCGTCCCGAACGAATCCCGAAGGCTTACGAGATTCCGATGGTTACAACAAGCCAAATCGCTCCTTGACATTCTGCTACAACACTCATCCCCTCGCAACCTATCAAAACCATTTTCAATTGTCTCTAAGTTTGCAGATGATTGCGGCGCAGCCGCACAAGAAAGCAAATTGGTCGAGAAAAACAATAGCAATTCAAGACAGTTTCTTACCTTTGTCGTTGTAAGGAAGAATCGGTCTGTCG
>Ga0256407_10004757_pt1 | contig 22315 bp, 20 predicted proteins | sample RumenRJG_04DNA_FD_193489 | JGI IMG/M metagenome (GOLD analysis project Ga0256407, IMG submission 193489) | Bovine rumen microbial communities from Lethbridge, Alberta, Canada - RJG_04 | ecosystem: Host-associated > Mammals > Digestive system > Stomach > Rumen | place: Canada: Alberta... | reverse complement strand
AAACTAACGCTAAAACCTAATATTTCAACAATTAGCGTGAACTCAGCGAGAAAGCCGGAAGGGGTAGGGGTCCGGGGACAGGGGAAGGTGGCTTTCTCCCACGCTCTTTGGCTTCCCCTTCCCCGGGAGCAGAGCATATCGCCTACAAGGGCAGGGCAGCAAGCAGGCTCATCGGTAATTCAGTTTGGCGAGAAGAGTGGCTTTTATATAGTGAAGTTACAGTTTTAACAATTATTGTGTCATAGAACATCTTTCGCTAAAATAGTTTCGCGGGAATATATCCTGTAAGACTATTTCAGGAGAGTGATACTATGAAAAAACAGTTAGCAAGAGTATTTTTGAGCCTCATCATGGTGCTGTCCGTCAGTGTCTGTATGCTGGCATCTGCAAAGAGCACCATGAAAGTCTGCACCAGTGCTGCAGACCTTGGAGAAATCGTAATGGACGGATACAACCTTGGAGAGAAGGGTTCTGTCCAAATCATCGAAGGGACCTATACAAGCAACAAAGGAAACACCTTTGACGTTTATGTCGTTACGGTTTCCGGTACTGAGAACGAGATCCAGCATAAAGTTTCTAACTCAGGATTGTCGCTCGACTTCGCAGCGCTGAACATCAAAAACAGCCCATACTACTATCGGATCAAAACCATCATTCAGGAGAATATCCCGAAAGGGTCCCGGATCTTTTTTGTCGGTCATTCTCTTGGCGGCATGATGACTCAACAGCTCGCCACAGATAAAGATCTTAAAGCAGATTACATCATCAAATTCGACCTTGTCTTTGCAGGTCCTTACACTCAGCCGAACGATAAAAGAGAAGGCGGAATCTGCCGCCTTGGTGACTGGTCTGATGTCATCCCGCTGGAAACTGCGAACCTTTTGACTCATCCCAAAGAGACCCTGACCTATTCGAGAGAATACGGCGGATATGGAATCGACTTCTGGGGTGCCCACATGAATTCCTATGAGAACTCCGATGTCTGGGGCAAGTATGACGTCACCGGCAAAAAAGGCGGCAAGGCGACCCTCACCCTTGATATGAGCACTCGGAAGTTCTACAAGTCCGACTATGTCCTTATCCTGCAGGATCTCATAAACGATCTCGGCAAATAAAACGACTTGGTCAAATTATCGACTCTCAAAAGGAATACCTCTTTGAGGGTGAGCAAAGCTCAAAAACTGACTGTCTGATCCTGTCAACAACGAATAATCCCAGGCTCCGCAAGGAGTCTGGGATTACTTTATGCGTTTGGCGATGTACGGCCTGAGACTCAGTTGCCGGCGGCGGCAAGGCCGACCGGGCCGTTCGTGATGCGGCCTTCGCCGACGGAAGCGCCGGCGGTGGTCGCAGCTGTGGTCGCAGCTGTGGTGGCAGCCGTCGTGGCGCCCGTCGTGCGGGCCATGGTGGCGGACGTCGATGCGGCGGAGGTGCCGGCCGACGTCGTCGTGCTCGTGGAAGCGCCGGCGGTCGAGGTACCAGAGACATCGGTCGTGCTCTCTTCCTCGCTGAGTTCACCGTTCAGGGCGTTGCCTGCGGTGGAGTCCGGAAGGTCGAGGAAGTCGGTGTTGACGTACTGTTTCAGCATGGTGCCGACCCACAGGTACGTGAAGTTCTGGTTGCTGATCTTGACGCCGTGGTTCATCGCGTCTGTCTCGGTGAAGTCCTTATACCAGACCACGTGGACGTTGGAGTAGTCCGCACCGTAGACTGTGACGGTCGGGATGAGTTTCGGGTTGCGGATCTCGACAGAGACCTTGCCGTCCGGCGTGGTCACGGTGTCGATGGTGCAGTCGAGGACCAGGCCGACGACCTGATCGGCGAGCGCCTGAGTGGAGATGAAGTTACCGAGCGAGTAGGCGCAGAAGACTTTGCGGCCGTCCTCAGTGTTGATCCACTCGGCGTTCTGGACGACGTGCGGGTGGGTACCGACGATGAGGTCGGCGCCCCAGTCGGCCAGATTCTGAGCCAGCTTCTTCTGTTCGTCGGAGATGACGTGGCTGTCTTCGACGCCCCAGTGGCAGCCGACGATGACGATGTCGGCGAGCTGGTGGGCTCTCTTGACCTGTTTCTTGATGATGTCGGTCTCGCTCGTGTAGATGACGCGCTTGTCAGCGGACTCCGGAGTCGAGATGCCGTTCGTACCGTACGTGTAGGACAGGAAGGCGACGGAACGTCCCTTGCAGGAGTAGACCGGGATGTCGTCAAGGTCGTTCTTGTCCCAGAGACCGGTGGCCAGGACATCGTCCGGCATGTCGTTCTCGTAGTACTCCGTGGTGGCTTCGATGCCCGAAGCACCCTGGTCATAAATGTGGTTGTTCGCGAGGCTGAAGACTCGCATGTTCAGCAGGTTGTACAGTGCCTGTCCGTTCTCACCCGGGGTGGAGAACCGCGGATAGGTGGCCGGGCCGAGCTTGCTGGAGAGCAGGGACTCCTGGTTGATCCAGTTGAGGTCGTGCTGCTGGTAGAAGTTCGAGACGCTCTCGTAGCAGAAGTTGAAGTCGTATCCGTTGCCGCCCGCGCGGTTGGAGGCCTGCTGATAGATCTTCTGGTGGATGAGGTTGTCACCGGACGCCGAGAAGGTGAAGGTGGCAGTCTCATCGGTCTTGGCCGGAGCTTCCGGCTGTTTGCGTCCGCTGTAGTCGAGTTTCTTGAACGGGATGGAGGGCTGCGGCGAACCGACAGCGGCTTCCGCGAGCTTGTCTTTTGTTTTGTCGCTGCCGTAGAGCGTGATGCCCGGCAGGTCCTTCGTGCCGTTGGTCGTAATGGTCTGGCCCTCGACTTCGACAATGGACGGCTGGTACTTGTCCTCGAACTCGGCCTGCTTGGCGGCGTCGTCGGAGTACTCAGCCTGAACAGAGGCAAGGTAATACTCCGTGTTGTACGGGTTCACCTTGTTGAAGCTGTAGTCCTTGTCCGCGACGATGATGGTGGAGGTACCGCCGCACTGGACCGGGACTGCATAGACGCCGTCCTTGACCTCTTCGAGGAGGTCGACCGCAGCGGGAACACCGTTCTCGTCGAGTTCGGTGACCCGGCCGAGGCGGCAGTCGCTGGTGGCGGACGTGACGTAGATGTTATACCAGCCCTTCTTGCTGCCCTTCTTCGCGATCGCGTGGATCAGGAGGAACAGCAGGAGGACGATGAGGAGAAGCGCCACGATGCTCGTGATGAGTCTCCGATAGTTGATCTTGTACTTTTTCTTTTTGCGTGCGCCGTTCGCGGCCTTCTTCTGGCCGTTCGCCTTCGCGTTCTGCAGCTGCGCATTCCGTTTCGCGTTCTGCTGCTTCTTCGCCTTCGAGGTCTGCTTCGGGGCAGCCTGGCGATTGGCGGGTCGCTGTGCCGACGTCTTCTTGCCGGCCGTCGACTTCTTCGCCGCCGGTTTCTTTGCCGCCTGCTTCACACTGCTGACGGCTTTGTTTCCACGGCGTTTGGCAGCGGCAGATTTCTTCTGCGCCGCTTTTTTCTGGTTGATGGCCGCGTCGGTACTGATGTGCCGACCGGTCGCACCGGAGCCGTTTCTCACATTTCTGCTCTGTTCCACATTCAGAGCTCCTTTCTTCTCGCCCATTTCAACTGAGCCGTCTGTGACTCAGACGGCCCCTATTAGAATAATCATAACAGCTATTCTATCTATTTTTCAATATAAAGTTACAAGAAAATAACAATATCTATGTCTGTTGTAGCATAAATCTCCACAAGATGTAGGTTCAGACGGTCTCTTTGACCCGGAACCAGCACTCGTATTCGGACGTGAACCCGAGCTTCTCGTAGAGCCGCCGCGCGGGCTCGTTCTCCGACACGACCTGCAGGTACGCCTTGGAAGCTCCCTGCTTCGCGCCCTCCGTCAGGATGGTGCGGACGATAGCCTCCGCGAGGCCCTGCCGGCGGCAGTCTTCCCGGACGTGGATCGCGTAGACACCCACATAGCCACGGTCTAAAATGCCCAGGCCCGTTCCGGCGATGTGCCCCTCGTGGTCCAGTACCTTCACCGTGATCTCGTCCTTCGGAATGGCAGCATACATCGACGGCACCACCCGGCGGTGGTCCGCGTTCGTGACATCTTTCAGTTCAAAGAGGCCTTCCAGCCACTCGTCGTCCACCCGGTCTCCCGTGATGAGCGGGAGGGCGGGGTCCGGGAGCGGTGCATCGCCAAAGGAGGCGAGGTCCAGGACCATGTTGTCCACCCGGTGCTGCTCCTCGTAGCCCCGCTCCGCCAGGTACAGTTCCAGCGCGGGCGTGGTCAGCGGCGAAATCTTGAAGACGCAGGGGGTCCTCCACTTTTCATAGACCTCCTCGCAGTACGCGACCTTCTCCGGAAGGGGCAGCTGCGCGGGGCCGATGGTCTCGACGCAGTTGGTACGGTGCGTGTAGAAGTAGGAGAAGCGGAGGATCCACCCGTCGTACACCTGCATCTGGTGGGACGGCCAGGCGTTGAGCGACAGGTCCTCCACGGTTTTGATGGTTTCCAGAGACACGGGGCGTCTCTCCTTTCTCTAGGGCAGTCGGGCGTTACGCTTCGAGTTCCTCAACGACCGCCTTGTCCACTTTCTGGACGTGCTTGCCGATGATCTCGTTGACATCGGAGATGGTGATGAACGCGCTCTCGTCGGACTCTTCGACGATCTCACGCAGTTCCGGCAGTTCCAGTCGGGTGATGACCACGTACAGCATCTCCTTCTTGCCGGAGACGAGGCCGCGGGCCGACGAGATGGTCACGGTGCGGCCGAGCCGCTTGTAGATGGCATCGGCGATGGGTTCCGCGTCGTCCGTGATGACGATGACCTGCTTCGCCGTGTCGAGACCTTCCTCCACTTTGTCGATGATCCGGGAGGCGATGTAATACGTGAGCAGGGACAGCAGCGCGCGGTCCACACCGAACAGGAGCGACGCCACGGTAAAGATGATCAGGTTGAAGATGAGGATGACCGTGCCCGTCGAGACGTTGCTCTTGCGGGAGATCATCAGCGCCACGAGTTCGGTGCCGTCGATACAGGCGCCGCCCCGCAGGACGAGGCCGACACCGGCGCCGAGCAGGAAGCCGCCGAACACGACGGACAGCAGCTCGTTCTCCGTGACGGGCGCCACGTGGTGGAACATCTGGGTGAAGAGTGTGAAGACGGCCAGCGCATAGGTGTAGGCCACGGCGAACCGCTTGCCCACCTGTTTCCAGCCAAGGAAGATGAACGGCAAGTTGAATACCGAGACGATGAGACCCAGAGGCCAGCCGGTCTTGTACTGGATCATCAGGGAGATACCCGTGAGCCCGCCGTCCAGGACCGAGTTCGGGACCAGGAACAGTTCGAGTGCGATGGCATCGAGCAGGATGCCGAGGGTGACCATAAAGTATTTGAGTAGATAACGCTTCCACGGGTGCTTTTCCGCGTCCCGTTTCGCAGTCATGTTCTGTGCCAAGTAAAAGCTCCTCTCGCAAAAAAAGGGCAGCGAACAAGTTCGTTGCCCGGTGGTTCTTCGTTACATGTCGACGGTGAGTTCGACGACTTCCTTCAGGACTTCGGCAGCCTTGCCGCTGTCGAGGACTTCTTCCGCCATGCGGATGCCCTCTTCCATGGAGATGTTCTTCGACACATGGAGGCAGAGCGCTGCGCTGAAGACGACGGCGTCTCTCTGGGGGCCCTTCTTGCCGGCGAAGATGTCGTTCAGGATGGCGGCGTTGACTTTCGGGGTGCCGCCGGAGAGTTCTTCCTTCGTGCAAAGGGGCAGGCCGTACTGGGTCGGAGACAGCGAGTAGGTGTGGAAGTTGCCGTCGATGGCCTCACAGACGATGGTGCGGCCGCCGCAGGCGATCTCGTCGAGGCAGTCCTCGGAGTAGACGATCATGCAGCGCTTCGCGCCGAGACGGGTCAGGACGCGGGCCAGAGGCTCGACGAAGCGCTCGTCAGTGACACCGATGAGGTGTTCCGCGGCGCCGGCATAGTCGATGATTGGCCGGAGCATGTCGAAGGCGGTGTCCCAGGGCAGCTGGCGGCGGATGGGCGCCAGGAAGCGGTTCATGATGTGGCTGTTCTGAGCGAACAGGAAGCAGAAGTTGGTCTTCTCGAGCACTTCCTTGATGCGCTCCGGCGGAATGGCCAGCTTCATGCCGAGGGCTTCGAGGACGTCTGCCGTACCACAGTTGCTGGTGGCGGCGCGGTTGCCGTGCTTGGCGACCTTGATGCCGGCCGCGGCGCAGACAAAAGCGGCTGCGGTCGAGACGTTGAAGGTATTGGACTTGTCCCCGCCGGTACCGACGATCTCCAGGATGTCCTCATCGTCAAAGAACTTGTCGCAGTGGTTGCGCATGCCCTTGGCCGCGCCGGCGAACTCTTCGATGGTGGCGCCCTTCAGCGCGAGGGCGACGAGGAACGCGCCGATCTGGATGTCGGTGGAGCGCCCAGACATGATCTCGTCGACAGCCGCTTCGGCCGCGTCAAAGGTCAGGTCCTGCTTTTTCATGAGGGAGACGATGGAATCCTGGATCATAACTGAAAGTACCTCCGGTGTATCGCCCCAGAGCGGGGCTTTCAAAGACTTCCATAAAATTATAAAGAAAGAGAGCGGGAATGTCCAGTTTTTATACGCCGTCCGTTGACACCTGTAAAATTAATAGGAATTTCATACAAAAAACAGACACGAAGTATTACAAAGTGCCCACAGAACCTGTATAATGGAAGTACCAAACTTTGTGAGAGGAGTTGTGTTAAGAACATGTCCGAACAGGCAGCGACCGTCGGCGATCGCATCCGTGCGACCCGCAAACGGGAAGGCATTTCGCAGACAGATCTTGCACAGAAAATGGGAGTCATCAAGCAGACGCTTTACAAGTACGAGACCGGCATCGTCACCAATATCCCGTCGGAAAAGATCGAAGCGGCTGCCAAAGCTTTGGGCGTCACGCCCGGTTATCTGATGGGATGGGAGGACCAGGATCTGGAAAGCGTTTCCTATGTCCGCCACCGTGCCATCAACGACCTGCTTGACAAGTTGTCCCCTTCTGAGGTCCAGATGGTCGAAGCGATCATCCGGCAGATCGTCATGTACAGTAACAACAAGTAAGACCCCGCAAGAACCCCCCGAGTACTGAGGTACCCGGGGGTCTTTCTTTGTATTTGTCTGGGCGATTTACGTCAGGGTGAACGCACTCGACGTGCCGACCACTTTGTGGTAGCTGATGAGCGTGTCTTTCTTGACGCCCCAGTACACGAGACGGTACGTGCCCTTCGATGCGTTCTTCGTCAGCCAGTTGACGTTGACGCGGTAGGTGCTCACGTGGTTGTGGTACCGGGTGTAGGTGTACGGGTCCGCGTCGGTGGCGACGGTCTTCCACTTGCCGTTCACGAGTTTCTGCACCTTCATGTAGGTGTAGTTGTCCGGAACGAGTTTCTTGTTGCCGGCGATGCGCAGGTCGGAGATGCTCCGCGGGTTCGCGGCCTCAAAGACAGCCGTGACGGTCTCCCCTCTCTTGTAGGAGGACTGGACGTCTTCCACCAGTTTGCCGGAGTCGTTGACGTCGACCGGAGTCGGGACGGCTGCGGCATAGGTGTAGAGCAGAGCCGCGGGCTGTTCGGTCCGCAAGGAAACGGTGCTCTTCGACACTTTGCCTTTGACCATGTCATTCGCCATGCGGTCCAGTTCCTGCGTCAAAGCCGCGCCGGACCAGGGACCGAAGAGGTCGGTCGCACCTTCATAGTGCTGCTCCGCAAACTCTTCGCGCGTGACCATGTACTGGCTGTAGGCGTTCGAATAGGTGGCGTTGACCACGTGTTTGACGCCTGCCTTGGCCAGCGTTTTCTGGACGACGTCTTTCGTGCGTCTCCCCTGCTCCGTCGTCAGTTCGAAGGGGCAGGCCAGGAGCGCGACTTCACCGATACGGAAGATCTGCAGCGGGGTCTCCGGCTCCATGAGCGGCTTGCCGGTCAGTTCCCAGCCGCGGTGGCCGACTGCGAGGCAGACGACCTTTTCCATCTGGTCTTCATCGAACTCGTCCGACTTCAGGATCTTCATGGCATAGGGCCACAGCGGGTCGAACAGCTTCTCGAGCCCGGAGAGGTCGATCTCGTTGAAGTCGACCTTCTGCTTGGTCCAGGTGCCGTCCTTGTTCTGCACGAACGTGTGCTTCACCGCGCCCTCCCGGGCGTTGTCCACAGGCGCGCCTTCCTCGTCCCCGGCGATGATGCCGGCGCCGATGCAGGGCTCCGTCGTGTGCGCGTTCTCGATGTCGTCATAGGGCATATAGTGGTCGGCGATGTACTTCTTGTCGACCTTGATGTCGGAGAAATCCACGACGGAATAGTTGGTGGCGGCGGTCTTCGTCAGGTTGATGGTGGTGACACCCTTGCCGCCCTTCTGCAGCCAGAGAGCCGCGTCAGCTTCCTGACGGCCGTCGACGATCTGGTTCTCGATCTCATCGAGAGACTTGTCGACATCGGCCGGGCGCTTGAACGCCTTGGTGACGTCTTTCTTGTTGGGTTCGTTGGGCGATACATCGCCGGTGTCTTCCTGTGCGAACGCCGCGACATAGTCGCCGCCTTTGGCCTTCTCGACATAGTATGCCGCATAGCCTTTGTGGTCCGCGGAAACGAGGATGTTGTCGATGCCGTTCGACGTTCCGTGGCTCGGGAAGAAGGACAGCATACCGATGTCCCCTTCTCCGTCATGCTTGAAGGTGAGGAGGGACATTTCCTTGGAGACCGAAGACCAGGACTCCCGGGTGTCGTTCTTCGCGGTGGTCGTGTAGTTCTTGTTGGCACGGGCCGCCAGCAGCGAACGGTTATAAGAGTCGATGTTCGTGTTGCCGTAGGCGAGGGTCACAGAACCGGGCGCCAGGTCCTCGTGGGCCTGTTCGATGGCGTCGGCAATGCCGAGGACGATGACTTCATAGGACTCATCGTCATAGCCGGGAACGCCGTTGATGAGATCATAGAGGGCGTACCAGGACGTGTTCGACGTCGAGGAATGGGCGTGGGTGGCCGCGATCATCGTATTCTGCTCGTTGTACTGAGAGAGTCCGCGTTTCTTCAGTTCTTTCAAGACACCGGGCTTGATGCTCTCGGTCATGTGGACGAGTTCCGCCGACACATAGACCTGGGCTTTTCTTTTTTATTGACACAGTAACTTTACAGGTAAGTAGCATGTGAAGACGGACACTATTGAGAATTTTTCCTTGTTTTGTTAGAATTCTCAGTAGAAAGAAGGGCTGTTTATGAAACTCATCCTTTGCGGAAAAGGCGGGTGCGGAAAAAGCACCATCGCAACACTGTTGGCGCGGTCTTACGCCGCGGACGGCAAGCAGGTCCTGGTCGTGGACTCAGACGAATCCAACTTCGGACTGCACCGGCAGCTGGGGCTCGAACTCCCGGAGGACTTCACCCATTACTTCGGGCATAAGAAGGGCATTTACGCGGACGGTGCCGCAGACGTCTTCGAAGGCGGCTGGCACCTCTCGGACATTCCGGCAGAGTACAGTTCCGTCGACGGGAACATCCGGCTCATGGCCATCGGGAAGATCCACGATGCCGGCGAAGGCTGTGCCTGTGCCATGGGGTCGCTGAACCGCATATTCTTAGAGCACCTAGTGCTCGATGACGATGAAGTCTGCATCGTCGACACCGAAGCCGGTGTTGAACACTTCGGCCGTGGCGTGGACAAGTTCGCCGACGCCATCCTCATGGTCGCCGACCCGTCGTATGAGTCCATCATGCTGACGGACAAGATCACCGAGATGGCGGAAAGCTTCGAGAAGCCCGTGTACATCGTCCTCAACAAAGTCGACGCCGACCAGGAAGCCATGATGCGTGAGACTATCAAGAACTCCGACAAGATCATCGCGGCGCTGCCCGCGGACAAGGGCATCCTTGCCGCCGGACTGAAAGGCGAAGCGTTGACGGCAGAGCTGCCGGAAGTGGAAGCCATTAAAGCGGCACTTACAAATTAAGGATACGAAATTATCTTTCGTATCCTCCGTTTCTCTGATATAATAAAAAAGGGGAAACGGTGACAAGCCCGCTCCCCAACTGCGTTTAGGACAGTCTCATTCAGAGGCTGTTCTTTTTTATTATTTAGTCGTTTGACTTTTCTTTGGAAGCCATAGCCCGGACTTCTTCGATGGCCTGTTTTACTTCTTCCATGCTCTGGCACTTATCGAACTTGTCCGCAACGAGGTTCAAGATCACTTCCATTTGTTTATCGGTCATTACTTCTTCCATAAAGTCTCCTTTCCCCGCTTGCCCGGTCATTGTTCCCCTACACAGGAACAGGGATTCGTTCCCACGTCCGGGAACAGTTCCATTATAGCATAAAAAGAGCCCCGAAAGGGGCTCTTTTGGCGCGCCCGAGAGGATTCGACGCGTTTTTGCTTCGCAAAACCGCACCGAGCTGCTGCCGCAGCTCCCGTCGCTAAAAACAGTCCACAGGACTGTTTTCTTTACGCTCCGGCCCAAGGGTTCGAATCCTCTCAGGCAAAAGAAAACAGACTTCGCAGAGGCGAAGCCTGTTTTCTTGGCGCGCCCGAGAGGATTCGAACCCCCGGCACCCAGAACCGGAATCTGGTGCTCTATCCTGCTGAGCTACGGACGCGTGTGCGAATAGTATTATAAGAGGTTTTGCCTCTCATTTCAAGTGTTAGTTTGCGGTCTTCGACCCCTGGAAATGGTACTCGTCATGGAGCGTGGCGTCGCCGTCGTTCCAGTACCAGTGGCGGAACGTGATGCCGTTCGAGTGGTCATGGATGTGGATGCTCCCGTAGCAGTCCGAAAGGACCGCGCCGGGGTTGAACAGGAACACATCGCCCCACTGGCCGCAGTACTGGTCGTGGGTGTGCCCGAAGCAGACGACCTGACGTCCGTCTTTCATGGCGTCCATCGCGATGTAGTCGAGGCCCTGCTTCACGAACTGGAAGTGGCCGTGAGTCGTGTAGAACTTGTAGCCGCCGATCTCGTCATAGGACGTGCGGGGGTTCATGGACATGGTGTCGCAGTTGCCCGCGACGGCGATGCACTGCTTGTGGCGCAGACACTGCAGGTCGTTGAGGGACGCCCAGTCCCTCTCCCCGTCTCCGCAGAAAATGACCGCGTCGACGACGGGCGCGTAGGCTTCCACAATGGCGCGCAGACGGTCTCTGCAGCCGTGGGAGTCGGACAGTACCAGGATCTTCATAACACTCACGTACTTTCTTTGGGTCTCTTTGACAATTACTCAAAACTCCGCGTCGATGGCCATGGTAGCCTTCGCGTTGAGGTCGAGGCCGGCTCTCCGTCCGGCGATGAATTCATAATACCCCTGGGCCGCGACCATGGCGCCGTTGTCTCCGCAGTACTGCAGTTCCGGCATGTACAGGGTCCAGTGGTTGTTCTCGCAAATGGTTTCAAAGCGTTTCCGCAGGAACGAGTTCGCGGAGACGCCGCCGGCCAGGACGATAGTGTCATAGCCGAGGTCCTTCGCGGCCCGCTCCGTGTTGTCCGCCAGGGAGTCGACGACGGCCGTGATGATGGTGGCACCCATGTCCGGCACGTTCGGTTTCTCGCCCTTCTGCTCCATGTGGTGCACCGTGTTGATGACGTACGTCTTGAGTCCCGAGAAGCTGAAGTCGTAGGGCGAACCGTCGACGTGCGGATGGGGCGTCTGGAACGCGTGGGGGTCTCCGTCCTGAGACACCGCATCCATGTTCTTGCCGCCGGGGTACGGAAGGCCCAGCACACGGGCGGTCTTGTCCATACACTCCCCTGCCGCGTCGTCCCGGGTCTGGCCGATGACCTTGTACTCCGTGTAGCTCTTTACTTCCACGATGTGGGAGTGGCCGCCGGAGACGACGAGCGCGAGGAACGGAGGTTTCAGGTCCGGCTGCGTCACATAGTTCGCGGCGATGTGCGAACGCAGGTGGTGCACCGGCACCAGCGGGATGCCGGTCTTCAGGGACAGGCCCTTCGCGAAGTTCACGCCGACCAGCAATGCTCCGATGAGTCCCGGGGCCGCGGTGACCGCGATGGCGTCGATGTCCGAGAGCTCGCAGCCCGCGTCCGTCAAGGCCTGCTTCGTCACCTGTTCGATGCACTCCGCGTGTCTGCGGGAGGCGATCTCCGGCACCACACCGCCGTAGAGGATGTGTTCCTCCAGGGAGGACGCGATGACGTTCGACAGGACCTTCTTCCCGTCTTCCACGACCGAGACCGCGGTCTCGTCGCAGGAACTTTCAATGCCAAGTATCTTCAAGGCTTTGTGCCAACTTTCTTCCGTAATTTCGTCAGTCGAGGAAGCCGAACTCCGCGTCTCCGAAGGGCGTCCACATCTTCGCCTGCTCGAAGTGACAGGTCATGATGAGCGCGTCCTCCTCCGGGTCGGAGTAATACTTCTTCCGGGTGCCCTCGATCTCGAAGTCGAAGGCGGTGTACAGGCCGATGGCGGCCGTGTTCGAGCGCCGCACTTCCAGGGACAGGAAGGAGGCGCCGTTCACTTTGCAGTTCTCGATGGCCCGCTCCACCAGGGCTCTTCCGATGCCCTGTCGGCGTGCCGACTCTGTCACACATACGTTTTCCACGAAAGCTTCATCGCGCACGATGTAGGTGGCGATGTACCCGACGACGTTGTTCCCGTCATCCTTCGCGACGAAGAAGTAGTAGGCCGGGTTCTGGAAGCACTCTTCGATGGAGTCCTGCTGCCAGGGGTGCGGGAAGCATTCCGCTTCAAGCCGCGCCACGTCCGAAATGGAGAGGGCGGTCATGTTCACGATCTTCATGCCTTACCCCTTTGCCTCATACCAGGTTTTGCCGATGTGGGCGTCTACCTGCATGTCGACGGCGAGGGCGACGGCGTGTTCCATTTCGAAGGTGACGATGTCGAGGACCTTGTCGGCGATGGACTCTTCACATTCGACGATGAGTTCATCGTGCACCTGCATGATGAGCCGCGCGTCGAGGTTCTCCATGGCGAGGCGATTGTACACCTTGATCATGGCGATCTTGATGATGTCGGCGGCCGTGCCCTGGATGGGCATGTTCATCGCCACACGCTCGCCGAAGGCCCGCAGGTTCCGGTTGGAGGCGGTGAGTTCCGGCAGGTACCGGCGGCGCTCATAAAGAGTCTTGACGTAGCCGTCCTTCTTCGCCTGCTCGACGACGTTATGCATGTATGCGTCTACCCCGCTGAAGTTGTGGAGATAGCCTTTGATGTAGTTGTCCGCTTCCTTGCGGGTGATGCCCAGCTGCTTCGAGAGGCTGAAGGCGCCGATGCCGTAGACGATGCCGAAGTTGACGGCCTTCGCGTTCGAGCGCATGAGGGGCGTCACGTAGTCGAGGGGCACACCGAAGACCTGGGAGGCCGTGATGGCGTGGATGTCTTCCCCGCTCTGGAAGGCGGCGATCATGTTCTCGTCGTTCGCGACGGAGGCGAGGACGCGCAGTTCGATCTGCGAGTAGTCCGCGTCCACCAGCGTGTAGCCGGGCTTCGCGACGAAGAACTTGCGCAGTTCGGACCCGATGGGTTTGCGGACCGGGATGTTCTGGAGGTTCGGCTCCGAGGAGGAGATGCGCCCCGTCCGGGTCTCGGTCTGGTTCAGGGTCGAGTGGATGCGTCCGTCCTCCGCGATGACCTTGATGAGGCCGTCACAGTAGGTGGACTTCAGCTTGGACACCGTGCGGTATTCAAGGATGTCCGCGACGATCGGGTAGTCGTCCGCCAGTTCTTCGAGGACCGCGGCGTTGGTGGACCAGCCGGTCTTTGTCTTCTTGCCGCCGGGCAGTCCCAGCTTTTCAAAGAGGGCTTCGCCCAGCTGTTTCGGGGAGTTCAGGTTGAATTCGAAGCCCACTTCGTCATAGATGCGGGCGGTCATCTCTTCGACACGCTTGTTGATCTCTTCGCCGTAGACTTTGAGGCCGTCGACGTCCACGAGGAAGCCGTCCTGCTCCATGGAGGCGAGGACTTCGGCGAGGGAGATCTCCATCGCCAAAAGGTCTGCCTGGTTGTTCGAGTCGATGGCGCCGAGGAGGTACTCCTTCGTGCGGTCGAGGCAGAGGGTCTCAGTCACAAGCTCCGCGTCATTGTCGCAGGCGACGGTGCCGAACTTGCCCTTGTTGTACTCCTCATAGAGGCGGACCGGGTCGTAGGTCTTGGCGCCGGGGTTCAGGATGTAGCCGGCGAGGGACGCGTCGAACTGCAGGTTCTCCACCCGGAAGCCGCGGGTCTTCGCGTAGGCGAAGAGCGGTTTGGAGTCCGAGGTGTATTTGGCGATGGACCGGTCCTGAAGGAACGTGTCGAACCCTTCGAAGTCCGAGCCCTCCGGCAGGTAGACGGGCACGCCGTCCGCCATGAGGCAGAGTTCCTTGAGGTCTGTGCCGTCCCAGTGGGCATAGAACGTGACCGGGTCTTTGAGGTCTTTCGCGATGTCTTTGAAAGCGCTGACCGTCCTGCAGGCGAGGACTTCCTTCGCGCCTGTTTCCTCTTCCGGCGCCGCGTTGACGGCGGCTTCCCGGAGGCCGAACTTGTCGATCATCTTGAACATCTCGAGGGACGCGAGGAGCCGTGCGGCCGCCTCCGGGTCCCCTTCGGTGGGCACGTAGTGGGAGAGGTCCGTGTCGATGGGAGCGTCCAGCACGATGGTGCCGAGCTTCCGGCTGAGGTAGGCGTTCTCTTTATCGTTGATGAGGTTCTCTTTCTTCTTCGGAGTGAAGCCGAGTTCCTCGATGTGGTCGTAGATGTAGTCGATGCTGTGGTACTTCGAGATCCACTCCTGCGCCGTCTTCGGACCGATGCCCGTGACACCGGGGATGTTGTCGGAGGAGTCGCCCTGGAGGGCCTTGACCTCGATGAGTTCTTTCGGCGTCACCAGGTACTCTTCCTTGATGAGTTCCGGCGTGTACTCGACGGTCTGTGCCCGTCCCATCTTCGTGGAGGCGAGGAGGACGGAGACGTTGTCCCGGACGAGCTGGAGGGAGTCCCGGTCGCCGGTGGCGACATAGCAGTGGTCGTCGGGGCCGATGGCAGCGGAAAGCGTTCCGAGGATGTCGTCCGCCTCATAGCCTTCCTTCTCGACGATGGTGTAGCCGAGTTTCACGAGAAGGTCTTTCAGGACCGGCATCTGCTCCGCGAGTTCCGGAGGCATGCCTTTGCGCCCCGCCTTGTATTCGTCATACATCTCATGACGGAAGGTGGGTGCCTTGAGGTCAAAGGCGAAGGCCACCGCGTCGGGGTCCGCCGCCTCTTTGAGCTTCAGAAGGATGTTGAGGAATCCGAAGATGGCATTGGTGAATCGCCCGTCCTTGGTCGTCAGCAGTTTGATGCCGAAAAACGCGCGGTTGACGATGCTGTTGCCATCGATGACCAGTAGTTTCATGGGAACGCCTCCTGTTTATTTAAGGACAAATATTTTACCATATAGGGGTTCTATTTGCAAAAGCGCCCCGTTACTGATAAAATGCTACAGGAATTTTCTAAAAAACGGCTTTGGAAGGAGAGTGACGCCATGCACATCGGTTCCCTGGAACTGCAGGGCTCCGCGGTCCTGGCACCCCTTGCGGGGGTCGCCGACCGGGCGATGCGCGAACTGTGCCTCTCCTACGGTGCCGCCATGGTCACGACCGAAATGGTCAGCGCCAAGGGCTTCACGATGGGCGACCGGAAGAGTCGGGAGCTGCTGAAGCTGTCCGACCTCGAACACCCCGGCGCCATCCAGCTCTTCGGGTACGATCCGACCATCCTCGCGGAAGCGGCGAAACGGGTCGAAGCGGAGTTCCCCTGTGAGGCCATCGACCTCAACATGGGCTGTCCCGCGCCGAAGATCACCGGCAACAACGCGGGTTCCTCTCTGCTGAGAGACCCTGACCTCGCGGTGTCCATCGCCAAAGCGGTCGTGGAGGCCGTCTCCAGGCCTGTCACCGTCAAGATGCGCACCGGCTGGGACCCGGACCATCTCGTCTGTGTGGACCTCGCGAAGCGCCTCGAAGACGCGGGCGTCGCCGCACTCACTGTGCACGGCCGGACGAAGGACCAGATGTACGCCCCGCCCGTTGACCGCAGTTCCATCAAAGCGGTCGTGGACGCGGTGTCCATTCCCGTCATAGCCAATGGCGATGTACGGGACGGCCCCTCCGCAAAGTCCATGCTGGAGGAGACCGGCGCGGCCGCCGTCATGGTCGGCCGAGGCGCCACGGGCCACCCCTGGGTCTTTGAGCAGATCAACGCCTACCTGAAGGACGGCACGGTCCTGCCGGAGCCCACCATCGAAGAAAAGATGCAGATCCTCCTGGACCACTCCGCGAAGATCTGTGAATACAAGGGCGACTACATCGGCATGCGGGAGAGCCGCAAGCACGCCGCCTGGTACATCAAAGGCATGCGAGGCGCGGCGAAGTTCCGCGACTCCATCGGCAAACTATCCACGAAAGAAGAACTGATCGCTCTGACCGAGGCCGTCATCGAGGCGGCGAACGCGGAGCAGCCGTAAAGGAGACATAGAAATGGCAGTTGTTTCGGACTACAACCCCGGCGATCTTCTCACCGGTACCGCCGGCGAAGGCGGCGACGACGAGAACGCCGTCAAAGACCTTTCCATCAGCGATGCGCTGGTCAAGACCCTCGCGTCCTTCGCGGACCTGCAGGAGGGCGATTTGAACCTGGCGCTCATCAACCATACCCGCGAGATCACCGTGAAGCAGGAGCACCAGCCCCTGACCGTCATGGACACCGGCGAGGGCAGCATCCTCATAGCCTGGTTCAAGGAAGACGGCGGATCCATGAACATCGAGTTTTTGGAGGACGGCTCCGCGGAGATGTACGTCGACGACGAGCAGAACGACGAACTGGAGTCCTTCTTCCCGGCCACCCTCGAGAACCTGACCCTGTTCCTCGACGCGTTCTACTCGAACAAGAACTTCCTGGAGATGTAAGTTATGAAGAGCGGACTTGTCCTGGAAGGCGGCTCCATGCGCGGACTCTTTTCCGCCGGTGTCATGGACGTCCTTCTCGAAAACAATGTGGAATTCGACGGTGCCATCGGTGTTTCGGCCGGCGCCACCTTCGGGTGCAACTATAAGTCGAAGCAGCCGGGCCGCGTCATCCGCTACAACAAGCGGTTCGCGAAAGACCCCCGCTACTGCAGTTTCACCTCTCTCCTGACCACCGGCAACCTGTACAACGCGAACTTCTGCTATCATGTGCTGCCGGTCAAGTACGACGTCTTCGACTTTGAAACTTACCGGAAGAACCCGATGGAGTTCTGGGTCGTCACGACGGACTACGACACGGTCGAACCGGTCTACCACCGTCTCGACACCGGCGACGACGAGGACATGGAATGGCTCCGTGCCTCCGCGTCTCTGCCCATCGCAGCACAGCCCGTCGAGCTGGACGGCCACAAGTACATGGACGGCGGCATTTCGGACTCTCTGCCCCTCCCCTTCTTCGAGTCTCAGGGCTACGACAAGAACGTCGTCATCCTGACCCAGCCGAAGGGGTACATCAAACCGGTGCAGAAGGCGCTGGGCATCACGAAGGTCCTCCTTCACGACAACCCGGACATGTATGCCCGCCTCGAGAACCGCCACAACGAGTACAACGAGCAGCTCGCGTACATCACGAAGCGTGAAGAGGAAGGCGCCATCGTCGCCATCTACCCGGAAGAGTCCCTGGACATCGGGTTCATCGCCCACGACCCCGCCGACATGCAGCGGGTCTACGAGATGGGCCGCGCCACCGGCGAGAAATACCTCTCCCGCGTCCAGGAGTACCTGGCCAGCTGAGATTTTAAAACACAAAAAACTCCCGAGCAGTCTGTGAGTCAGACGGTCCGGGAGTTTCTTTTTTATTCAGTCCGCCATCTGGAACAGGCGTTTACCGTTCTCGTTGCAGATGTCGATGAGTTCCTGCGGGTCCATGCCACGGACTTCGGCGATCTTCTTTGCCACTTCGGCGATGTACGTCGAGTTGTTCCGCTTGCCCCGGTAGGGCACCGGCGCCATGTACGGCGCGTCGGTCTCGAGGACCAGTTTGTCCAGGGGCACTTCAGCGGCCACTTCGACACTCTTGCGGGCGTTCTTGAACGTGACCACACCGCCGAGGCCGATGTACATACCGAGTTTGGTGGCTTCCTTCATCATCTCGACACTGCCGGAGAAGCAGTGGAGGACGCCGGCGGGCTGGTACTTCTGCAGACACTCCATGGTGTCTCCGTGGGCTTCCCGGTCGTGGATGATGACCGGCAGTCCGAGGTCTTTGGACAGTGCCAGCTGACGGCTGAAGAGGTCCACCTGGGTGTCCCGCGGGGCGTTCTCTTCCCAGTAGTAGTCGAGGCCGATCTCACCGATGGCGACCGCTTTGTCCTCTTTTTCGAGGAGTTCGGCAATCATGTCCAAATCGCCCTTGCGCTCTTCCCCGGCCTGTTCCGGATGGATGCCCAGAGCCGCGTAGACGTAGTCGTACTCGTGGGCCAGGTCCAGGACGCGGACGGAGCTCAGGAGGTCGACGGCGCAGTCCACGATGCGGACGACACCGCCTTCGGGCAGCGTGGTGCCGAGGACTTCAGCGCGGTCTTCGTTGAAGGCCTCGTCGTCGTAGTGGGCGTGGGTGTCAAAGATGTTCGTCAGCATGGCGAGTCTCTCTTTCTAAAAGTCTAAGAAAAACTCCGGAGCTCATGGTGAGTCCCGGAGCTTTATTATTTACCGAATTTTCGCGCCGGTGTTGAGGTCGTCGACGAAGATGACCTTCACATCGTCTTCCGCGTTGTCCGCCGCCAGGATCATGCCCTGGGACTCGACACCGCAGAGTTTCGCAGGCTTCAGGTTGGACACGATGATGACCTTGTGACCGGTGAGGTCTTCGGGCTTGTACCAGGGCGCAATGCCGGACGCGACGGTCCGCTCGCCTTCCCCGTCATCGAGGGTCAGCTTCAGAAGCTTCTTGGCGCGTTTGATGGGTTCACAGGCTTTGATCTCCGCGACACGCAGTTCGACTTTGGCGAAGTCGTCGATGCTGATCTCCGCGAGCTTCGCGACGCCGGCCAGTTCTTCCTTGACCTTCTCGTTGTTCGCGGTCTCGGCAGCGGCGTTGGCCTTCTGGCGGGCTTCGATCTTCTCGTACATCTCCTCCTTGTCGATGCGGGCGAAGAGCGGCTCTGCCTTACCGACGGTGATGCCGGGCTCGAGTGCGCCGAACTCCGCAAGGGAGTCATAGTCCTTCGCGTTCATATTGGTCTGAGCGAAGATGGCGTCCGTGGTCTCCGGCGTGAACGGAGAAAGCAGGATGGCAAGGTACCGGATGGCCTCGAGGAGGTTGTACAGTACGGTGCCGAGGCGCTCCTTCTTCTCGGGGTCTTTCGCGAGGACCCACGGTTCGGTCTCGTCGATGTACTTGTTGGCGCGCTTGGCAATGCCGAGAACGGTGTCGACTGCGTCGGCCACATGGTACGTGGCGATGAGCTCATCCACCTTCTTCACGGCGTCCACACAGGTCTTCGCGAGGTCGTCATCGACGGCTTCTTTCGCGGTCGGCGCCTGGATGACACCGTCGAAGTACTTGTTGGTCATCGCGATGGTGCGGTTGACGAGGTTGCCGATGGTGTTCGCGAGGTCGGAGTTGTACCGCTCGATCATCGTCTCATAGGTGATGGAGCCGTCTGCCGCGTGGGGCATCTCGGAGAGCAGGTAGTACCGGGTGGCGTCGACGCCGAAGAGCTCGGTGAGGTCGTCCGCATAGATGACGTTGCCGCGGGACTTGGACATCTTGTCCTCGCCGAAGAGCAGCCACGGGTGGCCGTAGACCTGCTTCGGAAGCGGCTCGCCGAGGGCCATCAGCATGATGGGCCAGTAGATGGTGTGGAAACGGACGATGTCCTTACCGATGATGTGGACGTCGGCCGGCCAGTATTTCTTGTATAAATCGCCCGAGCCCTCCGGGTCGTAACCCAGAGCGGTGATGTAGTTCGACAGGGCGTCGATCCAGACGTAGATGACATGCTTGTCATCGAACGTGACGGGGATGCCCCATTTGAACGAGGTCCGGGACACGCAGAGGTCCTGGAGACCGGGCTTGATGAAGTTGTTGAGCATTTCCTTCTTCCGGGCTTCCGGATAGATGAAGTTCTCGTTGCTCTCGATGTAGTCTTCCAGCTGCTTCTGATACTTGGACAGCTTGAGGAAGTAAGCTTCCTCCTTCGCCGGCTTGACCTCGCGGCCGCAGTCCGGGCACTTGCCGTCGACGAGCTGGGACTCGGTCCAGAAGGACTCGCAGGGAGTGCAGTACAGGCCGGTGTATTCGCCCTTGTAGATGTCGCCCTGGTCGTACAGCTTCTTGAAGATGTGCTGGACCGCTTTCTCGTGGTAGTCGTCGGTGGTGCGGATGAATTTATCGTAGGTGGTGTTGAGAAGGTCGCAGATGTCGCGGATCTCCCCGGCCACCTTGTCCACATACTGCTTCGGGGTGACGCCGGCAGCGTTCGCATAGCCTTCGATCTTCTGTCCGTGTTCGTCAGTACCGGTGAGGAAGAATACATCGTAGCCCTGCATTCGTTTGTACCTCGCGAGTGCGTCGGTCATGACGATCTCATACGAGTTCCCGATGTGGGGCTTTCGAGATGTGTAGGCAATGGCAGTCGTGATGTAATATTTGCCTTTGTTTGCCATAGGTATCTCCTCCTTCTTTCTAAAATAGCTGGAATATTTTACCATAAAAATGGCAAAGACACAACAAAAGCACCTCATGTGAGGTGCTTTTTTACGGGTTTAGTCCAGGACGCCGTGCTCTTCAAAGAACTTGCGGGCATCTTCAAGGATGCGACAGTCGTTTTCGAACCGGAGGAACTTCTCGGCGCCGTCGAAGGGCAGCCAGCTGTAGTCCTCGATCTCTTCCTCCTGGATGATGGTCCGGGTGTCTTTCGTCGTCGCCGCGAAGATGATGACCTTCTTGTCGATGCGGTTCTGGATCATGTAGTTCGACTCTTCCTTGAAACCGGGAAGGATCTTGATGTGCAGGCCCGTCTCCTCGAGGACTTCGCGTTTCGCGGTCTCCTCGAACGTCTCCCCGGGTTCGATGTGTCCCTTCGGGAAACTCCAGTGGGCGCTGCGGTTGTTCTTGATGACGAGGAAGCGGGGCTCCCCTTTCACCTTGCGGCAGACGATGGCGCCGCAGGACGTCTCATAGTAACAGCGGATGCTCTCGGGGTGGAAAAATTCCATCGCCTTCGAGACATCGTGGTTGATGTACCGTTTGCTCTTCGGCGCGACGACAAAGTAGCGTTCGCCGTTTTTCTCGACCGACGCGATGACGCGGCCGTCAAATGTTTTCACGGGGTGGTCGATCCCCATAATGAACGCGTTCAGCGTTTCTCTCTTTCGGGCGGTGACAAAATTGATCTCTCCGCAGTTCAGCCCGTATGTGAACCCTTCCTTCGGGTCCTTGGAATGGATCGGAGATGTCACCTTGACCCTGACATACCTGCCAAGCATATTAACCTCCGAGTGGTGCTACGCACCGCGATGAATTGGTTCAGATTATACACTTTTTACTACAGTCATTCAAGATTGTTTTAAGTGTTTTTGCGAAAACCCTGTGTCTTTTTCTTGAGACACTTCTATCCTTATGCTATAATCGTTCGGCGATTTACAATAAGAAGGAGGTAACACACATGGACCGCTTCGCGTTTCTCCATCTCCCCGTGGCGATGTACCGCGCGTTTCCCTGCGCCTACCACCCGGAACGTATTGAGGACGAGGCGTACATCGCCATCGTGTCTCCCCTTCTCGCGGAACCCGGCATCCACGACCTCGTCCTGAAAGCCAAAGGGTTCCGGGACGCGATCTACGGCGCCGGCGACAAGCTGAAGACCTCCGGCGACGAACTGCTCTCCGATCTGCAGGCGAACTACGTCGACGACATGCGCCGCTCCGTCTCCCACATGACGGGCTGGCAGCGCTACCGCGTGAAGCGCATGATCGAGATGTACCCGCAACTCCTCGACTACTTCGCCCGCACCCGCGAGGAGATCATGGAAGTCGCCGACATCTCCTCCCTCCTCGGCGAGCTCCGCTTCCTGCGCATGGACCTCGAAGCCTTCTTCACCCACGAAAAAAACGAAATGTACTAAACGACAGGAACACCAGTGGCAACAGCAATCACTGACACATTCCTGCCTGCACACCTGGCCAACAGACAGCCCCTCTCCCACATCCCGGAGAGGGGCTTTTTCTGTTTTCATCCGGTAGATAAACTGAAACTTATCGATGTGATCGACGCTGGGGCTTCGTCGGAGGTTCATGGAGTCGGGGCCTATGCCCCTTGGTCCAGAACCTGCGTCGCCTCCTCGCCCCAGCTGAACTTTTCTCCTGCCTTTCCCGGC
>Ga0256407_10004755_pt1 | contig 22316 bp, 10 predicted proteins | sample RumenRJG_04DNA_FD_193489 | JGI IMG/M metagenome (GOLD analysis project Ga0256407, IMG submission 193489) | Bovine rumen microbial communities from Lethbridge, Alberta, Canada - RJG_04 | ecosystem: Host-associated > Mammals > Digestive system > Stomach > Rumen | place: Canada: Alberta... | reverse complement strand
CATATGGAATGATACCCCGCTTGATGGCCTCCTCATTGATGGTCCTGTGGAACAATCGGATGCTGGCATCGTGCTTTTTCTGGATGGAACTGTTTGAGAACTCACGCCAGTTGGCACCATACTCACCGAGGATAACGGGATAGCCTTTATCGACAAAGGCCTCCTTCATCATCTGCATCTGTTCACGGACGTAGGCTTCCTCGCCCCAAGTACAGTTGTACTTCTTATAGGTACCAGAGGGCACGTGGTTGGCTGCACCCCAGAAATAGAAAGGCTCGTCGCCATTAGGTCCTTCCCATACGCCCGTAAACTGCGGGGGACTATAGTAATGCACCTCGATCATCAGTGCCTTACTGGCAGTATCGACGAATTTACTCATATCTACATACTTGCTCGACAGTTCGATACTCGTATTCGGACCCTGAACGACAAGTGTACGCGAGGCGTTGTTGCCACCAGTGGCGCGCACGGCATCTATAAATGCCTGTTCGTAGGTCATCAGCGCTTTTATTTGTGGCTCCGTCTCCGCCTCTGGTTCGTTGAGACCAGCAAACAGCAGATGCTCGTCGTAGTCCTTGAATGCCTCGGCTATCTGCGTCCACAGCCGTTTCATCTTCTCGCAGTTGGCCTGAACCGCCGGTTCCGTAATGTCTTTCTTAAACGTGCCTTGTATCCAGCCACCGTCCCAGTGATCGTTCAGCAGCACATAGAGTCCATCGTTGATACAATAGTCTACTATCTCCTTTACACGATTCATCCAAACGGGATCGATAGTCAACTCATCAGCATCGATGATATGTCCCATCACCCATGCTGCCGGAATGCGTACCGACTTGAATCCCTTAGCAGCCACGAAATCAATAATCTCCTGCGTCGTGGTCGTACCCTGCCAGGCCTTTTCTGCGCCAAGACCACCGTTATTGGTGTACACATTATCCGTACCGCCACCTTCCAGTGTATTGCCCAGATTCCACCCCGGATACATCTTGGGGGCAATCTCTATGGCATTCGGCAACTGTCCGAAACTGACGGTGCCATAAAGCACCGCCAGCAACAAGAGAGAGTTACGCATTTTTTTCATGATAACTAACAAATTAAGTATGAATCATTTTTTACTAACTATTCCACTCTAATGCACGAGATACGCACCTTGACATTCTCTGCTCCGACGACATTCGAGAGGCCGATGAAGTCGATGGCGAAGATGGCAATACCAGAGCCTGCACCTGCCAACGACATGGAATAAACACCATCGCCAGTGATATGCACAGAACCATTGCCGTCTTCATTATAGCCCCAGTTCTGACAGCCCCATGTACCGTCGGCAAAAATCATGCAGGCATCACACTCAGTATCACCGATACCAGAAATCGCAAATGTCACGCCAATACGATTTGAGAAGATTACGGCACTGCGATCTACACCACATGTCTCATCACTACCTGTACCTGAACCATCCCACTCGTTGTAGATGTCGGCACGGAAATTGCCATTACCCTCAATGTCGCCTGTTACCAACTTGGCGTTGTCGAACGACAGTTTAGTACCCCAGTCGTCCATGACGCAGGTGTTCAGCTTGACATTGATGTTCTCGGCACCAACGGCAGCAGAAAGTCCGATGAAGTCGATGGCGAAGATGGCAATGCCCGAGCCAGCACCATGCAGAGTCATCGTGTAAGTGCCGTCACCCTTAACCATCACAGAACCCTCACCATTATCGTTGTAGTTCCAATTCTGGCATCCCCACGTGCCATCGGCAAATATCATCGTTGCCTGGCACTCTGTCGAACCAATACCCGTGATGGTAAAGGTAACGGAGATAGACTCCTTGAAGTTCACCTCACTACGGATAAGCACAGAAGTGTCATCAGTGCCAGTACCTGAACCGTCCCACTCGTTATAGATGTCGAAGCGGTAGTTGCCGTTGCCCTCGATATCACCCTGAACAGCATTGTAGTTGCGGATGGTGATACCCTCTTCTACAGGTTCCTCATCGCGAACCGAACGAATAGACAACTTGCAGGCACGCTGCATAAATCCAGAAGATATTCCTTCTACAGCAACTTTCATAGTCTTGCTATAGGCATCGTTAATCTCATTAATGGTTCCGCTCCAGTAGCTGCCCAAAGGCAGGAAGATGCTGTTGCCGTTCTTTGCTGTGAAACGCACCCCCTCTACACCATCGACAGTTGTCGGCTCCTGGGTGGTCTTGGCTATGAGTTCCTCAATCTGCTCGATGGTTGGCATCTTGCTCTTCGACTTGGCGCTGCCATCAATGCTCAAACCGTAGATAGTGTCATCATCAGTTCCTGCGATATCCCAAGGAGTATAGTCGTCGTTGCTGGTAGAGGTATTGTAGAAGCTCTGATCGCCATAGCCAACCAGGATACCTGTTTCCGACTCCTTCTCGGCACCGATGTTGCACTTTGCCCACAGCACGCTCAAGCCCATATCGACATATTCCATCGACTGCTCGGCAGTGGTAAAGCTTTGGATGTTACCCAGTATGAATCCATCGCCCACCTTGGTGTATGCTGCATAGTAATATGTGGTACCAGGCAGCAGCGACTTAGCATTGACAGAGAATGAACCAGTAGCCTCATCCAGCGCTACATCTACACCAGTAGGCACTTCATTGGCCGAAAGGGCATATTTGAAACCAACTGATGTTGCAGCAAGAATATCGCTGATGCCCTGTGCCTGACCGTTAAGAGTAGCACTGCAGGCTGTGATGTCGCTGGCAGCTTGAGTAGCCACGTCAGCATCGGTAGCTACAAAGCTCTTAACATCGCCATATTTGGTCACCTTACCCTGAAGAGTTACAAACGTGGCATAATAATAGGTAGTGCCCTCAGCGAGACCAGAAAGGACTGCTGTTACTTTTCCATTCTCATCAATAGAACCAATCTGGCGGGTTCCACCAACAGTTGGATCGGCACTTGTACTATAGACCGATCCCACCTGATAGGAACTTGGTGCCATACTTGAGAGATTCTGGATGGTGCCGTAGGTAGTAGCCGAAATGGCTGTAACGGCAGCATCGTCGGTGGTTATTGAGCTTATTACAGCACTCGTACTGATGCTATAATCCTCGTCTTTGCTGCAGGCGGAGGCAACAATAACCAATAAACAATAACCAATAACCGTTATTGTATGGTAAATTCTACGATTTATTGTATTCATAATCATCTTAATGTTTATTGTTTAATGTTTACTGTAAGACCACTTCCCCAACATCGAACTTAACAGTGATAGTAACCTCGATACTGTTGCTGAACTTGAAGAGGTGCGTATGCGTTGCCGACTCCTCATTCCACGGATTCAGAATATAGCGGCGACCTGTAGTAGGATCATCACCAATACCACGTGAGATGGTTGCGTCGTCCATGCCTTCTTCTGAGCCGAGCAATTCAGCCCCATCAACCTTGATACTCTTCAAAATCATATCCGTATTTGGATGCTTCTTCAGAATTTTGGCCACATCGAGGAACATCAGATACGGGTCTTGCGTGTTCGTACTGCCGTTGGGCGTCAGTGTGAAGGTATAGTCGCCTTCGCCAGTGATGTAAACCTCAGGACTCTCCAAGAAAGCCCAACCAGTATCAGAGTAGCTCAGTTTACCAGTAAAGCTCTCAACCTGAGCACCACCTGTCTGCTTCTTGAAGTGGTACGCCAGATACTCGTAGGCATTACCCTGGTCGTCGTACTGCTTAGAACCCAGCCACAAATCGGTCAGGTCACCAGTGCGGTCGCTAATCTCGTAGGTGATAACCTGAAGTTCATTGGTACTTGAGGCAAACTTAATGTTCTTGTTGGTTGAGATGCCGAACGACGGCAGCTGAGAGAAGGTGAGCACACCATCCTCGCTGATCTCGTATGTTCCCTCGGTCACGTTACCTGCAATATCGGTAATCTTGAACGTCTTGGTCTTTGAATTCAATTCAAACTCTGCATCGGTGATATCAGGATCGCCATCGAAACCACTGCGTGAGATTTCCTCACCAGCCAGTGTGAACCAGGTGAACGGAGCGTCTTCGTCGAACTTATAGGTTGTGGTGTTCTGATTGAACGGCTGTACGTAGCTCATCCAATTCTCAGGCAGCGTAATCGTGGTGATGACGGGTGCCACATAGTTATCCTTATACTCTTTCGAGATATAGTTGAATGTGAACGGAGTGTTATCATTCGAACCACCGTCGAACATGATCTGCATGGCATTCTCCGTGAGGTAGATAATCTTGTAGTTACCATCCGGACGCTGTCCCAGGATAGCATCATCCTGACCAGGACTCAGGGGGATAACACCTGTGAACGAGATGGTGTGCGAGGCACCTCACTAGCAAAGCAAAAGCAGGGTTTTGAGCCCTGCTTTTTTCGTTTGTATTTCTACTGTTTGATTTTACTCTTCCGAAGCATCTATAGCAGTGAACTTAAAATCTGAAACAGTCAGGTATCGCATACCATGAATGATACCGTCCTTGCTCATATATTTTTTCTTCAGCTTCTGATATTTCTTATCAGCCTTTTTCTTTGTTTTGGCAAAAATCACAAGACAGACACGATTGGACAGTCCCATTTTCTCCTTCATATATTCCTTCAGCTGATCCGAATAGCTGTCGCGCAGAATCAAGGCCTTCTCCTTCGTATCGTACCATGCGCCTTCCACATCCTGAACATCAGTAAGGTACAGCGTAGAATCGACAAACGAGGCAGCAAAGCCAAACATATACATGTGTGCTGTCTTTACGTGCTTGGCTTCTACCGTTGTTGCCGTCGCAGCCAACAACAATGTCAGCACTAAATACTTCAATGTCTTCATTTCTATTTCTTTTCCTATTATCAATTATCTATTATCCCAAATACGCTTTCAACAACTCGTTCTTCGTGTTGCCACGCAGGCGTCGGATGGCCTTTTCCTTAATCTGACGTACGCGCTCACGCGTAAGACCAAACTTATGGCCAATCTCTTCGAGCGTCAACTCTGGACCATCGATACCATAAAACGCCTTCACCACGTTACGCTCACGTTCATTGAGCAATTTCAGCACAGTCTCGATTTCCGAACGCAGCGACTCCATCACCAGCTGTTTGTCTGCCATTGGTGCATCGTCGTTCACCATCACGTCCAGCAGGCTGTTGTCTTCGCCATCGACGAAAGGTGCATCTACCGAGATGTGGCGGCCTGTAGCCAACAAGGCCTCGCCGACTTTCTCTTCTGGTATATCTGTCTGTTCAGCTATTTCTACTGCTGAGGGGCGACGTTCGTTCTCCTGCTCAAATTTGCTGAGCATGCGGTTAATTTTGTTCACCGAACCCACCTGGTTCAGAGGCAGGCGCACGATACGGCTCTGCTCGGCTATAGCCTGAAGGATAGACTGACGAATCCACCATACGGCGTACGAGATGAACTTGAAGCCGCGCGTCTCGTCAAACTTCTCTGCAGCCTTGATAAGGCCCACGTTTCCTTCATTGATGAGGTCAGGCAACGACATGCCCTGATTCTGATACTGCTTAGCCACTGAAACGACAAATCTCAGATTTGCCTTCGTCAGTCGCTCCAGCGCCTTACGGTCACCCTTACGGATACGCTGTGCCAGTTCTACTTCTTCGTCAGATGTAATCAGTTCTTCACGCCCGATTTCCTGTAGGTATTTTTCGAGCGCTTCACTCTCACGGTTCGTGATCGATTTGGTAATTTTCAGTTGCCTCATCAGTTGTAGTTTTTTATAGCGCGTACAAAAGTAAGGTATTTTTTCGGAATAACCAAAAGAATACCTTACTTTTTTAATAAAGACGTCAATTTTCTTTATTCATTCTGCAAGTAGACTACGAAGCCACCGCGCTTTCCGGTAGGATAGATACCCTTGATTATTAGCATCTGATCTTTCGACTTGCCAGCATCCTTCACGACATCCTGCAGGTCGTCGAACGTACGCATCGACTTGTCGTTTACCGTCTGGATGATGAATCCCTTAGGTACGCCAGCGTCCTTCATCTTGCCACCGTTCACCTTCAGCACTTCCAGACCGTAGTTGATTTCCAGCTGCTTCTTCTGCGAGTCTGTGATAGGACGCACGTCAATACCCAACACGTCGACATCAGCATTCTTCACCATCTTCGTGGTGCCTTGCTCATTCTTCAGCGTCATGGTAACGGTCTTCTCCTTCTTATTACGCAGATAGGTCACCTTCACCTGTTCGCCTGGACGCTTCTGAGCCAGAACACCCTGCAGTTCGCCCATATCCTTAATCTTCTGTCCATTGACGGCAGTGATGACATCTTCCTTTTCCAATCCTGCGTCAGCAGCAGCACCGTCTTCTACGACCTTCTCGATACGCACGCCTTCCATTGTACCATAGTCCTTCACTTCCTTCTCCTGATCCTTCATCTGGTCAATGTAGTCCTTCACGCTACCACCCTGAATGCCAATCATAGCACGCTGGTAGGTACCGTATTTCTTGAAGTCCTCGACAGCTTTCTTCACGATGCTGGTAGGAATGGCGAAACCGTAACCGATATTCGAGCCAGTGGGTGAAGCCAGCATAGCGTTGATACCAATCAGTTCACCACGCACATTAACCAGCGCACCACCAGAGTTACCCTGATTGATGGCAGCGTCCGTCTGAATCATCGAGGTGATACCACCCGTATTCATGGAACGGGCCTTAGCCGATACGATACCAGCAGTCACGGTGTTGTTAAGTCCAAGAGGATTACCAACAGCCAGCACCCATTCGCCAACCTTCACATCGTCAGAGTTGGCAATTGTGATAGCAGGCAGGTTCTTGGCATCAATCTTAATCAGTGCCAAGTCCGTTGTCTTGTCAGCACCAATGATACGTGCTGAATACTCCTTCGAGTTCTCGTTCAGTGTTACTGTCAACTCGTCAGCACCATCCACTACATGGTTGTTGGTTACGATATAACCGTCAGCAGAGATGATGACACCAGAACCAGCTGCAGCGCGCTTCGGAGTCTGCACCTGACGCCTGCGATTATTACCGTTATTACCCTGTCCACGACCGAAGAAGCCACCGAATGGGTCAGAGAAGAAATCCTCGAAGGGGTCGCTGTACTCTACAGTCTGAACCTTTGAATTAATAACCGACTTAATGTAAACCACTGCTGGCAGCGACTTCTCGGCTGCATACGTCAGGTCTACAGGTTGTCCTGGTGCAGCAACCGCGGCGGGTGCTGCCTGAGTCTTGTTGCACGATGCGGCTGAGAATGCTATCACCATCAGATAGACAGCCGGCATAAAGCTCTTTACAATCTTTTTCATATTCATTACTTTTTTTAGTGAGTTAATTGTCATGTTCACGAAACTGGGTGCAAATATAGTCCCAAAATTTGTTATTCTGACAAATTGTCGTATATTTTTGTCGCAATTTAACACTTTCCCGCCTTGCCTTAACGGCTGTTTAAAATTAACGCTCGAAAGCTAAAAAACTGACAAATTTAGCAATTTGCGGATTTTTAGTTACAAATATGAATCTATCTCTAAAATATCCCATGCTATAAAAACAAATAAGAGGCTCTTGCGAACCTCTTTTGTAGTCGATAGGGGAATCGAACCCCTATGCCAAGATTGAGAATCTTGTATCCTAACCATTAGATGAATCGACCAACGTTAGGTGCTCTCGCAGAGAAATCCCACCGGCTGCGGAAGGAGGGGGATTCGAACCCCCGGTACGGGAACCCGTACGGCAGTTTAGCAAACTGCTGGTTTCAGCCACTCACCCATCCTTCCAAAGGAGGTTTTAAGCTTCAACCGTGGGGTTATCTCCTTGATTGCGGGTGCAAAGGTACAACTATTTTTTGAACCCTGCAAATTTTTCTGCAACTTTTTTTGTCTGAACCCCCTTTTTTCTACAAATCGGGGGTTCAGACATGATCGCTACAGGTTGAAATCGACGGTAACGGCGTCAGAGAACGTCACTTCGTCGCTACCGATGATGTCCACTTCACCAATACCTAGATCCATCTCAGGCGCATTGGCGGGACCATCGTAACTGCCTATCAGCAGCGGTTGCTGTTGCCCCAGTATCACGATATCCATCTGAGGCGTGCTATATGCTTTTTTCTTCATCATATCAAAATTATCTAATCGTTTTATAAACGCTTTGTACCTTTAGGTCAAAGAATTGTCAATTATCAATTATCAATTACTTAATCACCACCATCTTTCCGTCCTTGATATACAGGCCGGCCTTCTTTGGCTGAGCATTCAGGCGCATACCGTTAATAGTCCACCAGCCCTCGGCTACCTTCTTATCGGCCACCGTCTTCACTATCTCAACAGCCGTCTGGTTCTCCTCGTTCTGGATGTTGTCAACCTCACCGTCCCAAGCGATAGCATAGCTCGGAGCACCATTACCTATCATATACGCGCGGAAAGGAGGAACCCACGAGCCTGGGCCCATCTCAACGAACTGACCAACAACGACGCCGTTTCTGGGCTCAGCAGCATAGCAGTACATACCATCCTCGTAATCCATACGCTCATAGACACCCTTGAAACCTTCGGTCTCGACAGGAGTAGCCACTACATCAACCACACGAACAAGTGGGTCTTTAACGCCCCCAAGAGGAGCTTTGAAAATATAGGGTTTATTGGCCTTCAGACCGCCAGTGGTCATTTTCATATCGACAGTCGTACCATTATTGCCTTCATATTCATAGAACACGCCCAATTTTAAGGCTTCCTCCTTCGGAATGGCGTACGGCAGATAGATCGTTGCCATCGAGTTGTCACTGCCATCTGTGAACGTACGCTTCAATACAGCTTGTCCAACCTTAAAGTTCTTCAAGGCCTTGAAGGGTTTGGCATTCTCCGATCCGTCCAGTTCCATCTTGTCACAGATACCGCCAATCACCACGTTCTTCTCTTTCGTTGTATTACCGGCGGGCATATAGATGAACACATTCTCGGGCACACCGTTGAAGGCACCACTCGAACGGCTCACTTCCATACCCGTAATCTTCGTATTGCTGAAGTCAACGAATGTCAGACCTTCTGGCAGAATAGTCTCAACGGCAGCTCCTCTTCTGCTGGGCGCATTCATCGTATTTTCCTTCACAAACATATTGTTGGGCAAATCAGTGATATTAGGATCGCTACAGCTATAGCCATTACGGACATTGGTCACTGCTGATATCGCCTTACTTATCGACTTTTTCTCTATCGACTTATACGTTTCGGCAGGTCCCTCAGAAGACTGTATTGCGTTGCTCTGTACCGATATACCACCCAAGCCACCAGCTACGCTCGACTTCGGACCGATACGGCGATTAACCATATCCATCTGGGGAGCACCTGAAGTCTGTGTCTTCTTCATCATGAACAGTTTCACAACACCAGCAGAAGAAAGAACAATCTTCAATTGGTCTACTGCCATCCTCACCTGCCCAAGTGCATCGGCATCACCTGACTTAATTTCTACAGGTGCTTGGTCGTCTACCTGTATGAAGAAGGCATATATGGGATCCATGATATATGATGTTATTGTAAACACAGAAATACCTGAAGGCAGGGCAAATGTCAAACCGGTAAACTTATCGGCATACGCCTCGGTTCCCGGTTGCTCATCAAGAACATCCTCAAGATCTTCTTCTGTCATGGCTGCAGCACCTACGAACACCAGTGCACCTTGCGTTTGGTCGTAACCGCTGGAATTGTCCTTGTCGCCTTTTTCATCACCCATCGTGTACAGGACACCTTTTATGTTCTGGTTGTTGGTATTGGTACCTGGGTTCATGTCATTCTTGAAGTCCGTCTCGGCAGCTTGACCTTCTTGGTTCACAACGGGGGGCAATAGTGTGGTTATCATCAGTAGATGATTACCAGGTTTATTAAGTACAGACAAACCATCATACGTCGATGTAACACCTGAGAACACATTATCTTTAGTTATCTCATTAACATCATTATTAATCGCGAGTGATGCCGTCTTATCAGCCAACGTGATGACCAGCGTTAATGTGCCTTCGTTGCACTTGATAGCCTTTTGGGTATTATCAAGATTGATGGTGTTCTGACCTGACAGATTAATCGTCAGCGTGTTGTCAGGCAGGGATGAAGCTTTATCCACCACAATCTCACCATTGATAGTTGCGTTATTCAGAATCAGCTGGGCGTTATTGTCGAATATCACCGACTCATTGCCTTTTCCAAGCACATGCAGACGGTTTTCCGAATCGATGTTTATACCAGCGACCGTGATGCCGTAAGAGGTAGGCAACGCCAGCACTTTCTTATCTTCATCGAACGTCAGTCGGTCTTTTGTCGTCACTTCGAATTTAGCTGTCGGGATAGCACTGGTCAATATCAGTTTAGCTGTGTTACCACCCAGCGCGAATTCAATTGCTCCCTTAGTATCAACAGTACGGTCGAAAGCATTCACCTTACAGTCACCATGCAGTTGGATGAACAACTCATCGATATCACTTATGATGTCACCATCAAGCTGGGCATTCCTCAGCGTCAGAACATTCGTGGTAGCGTCGTATTTTACCGATCCGTCTTTAAACACGTCATTGGCATTCAGGTTCGTTAATGCTACTCCATTTACCGACAGACCGTATTCAGCCGTAGGTGCCTGAATCGTGACGGTCTTCACCGTACCTTCAACCTTGCTATCTTCCTGCAACTTGTTCAGAAGTGTCACTTTTGAATGACCCGTATACCAGCTATTGCTTTCACTGACCTTGACAGTCAGCTTACCGACAGCGTTAGCATCGGTTGTGAACGTCACCTGATGGTTGATGTCACCCTCCTTCTTAGCCAGGAACACCTGTTGACCGCAATCAACGGCATTTGTGCCCACCAGACGAATGGTCAGCTTGCTCAGTCCGTTCGTGATGAAGGGTGCATCGTCGCTGGTGGTATTCACATTCGTCAGCGTCAGCATAGCGTCGCCGTCGAAACTGACACCCGTAGCGATGGCATCCATATTCTCCTTATTCACCTGTGTGCCTTTTACCCACAGGTTATAGGTTACTACATCAGAGATGATGACCTGTGTTCCAGTCGACATATCGTTCAGAGGATCCACAACCGTCACCGTTTTGAAGCCGTTGAGCGACGAAGCCACCAGCTTGTTGATAGTTGCCTCGCTCGACATGTTCTTCTCAATCGTAATCGTTGCGTCTTCGTTTTGTCCGTTATACGAAACAGCACCCACACTATTCGCACCCGTCACCACGATGGTCAGATTCTCCAGCGTTGTCGTGATGTTGTCTGCCGTCGTGAAGTTGTTCAGGCTCAGCGTACCAGCGATAGGACTATACGTTGCACTACCGTTCTCTGAGTCAATTGTCAGAGCCGAAGCCTTGAATGCTGTGCTACCAATCTGTACGCCAAATGTAGTGTCATAGCTGACAGAGTTCGTTGTCACCGTCCATCCTGCTTGTTCAGTAACATTGTAATTCTGTGCCTCGACTAAACTACCGCCACTTACCGTCAGATTACCGAATCCATTCTCTTCATGAGTAAAGGTCAGATTTACATCATCAATTTGGGTACCAGTATAATAGAAAGCGGCAGCAGTCGTCGTAACAACGTTATTACCTATCAACTGCACCTTCAGATTCTGGATATTACTCTCAATGGGGGAACCATCTTTTCCCGTCATGTCAATCGTCGCATTGTCCAGCTTCAGCGTGTTTGTCTGAGGATCGAACGACACCTTACCATCTTTCAGGATATCGCCCTTATTCTGACTGGTCAACGTAACGCCACCAACTTTCAGACTAACTGGCGAGGCACTTATTACTTTGGCATCTTCAGCAACTGCTTGTACTAAGCCGTTCTCGTAATACACAGCGGCACCATTCTCACCTACTGCTGGAGAAATCAAGCTACTCGACTGACCGCTTATTTGCAGGTTGCCAGGATTAAATTCATCGGTCATAAACACCAAGGCAGGCTTGCTGTTAGCAAACTTAAAGGCATTACCCGAAATAGTATTCTTGCCCACAAGCTTAACAAACAGAGCAGACATGTCCTTATCGAATACAAACGCCCAATTATCGCCACTCGTGATATTTGCATTGCTCAGCGTCAGCGTATTGGTTGATGCATCGTACCAAACGCCTCCGTAGAACTCAACAGTAACCTCGACGTTGTAGGCAGCGTCAGGTATCGTGAACGTAAACTTCGTAGTGTCATTAGCATCAGGCACCACCTCCAGCACACCGTCTTCTACGGGGATATTTCTTCTGGGAGCCTGCAGCGAGCCGCCGTCCAGCGTGGCTACAGCTTTCACGTTGCCTTTGTTCAGATAGAAGCCTTCAGCTGGCAATATGGTCAGCGTGCATTTACCTTCACTGATATCGTATGTCACCGTTCCTGCATCCTCGTTAGGCAACACTTTCACGGTCACTGTCTGTGCCCATGCGCCAATAGTCAGCATCAGCAGGGCTACTATGGATAAAACTCGATTCATATTGTGTTTCATATTGCGTTTCCTCCTTATTATTTATTAACAACCACTTTATGTCCATTACTGATATAAAGGCCCTTCTTCGAAGGCTTCTGTACCTTGCGACCCATCAGGTCGTAGACATTCTCATTGTCTACATTTCTCATTGTCTCAATCTCATTGATGCCCATTGTTTCGCCGTCAATGACAATGGTCAACTGTGGAGCATTAGGCTCCTCAGCATACAGATATATCTTGCCTTCAGGAATCGTACCTGTCACGCGCATAAACGCACCGTTATGCAATCCGTAGTAGTACATATCATCTACATCAATATCCTCACCGGCATATTGCAGTAGGTTGAATGGATATTCCGTATTGTCTGTTGTCGTCGTCGTTGCATTGTTCAGCAGCACAGGTTCTTTTGCAGGAATGTAACTGATTTGCGTCAAGGTCACAACCCCGTTGCCTAAGCCACTAGCTACGTATGCACCAATACCTGCAGGCAGATTAACATCTCCAATAAGGCTACAATATGTGGCCCAACCTTCATGGAAAGTCACTTCACCATCAGCCAATGTGCGGTTCACAATCGTAAACGTTGCTGACTTAGTTCCAGTAAAGTTGCCCTTACCAGTCACGACAACATTGTAAGTACCACTCTCAATGGGAGCATCAACTTGTACCGTTTCCTCATCCTCATCAACCATTTCATAGCTGACGGTGTAGTCATTGGCTGTCAGATTCATTGTACCAGCCTTCACACTTGTGATAGTCACCGTCTGTGCCTCACCAGTATATTCCATCGAAGTCTTGTCGATAGTAACCTCTGAGATTGAAGCAGGGACAAAAGCAACCTTGATTAATCGACCAGCTTCTATGTCATTATAATTGTCTCCACCATCTATTCTATATAGCAAAGCAAAATAACCTGCATCGGTAGTTGTTGGTACGGTTGCACTAAACTCATCTTCACCAGGCTCACACAGTAGTTCGAAACTTTCGTTATTATAGTCAGAAGCTGTAATGCCTGCGTAGTAGTACTTCACCGTTGTTCCTGTAGGTACACCGCTTACTGTAATTATATTATGGGCTTGACCATCGTACGTCTGTCCGTCGATAGTAGAAACCGTCGGTGTAGGAATATCACCCTTTTCAATAGAGAATTCATTATAGGCCTCACCACCAAAGTAGTTGTCACTCTCGGCAACCGTAGCTTTCACGATATAGCTTCCAACGGTAGTAGGCACAGTCACTGAAAATTCAGCCTGATCATCCTTTCCGTCCTTATAAGTATAGGTAACATCAGCATTGCCCAGATTACCACTTACTGTAGGTCCTGCATGCTCTGCACCATATTTCCAGCCAGTAATGCTAACTGTCAATTCTCTTACGCCCTCAACAGTCAGATAAGCTTTGCTGATGGTGAAGTCGGCTGTTGCTTCAGCAGCAGTGTAGTTACCTTTTGCGGCTATCGTTGCCTTGACAGTATATTCTCCTGCATCGGTAGGAACAGTCGAAGAGAACTCAGTCGAACCCTTTGTAGCATAGGTGAAGCTCACCTCACCTTCACTGACATTGTCCCGAACAGAAGGAGTGTTGGCTGTTTCACCAAACGTCCAGCCCGCAAGTGTCACCGTCGGTGTAAAGCTTGCTATTTCGATAGTAAACGTCGTACTGGCCGTACCTGTATAGGTGCGCTTACCTGTCACAGTCACTGTAGCGTTCGTACCAGCATCTACATTGTCGCTGTAACTTACCTCGTAGTCAGCAGCATTCAGGGTTGTCCCACTTAACACCACGCTGCTGACGGCGGGTTCCTTCGCAGTGCCGTCATAAGTGAATGATGTCGTAGCCAACGTGATGATAGCACCCGTAATAGAAGTCCTTGTCTGGAACTCGGCAGTCACGTTTACACTGATATTCTCGTCCGTGGGCATTGTGAACGTATATGTCGTTACGCCGCTGGGGTCAGCCGAAGCATTTGTGGCCGTAATCGTCACGTTCTCGTCGATTTCAATACTTCTGCGGGCAGGAGCCTGCACGACGCTACCGGATATCACCTTCACAGCCGTCAGATTCTCTACCGTCAGATAGTAACCTGAGGCAGGCGTAGCTGTCAGCGTACAAGTAGTACCGCTGATGTTATATTTCAGCTCTCCACCACCCGTCGTAGTTATGTTTACCCTCTCAGCATCTGCCCACGCGCCGATAGTCAACATCAGCAGGGCAACAATGGATAAAACTCGATTCATATTGTGTTTCATATTGCGTATCCCTCCTTATTATTTATTAATAACCACTTTATGTCCCTTATTGATGTAAAGGCCCTTCTTCGAAGGCTTCTGTACCTTACGGCCCTGCAAGTCGTAGACGTCACCTCTTACATCTTCCATCTTACTTCTTACCTCATCAATTCCCGTCATGTTAGCCTCATTGTCGAATACGATGTTCAGCTTGGGAGCGCCAGTATTAACATTTACTGCATTTGGTATTAACAGATAGTTCTTACCAGCAGGGAACATATCCGTCACACGCATAAAGACGCCGTTATACAGGCCATAGAAGTCGCCTTCTGTTGGATCTACCTGCTTATTGCTTGTTGCGTGTACCAGCAAGTTGCCCTTCACATCAGTACCATAGACGTTTGTTGTCGTTGTCTCTGTTGCATTGTTCAGCAGCACAGCCACACCTTCAGGAATATTGCTTATCTGCGTCACAGTAACAGAGTTCTCCCCTACACCACTGGCCACAAATGCACCTACGTTCGAATTTGCAGGTAGTAACACATTGCCATCAGCACTATAGTATGTTGTCCAACCATTATGGAACGTGACGTCGCTGACAACCAGCGTACGGTCGGAAATTGTGAACGTTGCATCTGCAGAACCTGTAAAGTTGCCTTCACCAGTTACAATCACGTTATAATTGCCAACCTCAAGAGGCGCATCAACGGGAGTTGTTCCCTGAGCTTCAACTTTTTCGTAGCTTACGCTGTAATCTCCTTTTTCAGCTGACAGCACCAAATTATCTGCCTTCACGCTCTCAATGGTCACCGTCTGTGCCTGACCATTATATTCCTTGGTATTCTCAGATAGGGTTACCTCTGTAATCGCTGCAGGTAAGATGGCAACCTTTATGGTTCCAGAAGGTAATATGTTGTTGTAATTATTACCTCCATTCACTTTATAAATGATGGCAAAGTATCCAGCGTTTGTTGCTTTTGGTATATTTGTACTATAAGTAACTTCACCTGCACAGTTTGGATCGTAACTACCATTATTATAATCCTCTTTAGTAATAGACGTAAAGAAGTACTCAACTGTAACCTCATCAGGAACTGTGATTGGCAGTAGCACCTGTTCTTTACCATTGTATTCCAAATCATCAGCTGCAACAGTAGGAAGTCCTTGAATATTGGCCTTATTCACCACGAGTTCTTCATAAATCAATTTCTCACCACCGTAGGTGTCACCTTTACCTACTGCATAGACCTTATAAGTACCGGCATCTAAAACAGACGTCACGACAGAATAGTCTGTTGTTTCATCCACATACTTTTCAATTCTGACATCGTAGTTCTCGGCACTGAGCGTATTTGTTGGCTCCTTTGCATCGTACAGTGTAAAGGTTGGCTCAATCGCTGAACCCGTGTAGGTGGAATCTGTGGCAATCATATCCTTCACCGCAAACTGATCAATATCAGTTTTGACTGTGAAAACCTGTGACACCCTTTCGCTATAGACAGCATCGTCAGCTGTCGCTCCGTTGTATCTTACCCATGCATACAGCGTGTTAGTACCAGCATTCAGCGTAACACCGTCGTCAGTATAGTCGTAGCCGTTGCCTGGCTCACAACTCTCATCCCAGCTGTACTTGATGGTTGCATTCTGATTCCCTGTCAGCGACGTGGGTAACGAAATGGTCACCTTATCACTATTCAGATAAGTTTTCGTCTCATCAAATGCAATTGTAGGAGCAGCTGGAATGACATTGACTCTAAGTTCAGCAGATTTGTTCAATATTACGTAAGGAGTAGTTTCTCCAGCAGTGAAGTATAGATAAAGAATAGTTTTGCCATAAGATGCCTCAGTCAGGTCGATTTTTGTAATAGTTTCATTGACATCAACACCTTCATGACCAATTTCTATTCCATCAGAATTAATAATTGTAGGAACGATAGCAGGAATATCAACCATACTGCCAGGCAAGCCACTAACCTCGTTTTGGGCAAAGCCGAACAACTTACCCACCTTCTCTGCACTCTTAAGAGTTCCATACTGAGCAAATACTGTTACGGTGCAAGGTTTATCCAAGACAATATTGTTTTCACTTGCCGTCTTAGACATATCGTAAGTTCCATTGACACTTTGAGACTCGTCCTCATATTCAATTACGTAGTTGAACGTGGTGGCATCAGGTTCATAACCAGCACGACCGATCTGTAAATAATTGTTATCCATGCTCGGTGTCGGAGCCAGCAGATTCTTCACCATATTCTGATCTCTATACAGATAGCCCGTGAAGGCAATGCTGCTAAAGCCGCTGGCCAATTCTATGGTATTGGTATTCAGTAGCTGCAGATTGGTAGATTCATTAGTAGTAAAGGTCAGCACAGCATCAGAATTGGTGCTGACGAATGCTGCTTCTGGAAAGACTTCAGCTTGAGATGATACGTAAACAGAGTTACTACCCGCCAATTTCACCGTCAGATTATCCAAACTGCTTACAACTAACGGAGTAACATCACCATCCTCTGGCGAATAGTTGACACCATTCAGCGTCAACGTAGCAGGGGTTGCTTGGGTAGTAGTTGTATTTGCAGGGGTAAACGATACTGTTGGAGTTTGTTCATTACCACCGTCATCAAACAAATCATCTGCATTCACACCTGTCACTTGGTTGCCCCCAACCCACAAAGGATATGTAGTAGCAGTGGTAAAGGTAACATCGGACATCCATACATTCGTTACAGCATCAAATAAGCAAACATTATTCTCTGCTGGATCAATCTTGCCATAACTTATGGGAGCTGATGATACAGTGTTGAACGTTCCATAATTGAGTGCAGAGAAACCACTAATCACACTACCTTCTCCGTTAGAATTCAACGCTAACGAGCAATCGTTTGCTCCTGATGCCTTTGTAATGGTCAGTTCTGGAATATCGTTCACTTCATCATTCACATAATTGATAGAGAATAACTTGCTATTGCCGTCAATGGCAATCGTCAAATCTTCTGTACCAGAATAATTAATACTTCCATCAGCAAGATTAGCATCGTTCAGCGTCAGTATGTTATTTGTAGCATTAAACTTTACCATGTGATTCTCTAATTCATCACCCAAAACATTATCTGCATTGCCCTCATACACCAACTTCTCCGTTACTAAAATACCATAGCCAGATGTTATCGTTGCATGAGACACAATCTCCCCGTCCTCATCATCAGTCGTGAACAAACCGTATTTCTCATTATCATTATCATTGAAATAATAATAATGTGCCTCTATATTATCGTCATTGGTGAGCATCAGGAAATTACCCTTTACACTATTAATGCCATTAACACCATCAACAATTTTGAAGCCCTCTATGATAGTCTCTTCTTCCGAAGATAATTCCAATGAACATGGCTGTGCATTACCTTTAGTGAAAGTCAAGGAGCCAGGTTCTTCTGAATAACAACGAATAGCAGAAACACCGACTTTGTTTTCAACTGTATTATCACCTATCAATTTAATAGTTAAGTTGTTAGAACCAGAATAGGAGATACATGGAAACTCATTTGGCTCATCACCTTGTTCAACCACAATCGTAGCATTATTCAATGTCAGGGTAGCAGGATCATTTCCTTCAGCAGGTGTGAACGATACAGTCCCTTGAATGTATTCGCCAGTGATTGCAGAGAAATTATCGCTTGTCACCTCAACACCAGCTACCGTCAGACCGTAAGATATCGCATTATTCGTAACTGTCAGATTATAGCCGAAGGTTATGCTATTACTATCATCAAGAGGGACTGTAGCAAAAATCACTGCCGTACCAGCACCTACCAACGTCACAACACCGCCATCAGCAACAGTAGCAACAGACGTATTAGAACTACTATACGAAATGCTTGAAATAGAAATCTGTTTAGTTGTATAAGAGAAAGAATAAGTGTACTGTGAGTGTTCCTTCATATTTACGGAGAGTGAGCCATCATTCTGCTTGGCGCCATTAATAGCGTTCACGCCATCAATAGGCGTATCAGCCCAACCATAGCTATCAGACGAACTAAACTGAGTTGAATGAATCTCTATACCCGTAATAGTGCAAGCACCATTAACTTCAATTGACAACTCATCACCGTAACTATCCCACCCTTCTGGTGTAGTTAAATAAAATTCGCCAGGAGTTGAAGAAGCAGTGAAAGTCACATCGCCACTATAATGCTTAACCTTTACAGCGATTTTATTATTAGCGAGATTTGTTCCAAATATCTTCACTTTGAAGATTTTAATAAAATAATCACTTACAGAGCTAGGGCCTGATGCGCTTATTTCACAGCCATTCTGGTTAACAATTAGACTGCCAGAGCTTTCCGTAACGCTTCCTGCATCCGTAGAACTTGCGTATACCTTAAAATCGTTTAGAGTACCACTCACAGCCCATATGTACTTTGGACCATCACTTCCCTCACTGAGTGTACCAGTGGTGTACACCGTTGCCCACGCCCCTTGCGGCGCCAACAGCATTACGAACATAGCAAGAAGGCTCAGTAGGCTCTTGCCGATTCTCAATGGTTTAAAAAGTCTTTCAATCATCATAACTAATATTTTTATCGTAAATTTTATCTCGTTGACTTTAAAATGCCTCTGGTAAAGGTGCACGCAAACATTATAAATGTTTTCATGCCGCAAAGGTACAAAGAAAAATCGGATTATGCAAGTTTTTCGTGTTAATTTTACGATTATCATGTTATTTCCTCGTATATTCGTAAGTTTCCAGTCAGATTGGCTAGCCAATCATCACAATTTAACGACAGTGTGTCATTAAGGTCATGATGTCAAGAGTGTCATTAAGGTTTTTGGATTCGGGGGCTGATTTTTTCATTATAATAATATAAAATTATAATTTTATATTATTATAAGTGATTTTTGGCCAGAAATGCTTAATGACACTCATGACATATGACACTCATGACCACCTTTTAAAGCAAATAAAATAATAAAAAAATGGGAAAACATTTGGAGAATTGCTGAAAAATTCGTACCTTTGCAGAGTCGAAATAAAGATGGAAGAATTCGCCTTGGCCAGCCAGAAATTGTTTTTAGGCCTGACAAATTTTACGGCCTGCCCAGCGCGCAAAAAATCCGTCAGAAAATCGGCAGGAAGTGTTAGTTAACCATCAATTACAAATATACGAAATTATGTGACAATGTGTAAAATCGATACAATTGTTTTCTGAAAGTCATACCATTTTTCGGGAATATTTTGTACCTTTGCACTCAAAATCCGAAAGGACTATAGACGAAAATGAGAACAACAAAAAAGATACATATCATCATAGCACTGCTACTTGCGGGCAGCATGCAGCTGCAGGCCCAGAAGCAGAAACCGTGGTTGTTGAGGGCACTGAACGCGGTGAAGACATATATTGACTCGTCGGCCGTGAAGGGCATTGACACGCGTTATCTGGAAGTGCCTGAGAAGCCGTGGGCGGTAATGTTGAAGTCTAATGCCAACGACATGGATCTGCGCTCGACGACGTACATGTCGGAAGACCAACTGGCAGCGCACAACGTGACAGGAGAGTTGAATTTCGAAACGAAGATGGAGCCCAAGCGAGAGGTGTCAATAGGTGCCTGGATAGGCTATCGTGGCTACGGTCTGGGCTATAGCTATTCGCTGCAGCGCTCGAAGGGGCGCAACTTCCAGATTGGTGCCACTGGTGCCAACTACGGTTTCAACCTTCGCATCCGCAGCTTCAGCACCGACGAAATATCGTACCACTATTGGGGTCACAGCGAGGTGGACAATGTAGATGTAGAGGATAACAATGTCAACACATGGGACGACATCCAGGTGAAGTCAACCATCTTCGATGCCTTCTATTTCCTGAACGGCAAGCGTTTCTCGTATGCCGCTGCCTACGACCAGAGTATGAACCAGATACGCTCGGCAGGTTCGCTGATGGTAGGCGTGAAGTGGTTTCAGACATCGGTAGACTATTCGAAACCCCTGAACGGATTGCTGATACAGTATCTGGGCGACGTGGGCCGTTTCAAGATTCACAAGGCCAGCATTGGCGTGGGCTATGCCTACAACTGGGTGCCGGTGCGCAATCTGCTGGTGAACGTGATGGTGCTGCCCATGCTGACCGTCTATAACCGCACGAAACTGTACTATTACGAGTCGAACTACGATATCTTCATGGACGAAACCGATGTGTCGGACAAAGGCAAGAAGTCTGTTCCTTCGGACCCTTACGACATATCGTGGACAGAAGACATCACGCTCAGGGAGTCGGGTACGGAAATCAACTACGGACGCCCATCGCTCAGTATGGACGCCCGTGCCTCGATTACTTATCAGTTCGACCGTTTCTTCCTGACCGCCAGCGGACAATATAACCGCTATAACAATCAGGCTGACGGTAACGAGTTGCAACTGACCGACTGGTATGTCAACGCTGCGTTAGGGGTTCGATTCTAATCCAGTCGGCATCCACCCAGCCTTTATCGACCTTCGGATTGGTCTCAGCGGCCACAAAGCCGAACTTGGCACCAATCCACTTGCCTTCCTTCATCTGATACTGACCACCGCAGTCAGTAAACTTCTTGCCATTCTGGCTCCAGGCAAAGCTGACCAGCGGTTTGCCACCATGTGCCGCACCAGCCTCGGTGTTGGTGACCTTCAGGCGCAGATAGATGTCCTCGTGAATGCCGGGCTTGTAGTCAATCTTATCCTCGGCAGTAGGCTTCAGCGTGGCTATCAGCTCTTCCTGCTGCGGTTTGCCCCTGTCGGCATCCTGACACGTAATGACGAGCAGCTTGAACGCCCTACCCTCGCGGCGCACCACCAAGGCCTGATAGTTGTGGCCCATCATGATGATTCCGCCAAACTGTCCGTCGGCCTTCGACGTGAAGCGCAGCTTGGCAGTAGCCATAAACTCGTCGGCAGGGGTCTTCTGCAACAGCAGGTTAGGCACTTCCCACAGATTCTTCCAACCCTCAGACAGCTTGTGTGTATAGATGCGCATGGTGCCGAAGGCGGTAGGCATACCGAAGAACTGGTGGTAGTTGGCGTGCCATTGCCATTGTTTGCCTAATACGGGCGTATTGAACTCGTCGCTCTCAACAGGATTGACGATAAACTTCTCACTATTCACTTTTAACTCTTCACTAGCTTTCGGTTTACGAAAGCGCGTCACGGGTTCGCCCTTCTTGCCCATGACGGGCCAGCCTGTGGTCCAATCGACGGGATTCAGGTGTACCACGCGCCCGTAGGCCTCCTTGTCCTGGAAGTGCAGGAACCAGTCTTCGCCGTATTTCGTGTGCACCCATCCGCCCTGATGCGGGCCGTTGATGTCGGTCTTGCCCTGTGCCAAAACAATCTTGTGCTCGTAGGGGCCGTAGGGACTCTTTGAGCGCATTGCCAATTGAAAGCCCGTGGGCACGCCGCCGGCAGGGCATAAAATCCAGTACCAACCGTCGCGCTTGTAGAACTTCGGGCCTTCGCAAGTGCGGTTTTCAGTGCCGTTGCCGTCGAAGACGATGACAGGCTGGCCGATAGCTTTCTTACCGTCTGCACTTAGCTCTCGTACGGTAAGCACTGAGGCGAACTTCGCACGGCTGTTAGCCCATCCGTTCACTAAGTAGCAGCGGCCGTCGTCGTCCCACAGCGGCG
>Ga0256407_10004751_pt1 | contig 22340 bp, 15 predicted proteins | sample RumenRJG_04DNA_FD_193489 | JGI IMG/M metagenome (GOLD analysis project Ga0256407, IMG submission 193489) | Bovine rumen microbial communities from Lethbridge, Alberta, Canada - RJG_04 | ecosystem: Host-associated > Mammals > Digestive system > Stomach > Rumen | place: Canada: Alberta... | reverse complement strand
CATTGAGTTCTTTGCTTCTGAAGTAAACCTCTTCACTGTCGGTATCATAAATGACATCCGCCGTAAAAGCACTCTTTCCGCCCAGGGTGATATCGGAGGCAAGTTTGAATCTGCCGTTATCGGCAGTGGTATCAACAGTTAAGGAAACTTCTTTTGCAAACTCGATCTCATCCCTGTCAACATCAACATCTTCCGCTTCCAGGATACTGTAAAAATCATCCAGCGCTTCATCAGATGCATTGAGATAATACCTGGATGTAGACTGCGAGAATCCCTTACCGGAACGCGCGGAATCATAAGCTTCCACCAAAGCCTTGTTACCGACAAGATTGTTCCTTAAGACATATTTTGTATAATCCTCGGGAGACTTTAACAGTCTCATGATGGAATCCTTGGCAAATACCGCTACCGCAACCAAAACAACCACAAAAACTGCGGCCACAAGTATGGCAATAAGTCCGCCTATCTTCTTTTTCTTCACAGGTGCTTCAGGCTTCTTCTCCGGTTCTCTGGGCGGTGTATAACTGAATCCCGCTCCGGATGAACCTGAAGGAATATAAGTACCGGAAGCATCAGATGCTCCCTGCGTGGTATATAAAGGATCTGCTGCACCGGCCAGTATACCGGATGCATCCGAAGGCGCCGAAGCTTTAGGCGCTTCCTCTGCAGTCACCGCTTCTTTAACCGGTTCTCCGATAACCGCATTTTCAGCAGGCATTCTTGTTTCCGCAGCTGTTTCAGGTTCCGTCTTCTGCTCTTCCACGTTCCCGCCTACAATGGCGCCGCAGCCTCCGCAGAACTTTTCATCAGGAGCAAGTTCTCTTCCACATTTTGAACACTTCATTTTAGCCCTCCATCATTTTTTATTTCTTAACCTTTTCCCAAAAGGTCAAATATCGAGATCTGATTTGAATCGGGAAGTCCTTCAAGTATGTGAAGCTCTGTCATCTTGTCGATAGTGGTCTGTGATGTCTTGGTACGCTGTCTGAAGTCTTCCTTACTGGTGAATATTCCTCTTCGGGCCGCATCCTCTATCTGTATAGCATTGGTATCACCGAGACCGTCTATGGCAACAAATGCCGGCATTATCCTGCCGTCTTCCGTTACCTGGAATGCAGTTGCCTTAGACTTGTATAAGTCTATCTTAGTAAATTCTATACCACGGGCATACATTTCTTCAACCAGTCTCATATCACGCAGGCTGTCCTTATCCTTCGGTGAAGCCTCCTTGGAGTCAAGACGCTTCGTTACTTCCTGCATGCAGTATTCGAGATGCTGCTTACCCTGGCACATCTGCTCGTAATCAAATGCCTTCGATCTGATGGAGAAAAAAGCCGCATAGTACTGTGCAGGATAATTGATCTTATAATATGCCACACGCCATGCCATCATAACGTATGCCGCAGCATGAGCCTTGGGGAACATATACTGGATCTTCTCACATGACCATACATACCAGTCCGGTACATCATGAGCGATCATATCCTCTTTCCACTCCGGCCACTTATCAGCCTTACCCTTGGCGACCTTACCCTTACGGACATTCTCCATGATCTTGAAGGACTCCTCAGGCTCCAGGCCCTTGCCGATCAGATAAGTCATTATATCATCTCTGGTACAGATAGCCGTAGATATGGTCGCAGTTCCGTTCTTGATAAGTGTCTCCGCATTTCCAAGCCATACATCGGTTCCGTGGGACAGTCCTGCGATACGTACCAGATCCGAAAAAGCCTGCGGATTGGTATCGATAAGCATCTGCATAGCGAAGTCCGTTCCGAATTCCGGTATACCCAGTGTTCCCAGCTTCGTACCGCCTATATCCTCGGGAGTGATGCCAAGAGGCTTCGTACTCTTAAAGAGTTCCATTACTTCCGGATCATCCAACGGTATGGTTAAAGGATCCCTGTCCGTCAGATCCTGCAGCATCCTGATCATGGTAGGATCATCGTGTCCCAGTATATCCAGTTTCAAAAGGTTCTGCTCGATCTTATGATAATCGAAATGGGTCGTAATGATAGGCGATGTCATATCATCGGCAGGATGCTGAGTCGGTGTGAAAGAATTGATATCCTCTCCCACCGGAAGTACTACGATTCCTCCCGGATGCTGGCCTGTACTGTTTCTTACACCCATTACTCCCTTTGAAAGCCTGTCAAGCTCGGCACTTCTCTTGGTTATACCCTTGTCATCAAAAAAGTGCTTAACATATCCGTAAGCTGTCTTGTCCGCAAGCGTACCAACCGTACCTGCACGATAAGTCTGACCGTAACCGAAGATTACCTCCGTATACTTATGAGCCTTGGACTGATATTCACTGGAGAAATTAAGATCGATATCCGGTTCCTTGTCTCCCTTAAATCCCAGGAATGTCTCAAAAGGAATATCAAAACCGTCCTTGATCAGCTTCTCACCGCAGACAGGACAGATCTTATCCGGCATATCAAAACCGGAACGTCCCGCATATTCCTTAAGTTCCGGAGAATCAAAATCAGAATATCTACACTTACCGCAATAGTAATGGGGTGCGAGAGGATTAACCTCGGTTATACCTGCCATGGTGGCAACAAAGGAAGAACCTACCGATCCTCTGGAACCAACCAGATATCCGTCTTCAACAGATTTCCAAACAAGCTTCTGAGCGATGATATACATAACGGCATAACCGTTACCTATGATAGACTTAAGCTCTCTTTCAAGTCTCTCGGATACTATGGGAGGAAGTTCTTCTCCATACATGGAATGAGCCTTATCATAGCAGATACGTCTAAGCGTCTTATCCGAATCCTCAATGACGGGAGGACATTTATCGGGTCTGACCGGTGCGATGGGATCACACATATCCGCGATCTTGTTCGTATTCAGTATTACAGTCTCCATCGCTTTGTCCGAACCGAGATATGAGAATTCATCCAGCATCTCCTGTGTAGTATGAAAATACATGGTATCAGACAGATCCCTGATCCTCATATTCTTCTTGCCCGCGGCAACTATAGTACGATAGATTGAATCTTCTTCATTGAGGTAATGTACATCTCCTGCGGCACAGACGATCTTGCCGTGCTCATCTCCCAGATCCACTATCCTCTTCATGAAATCTCTTACATCCTGAAGAGAATTCACAGACGGCATCTTGTCATCATTGATAAGATACTGTGCGTTTCCCGCAGGAAAGATCTCAAGATAATCATAATAATCTGCAATACGCGATATCTCTACGTTCGGCCTCTCGTTGATAAGAGCCTGGAAGAGTTCTCCGTCCGTGCTGCCGCTGCCCACGATAAGACCTTCTCTTAAGCTGTCCAGCATACTCTTGGGAATCTTAGGCACAGCTTTCCCAAGAAATCTTAGATGTGACATGGATACCAGTCTGTAAAGATTTCTTCTTCCCACTTCATTCTTGGCAAGGATCACGGCACGTGAAGCATGCATATCCGCAAGCTTATCATCCGTAAGTCCTCCGAGATTGTTCAGCTCATCAAGTGTATAAACCTGTTTTTCCGCAAGCAATCCTATCTCTTTGATAAAAATACCTGCCGTCATCTCGGCATCATCCACCGCTCTGTGATGATGGAGCGTCTGAACCTTCAGCGCTTCCGCCAGCTTATGCAGCTGATACGTCTTCTGCCTCGGCATCACAAGTCGTGCGATCTCGATTGTATCCGTATGTGTAAAATCATATCCAAGTCCGAGCTTCTCCGCATTGTAACGGATAAATGAAGTATCGAACTTGGCGTTATGCGCTACCAATACACTGTCCTTACAGAACTCAAGAAATCGCGGAAGAATATCCTCGATGGTATCGGCATCCATTACGTCGCTGTCCTTGATACTGGTAAGCTCGGTAATCTCCATGGGGATGGGTATCTCGGGATTAACGAATTCGGAGAATCTGTCAACGATCTCACCTGCCGTTACTTTGACGGCACCGATCTCTATTATCTTATTCTTGGTGGGCACAAAACCGGTGGTCTCAATATCGAAGACCACAAAAGTATCCTGAAGAGTCTGCCCTCTTTCGTTTACAACAACAGCGACTGTATCATCCACAAGATACGCTTCCAGACCGTATATGACTTTCAGCTTATCATCAGCCTTAACGTCTTCACCGTATTTTATCTTGCTCTGTTCAATAGCGGCATCGGGGAAAGCCTGCACGGTTCCGGTATCCGTAACAGCTACAGCTCTGTGACCGAAGGTCGCAGCGGTCTTTATGAGACTTGAAATATCAAGGCAACCGTCTTCGCTCATCTTAGAGTGTGCATGAAGCTCAACTCGCTTGAACTCATTGAAATCCGCACGCTTTGTCCTGAAATCACTGATCTTCTTAATACCAGTGATATTTCCGACCTCAACTTCCTTGTCGAAATTATCATACTGGGCAAGGCCCTTAACGGTAACAAAGATTCCTTCCTTCAGCGTCTGAAGCAGTTCGTTGCCAAGCTCCACCGGAAGGATGATCTTAAACCGCATTGTATCCGTATAGTCTGTTGCGGTACATTTGGTGATCTTGTATCCGTTCTTGGAATCAAAGCTTTCTATTGCAATGACCTGACCACGTATTATGGCATCGGGGGTCTCGCCTACGATGGATTCCATGGTCATGGTTTCGCCTTCAAAATCCCTTCCGTAGATGACATCGGGATTATCGCTCATCTTAAGGGTTCTGCCTCTTCCGCCTGAGCCTTCACGTCTTCCTGTTCTTCCTTCCTTCGAAGAACCTGAGAAATCCTGTTTTTTACCGAAAGATTTATCCGCCTTATTGTCTGATTTTTTATCATTGGCTTTGTCTGCAGATCCTTTGTCTGCGGATCCGTTATCAGCCGGCTTCTCTCCGGATGCCGCAGCTCCCGAAGCTTCATTTTTCTTTTGATCATCGGAAGAAGCGTCTGCTTTCACAGCATTATTCTTTCCGTCCGAAACGGTAAGAAAAGGATTGGCTGTATCTTCATTTTCTCCGCTCTTCTCCTCTTCCGCCTCAAGTGATTTCTGAAGCTCCGCATCCATTACTCGGCTTGCTATAGCAGCCACTTCGTTTTGAACTCGCTTCTCATTTTCTATGTGATAGAGGCTTTCCTTCGCCTCAACAAATCTGATCTCCGGTTCAAGCGGCAGATGGAATCTGTTCTGGAACACATCGCTGAAGATACCGCAGATTTCTTCCTCTCTTTTGTGCGCAACAAAAGTATCCGGAAGTGAGACGATAAGCCTGCCGTCTATCACTTCCGGTTTGCAGTTGCGCAAAACCGTATGTATCATCTTGTCATGACGGTCTATCTCCATAAGTACCGACGGATAATAGTTATCAACCACGTATTGGGTACTGTATTGAGAAGAGAGATGATAATCCTCACAGACCTGCACCTGCCAATTACTGTCACCGCATAAAACGCGTGCCAGTTCCGCCTCCAGAGCAATGATGCGGTCCTTCATTATCATCCTGTCATATGTGATATATACCCTAAGAAGTCTCCTTGCAGTGACCTTAGAGACCTTGGAAACCGTGACATCGGAAAAGAATTCCGCTATATCTTTTCTAAGCCCCAGCTCCCCGAATACTTCAGAGAATTTCCTGTCCATTACTATACTTACTCTCCCCAGTGCTCGAGCTCATATCTGAGTGCCGATAAAAGCTCCGCCTCCGGAAGTTTCTTTATTATCTCGCCATGCTTGATGAGAAGCCCTACACCGACTCCGCCCGCAACTCCAAGATCTGCCTCTTTCGCTTCGCCGGGTCCGTTTACAACGCATCCCATAACAGCCACCTTGATATCGTCAAGCTTCTTAGTCTTTGTAACTTCTCTTACCATATCTTCTACCTGGCCTGCGAGACCGATCAGATCGATCTTGGTCCTGCCGCATGTGGGACAGCTGACTACCTCTACTCCGCCTCTGCGAAGTCCGAGACACTTGAGTATCTCTTTTGCCGAACGCACTTCCTCTATGGGAGCTCCGGTAAGAGAAACTCTTATGGTATCACCTATACCCTGATTTAAAATGATGCCGAGTCCCACAGAACTCTTGATATTTCCTCTTGTAAGGGTACCTGCTTCGGTTATACCTACATGAAGGGGGTAAGGTGTCTTATCCGCAATGAGCTCATGAGCCTTTACACACATCATTACGTCCGATGATTTGATGCTGATGACCATATTGTCATATCCCGCATCTTCGATCATATGAACTTTATCAAGAGCGCTCTCTACGATTCCTTCCGCGGTAACGCCATGGTATTTGTCTACCAGATTTGTCTCCAGCGAACCGGAATTAACTCCCACTCTGATGGGTATATTTCTTTCCTTTGCCGCAGCAACCACGGTGCGAAGTTTCTCCGGACCTCCGATATTTCCGGGATTGATCCTTATCTTGTCGGCACCCTTTTCTATTGCTGCAAGAGCCATCCTATGATCGAAATGGATATCCGCAACAAGAGGGATATGTATCTGCTTCTTGATCTCAGGTATCGCATCTGCCGCCGCCTGAGTCGGAACGGTACAGCGGATGATCTCGCATCCCTCAGATTCAAGTTCAAGTATCTGTGCAACGGTAGCCGCCACGTCTTCCGTAGGCGTATTGGTCATTGACTGGATAAGGATGGGATTCCCCCCTCCTATCACGCGGTCACCGATATGAATAACTTTTGTCTTATCTCTGAACATATTTATCCTCCATGCAAAAGTTCTTTCTGCTTTCGCTCAGGATACATTATACCTTTCGAAACATCCTGCAGGAAGTACGCATTATGATGAAAAATCATTGAAAAAAAATGCCTTAATTTGACTTGACAATAATTGTATACAATCTCAGAGTCCACGCCCCTGCTTTGACGTATAATGGACTGCCCAGTCCCTGCTTACCACATAATGCTCTCTTCGCCTGATGATATGAGCAACAGCCCCGTACAAGGGGATGAGACTCAATGTCGTGATGATAAGCCCCATATGCAGCGGGATAAATGCAGGTGAAAAAATATTTTTAAGGATCATCTCGAACACCGTCGGATAATCATAAAAGATCTCTGCCCAATCTCTGAGTAAAAGCGCATCAAATAAAGCCGCATCCAGACAGGACACCATAACAGCAAACCTGTAACACGTGATCAGCATTTTTCCGGGCAGCGACTTTTCACCCTTTCCCGAGAGCTCACTCCTTACTCGCTTTATCTTATCAAGCATCTCTCCCGCATTCTGATATCTGACAAAAGGTGACGGCGAGAGACTGTGACGGAGTATATCCAATGATCCTTCGGATACGGTAAACCGGCATTCTTCCGGGCCTGCGGGTTTAAAAGGCGGTATCACGGGATCTATGCCCGTTACCATATAGGAAAACAAAACCCCCAGGGCATAAATATCCGCTGCCGGAGTAACAGACTTTCCCGCAAGCTGCTCAGGTGCCGCATATCCAATAGTTCCGTATGAAACTTCATCCTTAACCTGACCATAACCGCAAAGCGCACACCCCAGATCTATGAGCCTCAGCTCTCCTTCGCTTGTCATCATGAAATTATCCGGCTTAATATCTCTGTAGATCACTGCCGGCTGTCTGGAGTGAAGCCACGCCACTACCGATGCCGCATCCTCCAGGATCTCAAGTGCTCTCGCCTCCGTAACGGGCGCATGTGTCCTTAAGAAAGTGGTTAATGTAGTTCCCTCAACATATTCCATCACAAGCGCTGATGCAGTATCAGTTTCAATAAAATCTGCCAGGTACGGTATCCTCCTGTCTGAAAGGGACGAGAGCATCTTAGCTTCCGTTTTGAGATTATTTCTCTCCTTCTCCCCTTTGGCTCCATATGCTATCTTTACCGCATATCTTTGCCTGATGACTTTGCCTTTGGCAAGGAAGACTGTTCCCTGTCCGCCGGAAGCAATCTCTTCCGTGAGTATATATCTGCCTATCCGGTCTCCCGGTGAATACTTTTTTTGTCTGCTGTTCATGCCCCCACCCCATCTAGAAATGCAAATAAACCGCAGAGATATTATCCGTCTCTCCGCGTCTTATTGCCGCATCCGCAAGTGTCCTTAATCCCCTCGATGCCGCATCCGCATCCTTGATCTTTCTTGGTGAGAGTGCTCCGCAATAATCGGTTCTCCCAAGAGTATGACACATTCCGTCGCTTACCAGGAGAAAGGCGCTTCCTTCTTTTACATGCCCGAGAGTCATGGAAGGCGCATTATACTTTCCACTCCCCATGCATCTTGTAAGCCTCCCTCCTTCCGCATGTCTTGCAGTCAGGCATTTTGATCCGGCAGCAATCGAATATGCCGCCGAATCTCCGCTTTGAAGTATCAGATATTTATCTTTTACTGACAGAAATACAGTAAGCGTCGTCCCAAGCATCTTCCCGATTCCAGCACCATATCTTCTTAACTCTTCATGGGCTTTGAATATCCTGTTCTTCAGATCACGGGCTATCCCCCGTCTTCCGGTACCGCTTCTTACACGATCCGGCAACTCTAAATAAAACCAGTCTTCTATACATTCTGTCATATATCCGCTGGCGCATTCCCCCATATCCATCCCTCCGCAACCGTCACAGACCAAAGCCATGATCACTTCACCGTCAAGCGTAGTGAACTTATGGATCGCAACCGTATCCTCATTTTTATCTCTTTTTCCTTTTTCATAAAGGATTGAATAAAAAGCCATTCGAATCCGGATCTCCCTTCATGAGCACGCAAACACACAGACCGTTGTCGGTCTGTTGTCTGTCATTTAATTTTTTATTACGGGAATATGCTGCGACTATGCCGCAGCTTAAGCGACGGAAGAATACCGTCAGCGGAAAAATCTTGTTATATCGTTATAGAGCACGAATACCATCAGTATCATAAGAAGAACGATACCGATCATATGCACAAAGCCTTCTTTCTCCGGAGGTACTCTCCTGCCGGATACGGCTTCGAAGAATAAGAAGATGAGTCTGCCGCCATCCAGTGCGGGAAGCGGCAACAGGTTCATGACGCCGAGATTTACAGTCAATAAAAGTGCGATATTGACAATATTGAGCAATACGGTAAATGTACCGTACTCTTTGGTATCCTCAATCGTATCATCTATGACGTTGGCGATACCCACAGGGCCTGCCAGATCATCGGCCTTTGCATGACCTGTGATCATATATTTAAGACTTTGTATCGTAGCATCAAGCCAGTAGCGTACTTCCATGGCACTGTATTTAAAAACCTTAATATTATCACATCTTACGATTTCCGCACCGCCGGAAAAGCCGATATAGAACCTGCCGTCTTGTTCCGACCATACCGGAACGAGAGTGGTCTCATGTCTCTCGCCGTCACGTTCATATACGATCTGCATCTCTTTGCCGGTACTCATGATGGATCTGATCATTATCTCTCGCCAAAGATATGTATGGTGACCGTCAATGCTTATTATCTCATCACCTGCCTGAAAACCGGCTGCGGCCGCAGGCATGCCTTCACTGACATTCGCTACAACAGGGAGGTCCGCTCCGCAGAACCAAACAATGAAAAGCCCTATGAGATATGCAAGGATGATATTGAATAAAGGTCCCGCAAATACAGTAGCTATACGTCCCCATACAGGTGCCGCATTGAAATCCCCGGGTTTGAAAGATAAGTCAGTTTTTTCGGCATCCGATGCATCAACGTCATCATCTTCTTCGTCTTCGTCATCAGACATTTCCATGCCGGTCATGCCTTCAAATATGCATGCACCGCCAAAAGGAAGCAGACGGATCACAAATTCCGTATTCTTCCCCTTTTTTCTGAATAGTGCAGGCCCCATTCCAACAGAGAATTCATTGACTTTGATGCCGTTTAATCTGGCTATCAGAAAGTGTCCGAATTCGTGGCTGATCACAACCACGGAAAAGATTATTAGAAATGAAATGATTGTAAGTACAGGTGAATTCATTTTTACAGCTTATCTTTCAGAGAATCGATAAATTCATAGGTTTCACGCTCAGCCTCAAGGATCTGATCCACATCAGGATCCTCTATCACCTTGTGCGCATCCATACATTTTCCTATAATCTCGGGAATACCTGTAAAGGTGATCTTGTTATGAAGGAAAAGACCTACGGCACGCTCATTGGCCGCATTGAAAACAGTAGGCATACTTCCGCCTGTTGATGCAGCTTTCATCGCAAGCGCAAATCCTTCGAAGGTCTCGGGATCAGGCTTCTCGAAAGTTAACTGTCCTATCTCATAGAAATCAGCCTTGGGCGTATTCATGGGAAGTCTGTCCGGATAGAAAAGCGCATACTGTATGGGCAGTTTCATATCGGGTAGTCCCAACTCACCGATTACGGCACCGTCACTGAATTCGACCATGGAATGGATGATAGACTGTGGATGAACAAGTACATTTATCCTGTCATAATCAACGCCAAAGAGCCACTTGGCCTCCATTACTTCAAGTCCCTTATTTACCAGTGTTGCGGAATCAATTGTTATCTTATTTCCCATTGACCAGTTGGGATGCTTTAAAGCGTCCTCAGGTCTGATACCAAGGAGTTCCTCTTTCTTCCTGCCTCTGAAGGGGCCGCCGGAGCATGTGAGCCAGATCTTTGAAAGGCTCTTTCTCGGTGATCCCTGAAGCGACTGGAATATTGCACTATGCTCCGAATCAACGGGAAGTATGCTTACTCCCTCTGCCTCTGCCATGGGCATGATTATATGTCCAGCAGTAACAAGCGTTTCCTTGTTGGCAAGAGCGATGGTCTTATGATTCTTTATACCTGCGATAGTGGGCTTGATACCGATCATACCAACTATAGCCGTAACAAGTATGTCATATGCTTCCATTGATGCTATCGCGATCAGTCCATCCATTCCGGATAAGATCTCAACATCAAGATCCGCCACCTTTTCCTTCAGGTCACGGGCAGCATTCTCATCATACATTACCGCGACACGGGGCTTGAATTCCCTGATCTGAGCCTCAATCTTCTCTACGCTTTTATATGCCGCAAGTCCAACAACCTCAAGTCTGTCACTATATGCTCTTACCACGTCCAGTGTCTGAGTTCCTATGGATCCTGTGGAACCAAGCACTACAAGTCTTTTTTTATTTTCCGATACAGCTTCCAACTTTAAACCTCCATCGATCAAAGGAATGTGATCGTAAGCAGATATATCATGGGACAGGTAAAGATGATACTGTCATAACGATCAAGTATCCCTCCATGTCCCGGTATGCATTTACCGTAATCTTTGATACCGTGATCTCTCTTGATGGCAGATGCAGCCAGATCACCGATCTGTCCGAGTATGCTTCCCGCAACACCAAGCAGCGGATAGATAAGCCAGCCTCCCGGAATATCATGTCCCGCAAATCTCAGTACATAAGCGTAAAGCAATCCAAAGAAGCCTGCTCCCAGCACACCTCCGATGCATCCTTCCACGGATTTCTTCGGAGAAAGATTGGGGAATGCTTTATGGCGTCCGAGAAAAACGCCCGTAAAATAAGCACAGGTATCTGATCCCCATGCAGATATGAAAGTCATCCATACCGCATAAAAGCCTTTGGTGTAAAAGCCTTCCTCTTCTCCCGTAACAAGTCTTGTCATGAGAACAAAAGAAAGCATTACCGCAACATAGACAAATGAAAAATACCCACTGATCGCCTGCTTTGAATTGTTCCCCGGGAACGTAAAAACAGTGATCATCATGAAGAGTGGCAGAATAAGCATCACATACAGCATTAAATAGCCATATGATGCTCTAAGATAGATCAATGCATAATAAAAAACATTGGCGATAACGCCTATTATTTCCAGAATATGAATCTTGTCTGATTTATCACGTATGCCCAAAGCCTTCGTCATTTCGAGAAATCCGATAGACGATATCAGGCAAAGTCCGGCAGTCAGAACCACTCCGCCTGCCCAGACCAATGCAAGCATGATTACAACGACCATGATCCCGCTGATGATCCTTGTCTTCAAGCCATTTCCTCCCAGTAATATTATTTAGATCTTTCCATATCTGCGATCCCTGTTGGAATAAGCTTCAATGGCTTTAACAAGCTCTGCCTCATTAAACGCAGGCCAGGGAACTTCTGTGAAATAGAACTCGCTGTAAGCACACTGCCACAGCAGATAATTGGATATACGCTGTTCTCCGCTGGTACGAAGGAGCAGATCAGGATCCGGGTAACCGGCCGTATCAAGTTTTGACGCGATCAGTTCTTCCGTGACATCTTCGGGCTTGATCTTCCCCGCAGCAGTCTCTTCCGCTATCTGTTTTACAGCTCTTCTTATCTCATCTCTGCTGCCATAGTTGATGGCGATGGTAAACTTGAGTCCTGTATTGTCATTAGTCTCGGCTTCCAGCTTCTCTATGCTCTCTACGATATCCGGAGCAAGCTTTGTTCTGTCGCCGATAACGCGTACCTTCATGTTATTCTTCATGGCACGCTTTATACTGTTCTTCATATACTCGCGAAGGAGCTTCATCAATGCCGAAACTTCTTCTTCAGGTCTTGACCAGTTCTCCGTCGAGAAAGCATAAACGGTAAAATACTCTATGTTATGCTTCCAGACGAGCTCGCACATCTCCTCGACCACTTTCGCGCCCTGGATATGTCCGGCATTTCTCGGCAACCCTTTTGACTTGGCCCATCTCCCGTTTCCGTCCAGGATGACTGCCAGATGTCTGAGTGTATTCATGTCTCAGGCTCCTTTAGACTGTCATGATCTCTTTGTTCTTCTCTTCGATAACAGCATCGATCTCTTTGATGAACTTATCTGTCATCTTCTGAAGCTCTTCCGTAAGATCCTTGATCTCATCCTCTGAAATCTCAGTCTTGGCTAACTTCTTGAATTCTTCATTGCCGTCTCTTCTGATATTGCGGACTGCAACCTTGGCATCCTCGCCCTTCTTCCTAACGTCCTTTGCCAGTTCTTTACGACGCTCTTCGGTAAGCTCGGGGAATACGAGACGGATAACCGATCCGTCATTGGTAGGTGTGATACCCACATCAGATGCAAGGATAGCCTTTTCGATATCCTTAAGCAGTGTTTTCTCCCAGGGCGCTATCTGAATGATACGTGCCTCGGGAACAGTGATATTTCCCACCTGCGCAAGGGGGGTGGGTGTTCCGTAATAATCTACTTTGATCTTATCAAGAACATGAGGATTTGCTCTTCCTGCTCTGATAGTAGCAAGCTCCGACTTCAAATAATCCTGAGCCTTTGTCATCTTCTCCTGCATTGCGCTGAGTCTGCTGTCCATAAGTGTTATCCTCTCTTTATTCTGGTTTCAATTTTTTTGTGAATGATCAGACGGTAACCGCTGTTCCGTTGAACTTACCGCATACGGCATTAAGGATGCTGTTCTCTTCGGTAAGATCAAATACGTACATGGGCATCTTGTTGTCTCTTGCGAGGATCGATGCTGTCATGTCAACTACCTGAAGATTTCCTGCGATCACATCGTCAATGGATATTGTATCATACTTCTTGGCATTAGGATTTTTTTTCGGATCCGAATCATATACCCCATCTATTGCCTTGGCAAGATAGATCGCATCCGACTCGGTCTCAACCGCTCTGAGAACCACTCCTGTATCGGTCGAGAAGTAGGGATGGCCTGTACCGCCGGCAAAGAACGTTACTTTGCCTTCCTTCATGCTCTTAACAACTTCGTCTTTGGAAAAAAGCTCTGTGAATGAAGAACACATAAAAGGAGTAAATATCCTTGTTTGTATCCCTTTGGAACGGAATAATTCCGATACATAGATACAGTTCATGACAGTTGCAAGCATGCCTATCTGGTCTGCCTTGGTACGATCGATATTCTCGCTTGTACGGCCTCTCCAGTAGTTACCTCCACCGATAACTATTCCTATCTCGTATTTCTTTTCAAGAAGAGTCTTAACCTGCTCGGCGATACCGAGTATCACCGCATCATCATAATGTCTTGCGCTGTCCGCAAGTGCCTCACCGCTTAATTTTAAAAGTATTCTGGACATTATCTTATCTCCTGTAGTCAATTATTCTCGTAGTAATTTATAGGATAGACCGTTTATTTTTTTGCCTTATCGAAATCCGCAAAGAATACTCCGGGATTAACTTCCGCATAAACCTGAGAGCACATACCCTCGATCGCCGCTCCGTTGCTTATCTGAACGGAAGCCGATCTGATATCGCCCATCACTATAGCAGTATCTGCAAGTATCACAGGTCCCTTAACATCGATATTTCCCTTAACGGCACCTGCAATAACAGCTGACGCACCGTTTAAGTCTCCTATGATAACAGCACCCTGACCGATCTTAACGGAGCCTTCACAAGTGATCGATCCGTTGATCTCGGCACCTTCAGCATATATCTCTCCGGCTTTGATATTACCGCATACTGCTCCGGATACGTTGATCTTTCCGAGGATATCAATATCACCCTCAACTTCTCCGCCAAGTTCCAGATTTCCGTCAGAAACAATATTACCTGTTATCTTCACTCCGGCAAGAAGCTGTGCAGTCTCATCTGAAAGAACGCGATCATCGGGTACTTTGATAGCAGGCTTTGTCTGTGCAGCCGCATTGCCCGCCGCTGCAGCTTTCTTCCTGCGCGTGGTCTTTCTGGCCGGCTTCTTTTCTTCCTTCACCTCAGGTTCAGCTTTCTCTGCGACAGGAGCCGTTACTGTTTCATTTACTGTCTCTGCGATTGCCTCCGCAGCGGTTTCGACATTCTTATTCTCCGAAACCTGCTCTGTTACAGAAGGTTCTGATGCAGATTCTGTTGCTGCTTCTGCTGCTGCTTCTGTTGCTGCTTCAGGTAATACTGCAGGTATTCCGGAAAACATCTCTTCAAGAGACATCTGTCCCTCTATATTGTCTTCATCCGCTGAAGCTGCATTATCTTCAGCCTCTTCCTTAACGGAATTCTCAACGATAGAGGAAAGCTCTTCTTCTGTTGTATCCGCTGAAATCGTCTCGACCTCAGGAGTCTCAGTTGCAGTCTCCTGTGCCCCGGCTTCCATCGAATCCTTCTGAGCATTAAGTTCGCTCTGAATGGATTCAAGCATGCTGTTAAGGTCTATATCACCCAAAAGCGAAGGCTGCTTCATGACACTGTCAGGAGCTTCCTCAGCAGGCTTATCACTGCCTACAGGATGCGCAACAATGTCAACGACCTCGGTAACAACCTCAGGCGCTTCCTCTGCCTGCGCTTTTATCGGAGCTTCTTCTATCTGAGCTTCTTCTATCGGAGCTTCTTCTATCGGCTCTTCGATCTGAGCTTCTTCTATCTGAGTTTCCTCGATTGGAGCTTCTTCGATCTCTTCCGCCTGTGCTGTCTCTTCGATGGCCGCACTCTCCTCATGCTCTATCCCAGCAGTTGCCGTTTCTGATCCGGCAATTGCATCTTCTACGCTGCCTGCATTTTCAAGCGAAGCTATCTCTTCAGGAGAAAATAACAGATCTGCTTCAGCTAACAGGTCTTCAGTCTGTGTATCCCCTTCTTCTTTTTCTTCGTCTATCACGCTGTCGTCATCAGCGGGATCTTCAAAAACTTCTTCTTTCAGCTCTTCCTCTTCATTTTCGTTGATCATAAGCTCGTTAACGGCTTCGGAAAGATCATCTTTAAGATCCTGGAAAAAACTCATGCTTTACCTCTCCCTTGTAGTATTTTTATTGCTCCTCAACGTGCCTTACAGGCTTAACCTTATCGGTTATAGGCACAATAACCGTGTTATCCATAGCCTGTATTCCCTCTATTATTTCAGGCAGTGCATCGACTGTTGTCTGTCTGCCAGGAGCATCATGCATCAGCACCACGATCGTATCCGTATCTCTGCTCTCTATCTGCGAGAGTACTTCCTTAACGATCTGGTCGGAACTCTTTGTTCCCTTAACCGCATCCTCTGCGGATGCATTCCAGTCAAAATATGAATAACCGCCATCATCAAGATAGTCGATATAATCGGTGATAGGTACCTTGCTTACTCTGTTGCTGCTGCCACCGGGGAATCTGAAAAATCTGCTGTCCACTCCGGTCACATCATAAAGATATGAGTGAAGCTTCTCAAAGTCTTCTGCGAAAGCATCAACATCTGCATATAACTCCGTATAATCGTGAGACCAGGAATGCATACCGAGAGTATGTCCCTCGCAGGCTATACGTCTGTATCTGTCCTCCATTCCTTCGTGACCTGTCACAAAGAATGTAGCCTTAACATCATATTCCGCAAGGATATCAAGTATCTCATCCGTATGCTCGCTGGGACCGTCATCGAATGTAAGACAAACCTTCTTTATGCTCTCATCATAATAAACAGAATCATCTATCACATTCTCATCCGCATTCAGAGTTCCATAAGCGGGACCGCCGGATAAAAGCATATCCTGAGACACAGTTACTTCCTCTTCTTCAGAATCTGCTTCAAGCATGTCTTCCGATTCTGCGGCCTGAGGTGCCGATACCGTTTCCAGACGTCCTGCGATCTCTATAAGAACGCTCTGAGTCTCACCAAGCCTTCTGTCTATGGTACGGATCTGCATAAGCGCAATAAGAGACAAAACGGTAGGCATGATAACAAGTACCGAACCTATCGCTACAATAAGCATCTTAAGACGACGTATCCTCTTGCGTCTTGCAACCGGATCACGTCTGTTTACTGTTGTTCCCCTCTCTGTTTTTACTTCGGAGTTAACTTCCATTTCCAATTCTATAGCCTTTCAAAAACACCAAAAATATACGCGCGCAATAAAAGGCGCAAACCCTATTGTCTGCTTTAGTTCCGGCTCTGTCAAGGTTACGTAACATCGCTCATGGTCAACCTCAATATGGTGCGGTTGACATCAATTTAAAACGACTATGTGGTACTTTACAAAATGAAAAAAATATGACTTACAGCTTTCGATATCCTGCAATCACCGAGCACGAACTATTTCATGCAGGAATGATATTGCGGAATCAGATCGTTATCGCATAAAAAATGCCGCAGAAGAAAACTCCTCCGCGGCATTATTATATTTTTTGTGGTACAGATTACTGCATCTGCTTTGCAACTTCTTCTGCAAAGTTCTCCTGCTTCTTCTCGATACCTTCACCGGTCTCGAAACGAACCATAGTCTTGATAACAAGATCCTTGGATACGGAAGCGAGGTAAGCCTTAACGCTCTGCTTTCCATCCTCAGCCTTAACGTATGTCTGTTCAAGAAGAGTTGTCTCCTTGATCTGCTTGGATACACGACCGTCAACAGCACCTGCGAACATCTTCTCACCGGAGATGGCAGCCTTGTCAGCTACTGCAAGGTTAGCAAGCTGCTGCTTACCTTCTGCGGAAATGAAGTTAGGAAGGAACTTATTGTTCTTCTGCTCTTCGTATGCAGCGATATCCTCTGCACTCCATACCTTATCGTTAACAGCCTTATCAAGAAGCTTGTTAAGGATAGGCTTGGGAAGTGAGAATGCATCATTAAGAGAGCTCTCGATAACAGTGTTCTTGATCTTCTCCTGCTCCTCAGCTGAGATATCTTCTCTGCTGATGTACTGAGGATTCATGGATGCAACCTGAAGAGCTACATTCTTAAGAGCCTCGTTAACAGCATCGCCTTCAGCACCTGTTCCCTCAACGAGAACTGCGATCTTACCGCCGCCGTGTACGTATGAAACGATAGTACCCTCTGTTGTAAGCTTCTTGAATCTTCTGATATCAAGCTTCTCACCGATAACTGCTACCATATCTGTAAGCTCTTCCTTAACAGTCTTGGAAGCATCATCGATATCCTTCTCCTCAAGGAAAGTCTCAAGATCAGCTGCGCTTGTTGCAAGAGCCTGATTAGCTACCTTCTTAACATAGGTCTGGAACTTCTCGTTCTTAGCAACGAAGTCAGTCTCGGAGTTAACCTCAACTACTGCTGCAGTCTTACCGTCAGCAGAAACTGCTACTGCGCAAAGACCTTCAGCTGCGATACGGCTTGCCTTCTTCTCTGCCTTAACAGCGCCGTGCTCCTTGAGCCACTGGATAGCGCCTTCCATATCTCCGTCTTTTTCATTAAGCGCCTTCTTGCATTCCATCATGCCTGCGCCTGTTGTCTCACGTAACTCTTTAACCATTGCTGCTGTAATAGCTGCCATAATTATGATCTTCCTTTCTTATAATTTATTCTGATATACGTTTCTTTAAAAATATGCCGCTTGAATATCAGGCGGCATATCTGATGTTCTTATGAATGAACGGTTAATTAAACCTCTCCGTTCTTAGCTTCCTCAGCTTCTGCTGCAGCGCTCTCAGCTTCCTCAGGTGAGATCTCCTCGCCCTGTCTGCCTTCGATAACAGCGTCTGCCATCTTAGCTACGATAAGCTTTACGGCACGGATAGCATCATCGTTACCGGGGATCACGTAATCAAGCTCGCCGGGATCGCAGTTCGTATCGCAGATACCTACGAGAGTGATTCCGAGTGAGTGAGCCTCCTGAATGCAGATGTGCTCCTTCTTGGGATCTACAACGAAGATTGCATCAGGGATGCGATCCATTGTCTTGATACCACCGATGTTCTTCTCAAGCTTATCCCATTCTTTCTTAAGCTCGATAACTTCCTTCTTGGGAAGAACATCAAATGTTCCGTCTTCGCTCATCTTAACGATCTCGTTAAGTCTCTTGATACGGGACTTGATGGTCTTGAAGTTGGTCAGCATACCGCCGAGCCATCTCTCATTTACATAGTACATTCCGCAACGTGCTGCCTCAGACTTGATAGCTTCCTGAGCCTGCTTCTTTGTTCCTACGAAAAGAACTGTACCGCCCTGTGCCGCAATATCTGATATTACGTTGTAAGCGTTGTCGACCATGCCTACTGTCTTCTGCAGATCGATGATGTGGATCCCGTTTCTCTCGGTGAAGATATAAGGCTTCATCTTAGGGTTCCATCTTCTGGTCTGATGTCCGAAGTGAACACCGGCCTCCAGCAGCTGCTTCATTGAAATAACACTCATTTTGTTACCTCCGTGGTTTGTCTACTGCGCGGTCTAACCCGTTTCCCCGGGCACCTTACGGTACGGGATTCTCCCCGTCCGCGCATGATTTTTACGCAACGTTCGTATTTTATCATTACCCTTTTCGTGATGCAAGGGGTAATTTACTTCTTCTTTCTGATGCGTTCCGGCACCCAGCCCGGCATGGGCGGTGCAAAGAAATAATCTCCCTTGGATTCCTTTCTCAGTGTAATGAACAGGAATACATATATTCCTATGATAAGTAAGAACAAAGCGCCCAAAAGGATGATCATCAATCCCGCGGAAGCAAGGATCTCTCCCGTACTCTCCGCATTCTCCGTCATCAAAGCCAGCGGGACTCCGGCAAAGCAGAGCGTATCATACAATCCGTGGATCGCTGCGGGCACAAGAAGTGCGATCAACATATTTTTCTTCCTGCCGGCAACATCGCCCTTCACATCAGCGATCTTGGCGCGGCTGTAGAATATGCCCATACAAACACCGAACATAAAATGCCCCGGCACCGACATGAACGCTCTGAAGATGGCAGTAACAAACGACTGGGACGTAGCGACATACAAAATATTTTCAATGATGGCAAAACACATGGCCGATGTAGTACAGTAAACGATACCGTCATACTTGCAGTTAAACTGCGGACTCTTCCAGGTAGGGATCCTTGCTCCCATCATCTTACAGAATTCCTCTGCAGGTCCGATGATAAGGAAACATCTGATTATGATCCCTATAAGATTCGCTTCATCAAATCCAAGAAGCTCCCCCATGATAAAGTCATCAAAAATACCTTCCAGGAGCGCCGCCGCAATTATAAAAGGGAGCTCCATCAGAAGAATGGAGACTATGATCCCCGGTGATTCCTTGTCTACTCTGTCCATTTTTCCGGAGATAAGTAACAATACCACGCCGGGTATTATCGCCAGGATCACCAGTATAATAAGCAATATCATAGAGCTGCTTCCTTTCCGTATATCATGTTTTCTCTTCAGAATAAAGCACAAACATTCTGATTATATCATCAACCTATACTTTCCGGAAAATAAAACAATAAAAGCACCGTTCATTAACGGTGCCTTTGTTGTTTGTATCATCACTCTTCTTCGCTTGAACGTCCCACACCTACTATAAGCTGCGGTCCGTCTTTTTCCTGAACCATTCCGGCTCTTAATGTTACCTTCACAGGTTCTTTGTTTAACATTAAGCGGTAATGCAACTTGAAAACTTCTCCATTCTGCGTCCTGTTAAGTATCTTTTCCTTAGTAAGATTTTTCTTAAGATAATCCAGATCCTCCGGGTGGATAACAACAATAATGTCCCTGCTGGAATCCGCAAAGAAGTCCGTTCCTACTTTGGACGTATTCAGATCCGAGAATTCCTTCGTTGCACTGTACTGCATATAATTGCCGTTTTCGGGATCCACGGTATATATCGCGATAAAATCGCCCATCAGTGCCGATATCCTGGAATAAGTGATCTGTTCTTCCTTCAGACGTTCCAGCATCTCCTGCTGGCGCATCTGGCTGTCAACGTTGTTGACACCTATGACAATATGCTTATCATCACCATTCATTCTTGCAAGCTTCATGTTCACGTAGGTTGGTACCCCTTTAATCATCAGACGGTATGTAAAATTGCACGATCCCTGCTCATTAAGAGCCTGAACTATATTTTCCCTGGTAAAGGCCTCCAGCATCGACTTCCTGTCCGCTTCATATATCACCTTCTCTATATCCCTGCGGCTTTCCGCGAAGAAATCATTGCCACGGCGTTCCAGTGTAAGTCCTCTTCCGCTTCCGTCTGCCGTATATTCCACGAACTCTTCTGTATCCATATCAACATGATACAGATAAATGTAGTCTGAAGACAGCGCCTCTGCTACACTTGCGAAGCTGAGAGTCTCCTCATGCTCAGCCGTTATATCAAGCACAGCAACAACATAGGCGGATACAGCATTGATCGGATTATCCGCAACTCTTCGGATCATGGTCTTTATCACTGTACCGTCTTTCAGCCTCTCTTCCAGGAGTACGCGTCCCCCTTCGTTATCGCAGCGTTCTATTGCAGCCGCAAACTCGCCTCCTCCTGTTTTGTTGATATACTCCAGTGCGTCTTCCTCTCCTAATCTGTCAATACCGAAAAAGCGCATGATAAATTTCTGATAGGCTTTATTACATCTGACAACCCTGATCATTTTTTTATCATATTCAATTGCAGCCATCGGCATGGTGTCGAAGTATTGTTCTTCTCTTTCGTTAATATCGCCTGATATCGAACTCAGATCATACATGTTGATGGCGCCGACTATTTTCTGATAATCGGCTTCATCGGGATCCTCAAATCCCCTTCCGCTTCCGGCTTCAAACCTGCTCCAAATCTCCTCAATAGGTATGGGCTTACAGAAATGATATCCCTGCAGCTTGATGCATCCTATCTCTCTTAGGAATGCTGCCTGTTCCGCAGTTTCCACACCTTCGCAGACAGTCTCCATACCAAGACTCTGTGCCATGCGCATCAGTTCGCTGAGTATCACCCTGGACTTGGGTGTTGTATCAAACTGACGCATGAAACGCATATCGAACTTGATCAGATCAAACTGCATCTCCTGTAACAGATCCAGTGAAGAATAGCCGCTTCCGAAGTCATCCATCCATACCTTGAATCCCAGTTTCTGGAAACGCTCCACCTGTTCCTTCATGTAATTGAAATTCTCACCAACCACACTTTCCGTTATCTCAACTGTGATCAGATCTTTTGATACACCGGAAGCTAAGAAACGGTTGTTGATCTCTTCCACGATATCGCATGTTTCAAAATCGGTACGGGATAAATTGAGGGAAATCGGAACTGTAGGGATTCCCTTTTCCTGCTGCTTTTTGATACGTTCCAGAATAACGTCCAAAATATGCAGATCCACCTTGTAGATAAGCTTTGTATCCTCCAGGATCGGTATGAAATCCGCAGGTGATAACATTCCCTTCTCCGGATCGATCCATCTTGCAAGCGCTTCCTCATCACAGACTTTTCCATTGATGGCGCGTACTATGGGCTGGTAGAAAGGACGCACCCAGTTCTCCGCTATGGCGCGGTCAAGGTTATCCACGATGTACTGACGGTTGATCTCAAGGGAGAGCATCCTGTCATCGTAGTAGTTGAAGGTGGAGTTTGAATCATCCTTTTTTATGTTACATGCGTATTTCGCGCGGTCACAGGCAAGAGACACTTCCACCAGTCCCATGGAATCCTTATATATACCTGCACGTACCGGAAGGGATCGACCGCTATTGATCCTTTTTGTTTCCTTGAACAGTTTTTTAAGCTTCTGTTCAACTCCGTTCTCTTCGGCATAGAGCGCAAAATGATCCTGACCGAAACGGCTGCAGTTCTCCTCACCG
>Ga0256407_10004750_pt1 | contig 22340 bp, 15 predicted proteins | sample RumenRJG_04DNA_FD_193489 | JGI IMG/M metagenome (GOLD analysis project Ga0256407, IMG submission 193489) | Bovine rumen microbial communities from Lethbridge, Alberta, Canada - RJG_04 | ecosystem: Host-associated > Mammals > Digestive system > Stomach > Rumen | place: Canada: Alberta... | reverse complement strand
GCAGTTTGCCTTGGGTGGCACAGAGTTTCAGGTAATGCGTCTCGTCCTTGAAGAGCGTCAAGCCTGCCTGGCTCGTTTCACTGCCTGCTACATATTGCATGCGCGTCTGACACGTATAACGATGATGCTGCGGGCGCACGAAGACGGCACTTGGCGTATCCTTGTCACCCAGGTCGATGGTGTCTTCCTTCAAGGTCAGCCATCCCGGACGCTTCGTGAGCGAATACTTGTCGGCACCGCTCGTACGCAGGGTCATGAACTGCAGGGGCAGTTGCTCGGCATCGAAGTCAAACTGCATGCCGAAGTTGCCGTTGCCCACCCAGTTGTCGCCTCCTTCACGGTGCTCAGGCTTTACGCCCTCACGACGAATGGTGCGGCTCACGATCTCGTTGTTGTTGCAGATCAGGGGCCATCCGTCGTTGGTCCACATCACGGGCAGCATGAAGGTCTCGCGACCCAGGTTCTCGAAGTTGTCCTTCACGGGGCGGCAAGCCAGGAACACGGCCCACCAGTCACCCTCCTGTGCCTGCACCAGGTCGGCATGGCCTGCACAGGTGATCGGGTCGGGACGATTGTTGTCGAGCGTGCGCTGCGTCAGGATAGGATTGCCCTTGTATGCCTCATAGGGTCCCCACACCGACTTCGAGCGGTAGATGACCTCCGAATGCCAGTCACCTGTTCCGCCCTCGGCTGTCATCAGGTAATAATAGCCGTTGATCTTGTAGATATGCGGGCCTTCGCACCAGATGGGCTTCTCCTCGGGTCGACAGCCCTTGTTGATGAGGATGCGACGCTCACCCACCATCTGGTCGGTGGCCAGGTCAAGTTCCTGGAGGCGCACGGTGCGATGTCCGGGATATTCAGGCTTGTCGTTGGGTGCATCGTCGTTGTTCACCACGTAAGCCTTGCCATCGTCGTCAATGAAGATCGAAGGGTCGATGCCGCGAACCGAATGCACATAGATAGGGTCACTCCACGGACCAGCGGGATCCTGCGTCTTCACATAGAAGTTGCCGGCTCCCACATTGGTGGTGATCATGTAGTAGGTTCCCGTCTTGGGATTGTAGCTCAGTCCCGGTGCAAAGATGCCACCGCTCACATGCTGGCCAACCATGTTCACCAGTTGCGACTCACGGCTCAGCACGTGTCCGATCTGACGCCAGTTCACCAGGTCACGGCTGTGGAAGATGGGCACACCAGGGAAGTAGGTGAAGGTCGAGGTGACCAGGTAATAGTCACCCTTGCCATTCGAACAGATGGCAGGATCAGAGAAGAATCCGGGGAGGATTGGATTGTAGAATTCCGATTCTCCAGCAAGAGGATGCTCGGCATAGTAGCTGTCATTGCCGACATAGGTCAAGTCGTCGAACATCGCCTCTCCAGTAGGTTCCGTAGGCATAGGGTCCTTCGGGGCAGTGCAACTTGCTCCGAGCCATGCCAATGCCATGACAGCCGCACTGGCCGCCATGCTCATTCGTTTCCGTTGACTTTTCATAGAATTCATGTAAAATTTGGCTTTTTAGCGGCGCAAAGATAATTATTTCGCGCGAACTGGCCAAAAAAAAACCTTATCACTGACACCCACGCGTGTTACACACGCTAAAATTAGGTTAAATGATACAAATTAAATTGTTTTTGTAACGTTTTTTTTGGAATTTTCACAAAAAAATCCATATATTTGCACCCGTTAATGGATAAATAGAACACGCAAGATGCCACGCTTAACACATCGGATGCAGCGATTTTTATGCACCATTTCATTCATTTTTGCCCTCACTATGCAGTCGTGGGCAAACCTGAATTTGCTCTTTACGACCGACGACAATCTGTCAAATAGCCTCATAAACGAGATCAAGGAAGGTGCCGACGAAACCATCTGGATAGCCACCGAGGACGGCCTCTGCCGTTTCGATGGCTCGCAGTTCATTACCTATCGCAACGACCCCACCAACCCCAATTCCCTCCAGAACGACTTCGTACGAACCCTCTGTACCGACGACGAAGGACACGTCCTGGTCGGCACACTATCGGGTGTGCAGATGTACCGTCCCGAAACCGACGATTTCACCCCGATCATCATCGACCCGGAGCAGCAGATCGGCTCAGGCAACATCAGCGACCTTTGCAAGTTGTCCAATGGTGACTTCATGGCCACAGGCAACGTCACCTTCACTATCCATTTCGACGAGCACGGCCAGCCCCATGCCATACCCAATCCGCTCACGTCCCGTGCCTCCATGGCCTATCGCTGCTGCGAGGACTATTCCGGCAACGTGTGGGTCATCAAGTTCGAAGATGGCATGTATCGCCTCGACAAGCAGGGCAACGTAAGCCTGATCCCCATCAACGACGACATCAAGAGCTTCATCAGCCTCGGCCTGGGTCCCGACGGCAAGATCTATGCAGGCGGCGAAGTGCGCGGCCTTTACCGGTTCGAATCCGGCTCAAACGACGTCGAGGAGATCTCGGCTCCTACCGATAAGTATACCGTGCGCGAATTACGTACCATCCCAGGCACGCAGCAGATGTATGTCTGCACCGATGGCGATGGCATCTTCATCTACGACTGTCAGTTCGGCACCATGACGCCCTGTGAGTTCGACGATGCGCAGATCGACTCCCGCACGCAGAAGGTACACTCCGTGGCCGTCTCGCGCAATGGCGACGTCTGGATGGCCCTCTATCAGAAAGGCGTCTTCGTCATCTCCCACAATGCCGTCGATTTCCACTACTATGGTCCCAAGTCGCTTCGCTACAACACCGTGGGCGACCACTGCATCACCACGCTCCTGCGCGACCACGAGGGCTTCCTTTGGGTAGGCACTGACAATGGTGGCCTGTTCTGTCTCGATGCCGATGGTCAGACTCGCCATCACTTCCCCTGCACCTCCGACCCTTGGTCCATCCCCTCGGCCATCATGAACATCTACGAGGACCAGCACCATCGCCTCTGGATAGGCTCCTATCGCCAAGGTGCAGGCACAGTCGATCGTCGCTCGGGTGTGTTCCATAATGTTCCCGTCACCGATGCCAGGAACCCCAACAGCAATGTTTACGACTTTGCTGAGGATAAGCGCGGCACCCTGTGGGCGGCCTCCATGGGCCAAGGCCTGCTGCGTTACGACGAGAAGCAGGGCATCTTTGTCTCGCAGCCGACCATCTCGTCAGCCAACTGGAGCGGAGCCCTCTGCTACGACCCCATCCAGGATGTCCTCTACCTTGGCACATACGATGGTCTGGTCATCTATCATCCCGACGATCCTAGCCGCGAAACCGAACACTTCCTCAGCCCCATCGTCATCTACAGCATCACACGTTGTTCGGCCACCGAAATCAGCCTCTGTACCAACAATGGTCTGATCATGTTCAACACCCAGACCCGCAGCTTCCAGACCTACACCTCGCAGGATGGTCTGCCGAGCAACAACGTCTTTGCCTCCCAGACCGACGGCGAAGGCAACCTGTGGGTAAGTTGCGGCACCAGTCTCGCCAAGTTCAACTTGCAGCAGAAGACGTTCAGCGTTTACACCGCCCAGGATGGCTTGCAAAGCAGCGAGTTCTACAAGAACGCATCGTTGCGCGACGACGATGGCACACTCTGGTTCGGTGGCACCATGGGCATCACATGGTTCAATCCTCGCGAGATTTCCCATCAGGTGCAGAACAGCACGCCCCGTGTCGTTCGCCTCACTGCGGCCCAGAACAACATCCGCCCCGACAAGAACGGCTACTATAACATCAGCAACCAGGACAACTCGTTCACCATCGAACTGGCTACACGTCCCATCCTGCTGACGCGCACAGTCGTTTATCGCTATTCGATGGACAACGACGCATGGCAGACCTTGCCTCCTGCCATGAACCTCGTCTCGTTCAGCCACCTCTCTTCCGGTCACCACACTTTCAGTTTCCAGTCCGAACAGGAAGGCGTCACTTCCGAAGTGCAGACCATCGACATCTTCATCGAGCGCCCATGGTATCTCTCCTGGTGGGCCATCTTGCTGTGGAGTGCCATCCTCGCATTCATCATCTGGCTCGACTATCAGCTCATCAGTCGTAAGCGTGCCGAACGTCGCCTCAAGGCCGAAAAGGAGCGCGAGAATGCCATCAACGATGCCAAGTTGCAGTTCTTCATGAACATCGCCCATGAGTTCCGTACACCAATGACCCTCGTCGTCAGCCCTCTCCAGAAACTCATGAAGCGCAACAACACCCCCGAGGACCAGCAGGCCTACGAACTCATCAACCGCAATGCCAACCGCGTGCTCGCCCTCGTCAACGAACTGATGGACCTGCGCAAGATCGACAAGTCGCAGATGAAGTTGCAGTGCCACCTCCAGTCGCCCGTACCACTCTTGCAGAACCTCTGCAACTCGGTGCTCGACCTCACCGAGGCACGCAACATCACCCTGTCCCACTTCAGCTTAGTACCACCTTCCACCCAACTGTGGATCGACGAGGAGGCACTCACCAAGATTATCCTCAACCTGCTCACCAACGCCATCAAGTTCACGCCCAAGGGCGGCAAGATCGATGTCACTTCGCAAATCAAGGACAACAACCTCATCATCGAGGTCATCGACACAGGCATTGGCATTGCTCCTTCCGAGCGCAAGGAGATCTTCAATCGTTTCTATCAGGTTCACCAGTCGGGCTCTTCGTCACTGGGCACAGGCATCGGTCTCAACCTCGTGAATGCACTCGTCCATCTCCATCATGGCAACATCGAAGTGGACGACAATCCTGTGGGCAAGGGAACACGCTTCACCGTAACACTGCCCACCGACGAGAATGCCTACGCTTATGAGGAGAAACTAACCACCATGCCCGACGACCCCGCAGAAGCCGGCCTGCCCACGTCCATCAACCCCGCCACCATCCTCCACGACTCGCTCTACGAAAGCAAGGATGCCGACGCTGCCAAGATTGACAATGCACATGGTCCACGCGTCCTCGTGGTCGACGACGACGATGAGGTGCGCTCCTACCTCGAGCAGGAACTCAGCACTCGCTACCGCGTCACTGCCTGTGCCAACGGTCGCGAAGCCCTCGAGATTCTGCTGGCTCAGCCCGATGCCTTCTCGCTCGTTGTCTCCGACTATATGATGCCCGAAATCGACGGCATACAATTCTGTATGCGCATCCGTAGCAACGTTCAGCTCAACCACCTCCCCATCATCCTCGTTACCGCCAAGACCAGCGACGAGGACCGTCTGGCAAGTCTCGAAGTGGGTGCCAACGCCTTTATCTCGAAGCCCTTCAACGTCGAAATCCTCCTCAAGACGGTCCAGAATCTCCTCGAGCAGCAGCGTCGCTTGCGCAGCACCTACAGCGGAACACAGAACCCTGCCGACAAGGTCGACACGCCCGAACTCCTCTCGCCCGACGAGCGTCTGCTCCAACGTGTCCTCAAGGTCATCAACGATCGCCTCAGCGACACCTCCCTCACAGGCGAAAAGGTGGCCGAGGAAGTCGGCCTCAGCCGTGTCCACCTCTACCGCAAGCTCAAGGAACTCACCAACCAGTCGCCGCGCAACTACATCCGCAACATCCGCCTCATCAAGGCCGCCGAACTCCTCTCCCAAAAGAAGATGTCCATCGCCGAAGTCGCCTACAAGGTCGGCTTCGCCTCCCCCGACAACTTCTCCGCCCTCTTCAAGGAAATGTACGGCATGACCCCCAAAGACTACAACGAGCAGCACTACTCCCAATCCGACTCATAAAGAAAGGGCACCCATCCCGCCCCATTAAGAAAGGGCAGCCATCCCGGCTGCCCTTTCCCTGTTTCCGCCGGCAGCCGTGTATGGCTGCCTTGTTCGTCTCCGCCAGCAGCCGTGTATGGCTGCCCTCTTCCCATCACAGCGTCACATCCAGGCACTTCAGGTCCTTTGCATCCGAGCTCGTCCCATAGAACACCTCGTACTGCCCAGGCAGGACGCGCATCGTGTTCGTCGATGGGTCGAACGTCTCGAACGTCTCATCGTCGATCGGGATGCTCACGCGTGTGCTCTCGCCTGGTTTCAGCGTCACGCGCTTGTAGCCACGCAGGGCACGCACAGGTCCGCCCTGATCATCCACGCGGCGCACATAGAGCTGCACCACTTCCGTGCCCTCGCGCGCGCCCGTATTAGTAATAGGTATCTCCACGGCCGTCTTGCCGACCATCTCGGCGATGCCGATGTTAAACGTGGTGTACGAAAGTCCGAATCCGAAGGGGAACAAGGGCGCCTCGGTCATATAGCGATAGGTGCGGCCCTTCATCGAATAATCCTTGTAGTCGGGCAGTTGCGACACGCTGCGATAGAACGTCACAGGCAGTTTGCCCGAAGGATTGACCTTGCCATAGAGCACCTCGGCAATGGCCTCACCGCCTCTTTCGCCCGGATACCATGCCTGCACGATGGCATCGCACGACTCCGTCTCAGGCACCAGTGCAATCGCCGAACCCGAGAAGTTCACCAGCACCACGCGCTTGCCTGCCTCATGCAGTTTCTGCAGGAAACGACGCTGTACGGCCGGCAGTTCGATATCAGTGCGGTCACCGCCCTTGAATCCCGGCAGGTTGATAGGCATCTCCTCACCCTCAAGGCGTGCCGAGATACCTCCTGCGAAGATCACGGTCTCGATGCCCTTCAGGCGTGCAATCAGTGCGTCGTAGTTCACGTCATCCTCGCGTCCGATGTCCACACGGAGGTTGGCATTCCAGTTCTCCACCTGTGCATAGCGGATCTCGATGCGGTACTCCTCGCCGGCCTTGGCATCGATTATGGTGCGTGTATCGGTGGTACGCCATGTGCGCATCCTGCTCTTCGACTCGCCGTTCACCAGCACCTCGAAGTACGAGCAGCCCTCCACGTCGAGCAGCACCTGGCAGGTCTGCTTCGGACGGAACACGGTCTCATAGAGGCCCGAGAATGCGGTCAGGTTCACACCAGGGGCAAAAGCGTAGTTACCATAGGTGGTGACATTGATCGGACGAACATGCTGGCGTGTAGCCACAGGTTCACCCTCGCGATTGGGGTTGTTCCAGAACGTGCCACGGAAGCCCGTCTTGCCGTCGATGCTGCACTGGTCGTAGAACGACACCAGTTCCTTCTCGTTCACCAGGTCGCAGCCTTTGAAGCTCACCACGCCCTTCTTGCCCACCTGCATCTGAATGCCTTCCAGCAGGGTGGAAGTCTGGTTGGGTGTGCCGTTGTAGTTGCCCCACATCAGCACCTCGTCGTCGGAATTCGGACCGATCAGGGCCACCTTCTTGCCTTTCTTCAAAGGCAGCACGTTGCCACGGTTTTGCAGCAAAACGATGGTCTGACGTGCCATGTCGAGAGCAGTCTGCTGGTGCTTCTTGCAGTTGAGTATCTCAGGACCCAGCTTCGACCACGAAACGAGCTCCGGGTCATCCATCTCGCCCAGTTCAAAACGTCCTTCCAGCAGGCGCACAATGTGCTTGTTGACGTCAGCCTCTGTAATCAGACCATTGGCTACGGCATCGGGGATGCTGCGATAAGCGTAGTTGTAACCGCACTCCACATCCGTTCCTGCCAGCGAACCATGGGCAGCAGCCAGGGTGGCATTGCTCGAACTCTTGTGGCTTGTCCAGAAGTCCGACACTGCACCGCAGTCCGACACTACCATATACTTGAAGCCCCAGTCGTCACGCAGGATCTTCTGCAAGAGGCGCTGGCTTCCGCAGCAAGGCTCGTCGTCCCAACGCTGGTAAGCGCACATCACCTCACGCACGTCGCCCTTCTGCACACACGCCTTGAACGCAGGCATATAGGTCTCCCAAAGGTCGCGTGGACTGACGTTGATGATGTTGTCGGTATGGCGCGAATACTCCGGTCCACTGTGGATAGCATAATGCTTGGCACAGGCATAGAGTTTGCGGTATTTGGTGTCCAAAGGTCCCTGCAGGCCCTTCACCACCTGCACGCCCATGCGCGAAGTGAGGTAGGGATCCTCGCCGTAGGTCTCCTGTCCGCGTCCCCAACGTGGGTCACGGAAGATGTTCACGTTAGGCGTCCAGACCGACAGGCTATGGAAACGTGTGTCCTCGTTGCCGTCGCTGAGCCACTTGTTATAGGCAGCACGTCCCTCGTCACTCACCTCGTCGAAGACGGCATACACCATCTCGTCGTTGAACGACGAAGCCATGCCAATAGGCTCAGGATAAACGGTCACGTTGCCCATGTTGGCAATGCCGTGCAGGGCCTCGCTCCACCAGTTGAACTTCTTGATACCCAGGCGCGGAATAGCGTCCGACACGTCGAGCATCAGCGTCGCCTTCTCTTCCAGCGTCAGGCGGCCCAGTAGGTCCTCTGCACGCTCACGGGGCGACAATTCGGGATTCTGATATGGCAGCATCTCCTGTGCCGAAGCACCGGCACAGAGCATCGCCATCGTCACTACAATCGTTACAGTCTTTTTCATAATGGTTTTATTATCTTTAGGGTAATTAGCTTTCTTTTTTTTTTAGTTCCTATAGTATTATATAGTCACTATAGCCACTATTGGCACTATCGCTCTCCTCACTCCATCCTCCACCAGTCCAGCTTCATCAGCTCGGCCCCTTTCTCGCCATGGAAGACAAAGTACAGGTCATGCACGCCCGCAGTCTTGCTCAAGCCCGTCGTAAACGTCTTGAAGCGCTCCAGGCTGCCCGACTTGCCCACCTTGATGGTGCCCAGCAATGGACCATTCTCGCTGTCAATATGCACCTCGATGCTCGAACCGGGCACAGCTGCCATGTGGTAGCTCAGTCGCTTGGCTCCCTTGCCCAGATCCACACCTGCCACCTTGATGTACTCACCATCGTTGACATTGGTCACCAGCAGGTTGCGTTTGTTCTCCGTAGGCACGGTCTTCAATCCGTAACCCCAGGCCATCGTCTCGGCCTCTACGCGTCGATAAGGGTTGAAGGTCTCGATCTGTTCCAGCACGTTGTCCATCCAATAGGGCACCTTCTGGATGCTTCCATCGGCGTTGTAGTGCATCTCGGCTGCCGATACGCTGCGCTGCTCATGGTGACGGAAGGTCTCCAGGTGCATCAGGTCGTAGTTCAGGCCGAAGACGTACGACTTGCCCTTGTAGTCGATGATGCCCGGGTGATTGCCACGTGTACGCCAGGTGCGGTCCATGATGTGTCCCATCGAACGCCACGGTCCCGTCGGCTTGTCGCTCATCGCATAACCGATGCCTTCGGGGCAGCAGGTCGAAGCAAATGCCAGGTACCAGTGCTCGCCATGCTTATACAGCCAGGGTCCCTCCTGATAGTGGTCGATGTGGTAGTCGAGTTTGTGTATCTCGCTCTTCAACGAAATCATATCCTCGTTGAGCAGTGCCCAATAGGTGTTCGGGTTGCCCCAATACAGATAGGCCTGTCCGTCGTCGTCAATCCAAACTGTCGGATCGATGTCGTACCAGTGTTCCTTTTGCCAAAGCAGGGGTTCTCCCAAAGGATCGACGAAAGGTCCATAGGGCGAATCAGCCACCAGCACACCGATGCCGTGTCCATGAATCGGGCAGTACATGTAGAACTTGCCGTTCCTTTCAATCACCTGCTCGGCCCAGGCACCATTGTCGTTGTCGTACCACTTGAAGTCCTTCAACGAAGCCACTGCACCGTGGTCGGTCCAGTTCACCATGTCGGTCGAAGTGTAGAGCAGCCAGTCCTTCATCATGAAGCCGTCTGCTCCATCCTCGTCGTGTGTTGTGTAGAGGAAGATCGTGTCGTTATAGACCATCGGAGCCGGGTCGGCTGTGTATTTCGTCTGGATGATGGGCAGGTTCACGGTCGTATTAAACTTCCACCAGTCCAGGTCGAAGAGTTCTCCATCACCACCACGGAAGAGCAGATAGACGTCATGCACGCCCGTAGCCTTGCCCTTGACGGGAGCTTTGATCATCATGTTGTCGTTGTTCACAGGAATGCTGGCAATGGCCCTGCCGTCTATCTTGTCGAGGAAGAAGTCTATCGTGCCCTCGCTCTTGAAGTTCAGCATCTCCATGGTCACCAGCGTAGCCGGCACGTCACCGAAGTCCACGTTGCGCACCCTGATCCAGTCTCCGTTGTGAATCGAGGTCACATAGTGGCGGTCACCTGCCAGTCGGTCCACCTTCACACCCCAGCTCTGCGCCATCGTCTCTGCCTGCACCACCTCGTAGGGATTAAGGGTGCCCAAAGGCTTCACGCCCTCCTTGGTGAAGGGAATGAAGGGTATCGAACCATCGGCATTGAACGTAAACTCCTCGACGCACGTTGCACGACGGAAGCCGCCTCCATTGGGCAGTGCACCGTTGTGATAGAACATGTAGTCGTGGCCCTTGAAGTTGATGTTGCCGCCATGTATCGTAAAACTGTTCTCTGCCTCGCCCATGATCTTGCCGCGATAGGTCCACGGTCCATCCACAGTGGGAGCTGTCGAATAGGCCATGTGCTCGGGCACACCGCCCGAAGCATACACGGCATAGTAGGTACCGCCTCGCTTGGTCACCCAGGGTCCCTCCTCGTACTGCGTCATCATGCGTTCACGTCCTATCGACCAGTCCATCTTCGATTGCAGTTCGCCGAAGCTCTTCGGGTCGGTGTATCCGGGCACCTCGCGGTAACCGTCCTTGAACGACTTCATATCCTCGTTCAGGCGTCCGTACCAGAAGCCCTTGTTGCCCCAGAAGAGGTAGGGCGTGCCGTCGTCGTCGATGAAGACCGTCGGGTCGATGAATCCGAAGCCCACAGCCAGCGGTTGGCCCAGCGCATCCACGTAGGGTCCCTGCGGTTTGTCGGCCACTGCTACAGCCAGCGCATTCTGGCCCTCAGCCGTGTTGCAGCACACGTACCAGTACCACTTTCCGTTCCTTTCCACGGCCTGTGCAGCCCATGCCTGGTCGCCCTGCTGCGCCCATTCGAAGGTGGCTGTGCTCACTGGTGCGCCCAGGTAGGTCCAGTTCACCATGTCCTGTGTCGAGAAGAGCAGCCAGTCCTTCATCTTGAAGTACGTGGCGTCATCCTCGTCATGATCCACAAACAGATACACCTGGTCGCCATGCACGTAAGGTGCCGGGTCAGGCGTATAGACCGTTCCAATCACAGGGTTCTGCGCCTGCATGAGGCCCCAACCCGTCAGCATCATCGATGCTATCAATGCAGTCTTCTTCATATCAATAATCTGCTACCATGTTTTAGGGGTCGCTTTGAGCTATGCGACCCAAAGCACGCTGCAAATATAATAAATATATTTCATATTCTCAACCCAATTTTTAATCAAAATGCCGGAATGTAACATTTCGCCCGTCTTTTTGTTTGTATCATTTTGAACAAAAAGCACATTTTTTGAAAAATTTGTTTCATTTTTTTCGAAAAAAGTTTGCTCATATCGAAAAAAAGGTGTAGTTTTGCACCGAATTTCCGGTTTTTGATGATAGGAATTGTTTACATTAGTCCTCATTTTGCATATATAGATAGACACCCCCTTAAAGAGAAAGGAGAAAGTATGAAGAAGAAGGACCCCGAAAAGGAATGGGACGACAGCTCGTCCCCAGAACTGCCACTTGAGGAAGAGTTCGAAAACCTGCTCAATGACTTTATAGCTGAGGAAGAGGAGAAACCCAAACCAAAACGTGTCTCCACCCGCAAGGTGAGAAAGCAGCCCGCGCCCAAGAAAGCCCGTGGATTTGATGATGTGGCTGGTATGGAGGAGTTGAAGCGACTGGTGACCGAGGGATTCATCAACGTGCTCAACAATCGCGAGTGTGCCGAGGCCTATGGCATCACGCCGCCCAGCATACTGTTCTATGGTCCTGCCGGATGCGGCAAGACGTTCTTTGCCGAGAAGATTGCCGAGGAGTTGGGCATCAACTTCATCAAGGTGGTTCCCGACGACTTGGCATCGACCTTCGTGCATGGTTCGCAGGAGAAGATCGGCGAACTGTTCCAGAAAGCCGAAAAGAAGGCGCCTACGCTGATCTTTTTCGACGAGTTCGATGCCTTGGTGCCCCAGCGCACCAGCGACGAGAGCTGCCACCAGAACGGCGAAACCAACGAGTTTCTGTGCAAGCTCAACAACGCCGCCGAAAAGGGCGTCTATGTGTTGGCAGCCACCAATCATCCCGAGCGCATCGACAGGGCAGTGCTGCGCACAGGACGCATCGATGAGATTATCTACATCGATATGCCCGACGAGAAGGCTCGCGAGAGCCTCTTCCGCCTGCATCTGTCCAAACTCCCCGTAGCCGACGGCATCGACTACCGGCGCCTCGCTTCGCTCACAGGCGGCTACAACTGCAGCGACATCACCTACATCGTGAAGGTGGCTTCGCGCAAGATGTTCAACGAGAGCATCCGCGAGAAGGACAAGCCCTACAAGGCCATCACCCAGGCCTTGCTCGAAGAGGTCATCGCCTCCAAGTCGCCCTCCGTCACCAGCCGCGACCTCCGCGAGTTCGAGCGCCTCCGCGGCATGTTCTCCCCCAAGGATGCCGCTCCCCAGCGCCAGGCCATCGGCTTCCGCTAGCCCCCCTCGTTCCCGTATGTGGCGATGTCATCGCAACATCCCCCGTCCCCCCTTTGTCCCCGTGGCAGCCATCTTTGGCTGCCATCTTGTCCCCCTTGTCCCCGCGGCAGCCGTGTATGGCTGCCCTCTTTTCTCTCTCATAAAAGCAGAAAAAAGAATTTTCTACGTTGAAATTATTTGACATTCCCGATTTTTGGTCCTATCTTTGCGCCACAAAAACAAAAAGCAATATGAGAAAAGACGATTTATTTAACGAAGATTTATTTACTGATGATTTATTTGATGACGATTTGGCAGATGACATCAGAAGACAGATTGAAGAAACTGCCAACGATGAGACAGGAGACACTTATCAGGAACCTGCCGGATGGACCATTATCACCGCGCTCGAACGCGTACTTGTCTTGGCCAAGGACTCCCAGCTTTCAGATAAGTTCTGGAGCGCCTGCAAGAGCCCCCTTTCCTACCTGACCCGTGTGTTGGGTCTGACCGACATACAGGTTGTATTTCTGGCCATTCTTGTCGAATCAGGCGAATGCATGAGCTGGCGCCAGTTCGGCAGGTTCCTCCGCTGCTCGCGTCTCTCCATCATGGTGCATTCCGACGAGCTCGAGGATCTTGTCGAGAAACGCTGGTTCGAACGCCATCAGACAAAGAGATTCGATTCTGGTGACGAAGGATTTGCCCTGGCAAAGGGTGTCATTACGGCCCTGCGACACAACAAGCCCTTTGTACCTGAAAAGATTGACGAACTGGATATCCAGACGTTCGTCGACAAGGTAGAAAGTCATATCAGCAAGAACTTGAGCGACCCTTGTGCCGGTTTTGAGGACGACGAAAAATGGCTCGTCCAGCTTTGCAAGGCCAATCGCCAGCTTCCTCTTTGTCAGGAGGTATTGCGTTTCGACGACGACATTCACATCCAGTCACTCATCCTGCTCATGGTCTTCGACTATGCACAGTGGGCCGACTCCCCCAACGAGGGACTCCGATTGTCTGACATCGACCGTCTCTATCCCGACGAGTTTGATATCGACTGCATGAAGTCCGACCTCCGCGACGGTTCGCACGTCCTCATCCGTTCTGGCTACATCGAGCACAAGTGCGACGATGGCGTAGCCAACACCGAACATTACACGCTCACGCGCAAGTTCAAGGAAGAGCTTCTCAAAGGTTACAAGCCAAGCCGCTCGAAGTGCAACAACATGCGAAAGCCACAGGACCTGAAGAATTATCAGGGCATCAAGGCAAAGGAAATGTTCTATAACCCCACCGAACAGCAGCAGATCGAGCGTCTCACCAGTCTGCTCAGCCAGGAGAATCTCCCCGGCGTACAGGAACGTCTCGCAAGCAAGGGTATGCGCAAAGGCTTCGCCTGCCTGTTCTTCGGAGGTCCAGGCACCGGCAAGACCGAAACCGTCCTGCAGATTGCACGTCAGACGGGACGCGACATTATGCAGATTGACATCGCATCTATGCGCGACAAGTATGTCGGCGAGAGCGAAAAGAACATCAAGGCAGTCTTTATGCGCTATCGCGAGGTCTGTCGTCATTGCGAAGTGATGCCCATCCTCTTCTTCAACGAGGCCGATGCCATCTTCAGCCGCCGCACCACCATCGGCGACACCAATGCATCGGTCGAGAAGATGGACAATGCTATGCAGAACATCATCCTCCAGGAGATGGAAGAGCTCGACGGCATTCTGATTGCCACAACCAACCTCACCAACAACCTCGACGATGCCTTCGAGCGTCGTTTCCTCTTCAAGGTCGAGTTCCAGAAACCCAGCGAAGACGTCAAGGCTAAACTGTGGCGCAGCATGCTCGACAACGACCTCACCGACGACCAGGCCCACCAGCTCGCTGCCCGCTACGACTTCTCAGGCGGTCAAATCGAGAACATCGCACGCAAGTGCGCCATCGACTTCATCCTCTCCGGCCAGAACCCCACCTTCCCCGCCATCGAGGAGTTCTGCAAGCACGAGCTCATCAAATCCCGTGACAAGCGCCTTAAAGACCGCACCCCCATCGGCTTCCAATAAGACCAGCCCCCCTCGTCCGTCCCCCTTTGTTCCCTTGGCAGCCATTTTTGGCTGCCATTTATCACATTCTCCCTATTTTTCGTCTTCTATTTCAGAGGCCGTCTCATCATTGTCCTTCGGAGCTACCGCATCATTGTCATCATCATCGATAGCCTGTTCCAGTTCCTCTTCCATGTCCTCGTCTTCCCACCCCCAGGGATCGTCCATCATCTCCTCCGATTGCACATCCTCATCCAAGGAATCATCATCCATGATACAGGTGAAGACATTCGACAAAAGGAAGAGGAACAACCAGGCCATGAAGAGCTTCTTGTAGATGGTTTTCGCCCTCTTCATCTTTTGCGCCGTCTGCTGATCCGGAGTCTCCTCGCTTACGCTTCCCGCATCACGCGGTGGTAAAGTTTCCTCCTTCCTCGCTTTCGGAGGCACAGTTTCCTCTTTCCTGATAGTATAGTGCGACCTCTCATCCTTGTTGTAGGATGAGCCACCGTATGATTTCTCATACTCTCCCGACCTGTTTTGATCCTCCTTTTTCATAGCACATTATGTCATCAAGCAGTTTGATTGGCACAAAGATAGCGCATTTCCCCGTCATCTCCAAATCTTTCCCCCAAAATATTAAATTATCATTAACAAATCAAGAGAAAATTTGGAAAATCAAGAAAAAATCCTTATCTTTGCGCCAGCGAAACACAAATAATTATTAATCAATTAAAAACACAACTTTATGAAAAAGTCAGTTATCTTCGTTCTCTCACTCGTTCTTGCAATCTGTCTTCCACTCCAACTTAAGGCCGACAACGACCGAGTGATCACCTTCGACCGTCTGCCCGCCACTGCCCAGGCCATGCTCAAGCAGAACTTCGCCGACAAGACACCCCTCGCCATCACCGCCGACCGCGACGACTACAAAGTGATGTACCAGAGCGGCGAAAAGGTAGAATTCGACAAAAAAGGCAACTGGAAGGACATCGAATGCAAGGGTAGCCAGGTACCCGCCAATCTCATTCCCGCCGAGATAACCGCCAGGGTCAACGCCAAGTTCCCAGGTGCAACCATCACCGAAATCGACCGCGACCGCCGCGGCTACAGCGTCAAGCTCAGCAATGGCCTCGAACTCGAGTTCAACAAGAAATTCCAGATCGTCGAACTCGACGACTAACCCTCACAAAACAATCTCTGTGCTTACTGAAACAAGTAGGTGAAAATGGATTGGAGACATGGGCTTCAATAGCCCGTCTCTCAATCCAGAAAATGAGCAGGTCCAATACCTGCACATTTTCCGGCAGATCTTCGAAATGCAGCCTTGTCTGCATTCGAAGAAGGGGCCCCATTCATGGGGACGGCCTTAGCCGCATATAAACAATGTATTGACGCCAGTGCCGCTGCCATTTTCACCTTCTTAAAAATCTTTAGGGATCCGGAAGGTTTTTCTGGGCTTCGCCCTTTTTTCAGCCTCCAAAATTGGAGGCTTTTTTTCTCTTTTGCAGAAGGCTGCCTATTTGCGCAAAAAAATCCCCGCCGCATCATGCGACGGGGAATAAAGAATATTAGACCTTAAATTAGAACTTGTATCTCAGACCAGCGCTCAGGATGCCCTGTTCACCGAAACCAGCTTCAACGAATCCGCGGAAAGTCTGCGAACCTCCCTCCACGCCGAGCAACGAAGCCTGGATGTTGGGGATCACCGTAGTATCAGAGTAGTCAGTGCCACCGCTCTTGTTGTCCTTCTGGGTCTCGTGCATGATGGTGATACCAACACCAACCTTCGAATAGAGGCCGAAGTACTTCATGCGAAGCCAGTCGAACTTGGCAGCTGGGATGATGCTCACGTTCTGACGCTTGGCCTTGCCGCTCAGTTCCTTGTGAGTCTTGTCGTTGACGTTGTCTTTCCAGGTGTAGTACATGTCGCGGCTCAAGCCATTGAATGCAACGAAACCACCGAGGCCGACGTATTTGTTCACGTGATAGAAGTATTCAGCCGAAATCGTGGGGATGTAGCTCTCGTCACCGTAGGTATAGTAGGCAGTACCAAGGCCACCCGTGATGACTGTCGAGATGGCAGCCTCAAGGCCAATGGTGGCGAAGTCAGCAATGCCGCTGACGATCTCACTCGTGGCACCTGCGCCCACGGCGATGCCAAACTCATGGCGGGTGTTGTAGTACTCATTAGACTGTGCGTTGGCGTTAACGCTCATACCTGCAAGAACGATTGCTGCGAAAAGGGTGTTGATCTTAGTTGTCATAGTTTTTATTTTTTTAATTGTTATTAATTTTGTTCGTTTTAGTGTCTCACCGAGCAGTTGTTTATCGGTTTTGACGCTGCAAAGGTACGGCCTTTTTTCCGTCCCTCCAAACATTTTATGCAAAAACTCATCAACACCAGGCGACACACTGCCCAAATAACGACAAACGCGACAAGCCCCTTCCGGAACTGTCGCGTCGTGCCCTCATTTTCTTTCATTTTTCCCGTCATCTCCAAATTTTTTCCTGAATTTATATTAGGAAAAAAGTTATCGCCAGAAAACCTCTTCAAAAAATAATTCTAAATCATCAAATATCAGCAAAATGGAAAATGCAATTTCCAAAAATCGATTGAATAGAGAACCAATGCCTTATCCATACGAACTATGACGCATAATCATAATCTGTGTCCATCCGCGTGATCTGTGTGCACGAAAGAAACGGATCCCGCCAAATCTTTTCCCGATTTTCTTTCGCCATTGAGGTGGAGATGGAGGAAATGAGCACCAGCCTTAAAGCGCCAAATAACCAAATTGATTTTGGCCAAATGACCAAATGAAATATGGCCAAATAGCTAAACGAATTTTGGCCATTTAACCAATTATAACATTCATTTCCTTGCATAATTCAGAAATAAATGCTACCTTTGCGCCCGTAAAACGTTATTTTATGCCAGAAACAAATTTCAAATACAGACAGAGAATTGCAGACGTTCTCTTAGAGGAAAAACTAGATGCCATGGGAGCTGTCTTAATTGAAGGGCCCAAGGCTTGTGGGAAAACAACGACCGCCGAGCAACATGCAAAAAGCATCCTATACCTGGACGATCCCGACAATATCAACCAGAATCTGCAATTGGCAGAAACCAACATCAAACGACTGCTCATCGGCGACACTCCGAGATTGATAGACGAATGGCAGATTGCTCCTCAGTTATGGGATGCAATCCGCTTCGAAATAGATCATAGAAAAGAAGATGGTCTTTTCATGTTGACAAGTTCCGCCGTCCTCGCCGACGATACCGCTATCCACCACACCGGAGCAGGTCGTTTCGCTTGGCTAACAATGCGTCCGATGACGTTATGGGAAACAGGAGAGTCATCGGGAGAAGTAAGCCTTGGAAATCTCTTTTCTCATCCTGAAACAGTCGAAGGCACCAATCCCCTCTCAATGGAAGATGTAGCTTTTGCAATCTGTCGTGGAGGTTGGCCGAAATCATTGAACAAAAAGACACCCAAAGCCGCATTACGACAAGTGACCGAGTACTACGAAGCCATAACCCGATCAGACATATCGAGGGTAGATGGTGTGGAGAGAGATGAACTTCGCGCAAAGCGTCTTTTACGTTCTTACGCACGTCTGCAAGGTGCGATGACTTCCATCCCGACCATCGTCGCAGACATGAAGGCCAATGAACAGGACAAGATAAGTGATGCAACTGTCACATCCTATATCAATGCTTTGAAGAAGATATTCGTAATTGAAGATATGCCCGCTTGGAACCCGAATCTTCGTTCAAAGACAGCGATACGAACCAGTGATACCCGCTATTTCGTTGATCCATCTATTGCCATCGCAGCATTAGGCATCGGACCAAACGACTTGTTGAACGACCTTGAGACAATGGGACTACTTTTTGAAACCCTATGTGTACGTGACTTGCGCGTTTATGCCGAAGCAAACGATGGCAATGTTTTCCATTTCCGAGATAAGAACGGGCTTGAATGCGACACCGTGGTGCATCTCAGAAATGGCAGCTATGGCTTGATTGAAATAAAACTTGGCGGAGGAACAGGCATCGAAGAAGGAGCAAGCAATCTCAAATCCCTGGCAGAGAAGATTGACACAACCAAGATGAAAGCACCATCATTCATGATGGTCTTGACAGCAGTAGGTCAGTATGCCTACAAGAGATCCGACAATGTATTGGTTGTCCCAATAGGTTGCCTTAAGGATTAACCTTGCCAATCATCAGGCAAAACGACTTGACTAATTTGAGATTGACTGACTGTCATAGACGTTCTCTTTAGCTGTTTTTCTAACGCTATTGAGGAGCAAAGGGAGGAAATGAGAAAAATAATAATGATAAAAGTAATATTTCATCTTTTTTATCATTTTATTTGGCAGTTTCAAAAATTTACTATATCTTTGCACCGCATTCAAATACTTAAAGACATGACCAAGGATGAACAGAAACAGTATTGGTTAGAGCTAGCTGAATATGATTTAGAGACGGCGCAAGCCATGTATGACACAAAACGTTGGTTATATGTTGGTTTCATGTGCCATCAGGTATTGGAGAAATCCATGAAAGCTTTTTGGTGCGCAACAAAGCCAGAAGATCCGCCATATTCTCATAATCTAATGAGCTTATACCAATCTACTGAATTGTCAAAGATCATGTCGCAGGAACAGGTATTGTTTATTTCTCAAATAATGCCCATGAACATCGAAGCACGTTATCCTTCTTTCAAGGAAAGACTGTTTCACAGCCTCACTCCTGAGTATTGCAAACAGATGTTGGACAATACAAAAGACTTTTTTCAATGGATAAAGAGCAAGTTATAAGTCTTGTGAAAGATTACAAGAATGTCATATCTAATGAGTTCACCTCATTAAAGGTATTCCTTTACGGATCGTACTCCAAAGGGAATGCCCGAAAGGATAGTGACATAGATGTAGCCGTGATTGTGCCCTCCATAGGGGATGATTGGTTGTATAAGTCCTCACGATTATGGTATGCCACTTTAAAAGTAAGCACAAAGATAGAGCCCATTCTATTGGAAGAGGGAGATACTTCCCCTCTCTATCATGACATAATGAAAACAGGTATAGCCATTTAACGCATAAATACAAGACCAGATAGTCAAAGTCAGTAAGATTGGTTGGCTGATTGACTATCTGGTCTTTTTTATTTTCCCTTCTTAGATTCCACCATGATAAACGGACAAACAAACATTTTCCCGATTTTCTTTCGCTATTGAGGTGCAGAGGGAGGAAATGAGAAAAATAATGATGATAAAAGTAATTTGGGGGATTTTGGGGGTGGCACATTCGAAACTGCTGCTTCAAAAATCTAATACTAATAACAAAAATTCCCCCTTTGCAGGGGGAAGAGAAGTGGAAATATTAACGCTGGCTCACCAGCCTTGTCTGCATGAATTCATCGAGGGAAACGAGATTTATTCGTGGGAAAGGTGTATGCCGAAGGACATCGAAGTGGCTGTCCTCTGAGACAAGGTAATCAGCACTTAATCATTGTAAGGCGTACGGAAATGAGAGCCGCGAAGCTCTTTCATGCGTTTTTCGTCGAATTGGCCATTCTCCCACAACTCGTCCATCTCGTCATCCACTTGCTTAGCATAGAATGCAGCCAGCTGCTGACGCAGTTGTTCCAACGCAGCGTCAGACTTGATGTGCGACACAAGGTTAAATATGTGTACCTGTGCCGGGCTAAAGGTGATTGCTTCCATATTTGTACTCATCTATAATTATACATTTTCATTATTCCTGAAATTTTCTTATCAAAGAAATCGGTGCAAAAATAGGCATTTATTCGTTAATTACCAAATTTCTGAAAAGAAAAAACCCAAAAAAGAGAAAATCCGTGTCCATCTGCGTAATCTGTGTGCCCTTATACAGCACAGCATTACACAATCCTCAGATTCCTTGAAGGATCATTCTGCAGATACACGCGGAGCCAATCCTCGAAGCCATCAGTGCCACTGTACCAGTGTTCGTACTGCTCAAGGAGATTACCCTTCAGGCTTCTTGGGATACCACCGATGTGGCTCAGATAGTCCGGGAAGTCCAGAGCAAGGCAGTTAATCAGATATTGTTCATACTCCGCATCCTCCGCCACACGTTCCACCCAATGTTTCTCGATGCCCCAGAAAGTATCTTGAATGCCGAAATCGAACGGGCTTTCCTTCTCCTCGTGATAATATCGGCACTGCTTGAGCAAGTCCTTGCGTCGCTCGTATTCTTCATCAAAGAAAGAATCCTCGTTCTTCTTTTGAACAGGTTCCACCTCCGGATTAGCCATGTTCTTCTCCTCCTTCACCCTCGACGGCTCCACATAAGGCAAGGCGAAATATGCGCTCAACACCTCGATGGGGTCAAGCCCAGCCATCATGTTGACGCCGCAGATGATGTCCGAAGCAATAGCATCCTTGAGGCTCTTCGGCAGGTCCTTCCCCGCCGCTTCGACAATCGGCTTCGACCTCGGCCAAAACTTCTTAAACAGAGCCATGGTATATTGTGGATGATATCCATCGACCCACGCACGCTCCAAACGCCAGAATGCCACCGCATACTTCGGTTTATCGCGAAACGAATACGGGTTCTCATCCTCGCCCTTATAGTAGCGGCAGAACTTCATCATTTCTTTCCTTTTCATATTGGTCAAAAAACATCCCCTGGGTAGGGGATGTTGGATGGGGATGATTACTTTTCTGGTAGTGGGCGCTTTTTTATTTCTTTTGACTTATTTTTTTCGATCATTTTTCCTATCTTGTCTAACATCGAGCGGTTCCAATATGCCTTGATGTTCTTGAACTGTTCCCAACATAGTGCCTTGCGGTAGATCCCTACGCTGCCTAATGGGACTTGGAGGGTGCAATCATCGATATTGTCGAACTCCAGGAAACTCTGAGCTTCGGCAAAGGGTGGCGTGTCGGTTTCTACACGTACGGTTTTCAAACCGCTCTGCGTGAACACAAAGTCGTGGAGGTAGCAGATGCTGGCGGGTAGAGTCACGGAGGTCAATTCATGACTATAGCCAAATGCTTGGTTGCCAATTTCAGTAACCACGTATTTCTTCCTCTGGTATGTGATGGTGCTGGGGATTTTGACTGCACCCTTGTACCCCTCCTCGGGATGCTCGCAGACGACTGCTATTAATTCTTCGGGGAACAATCCATAGTTGATTCCGTTGATCAAATGGGAATCATTATCATCAAAAATGAAATGACAAGGATAGGTATATTTGGTCTCAACGAATTTCAATTTGTTGATTAACGTTGTGCCGCTGATCTCAAACATGGCTTTATCCTGGGCTCCAGCACGGTAAATGAACTGTCGGCTTGATGTCTTGTTCCTGCCTCCCACTACTACGACACCTACCGTAATGATGTCGCCGTCGTCCACCTTGTTGAGGTGCTGGTTGAGGTCGATGGTCGCAGATTTGCCCACCATGATGTCATTACTTGTGACGACTGTGCCGGAGCTGTTTTTCACCCTAAGACGGGCGATGAAGGCTCCTTTGTTCGTCAGTTGGATTGCTCTGATAATTTCCATAATAGTTTAGTTTTAAGGGTTATTAATTGGTGTTGTTGAGGATTCCGATGCAAAGATAAGGTGTTTTGATGAATTATGCAAGTTTTATTAGGATTTTTTATGTGGAAGTTATTTTTGCACCCAAAGATTGGGAGCTTTTTTCATCTATTTATATAAATTACCAAATTTCTGCATAGAAAAAATAAAAAAAGAACATTATTTATACATTTCAAGCTCAAAACGAACGACAAATCAATTCGTCCAGCGA
>Ga0256407_10004749_pt1 | contig 22344 bp, 23 predicted proteins | sample RumenRJG_04DNA_FD_193489 | JGI IMG/M metagenome (GOLD analysis project Ga0256407, IMG submission 193489) | Bovine rumen microbial communities from Lethbridge, Alberta, Canada - RJG_04 | ecosystem: Host-associated > Mammals > Digestive system > Stomach > Rumen | place: Canada: Alberta... | reverse complement strand
AACGTCCATCGAATTAGGAAATAAGTTGCTGATTAAAGTAATAATTCTTCTTCCAGCATTTAACTGTATTTAAACGGCGCACCAACATATATTCGGGTTATTTTGTTAAAACGCCTGAAACTTTTCAAGTACCCTATATATTTCTATATAGCTTGGACTATATCATCTCCTTGATACGGAGGAATGCACTTCGGAATAAGGAATTTCACCCTAAACCTACTCCTTTGCAGGATAGTCTCTACACCTTCCTTAAAGAGGCTTGGCACGGGATTGCCTTGAGAATATTCTTTTAGGTTTCCCCGTTAGCCCTAAATAATTAGGACACCCTATATTTATAGGTTCACATTCTTCTACATCTTAAGATTTCTCTTAAGAGCCACAAAGTTACTTATGGACTGAAGTGATCTGTTTTCAATTGAATGATAAATCATATCCTTCTCTGAAAGACCTGTTAATAGGCTTCCACGAGTAATAATAGGTTTCTCATCAATACCAGATACAATAAGCTGAGATGTATTAAGAGCAGAAATACTAGATAATTTCACACGACCAGCACGATTAAGCTCGTTCTTAATGTCTTCTGAAAATTTACCTTCAATTTCTTTCTCATACTCCTCATACTTTTCAGTGAGCAAGCAAAGTTTCTGTTGATCTGTCAAATCAGGAGAATCTGCTATCTTACAAATTGCTTTATAAGTTTCTGTATTAGTATCCACGTACAGAGTCTTGTAAGAAAATGTTACAACTCCAGCGAGAGATACAATACGAAGACAAAGCTTTTGTATTTCTAATCTCTTTTCTACACCATCCTCAGGGAAGTCACAGAGATAAGCAGATAACTTCATTGCAGATTTAGAATCAAAACGGGTATACTTATCTTTACAGAATTCGAGATCATCCATATTCTTTTCAAGAATCTTAGACAATCTTATCTTTCCATAAGTAGTTACCTCGGATTGATATTTAAGACCATTACCAAAGTCATAAGTAAATACTATCGGAGTACCAACCTTAATCTTATGTTCTATTTCAACATCTCTAAGAAGCTGAGTATAGTCATCATAGAAATAGATTGGATCCTGTAATTCTTTGGCATCTGTCGGAGTCCATTCAGTGAGCACAGCAAGTCCATTAAGAACTTCATGATTTATCGTAGGAATTGGTTCGCGAGATTTTTTGTAAAAAGTTACGTATCTCGGACTCATCTTACGATAAGTATCTTCTGCTACACTTTCTGGAATTGTTTGGACAGCTACAGTATCCATTGTGTTACCCATAAGGCTTTTTATCCTTATGATCTTTAGATTCAATTTTCTAAAGTTCAGCGTACATTTTCATCCTTGAAGCTAGGATGACGGGCACTCTTGGGAGAATTATATTTATTCATCTCCTACGCGTTACGCTATTTGACTGCCTTTCGTAATCAATCAAATTAGCACGGTATTAGCATCTCAGCCTTTACCGTATTTGTCCGTTGGTGATCTAGAATATTACTACTCTAGACGGCAATACACTTACCATCAAAATCCTTTGTGTTCAGTTGGGTACACTACTTCCAACCCGCTCTTCACTCAGAGCAGCTATATGTCTCCACATAGAACAGACTATATCATCATCTAAGTTTTTATTCTTAGAGCCTGGCATTTCCATTCGTGATTTGAATGTACTCCCTCCGAAATTTCTCAATTTCATCTTCGGGATAGTCGTTGAGGTTATAATTATTTATCTAAGTTAGTCAGACTCAGATATATTAGTTTCTTCTTTATAAATGGACCAACCATGATTATCTTTTGTTTGGCCTTTTACCCATCTACTTAATCTTATTTTATTTATGTTGTTTTCTTTAGCTGCCTCTTTTATACAATCATAAATTTTTCCTTCTGGTGATATTACTTTGATAGCTCTACCATTTTTACCTCCGGAAAAATCAGCATGATGTAATGAAATTTTCTTTCTTGTTTCTTCGGATAATTTCTTTCCATAATTTACAGCATTTTCACCTCTAAGAGCCTCAGAAATTTTCTTCTTAACATCTTCAGGTAATTTTCTACCTTTTAGAGTATTTGATATTTTCTATTTTCTGGACTCAGAAAGAGGTTTCCCATAATTTGGGCTTAGTTTTCCTCTTCTCCCATACATCGGATTATTTTCTCCTTTTGAAAGTTCTGAAGTTTTCTCTCTTAATTGTGCTAAAAATCTAGTAGAAAATCTTAGTTCTTTTAATATAATTTTATTTCTTTTTCTACTACTTTTATTTCCCATGTTGATCATACAAAAAGCAGCATAAACTATCTTTACATTATCTGTAAATATTTCAGATAAAATTATATGTGCCATTATATGATATCTAATTGGCATTAAAATTAAATTATCTTTTTCATCATCACCTCCCATGCATCTAGGCAGAATATGATGTACCTCATTATATCCACTAAGCTCTTTTTCAGTCATAGTTTTACATCTTTCTACTAAACGAATATAAAGATTCCTATATTTATTTCTATGTTGATATTCTTTTTCTTCTAAGTTTTTTGAGATTAATGGAATATTAAAATCTATATTATTTTCTTCCATAGTTTATTAAGTTTTATATTTATATTATTATAACCTGCTGATTGTCTCTATTCTATAAATTTTTAGGGTTGGTGACTAAATCCAACATTAACCTCCTATCATAGACCTAACAAGATGTTCCAGCATTTAACCAAGTTTTGTAACGCCCATTTTGTTAAGCGTTAAGTGGAGTACAAATCGCTGGCGGAAAATGAATAGCATAATCATCCACTAGTCTTATTTTCATGCAAAACATCGAGTACTCGTGCAGTACCGGCTGTCTGCAGACTAATACCATTCTAGTTTCCGCATATTCTTTAAATAGCTTTTGTGTCTCCTCATTTAAGGCTTCCTCTTTGGTTGCCTTTTTTGCTTCTTTTTCGGTGAAATTTAACTTTTCCATTAGATACTTGATGAAATCTTCGCGGAGCATCTCGTACCCAATTGATCGCGGAATTCCCAGTTCGTCAATCTTCAAGTTCATATCTGGCACGATTGGACATCTAGCGGAATTCTTAGTTCTGACGCTATACATTTCACGTGCAAGATTTTCTTTAGACGTATTAAGGAGTTCTGTTGCTTCTTTCTGGATTGAATTGATATAGGCTCGTAGAAGGGCAGTATATCTAACTCTTTCTCCAGGGGTTGCAAGTTTCTCCATAACCGTTTCATAGTTCAGACCGTCAGCAGCTTTCTTATCTTCAGTACAGCAGAACCAAATGATACTACTATAGAGGGTTGATAATTTGTGAGTACCCATCATTTTCTTACCATCTTTATAGGCAAGTGTAAAAGGTCTCATAGCTGCAGGTAATACAAGATAGTAATGGTTAATTAGCTTTCTGTATTCGGTCAGGTGCTCAGGAAAATGCTCTTCGATGATTTTCATAAGACCTTCATAAGAACATTTAGATTCATCGTCGATAAACTCAGAGATCTCAAGTTCTTTTGTCTTAGGATTGTAATTAAACTGGCAAGAATCGAAGACCTTAATACCAATTTTCTTTGCGCCTCTATTACTATATCCGAGCTTACTAAGATCTCCAGCTGAAAAATTCATAGTGATATTACAATCTTTGAATATCATATCAAATTTCTGCTTAAAGATCTCATATCTCAGCTCATTCAGATAGTAGAATGGAAGTTCAATCCTAGCGAAGCGTCTTAGAGCTGCTTCTTTGGTATAAACCTTAGCACCGCAATGGGGACATGGTTGTGGATCTGGGCTAGCTTGATGAATTTTTCCGCATATACATCTATCTACCATTGGGGAACCGAAGATCTCAACATCATAGACACCTCCTACTATTGGTTGTAGTCTATCATATTTAAGATTAAGGTCACCATGAGAAAAGAGTACATGATCTTTTCCATCGCTTCTAGAGTAATCCAGTATGTCCTCGTCTGTTAATAATTCTAGTGATATAGCCATAATTTTTTAAATAGATTTCCAAATAATTTTCTTAGCTAAATCAGAATCTCTAGCATTATCGGAGATCCAGTTTTTCCATACTTGTTTTACATCCGATATTGCTTCACTTCTAGTTTTATCCTTTAGCTTTTCATAGATACCAGCTTCAGGATCTTGATAAACCTCGATAAGATCAGAGATTGTGTCCTGTGTTATAGTTTTACTCGTATTAGTGAATTTAGAACGGAACTCACGATAAAGAACAACATCATCATAAGTCAATCCTAAGTCCTGATAATCCGAGAGTATTCTAATTTCTGCGGGCTCTCTGTCAAACCAAGCTAAACCTAATTTTCTAACTCTGTCTGCTACTATTTGTCTACCACGAGCTTCATATTCACGTGCAAGTTGTTCGACGATATCATATTTAGTCTTCATGATAACTTGGAAAGCATGATTTATTTGATCATCATACTCTTTTGGCATAGTAGGACAATTAAGAATTAGATCATAAAGTCCGGAAGAGAATAAGAAAATAATAAATGCCGGAATTTGTCTTAGTTTACGTCTCTTAGAAAATGCTGAATCTTTGGAAAGGTCTCGGTTAGCAAGGAAATCTATAAAATCTGCAATGAGACTTCTAGCTTCCTCGATTAGTTCCCGATTAAATTTACTAGCATCGTCTCCCAAGAAATCTTCATCTACATCCTGACCACTTAACATTTCGTCTGGGGTATAGATAGAGTTTGTGACACGATTCTTACCAGTTTTTCCGAGGATAGATCTTACTAAGTCGTTGATAGTTTTCTGAGAGGAGTGCTGAGGATTAGATGCTACGATAATTGTTAGCATATCAAGTAGCATATTATCTCCCGCTGCCTTCCCTTCTTTCTTAATATCATCGTACTTAAGAATAAAATCTAGTTCTCTTTCAGTTAATTTTCCTTTTTGACTTTCATCTAGAGTTACATCTTCTGGATTTTCTTTAAGTTCTTCTTCAAATTCTTCTGGATCTTCGTCTTCTTGTTCCTCCGAGTTATTGAAATACCCATCTTCATTTAACTCTTCGGTGTCATCAATTAAATACTCATCATCCATTCGTTAAAAAATTATTATTAAGTTAAATTTCATATCATCTTATAAGTCGATTAAGCCAGAATAAGCGCGTTTCAGAGATTTACACACCACTTTTCTTCGAGTTTGAGTTTCTTAAGCGCTATTCTCGAGATATATTTTTTACAAAGCGCTTATCTCATTCAAACTCGGATTCTTCTTCTCGAAGGTTAATTAAAACGATCTCTCATATATACGTTTTAAGATCTACGAGAAGTAAATATTGGTGTGTAAGAAAAAGAAACGCAAGAATAAAAAAGAAAAAATAAAGTTTGGTTATATCTCTATTTCTCTTTTCTCTTCTCAGGTATAAGGAAATCAAGGACTGTGACAAGCATTTCCTTATATGTGTGAAAGCTTGGAAATATTGTATAAGAATTAGTATTAGAGTAAGAAGTAATAATCCTAGAGTTTCCGGAAATTACTTAATACAACAAGCACTAGAATCTTTGATAATACACGACCTTAAGAAAACTACTAACAGCAATCCAGAAGTAGAAGTAATACATAGCAGTAGTCGAAGAGCAGGTCGTGATATGTTTATATTTTTCACTTCCCCTGACCTATATTATGAAAGACTCCGGAAGATGTGGGAAGGAAGATGGTCAGAACCTAAAGATATCGGATGGCCTAAAAGAAAATTTTCCTCCTTAGAATATAGAGTTTGGTTTTTTAAGTTCCCATCTAGAGATCCTTACTTTTATGATGCCCCTTCAAATATAGTATGGAGAAGTTCGGCTGATTCTAGAGTAAATCTTAAGGTTTACTCTATAGCAAACCTAAGAATAGAGTATGTAAGAACTGAGCTAGTCGGAAAATTAGATGGGGACCAAGAAAAACAATACATCACGGCAAAACAAATATGGTGGTTAAAGGTATATATAGATCATACTGAAACATACCTTAGACTTAGAAGATTTATAGTGGAGAAAAAGAATTGGAAAATAAAAAAGATAGATTAGTTTCTATCTTTCTTTTTCAGGTCCAAAAAAAAACACCACCAAGTACTCAAATTAGGTGGTGCGGAAGGGGTGTACAAAAATATAAAATTGGCGGATGATCTTTGTACATATATAAGGATTTTAGGGTTACTGATAAGTTTCGGTTTGTATAATTCCAAATTTATGAAAATATCGTAATGGTCTCCACTTATGACCTTTAACATAGAAACCCCACTTATGTCTTGGTCTACCTTCAAACATAAGAGTCCATGCCCCTTCTTTTGGGATACTTAAGTAATGTCTATCTTCTGCTTTCGAAAACCAAATTGACCGACTCATATTAAAGAAATTCTTCCATGAGTTAAAAATTCCTTCAACATAACAGAACATCTTATTTTCTCTAAGACCTCCCCATTCATTTCCGAAAGAATCTGAATAAGCAATAACATGTACTTTATCGGTTGGCTCAAGATCTGGATTATATGGCTTTACATTAAAATATTTTCCAAAAAGAACAATACTAAGTAAGTCAGAGCTATGATCGTGAAAATGACGATTATCATCAGATCTTAACCAATGATGAATACGAATAGAAAACCCGAATATAATGAATGTCCACCTTATTAGATATGGATTTTCTTTATATCCGAGTTTCTCTTTCCATCTTATTTGAAAGTTCTTAAATCTTTTTGTATTAGTACTTCCAATCATATTTTTATAATTTTGTCAGACGGGCGAGGACTCGAACCTCCAATATAGACTATCCTGCTCTAGAATAGAAATAGTCACTAGCTTTCTACAAGCTCTCAACCATGTTTCGGGAATGCTATCCTTTGTTTGCCAATCGTCATTGACATTCTCTGGACATTCCGTCGATTGCGATCTTACCAATTGATCTATCCGTCCGGTGTATAATGTTAATATTCTTTTTCTTTGTTATTTTTATTATATTCATTATCTTCACTTATAAGGATTTTACGTTCCCTATATTTTGTAATCCTTATATATGGAGAAGGAGGTTTCTAAAGTAGACCTCCTGAATGAGAATATAAAATAAAAGTATAATGAATAGAAGAATAACAATTTTTGATAGAAAAGATTGTGAAACTACTTACCTAAAATGGTATACTCTTGGACTGGGCGATGAGATCTATGCTGTTCAAGATCTTCTGGCAATGAAAACAGAGGATCGTGAAAGAATATTAAAGATCGAAACAGGAGATGCGGTAATGGTAGCTTCTGCGGAGGGATGGAAGATGTTGAGAGATCGATATCACTTCGGAGTCAGAAATGAGGGTTTCGTAGATTGTCAACAACTTAAAAGACTATCTGTAGAAGGTGGTGCATATCTTAAGTTAGTGCCACACAATGAATTCCCTAAGAAAGAGGTTGTCTCCGAATTTATGAGTCCTGGATTTACAAATAAAGTAAAGTTTCCTGGATTTAAACAAAAAGTTCTCAAGACCATTGAAGAAGCTGAAAACTATATGAGATGGGCAGATAGTCAACCTCTAGATACTGATTGGGGATTTGACTATGAGGCATCTGGTAAACCGCTTGATCGTTATTTTGAGATATCCGGATTTTCTCTGTGTAATACTAAGTTTGGTGCTTTCATAAGTTTGACAGACATAAGACACCAGATAGGAAAAGGAGAAAGATATATGATGTTTCTTAAAGGTCTTGGTAAGTTCTTAGAGAAACGTATGAGAAATGTCTGGGTATTCAATATGCAATATGAGTTCCAGGTATCTTTCAGAATGCTGGGTGTAGATCTTTATAACCTATGTGACTCTGGAATTTATAATGTTTTGGATGGATATCACCTAAATAAAAAATATTCTCTTAAGTGGACTGCACAGAGAATCTTAGGAATAGAAGTTTGGGATGCAGAGTTTGATAGAATTTCAGACTTGGTAGACTCTATGTTATTTACTGAAGTCGGAAAAACAAAAGCAGAAAAACATAAAGTCTTGAAAGTAACACAGGATAATTTTATGAGTACTCCGGAATGGGCAGAACTTTGTAAGAGGTATCCTGGTTATCAAGATGAATTTAGAGATCTTATTCTAGAGTATTGGGGAAATCCATTTATGTGTATTCCATCCGACATCTTAGGTTATTATTGTAATCTAGATGCATTCTATACCCTAATGATTCATGAGACGAGTAAGTCACAGTATAAGCCAGAAACGATAGATACCTTTATGGATAATTTCAGATTGGCTTGTAGACTTCATTCTTGTGGTATACCGAAATGGGAAGAGTACCGGAAGGAATATGAGATTTACTGTGAGGAACAAATGGTATGGGCTATAACTTATTGTGCGGCGGCCAGATGTAAAATCAAAATGGAGAAGCACAGAGCAAAAATGGCTAACCTAAGTAAATATAATCCGGTATGTCAAATTCTACTAAAGCAAAATAAATTCTATGGTGGAGATCCTGTGTTAATAACTAAGGATATACTAACCGGACATATAGATTCTTTCGATAGCTCTGAAACAGGACTAGACGAAGGAAAATTAATGCTGGACTATGGAGATGAATTTGCAGAGAAGTTTGTAGATATTGTTAAAGCTGCTATCATCGAAGTTAAGCTGAAAGGAAAAATTGATGAAACGATAGTAAGAAAGAAAAAGATTATTGGAATTATAGCATCCGGAATCACGCCGCTTTTAGGACTCGATAAACTTAAGCTCGGAAATAAGCATATCGAACTTGAGAAATATCTGTACTATGAAAGGGCATATAACGAATTTCAGAGAATATACGAAAAACAGTTGCCAGATATAAACCATGTCCCTGAATTTATCTATGCATTTAAAACAAAGATGGGACGGCTAGAGTATTCGAATTTTGTAAGTGAGAATTATTTTAAATGTAAGTCTCCGATTGAAAATGACGAGATATGCTTAGAATTTGCCGAGCTTTATAAATCCGAGTCCTCTTATCTAGCGGCGTTAAATGATACTGTCCACCAATTACCAGGAGAAAAGGAATTCTATAGTAATCTTGGTATTAGGACTATTGAAGACGGATTTGATCACTTTAAGAATGAATATACTAAAGTTTGGAATGGTACGGATCCTAAACAAACACCATATCCAGAGAAAATGTATTCACTTGCTTATACTTATTTTAATGATCTTAAGTGTGACCAAGTAAAAGAAGTCTGGAGTGATTTTGCAGGATTCGAAGCACAGGAGATGTTTTTCAAGTATGTAGATTCTCAGTATCCACAGTATGAGTCTAAGTTTGATCCGTCCGACTTTGATAACAGATTCTTCTTTATGAGAAAAATGGTTATTAATTATCTGATATTCAAGAAGTATGCAAAAGTCTTGAGTACTTATATCGATGGAATGTTTACAAAGACAGATGATTGGGTACTAGAAGATCCGAAGACTCATGTTATGATAAGAGAAGCAGATCCGTCAGAGCCAGGTGCAATATGTAAGATGAGACCTAAATTCCAGTGTATGGAGAAGAGCTCGAAAAGATGGAGTTCTGGTTATCATACTATCATCTCACATTCAGATATTAAATCTACACTTCGAGCTTATCCTGGACACTTACTTTCGTACTTTGACATAAATAAAATTGTGCCGCCATTCTGTAAAGAATGGGCAATAACCTACTTTTATGCTGGAAAGTCTGACCGTGTAATGACGAAGATGATCAGCAGGGAAACCAAATTAAATTGGAACCTTCAACGACTATCCTGGGAACAGGAGTACACTTCAAGCGAGGTGGAAATGGTAGGCTCCTCTGAAGAAGAGGATGAAGATATAGTCTGATCTATATAGAAATATATAGCTGTCCTAGAATTGAGGACGGGGAAAGTGTAGCGAACTTTCTTGAACATAATGAAGTAGTGCAGAAGTTAGAGCAGCTGCAGCACAAAGTAAGGATCCAAATCTAATCGAGAAATTTGAGACTCGTCAGGATGTATATAATTTCTGTGCTCAAATTTATCTTGGGAAAGAAAATTGGGAGAAACTATCTAAGTCAGAGAAAAAGAAATACAGAAAGAACTTTAAGACCGTGATGTTAGGAGTTCTTTATGGTATGGGAAAACAATCTCTGGCAGGACGACTTAATTGTGACGTGGCTGAAGCAGATCGAGTTATTCAGGCACTCTATAATGCATTTCCAAGACTCCGAGAATATGTACATGAACAAGAAGATTATGTAATGGAGCACGAAGGATATATCAATACTATCCTTGGAGATAAACTTAGAGTACCAGAATGGAAATATTATCTAGAAGCAAAAACTAGTTATGAGAAGAAACAACAAGAAGCTAAGGTAAGAAGACTTGGTGTTAACTTACCAATTCAAGGTGGTACTTCTACTTTAATGAGCTCTGGATTCTTTAATGATATCCGAACAGCAATAGAGAAGGGATGGAACCTAACTAGTTTTGTTACAGTTCATGACTCGAATACTTGTGACTTTAGTGCAGATAAACTTTGGGGACTCTGGGATTTCTATGCAGAGCACTTCACTAAATTTGTATATGATCGCTCTGGAATGACTCTTCTGTTTGACCTCTTGATTGGTGTAACTTATCAGGATGCAGCGGAACTTAAAGTTATTTCTCCGGATATCATTGAGCTGAAAGGAAATGCTAGAACCTTACAAATGATTATCGATAGTATGAATGAATGTCCTGGCTTGAAGTATGAAATTAATATGCCAAGAGAAGATATAGTACCATCCTATATTGAAGATCCAGTTGACAGATTCATTCAAGAAAAAGGATGCTCAATGGTAATGGATAAAAGCTCATATACAGTTCAGTTCAAAAAATTGGGTAAACTATAATATAGAGAGATAGGGACTACGTAATGTTCTCCTTATCTCTATTTCGTTTTCTCCTTACACACCATTTATTTATTTATATTTCTTTAATTTAGGTGTGTAAATCAAGAAAACGCGTATCACAGGGAAGGAGAACTTTATATGTGAATTGAAATATAACCCTTTAAATTTATTAAGATTTATGATAGAAGAATTAATGAAACTGGTCGAAAAGATTAAGGAAAATGGTAACCTAGAGGAAGCCGATATCCAAGAATTCCAGAAAAATTTTGATAAAGAGAAATTTCAAAACTTCATGACAAACGAACTCCCAAAACTCACAGAAGAATTGGAAAAACAAAAGGCGGAGGAAGAAGCTAAGAATAATACAGAGGAACAAATTGTCGAAATCCATGCTACCCAAGAAGAGCCAAAGGAAGATCCTATTGAAGAGCCGAAAGAAGAACCTAAGCCTAAAAGAAAACCAAGAGCAAAGAAAGCAGAAAAGGAGTAAAGAAAACAGGAGAACAAAAATAATAAGTTCTCCTTTCTTTTCCTTATACCTGAAATGAAAGAAATTGGAACTTTCGTGTGGAAAAGAATAAAAGGTAGTAAGAATATTCAAATTATATTTTGCAATACCTTAGGGAGATTTGTGTTCAGGAATATAGAAAGACGCTCCAAGAAAAAATTGAAAGTAACTTGGAAATTACTTGAAGATAATTTCGATAGATGGGGACCTGAACCAGACGAAGACGAAGACTGGATGGCAAGAAAATTCAGAAACTTCCAGAACAGATTTGAAATCGGAGATACAATTCAACCAGAACATTACAAAAATGAAGGATGGCATGATAGAAGTGGGTGACTATTTTCTTTGTATCCGTGATGTCTGTCTGATGAATACTAGTGATCAGGAAAAAGTTTATACCGCCGGAAAAATCTATAAATCAGAAATCCAGGAATGTATAACAAATGATACTGGATATAAAAATCATTACTGGGAATTAGATAGCGAATATTCTCCGAAAGATGATATTTTTGGTAAATACTTTCGTCTTATAAATCCCAAGAAACGAAAATACTGGAAAATACTACATGATCAGAATACTAACAAAGAATAATCTAGTATATATAACAGGAGAACCAAGAACAGAAAATGAACTCTTGGAAACACAACTCCTATATACTTATGATCTAGACTATACTCAGGAACTTGTAGATAGGATTAGACCATTCAGAGATCTTGGGCAAAAACAAGAATGCTATAAGATCTCAATACTACGAAGACTACCAGGAATACTATATCAGGAATATACACCAGAGGTTATCGGAAAAGAAGCTACCGAAAAATTATTATCCGAAATAAAAGAAATAGCTTCTCTTCTTGGATACCTCGAAAAATCTGTATCCCCTATTCCGATTACTTATACTTGTGACCTTTGGAACTATATAGAAGAATTATATGGAGAGAAGGAAAAAGACTGTATACAAGAATATAGGGAACTAAGAATAGAGGATAAAGAATTCCTAAAGAAACTATACTTAATACCAGGAGATCAAAAGAAATTTAAGATGGTATCTGAATATGAAGGACTACAAAGAATTTATGATCTTTTGCCTTCAGGGATACAGGAAAATCTTATGATATTTGGTACTACTCTTGGAAGAATTGGAAAAGAACAATGTATACCTGAATTCCGAAACACTACAGAACTATTACCTCCGCCGCCAGACTTGAAAGAAGAAATCTATAAAGAATTTGAAGTTGGAGAGATATTTGTAGAGGGGGCTTCGGTAGTAAAAGAAAGACTACAGAAAGTATATGATATTTGCGAGATACCTAGAATTTCGAAAATGATAGATCTTTCTGAATATTTTGACCTTACCAAACAATGGATAGATGGTAAGAGATATGTAAAACTTAGTTATCGGAAATTATAATTTAAAACTTATAAAATTATGAAGTACTATTTAGTAGACACAACATTAAATTGGAATGATGAGCTGGATATTACCTCTTATCAAATTCTGACCGACAAGGAAAGAGATGGTATGATGGATGATTTTGAAGATCTAGGGAGTAAAGACATAAATGTAGAATTCGGGGATAATCAACATGGATTCTACTGTGCTGATGAATTCTTGGAGATCTTGAAAACTAAATCGAAGGAAATAACAAAAGAAGAGTATGATGCTTTCCATAATATGTTTGGAGACTACTATATCGGTCCGGTTGACTTGGAAGATATCATACTAGATTTTGAAGATGAATATGTATATAATGATGATGATGAAGACTCCGAAGATGAAGATGGAGATTCAGAAATATGGTAACACATGAATATAGATGTGTAGAACCTCGTCTTGTTACTTATTATAGTTTTGGAAAAGTTTATGAATGTAATGAAACTTATTATCTTAATTCTAACTTTAATAACCATACTATAAGATGGGATCAAGACAATACAGAAAGATTTCAGGAGTTCTTTAGATTAGTTGGTAATAAAAGAAAATCTATGATAAAAATAATTGAAAATCCAAATCCTGTAAAAGAAGAAATTCAGGTTTGTGATAAGTGTAAGTGTAAATTTTCTTATACACAAGGGGATATAAAAATAGACTCATGGAATAACGGAGTTCTAGGTCCAGGTTACTATGGATATAAGAAAGAATATATTTATTGTCCTAATTGTGGAGAATCTATAACAATTAGCTCGAAAGATTCTAATTCACATAAAAGAGAAGACTGGATAGATATGGGAATGGAGGACTTAGTAGAAACATTACGTCCACATCTATATAAAGAAGATGAAGAGGAGGAAGATATATTAGAGATTATTAATAACGGAGATAAAAGTTCAAATTCAATAAAAGGAAAAGATAATGAATAAGAAATTTTTAAATGAACTTCTGGATACGGTTAGTCCTTCAGGAGATGAGTGGAAAGGAATTAGAGTATGGGAAAAAGAAATGGAAGAATTCGGAGAACCATACTATCAGGACAAAATGTTAAATACCGCTTACTCGGTAGGAACAGGACCATGTAAAGTTCTAATCTCTGGGCATATAGACGAAATCTGTATGGCTGTTGGATTGATTACTCAAGAAGGTTATGTGGTTCCAAGAAATATGGCAGGTATCGATAGAAAAGTCCTGCCGGGTTCTGAAGTAATAATAGTAAGCTCAAAGAAAGGTACAGAGATTATCGGAACAGTACAGAAAAATCCAATTCATATAGAGTATTCAGAAGAGAAAGCCAAAGATAAAGTACTAGATTTCTGTGATCTTCGTATCGATATCGGGGCTGAATCTAAAGAAGATGCTCAGGAACTTGTAGAAATAGGTGACCTGATTGTGCTAGGAAGATCTATAAACTTGAAACTTGGTAAACATAGATTCTACGGTAATTCTCTTGATGATAAAGCTGGTGTATTTGTTGTCTCGGAAGTAATGAAAAACTTACTTCACGATAATCCAAGAAAAGTAACATCAACATCATGGAGAGACAAATATACTGTTATCGGATTGGCTTGTACCGGAGAAGAGTCAGGATTATTAGGAGCACATAGAGTAGCACACAATATTAATCCAGACATTTCGATAGACCTAGATGTTACTCATGCTTGTGATACCGGACAATTTGATAAAACTAAGTATGGAGAAATATACCTAGGAAAAGGACCAGTTATAGAATATGGACAGGATAAATCAAGAAGACTGAATTCTATACTTTCCGAGATAGCAGAGAAAGAAAACATTGAAGTACAAAAACAAGTATCTAGAATAGGAGGAACTAATACTAAAGCTTTCTATCTAGAGGGTGGAGATACAGAAACAACTCTTATCTCATTACCACTTACCTCAATGCATACTCCGGTAGAAACAATGGACTACAGAGATATAGAAGGAACAATTAAACTTCTTACTGAAACTATAAAATCGTGCCAACTATAGGAGATCCAGAACTAACACCTGTCGAACTTGGATTTATGACAGCCGCTACCCTTGGAATATTAGGAACTTTGGCAGTATATAAGATAATGGAATATTCGAAAGAAAAAGACAAAACAGAATATCTTATATCAGGTTTGGTAGGTTCAGGGATTCATTATATAATCTTAGGAATTCCAGTATAAAAGAATAGAGATAGAAAACAAAATTCTATCTCTTTTTATTTTTTGCCCTAATTTCCTTATTATTGAATAACAATTTTTTAAAACATATAAATTATGGGAACAGAAAATTTAATTATTTATGGAGTAATAGCTGTAGCAGTTATTGCTCTAGCGATTGTGTTGATTAACATTTACGTTAAAGCACCTCCTTCGTATGCTTTCATTTTGTCAGGTATTCGAAAGGAACCAAGAGTTATGATTGGTACTGGTGGTTTTAAGATTCCATTCCTTGAGCGTCTAGATAAGGTGTTCTTAGGTCAGGTATCGGTAGACGTTAAAACATCAATTCCAGTTCCAACTCATGACTTTATTGATGTTATGGTTGATGCAGTTTGTAAAGTTAGAGCTCTTCCAAATCAGGAGGGAACTAGACTTGCTGCTAAAAACTTCCTTAACATGAGTCCTCAGCAAATAGCATCAGAAATTAAAGATTCTCTTGAAGGTAATATGCGTGAAGTTGTTGGTGCTATAACTCTTCAGAATTTGATTACAGATAGAGACAAGTTTTCAGATGAGATTCAGAGTAAGGCTGCAAGAGATATGGCTAAGTTAGGCTTGGAGGTTATTTCTTGTAATATTCAAAATATAACTGATCAGAACCAATTGATTGAGAATTTAGGTGCAGATAATACTTATGCAATCCGTAAAAATGCAGCAATAACAAAGGCAAATGCTGAAAAAGATATTGCTGTTGCTGAATCTAGAGCAAAAAAGGATGCTAATGATGTAAGAGTTCAGGCTGAGACCGAGATAGCAGAGCGTAATAATGAACTTGCAATCAAACAGGCTGAGCTTAAGATTGCGTCTGACACTAAACAGGCCGATGCAGATGCCGCTTATGCAATTCAGCAGCAGGAACAGCAGAAGACTATCAATACTAAAACCGTCGATGCACAGATCGAACAGACCAAACGTGAGCAGATTCTGTCACAGGAGAAGATTCAGATTAAGAAAAATGAACTTACCGCAGAAATTAATGCTCAGGCCGATGCAGACAAGTATAAGAAGACTATCGATTCTGATGCAAACAAATATCAGACCGAGATCAATGCACAGGCTAAGCTTGAACAGCAGAAGCGTGAAGCTGAGGCAAAGGCTTATCTGGCAGAGCAGGAAGCATTAGCGATCAAAGCTAAGGCTGATGCTGATAAATATGCAGCACTTCAGGAGGCCGCAGGTATTGAGGCTAAGGGTAAGGCTGAAGCTGTAGCAAAGCAGGCAGGTCTTGAGGCTGAAGCTGCAGGTATCCTTGCAAAGGGTGAAGCAGAAGCTAAAGCAATGCAGAAGAAGGCAGAAGCTTATGAGAAGTATGGTAAGGTAGCTGTTATTGATATTCTGACCAAAATGACTGAGAAGGTTATGCCAGAGGTTGCTAAGAACATCGCAGAACCTATGTCAAAGATTGGTGATATCAAGATCTATGGTACTACCGGAACCGAGGCTTCTGGTATCGCATCAAACGTTCCGGCAGTTATCAAGCAGACATTTGATACAATGAAGGACGTTACTGGTGTTGATATGGCTGATATTATGAAGGCTAGTACAATCGATGCTAAGGTTGATCGAAACATTAATATTAGCGGAGATGAGAAAAAAGAAGTTGGTGTAAATGTAAACACAAAGTAAAACCTATAAAGAGGAGTAGATGAAATATTCTACTCTTCTTTTTTTTGCAAAAACCTTTTAAGTTAGGAGTTTTCCAAGGTAATACCCTGATGAAAGCTTAGTATAGTTTCTGAGGTTAAGCTGAAATAATATATTGAGCGACCGGAAGGGAGCGGTAATATAAGGGGTATCAGCTTATGGTATTAAAGAAACTAGTCCTCGGCTTTCATTTACCGCTAACGCTCACATTCCAGCCGAGGCCCCTCAATCTCTTCAGTTCCTTGAAGAGATTGAGATATATTACATATTTTTTATTGTTACTTGCCGTCGCTGAAAGCGAACGGCAGAACATTGGGAAAACTAATACCTAATTATCAAGTGAGGCAAAGCCGAACGAAGATAATATGAGATAATGACGAAACGGAACATAGTGAAGTTTCGGCTTTATCGAAATAAAAATATTTTTGCTTATTTTTCGCATATTTTAGGATCTCCCAACTTTAATCAATTTAAAAAGCAAAAACGCGCTTGAAATGACATTAAATCCTAATACATGAATAGACTAATTAGTAATATGTGGAAATTCCCGTTACAATAATTTAACTGTGAAAATGAAATGAATAAAGAAAAAATAATAGTACCAAATGGAGTACGTTATATAAGTGATTGGAAAGAATATAATTTAGAGAACTATAATTTTCCACACATTTTGAATAAAGTACTTACAGGCTGTGGATTTACCGAGTATTGTATTAGAAATAATCAGAATATAATACTTCTATCCCCTCGTAAATTTCTTCTTGAAAATAAAGAGGACCAACATCCAGGAGAAGTATATTATGCTAAAAATGAATTTACACAGATAGTAGATTATGAAATAGATATAGCAGAATATAAGAAAGACAAAAAATCTACAGAGATAAAAGAAGATGAAATAAAGCATACTGTGTGGAAAATGAAAGAAGGTATTAAGAATTACTGTAGAGAAAGATCTTATAGACTAAAAAAGATTCTTGTTACCTATGATTCTTTTAGACATGTCAAAGATGCATTAACAGAATTAGGCATTTTTAATAATTTTCAGGTAGTTATCGACGAGTTCCAGTCGATATTCATAGATTCACGCTTCAAGTCAGATACAGAAATAGAACTTTTAAGCCATATCAAAGATATTCAGAAGCTGTGCTTTGTATCAGCTACTCCTATGCTAGATAAATATTTGGATATGTTAGATGACTTTAAAAATCTTCCTTATTATGAAATGGACTGGACTTCCGAGGATAAAGAAAGAATCATTCATCCGGAACTAGAAATTCGGTTCACTGGAAAAACTTTAAATGAGGAAGCAAAACGAGTTATTGAGAGCTATCAAAATAAAAGATTTGAAACTAAATTAGATGAAACCACAGGGGGCCTTATTGAGTCTCGTGAAGCTACATTATTTCTTAATTCAGTCTCAGGCATTTGTCAAGCTATACGATCTTGTAGACTTCATATTGATGAATGTAATATTCTCTGTGCTAGAACAAAAGATAATGAAAAACTAATTAGAAAAGCATTCAATGATGTTCTAAAGAAAGATACTGAAGATGAAGAAAAGCATCCTAAAATACCTAGAGATTATAAAGTAATAGGTAAGATTCCTAAAAAAGGAGATTCACATAAGATGTTTACTTTTTGCACAAGAACCGTCTATCTAGGAGCTGACTTTTATAGTACTAACTCTAGAACATTTATTTTCTCTGACAGTAATATTTCATGTCTTTCGGTAGATATCTCAATGGACCTTGAACAGATCTTAGGTCGACAAAGATTAGCGGAAAACCCATGGAAAAATTCTGCCAGATTATATGTGAAAACAACAACTGGAGAAAATGAGTTAACTGAGGATGATTTTAAAAAATATCTAACAGAAAAGATAAATCAGTCTAACAATCTTTTAGAACTATATAATAGTGCTGATCAAATTAGAAAAGATGCATTTATAAAAAACCTAGATATTGTAGCTAAACATAATTTTTATAAAGATGATTATGTGTCAGTAAATCATCATGCTGGAGGAAATGCATTACCAGTATTCAATAATCTTGTTTTAGTTTCTGAAATGAGAGCCTTTGAAATTCAGCAGATTGACTATAAAGATAGATTTTCTGTATTTAGAACTCTTAGAGAAGAAGGTTATATTGATCCTGATAATGATGTATCAAAAGAAATAAATGAGTTTAATAGCTTTGGACAAACATCTGATAAGCTTAAATATCTTGTTTCTTTTACTACAAACCCAAATACAACTAGTTATCAAATAAGTTGTTTTTTAGCACAAATTCCTAGTAAATATGGTGATTATTATCGTCTACTAGGCCCTGAAAGAATTAGAGCAAATAGCTATCAAGAATCTAGACTTAAGAAAGAATGGATAAAAATACATTCTAGTGTTGAGATAGAAGATAATATGATTGAGAAAATCTATAGTACTTTTAAAGTAGGTGAAAAATATGGTAAAGCATCTATTAAATCTATATTGAAAGATATTTATGAGGAGTTTAGTTTTAAAAAATCACCAAAAGCGTCTGACCTAAATGAGTATTTTGTACTAAAGAATACCAGAGCTCTAGATTCTGGTATTTGGGTTAATGGTTTTGAAATTTTAGGAAAACGATAAAGAGAATAAAAAGATCTCTTAAAACAATTTTAATTATTTATAAGTTATGATATATGTAATACAGACAGCTCAATATAATGATAAGCATGAGCACATTGATGTTATTAAATTAGGATATACTAATAATTGGAAGAAAAGATACTAGTCTTATGATAGTTATTGTCACAATTTTATAGTGATTCAGAAGTATGAAGATGGAAATTTAGAGGATGAATCAAAACTAAAAATGTTTTTTAAAGATAAGGTTCTTTTTAAGGAAGAGTGGATTGAGTATTCCGAAGATATAATTAAGTTTTTCAAAGATAATGATACTATAGAAAAACTTAGAGAATCACTTAAAGATAGTAATCCTATAAAGCCTTTAAAGCATCTTAGGAAACAGAAAATAGATAAATACCTAATTGAATTTATCTATAATACATATTTCTCTTCTACAATTTCTGATCCACTAGAAAAGATTGATAAGATAAAAGAGATAGAGAATGAGATATGTTTTATACCAAAAGAAAAACATATAAAATATTTCAGTTACAAGTATTCTATTTCTGTAGATACTATAAATTTAGAAGTTAGAAAATTAAAAGGTGAGATAACTAATATAACAGAAGAAGTATATAAAGCAGTAGAAAAGTTTGAGAAAACTAAATCAAATCATAACAAACTTAAATTTTTAGTAGATTTTACCACAAATACTTCTGGAATAACAAAAGAAGATATTAATACTTTTCTTGATTTAATACCTAGTAAGTATAAAGAATATTATACGTTATTAGGGCCTGATCGAATTCGGGCAAATAGTTATCAGGAGTCTAAAATTAAACAAGATTGGATAAAAGCTCATACTGAAATAAAAGCAACTGATGAAATGATAGCTAAGATTTATAATACTTTCATAGTTGGAGAAAAGTATAGTAAAGCATCTATTAAATCTACTTTGAAGAATATTTATGAAAAGTTTGAATTTGATAAAACAGCGAAAGCATCCGATTTAGGGGAATATTTTGTTCTTAAAACAACAAGTGCAAAAGAAAACTCAAAGTGGGTACATGGATTTGAGATATTGAGTAAAAGATGAAGAAATTTATTTTATTGTGTTTATTGATTTTCTTGTGCGGGATGCCAGGAAAATCTCAGACAATCAACACGTTCTTAGATCAGACAGGAGAAGATTTGATCGGGATACTGGAAGATTGTAATTATGTGATAGGACCGGGACGAGTAGAGGATGGAGATACTATCAGAGTTTGTAAAGGAGATCTATATGGTTATCCGGTAAGATTAGAGATGTGTTATAAGATCTTTGTTACGGAGTTGATCATAGATTTCTTAGGATCGGAAGATTTGGAAGAGATGTTTTATAAGATGCGTGATGACTTAAATTTAACACATTCTTATACACTCGGGACTTCTGTGATTCCTAATTTCTATGTCCTGTTTTTTGATGATTATAGTTACGTCTTAAGTTTCTATAAGCCACAAGGAGATTTACGTTTTACTTATCACAGTTACGGAAAGAAAAACAAAACCTCGGAGAGTATCATGAAATTAGGGAAAGAAAAATAAAAAGATAGGGAAGACTATTATAATTTAGTCTTCTCTATTTTCTTTTTAATCTCTTCTATAATTTCTTTATAGTACTCTCCTAAACGTTTTTCTCCGTATAACTGAAACTCTTGATTAACTTTTACGAGCTCCTTAAGAGATTCATAGTCGACAGGTATAGCATAATAGAAGTTTGTAAATCTGCAGTTCTCTATATCATCGACTTTTATAAATTCTATATCTAGGTCTCTTATATCTAGTCCTTCTTTCTCTGCTTGTCTTATTAGCGCGGTTCGTCTTGTTTCTGAAAAATCTACTTCTGTCTGTAATACTTTTCCTAAGTTCTTGAGAAATAGTAATTCATTTGTCTCAGGTACTCTAGTAAAAATCAAGCCGTGTACATAAGTTGTTTTCGGTTCCATAATTATTTCTTTATTATTCTTTTAGCTGTTATTACCAATCTAAATGCCATTTCCGGGTCTCCAAATCTTTCAAGTCCGTATTTTTCGCAGAACTTTATTGTAGCTTTCTTTAAGTATAGCTGATAGAATTCTGTGATGTGTGAACTTGACCTATCTTCATCCCATTCTTCTAATTTTTCTGGTCCGTAAATTTCGATTAGGAGTGCTACTATAAATGATGACACTACTATTTTAAAATCCGGTTCTTTCTCAATCAGTTCTTCTACCATCTCAAGATTTTCTGGTTTCTTGAGTATGGTATCTATGTTTTTATATTCTTGGATACCTGATTCTGAGCCAGCTTTTTCGGTTAGGATTATAAATAGATCCTTATATTTTTCTATAATCTCTTTGTAAGTCATTTCTTATTGAATCTTTATATTTTTTAGTTTCACATTTCTCACATTCTGGAGATCCTTTACCGTATAGACAAATTTCAGAACATATATAATCAAGTTGTTCTAGATCTATTAGATAATTTTTTCTTTTGACTATTCTTATTTCACTGTAACTATAGAAACCGCCTATACCTTCCATCTTATAGTATACACCAAGTCGATTTTTAGAATATAATTTGGTTGCTGTCACTATAAGATAACAATTACTTTTCATTTCCCGAGCTATCAAGACACTTTTCCTCCCCAAGTTTCCACAAGTATAGTCACTTAGAGATGCATATTCATGTTCTAGTCCGGCGAAATTAAAACCTATAGATGCAGCTTCAACTTTGGCTATTTTCTTAAATTCGGGAACATAAACTTCATCTCCAGGATAAAAGAATTGTTTCCTTTGTTTACTTCTTTCTGAATACTGACAAAGAGTACATCCACCTAAGTCAGAAGGAAAGCATCTATGATCATGACAGAGATAATCTTCGGTATCAAAAATATTTCCAGGGAGTATATAACCGATCCGAGTATAATATTTTTGATTCCCTTTACTGAACATCTCTGAGTATCGTGCCTCATATAAATATCCATTTCTATTATCTCTAAACTCTATATACTTTTCTCCGGACTTAATAAAGACAGAAATAATTATAATATTTCTATCTATATCACCAGGTATCTTT
>Ga0256407_10004747_pt1 | contig 22350 bp, 4 predicted proteins | sample RumenRJG_04DNA_FD_193489 | JGI IMG/M metagenome (GOLD analysis project Ga0256407, IMG submission 193489) | Bovine rumen microbial communities from Lethbridge, Alberta, Canada - RJG_04 | ecosystem: Host-associated > Mammals > Digestive system > Stomach > Rumen | place: Canada: Alberta | collected... | reverse complement strand
AAAAAAAAAAAAAAAAAAAAAAAAAAAAAATGTCAAAATCCAAAGACCAAAAATATATAAAAACAAACTTAGATTCCCTTCCAGTAATCCAAGAGACAGAAAAAGACAAAGAAAAAATGTTTCCTTCCTCTGATGATTTCATAGCAAAAACAGAGCAAGAAGTAATAAGAGTACCAAATTGTACATATGCAAATGATGCAAGTAAACATGCAAAATACTATTTATGTCCATGTTCCTCAGGAACAAAAGGATTTGAGCCAATATGTGAAGCATGTGCAAAATTTTGTCATAAAAACCATCATCCAACATTAGAAGTTCCTGGAATAAATATTTGTTCATGTGGTTTAAGTAATCATATGATTACACAAGAAATGGAAAATACTGCAAAAGAAAAAATTGAAGCTTCTCAAACTCAAGCTCAATGTTTTTATTCTAAATTTTTTGAACATACTCCTAATCGTGGTTATTTTAAATATGAAAATGTAACTTATTGTGCTGTTTGTGTTGAATATTGTTTAAATTTAAAATTTGATGATAGTAATTTAAGTAATTGTGATTATGGAAGAAATGTTTGTTATTGTCCTTATTATCATGAAATTAATGTTATTAAATTAAATGCTGATTTTATGAGTAGGAAAGATTTTAAGAAACATATGAGGAATTTTAATTTTAATATTTTGTTTAAGATTGCAAAAAGTAAACAAATTTATCTTGATACTTTAATTAATCAAATTAATCAATATTGTACTAAGAAAACTCCAGAGTTAAATAAGGAGTTTTTTAAAAATTTTATTATTTATAAAATTTTGGAATTGTTTAGTGCTTTTGCTGTTTTTTGGGAAAATAAATTTTTTCATGTTGTTCCTTCACTTTTGGGAACTTATAAAATTAAAGATTTATTTAATTTAATGTCTTTAAATGAATTAAGGAATTCTTTAGATGAAGATATGGCGACTAATTTTATAACAGCTAAATTTTATTTTGCTGAATTATTATTTAATTATGTAGTTAGGACATTTATGTTAAAATATACTAATTTATGGAATGTTAGAACTATTTTTAATATGAATTTATATCAAAGATACATTCATGTTCATCATACTAAAAAATTTTATTTATTTGGTAAAGAACCACCTGATGATATTTTTTTAGATGATTTAGTTTCTAATATTTTAGATTTATATGATTCTATATTAAAAGTTAATGAAAGATTTCCTTCTATTTTTGAAAGAATTATGTCTTATGTTTTTCCTACTTTTAATAGGATTATGAAATATTTGATTAAATATAATATTATGAATAATGAAGGAAGAAAAAGATATTTTGATTTAATTTTAGAAACTTTAAATTTACATGCTGAAAGAGGAAAGGGTAATATTGAACATAGTGTTTTTTATATTATGAAAAGTGTTATTTATACTACTATTTATAATAATGATAGAGCTTGTTATGATTATTTTCAAAAAATTGATACTGTTGAAAAAAAAGGTTTTATGTTTCAAAAAAATGAAGATTCATCAAAATTGACAAAAATATTTTTATTAACAATTAAAGATTTTGATAGAAAAAATGATATATCAAGAACAATAATTTTTGATTATTATCTTAGAAAATTTTTTGAAGTTATGTTAGATAAAGAAGATTTTTATATGAATTCAATATATAATTGTAATGAAGATGAAATTCAATCTTTAATGGATTTTGATCCAGAAAATATATCAAGTTATGTTAAAATTAAAAATTCATTAGAACAAAAATATTATGATGCAATTAATATTTTTTCCTTTGATTTAAATAATATAAATAGACAATATTTTTCATATGATTGTAATCAAGAAACTTACTTTGAAAACGTAAATGAAATTTTATCTAAATTTCATGGATTAATGATAAATGAAGGATTTAATTTAGATGAAATATCACATTCATATTGTATTTTCTCAACTCCAGAACATAAAAGTTTTGAAAAATTAAAAAAAATAAGAAAAGTAATTTTTTATTCAGTTTTCTTCCAAAAAGTAGAAGAATTTATTCATATATATTCATGTGGTAAAATTTATCCTCAACCAGATGAAGGTTTTGAATATAATAAAGATGATTTAATAGATAATGTTAATTTTCTTTTAAAATTTTTATTCCTTTTAGCAAATCGAGATTGTAGAATGTTAACTTTAGTTATGAATATTAAACCACAAATTTTTGCAGCAACATTTAATGATGTTATTACTACAACTTTAGATTTTTTAGAAAGATTAAGTGAAATGTTTTATTGTGGAATTGATGTTGAAAATTATAATAATAATACTAATGTTAATACTACTAGTTTAAATAATGAAATTGTTTCTATGAATAATGAAGAAAATGAAATTGAAGAAGAAGATGATGATGAAAAAGATGAAATTGATAAAAAATATAGATTTGAAAATTTTTATTTTTTCAGTGAAGTTATTTCAGAATTACTTTTATTAAATAAAGATAATTTAGATATTGTTGCTGAATTAATGAGAATATCAATTAAAAGTTTGAAAAAAATTACAATTCAAAAAAGTGATTTTTTAAATGCAATAGAAGCATTTGAACATGTATTTAAATATATGAATTCAAATGAAAATATTATTCAAAGAATTCATGATTATTTTAATGAATTATTAGGATTAAAAGAACCAAAAAAAGAAGAAGATATGGAAGAATCAGAAATTGAAGAAAAAAAAGATACAATTAAATTTATTCCTCAATATTATAATTTTTTATGTGAATTATTTAATACTGATATTGAATTTTATAATTATATGGATAAAGCTGATATAATTCCAAGAGAAGATTTTATTAATTATTATGAGAAATTTTTATCAAAACAATTTAAAGATGTACCAATTGAAGTAGAATATTCTTTAACTAGATATTATTTTACTTTAAAACAACCTATTCAATTTCAAATTGGTAAAATGAGTGAAACTTTAAATAATTTATATATGCCTGATACAAAAGATAATTTAAATTTGGTTCATTTATCAAGATATGAAGTAAAAGGTGAACAATTACCAAAAATTGAACAAATAATTAAAATTGGGAAAGATTTATTAAAAATATTTCAATTATTTAATATGAATAAATTTTCTTCTTATTTTTCTAGAGAAAATAAAGATAATTTAGATCGTCATTTTCCACTTAAATATTATGAAAATATTATTGTTAGACCTTTATTTAGTTTAATTAATGCTTTTATTTTAGATTCTGATGAAATTTATGGTAAAGATGTTTATACTTTTTATCAATTAATTTTTTATTTTTTGAAAAATACAATTATTTTTTATAGTGTTCCTATTATTGATGATAATAAAAAAGGAGTTCAAGTTGAAAAATTAATTTATAATTATGAAGATTTTACAATAAAATATGAAATTACTAAAAGTGTTATAGAAGATATTTTTGAAGATGCTAAAATTGTAAGTGAAAAAATAAAATATTTTGAATTAGGTAAATTATTTTCTATATATCAAAAAAACATTCAAAAAATTATTAATTTCCAAAAAGAAGAAAATTCAAGATTAATATCAAAAATAACAGTTGCAACACAATCATCAGTTTCTGAAACAATAACAAAAAAAACAAATATAATGAAATTAAGATTATATAATTTATACAAGAAAAATAAATCAAAAACATATGATGATAATTTATCTATAATAGATTCATATAGATTTTGTAAACATGATTTAGAAATAGATTTTGGAATTTATATATTAAATTATCTAATTGTAAAATTATTTGATATTTTAACAGATTTTAATATAAGAATAATCCCAGAAGACAAATATGAACCAGAAATTAAAAAAATAACAAAATTCAAATTTCAAAATGCATATATTTTAATTTATTTTAATGGTTTTTTTAACAATGATTCAAATAATTTCCAAGAAGCATTTATAAATGAAGAAATAACAATCCCAGAAAAATTTTATGAATATCTAATTCAAAGATTAATAGTAGCATCAACATTAAATGAAACAAAAAAATTATATGATATAGATTTTTTAACAAATACATCAGATGAAATATTAAAAATAGGAAAATTTGATACAATATCATATCACATTGGAAAAAATACAATAAAATTTATTCAAAATTTATGTGAAGGACATAATAAATTTTTCCAAACTAAATTTTTTGATTTATATTTTGATCCAGAAAAATTTTTACAAAATAATAAAAATATCTATTCTCATAGAAAAGGTTATGGATCAACTACAAATGCAAGATATAATTTAAGTCCAGCAAATAATATAAAAAACGATGATATAGTACAAAAAAAAAGAGCAACTGTTGTAACTGGAATTGGTTTTACTCAATTAATGTCAAGTTTAAATATTAATAAAGATAAAGATGATTCTTCAAAAAGTGATAATACAACTTATGAATCTGAAGATCAAGGACAAGAAGAAGAAAAAATTCAATTTTTATATACAAGACAAGTTTCTTTTTTTAATTTAATATGTTCAATGATGAAAATTATTAATTCTAATTTACATGTTGAAAATAATTTTCAAAGTCATGTTTTTAAATCATTAAATAATTATAAAAATTATGAAAATATTATTGAATTGTATATTAGATATAGTGATTTAGTTGTTGAAATGATTCAAGGAACTGATACTTCAAATTTTAAAAATTTTTATCAAAAAAATTTACCTCCTGATTATGAAGTTTTTCAAGAAGATGGAACATTTGAAAATAATCCTGTTAATGAAGTTTTTGTTTTTCTTTCTTTAGCAAATCAAATTAAAAATATTTTATTTGATAAAGATGATTATTTTAATAAATTATCTTTTCAAATGAAATATTATTTATTTGTTTCTATGAATAATGTTCTTTCTCAAGAAAATATTGATTCTTGTATTGTTAAAGCTTTTATTTATTTATTTCCTCCTGATAGATTAATTGAAATTATTTGTATTTATTTAAGAGGATTGTATATTTCTCATTTATGTAGATTTAATTATAATACTGATGGATTTAATAAATTATTTCAATTTTTAGAATTAAATTCAAATTCAATGAGAGATTTAAGAAATATTTTTAAAACAAATCCTCATTTTTATGAAGATGATTTTTTTAAATTAGCAAGTCAAATGTATTTATTTTTAACTATTATTGGTGAAAAATATGATTTAAATGAAGCTCAAAAAATATTAAAATATGCTGATAAAGATTTAATGCAAAGTAAAGTTTTTGAATTTGAAAGTTTTACTCAACCTGGAACTTTAGCATTATTTGGAGGAAATAAAAATATTTCAATGGAAAAAGTTAAAACTGTTGATCATAATTATATGAATGATTATATTGTAACATCTAAATTTTTTAATAAAACAATTAGAAAATGTGAATTTAAAGTTAAAAATGATGATAATTTAGAATTAAAAACAATATATTTTATTGTTGATCCACATTTTTATTATATTTCAAAAAATAATATTGAAAATTTCTTACATGATGTTGATAGAAGTACATCAACAACTAAATTAAAATCTTTAATTGATGCTTTAAATTTATTTATGTCTGAAGTTGAATATAAAACTTCAGTTTTTAGAAAATCAAAATATATTCAAAATCTTTTAACAATTGATTATAAAAATGTTGGTTTTTATAATTTTATAATATCATTAGTAATAAATTTTGTTTTACTTTTATTTTTAACAGGAGTAAATGATTCAAATGAATTAATATTAGAATATTTAACAAGATTTTTTGTAGGATTACAAGTAATAATGGATGTTATTTTCTTAATAATTTTTATTATTTCAAAATATAATTTTTATGTCTTATTATCAAAAAATGAATTAGGAAAAGATCATAAATTAACAATTTTCGAAGCAATAAAAGTTTATTTATTTGATGCATTTTTCTTTAATGATGAAATATATTTACTTTTATTAATTATTATAATGGGAATAGGAGGAGTTTTTTCTCAATATGGTTCATTTCTTTTTGCACTTCAATTACTTTCAATTATAAAATTCGTAGATACGATTAAAGAAATTGTTTTAGCTTTTAAAATAAGATTAACTCAATTAATTTGTATGATTGGATTTTTAGCAATTTTAATATTTTTTTATTCAAATTTTGGTTTTTATTTCTTAATAAATGAATATAATATTGAAGTTGAAGGTAAAAATGAAAATTTCTGTCAAACTTTATTAGAATGTTCAATTAATTTTTTTAATCATGGAGTAAGAGCTGGTGGTGGAATTGGAGATATTATTGAACAAAAAAGTTTTGATGTTATGAGTTTATATTTATTAAGATGGGTTTCAGATTTAGTTTTTTATATTACTGTTATTTTACTTTTATTAAATATGATTAATGGTGTTATTGTTTCTACTTTTTCACAAATAAGAGAAGAAAGTAATGAAAAAGAAGAAGATATTAAAAATAAATGTTTTATTTGTAATATTGATAGATTGGATTTTGAAAAGAAAAAAATTGATTTTTTTGAACATCAGAAATTTGAACATAATTTAAAACATTATATTAAATTTTTCGTTTTAGTAAAAAGAATAAATGAAAAAGATTTAGATGCTGATCAAAGTTTTATTGTTTCTTGTTTAAAAGATAGAAATATTCAATGTTTTCCTGTTAAATGTTCTAAAAGTATGGGAAATTTAGATGAAGAAGAAAATAATGATAATAATGATGAAAATGAAGAATAAATTATTTTAATTTAATATTTTAATTTTTTTTTTTCTAAATTATACAAAAATAAAAAAATATAATTAATGTATTCAGTTGGAGAAAAAGGTTATTTTATTAGAAGACATTTTATTAATCATGATATTTTAAAAAAAACTTCAAATAAAAATAAGAAATATGATAAAATATCAAAATTGGGTTCAAAAGAAATAAATAAAGAACAAGATGATTTTGATAATTTAATAAAAAATAAAATAATATTCAATAAAGAAATAAATTTGATAAAGAAAAAATTAAATAAAAGAATTGAAAATAAATCATGTGAAAATAAAAGACAAATTAAATTAATAAAAGGAAAAATATTTAATAATAGTTATTCTATAAATAATTTTGAAAGAACTTCAATAAATAATACTGATAAAACAAATGATTTTTCAATTTCTTCTTTTAGTAATACAAATTATAATTCTCATAAATTTAGTAATACTTTTATTAATTCAAATAGTAATAGTAAAGAAAAAAATAAAAAAAGGAGAAGTGTTTTAAAATTAAATTTATCTTCAAGTAAAAAAAAATTAGTTAAATTTAAAGATTCTTTAAAAGAATTAAATAAATATACAGATGAATTAGGATTAACAAAAGAATCTGAAAGACAAAGTTATATTAATAACAAAGAAAAAAGAATAATTTTTGAAAATCAAACACAAAATGAATTTATTAAACCAAAAAGAAAATTAACTTTATTTAATTCAACATCACAATTAAATAATTATCTAATTAAAGATTATAATTTTACTGAAAATAATTTAAATTCATCAGAATTAAATAAAAAAATAGAAATTGCAGAATTAAGTTATGAAAATATAAATAGAGAAAAAAGAAGGAAAACATATAATCAAGTTAAAAATCTTTATGTCAAAAATTCTGAAAGTGAAAATTTTTATTATAATTTAATACATAATGAAAAAAAGAAAGAAGGATATTATAGTGAAAGTGATATGAGGAAAATAAAAAAAGAATATTATTCATCAATTGCAGAAGAAAAATTGAAGAAATATTTAAAAGTATTTGAAAAAATTAGAAATTTAAATCATAAAGGATATAATAAAATTAATCATAAAACAGGAGTTGAATATAACAATTTAGAAAGAATTATTATGATTAAAAAAATACAAAAAAAATATTTATCTAATAATTATCATTATATGAAAGAAAAAATTGAAAATTTTCAAAGAGATCAAGATAAAATTTATATGGCTTTAAGAAAATTTAACCCCATAAATATATTGAAAAAAAAACTTAAGGTTTCTACAATTAATGAATTTAAATCTGTAAATGGAGTATATTTTGGTATACCTGTATAAATAATATCACAAAACAATTTTGTTATTATGTATTTTTTAGAAAGTTAAAATGTATAATTTTTTTGAAATGAAAAACAAAAGAGTGATTTTTAAAAATTATATATATATAAAGAAATTAATTGAAAATAGTAAAAAAATTTTTTAAAATTTATGTATATTTTTTGTTGTTAAATTTTTATTTAATTTAATTTGAAACTTTTACAAAAAATTAAGAATTTAATTTTTAATTTTTAAATAAATTAATAAATAATAAATTAAAAGTAGATATCCCAAATTTATTTTTTCAAAACTTTTTTAATACTTTTCAAAATTCTATCTCCATCATTCCCATTATAAAAATCAATAGACTTAATAACCCCATTAAACAAATTAACTTTTAATTTAAATTTCTTCCCTTCACTTCCTAAACTAACATCTTTAACATCATCTAAATAAACCTTAAAAGCAACATCATTAAAATCCTTTAAAACAACAATTAAAACATCACTAACAATAACATAAAAATTATCATCTAAAAATCCTTTATCTAAAATTTTTTTTGAATTTTCCAATTTTAAAAACTGATTTTGAACACTAATTTCAACATCATTTCCATTTTTATCTTTAATAAAAATATTTTTACTATTTCTATGTTCCATTTTATCATAATCATCAATAGGTAAATTATCACTTAAAATTCTAGGTTCTCTAAATCTACAATAATCAACTTTATTACTAATTAACTTTGAATTAGAAATTCCTTTAGTAGTTTCATTCCCAACAGTCAAAACAGTATTAACAGGTGCTAATGCAACTCCCATAACACCTTTACCAATTCCTTTAAAAAATCCACCAATTCCTTCTTTTTTAGTTCCTTCAATTGGTTTTGTTACAATACCAGAAACTCCTTTTGTAATTTCATTAAAACCTTTTTTTAATCCTGAGAAAGCACCTCCGAACAAACCTTTTGGTTCTTCTTCTTTTTTAATATTTAAATTATTATCATTTTTTTCACCTTGAATCATTTTAGTAGCATTTAATAAACTTCCTGTTATTTTAGTTGCTGAATCTGCTGTACCTCCTACTATACCTGAGAATAAAGATGATACTCCTTTTCCAATTCCTTTACCTAAATTTTTAGGTCCTTTTAATAGTGCTTTTCTAGGTTCATTAAATAAAGAATAAAATCCAGTTCCTATTGAATCAAATAATTGAATTGGATTTCCTATTAAATCAATTCCACCTATTATTTTATATAATTGGAATATGCATTCTCTTTTATAATGATCATATATTATTGAATATAATTGATTGAAATTTGTATAACTATTTTCTAATATAATTTCCTTAAATTGAAGTTGAGTATCTGTTATTTGTGTTATTGTAGTTGAGAATGTTGTTATTAGACGAGATAATATTGATGGGAGTTTTGATAAGTTTATTGAGTCTTTATCTAAACGAAATGTTATTTTTGATTTTATTCCTCCTATATTTAAGAATTGAATAGCATAGGAATTTACTATTTTATTTTCTTCATTTAATTTATCTATTGGTGTTGATATTTCAGTAATTAAATTTTCTTCTTTAGAATTTTCTGTTATGTTACTTACTGAATCTATTAAACCAAATGATTCCATTAATTCATTTGATAATGATATTATTTGATTAAGAACTACGTGATCTATTTTTAAATCAAAAGGTTGGATTACAAATTCAATTGAAGGATAACTTGTATTTGGTGGTGTATTTAAATATGTTTTTTGATCTTGTAATATGCAAAATTGAAGAAATGAAATTAATGGTTCATTGTCATTTTCCTTTAATAATTTTAATTCTGTTTTTGGTAAAATTTGCTGAATTGGACTTAAAATTACTTTAAATGAATTGTCTAAACAATAATCTATTTGGAAGTTTTTACAATGTAAAATATATATATTTGATGTTTCATTATTTCCATTTATTCTTGTTTTTGTTATGTTTTTATTTTCAAAATTTAATCCATAAAATGATATGTAAATTATTTCTTTTGGATCTTGATTAATTAAACTTATTCCTATTCCTATTAATTTTAAATAAAATTTATATCCTGTTATTGATGAGAATGTTTTTATTATTTTTTCTTTTGCTTTTAATGTTTTTGTTTTTCCAAAACCAGATTGAATAATAATATTTTTTGTTAAGTTTGAATTTGTTGGTCCTGATTCAATTAGATAAGAACCTTTTTTTGTTTTTATTTTTTGAGTTCCAAATACATTAAATGATAAATCATAATTATTATTATCTAAATTAATTGATATTTTATCAATATTCAATGATTCAGAATCAATAAAAGGAATTTCTTTATTTGCAGGAATTATTATTTTTTTCTTATTATAAGATAATTGAATAGGATTATTTGTTCTATTTTCAATTTTTGATAAAGGAAATTCAACTTCAGTAAAAACAATATATATAATCCCTTTATTATATGTTTGAATTACACATCTAATTGGATAATAATAATCCTTTCCATTTAAAGTAAATAATTTATTTTTAATTTTTTCATTTGAAACTTGATTTGAATTAATTTTAACTGCTAAATCATATCTTCCAGGAGTTTCTATATTGAAACTTTGAGAAAATTCATTATTTATTCCAACTCTGAATAAAGCATTATTTTCATTTTTTAATATTATTGTATTTTCTTCATTATCTTTTAATATTTTAATATTTGTATCTTTTTCTTCTTTATATATTAAATCAAATCCAATTTTATTTATAAAAGTATATCTATTTTCAAAAATAATTAAAGTTGTTTTTGTATAAATAAAAGATGATTTTATTAAAACTCCAATAGGGAAATATGTTTTATTTGAATTTTTCAATTTTAAAACAAAATCAACTCCAATTGTATCTAATTGGAATTTTTCACTAAATTCACTTTCATCAATTTTAATTTGTATTTTTTCTTTTAATTGAGATGACACAACAGAACTTATTTTTTTTGGTTCTATATAAGAAACTATTCCTTCTAAATCTTTTTCAAAAATTGATCTTGCTTCATTTTTAATAGTAATTTTTTTATCTGTTCTATTAACAAAAATAAAATCAAAATAAAAAACAATATGAATACTATTCAATTTGAAATTTGATACTTCAAATAATTTTGAATTATAATATTTTAATGGAGTATTTTCTTCAAAATCAATTCTTGAATAAAATGATTTTTTACCATTTGAAAATATTATAGAATATCTTTGTGATTTTTCATCTTTTATAATTGATGTTGGATTTAAAATTAAATCTCTATATAATAATTGTAATTTTGATTCTTTTAAAATATGAATTAAATCTTGTTTTTTTTTAATAGAACAATATAAACTTTTTTTCATTGTTGCTTCTATTTTTAAATAATTATTCCATTTCATTTCAAAAGGAGTTTGATTATGAATTAAAATAGTAGGATTAATAATAATATTAACTAATTCGATTATATTTTTATTTTCATATTTATTTTTTAAAACTTGAATATCAATAGCAATTGAGTTTTTATCATTAAATTCAATTTTATCAGGCATTTCTTTTAAAGTATTAATATCTTTTAATAATTTATATTTTTCTCCTTTATATTCAATATATATTTCTTTATTAGGTAATGTATACCAATTTAAAGGAATTGAAATATTTTCATCTGATTTAATTAATATTGATTCATTGTTACTATTTAATATTTTTAAATCATCAAATTGTGAATAATTATGTATTTTAAGTGTGGAAGAAAATAAAATACATTTACATAATTCATCATTTACATAACTTGAAACTGAAATATGTAATTTTTGATTATTATAATTAATTATATAATTTTTAGTTTGATTATGATTAAAATTAAAATAATTAATAATATTATTTTTTTCTAATCCAAATGAAATTGTAGAATTTAATGACTTATCTTTTTTTGGATTAACTTTATAATATGATAATTCTTTTAAATTGAAACTTTTATCATTATCTATTTCAATAATTTCAGGATTATCTTGATTATCAAAATAAATATTTAAAGATATTCCAGTTTTATTAATTATCTTTAATACTGTTTCACTATGTTGAATACCAGATAAAGATTTTGCAATTGAAATATTTTCATCTTCTTTTATTTTTTTTGTCATCTTTTCATATTTATCTTTTAATATTTTTAATATTCTTAAAACATTACATGATAAATTTATATTAAATATTTTACTTGATTTAACTTCAATTCTTTGTCTCATTCTTTTGATTATTTGTATTAATTTTAAATTAATATCAAATGGTTCAAAAAAGCATTCCCATTGATTAATATTTGAATTAAAATATTTCATTTCAATCCAAATTATTAAATTAATATATTGATATAAATTTTTAGGATCATATTTATCAATATTATATTTTTTATGTGTAATCATTTCAAATAATGCTAATGAAAAATCTTTACAATCTTTAGGATCATTATTTGAATTGTAATTTAAATTTATATTTTTTATATTTAAATTTGCTAAACTTTTATATTGTCCACTGAAATAATCACAAATATCAAATTTCATATCTGCCAATGATCCATTTATTTCTTGACAAATTGAATAATTATCTATATTAGTTTTTATTATATTTTTTGATTGAATATTCAAATTATTTAATTCATTTGAAATTTGTCCTTCTTCAGTTATATTTTTTCTGGATATTATTTGTGTTGTAATTGATGAATATTCAACTGAAAATTTATTTAAACATTCCATTATATTATAATATAATGTAATAAATGTTGAAACATGGAAAAAGTTCATTATAAAATTAAATGGATTAGTTAAAATATCAATTCTAGTAAGTTGAATTTGTTTTTGATGATCAAGTGAACTTTTCATTTTAACATTAATTGCATAATCATTTAATATATTATCGAAATTATGACCTTCAAATTTTGATATTTCAATATAATTATCATTAAAATTATAAACATCAATTCTTCCTTTTGTAATAGAAAATGAAATTTCTGAGTTATTATAATCATAATTAATTTGATATAATTTTAAATTATGATAAATATTTTCATATTGGCAATTTGTAACCATCATTAAATTAATATGAATTTTTGACATAATAACTTGAGTGAATGAATTATTTGGATCAATTGGAAAAATAATATCAACATTTTTCATTTCAAAATTTATTTCACTTTTTGATTTTATTTTTTCATTTTTTACATTAATATTTTTACCAATTATATTTTTTAGTTCTTCTTCTAAATTTAATTGTTTTGTCAAAGCTTTTTTCGATAATTTTTGTTCTTTAATATCTTTAAATAATCCTGTAGTTTCAGTTTTAACTAAATTTAAACCACTTAATTGTTCTTTTAATTCTTCTCCTTTTAAAACATTTTGACTTTCATTATAAATATTTAAATAATACATTGAAAATTGATAAATTCTAACTAAAGATGAAAAATTAGGAGAAATAAAAACTTCTTCAACTGATATATTCATTTTAGATGAATTATCAATATTTGAAATATATGATATATGAATAGTATGATTTGTATTTTTTTCTTTATCATTAATTGACATTCTTAATAAATCAGTAACTTTAAATTTATTTTCATTTAATTTTTGAGAAATTGATGTTCCTAAAATACATTTAAATTCTGGATTTAAATGAACTTTTTTATTTCCATTTTCTATTATTTCATAATCATGATCATATAAATAAATGTATCCTAATTCAATTTTTGCTTCCATTGAACCATCTTTTTTCATATGAACATTTGTATCAAAATCTTTTAAAGAAAATTCTAAAAATGATTTATAAATTTCAAAATCTCTATCATTAAATTTTTTAGTTATTGATTCTTCTGCTTGTGATAAACTTTTTAATACTTTTATATTAAATAAACCAAATCTTAAATTTATATTAGTTGAACTTAATATTTCTTCTTTTTTTTCTTCTTTTTTTTCTTCTTCTTTTTTCTCTTCTTCTTTTTTCTCTTCTTCTTTTTTTTCTTCTTCTTTTTTTTCTTTATTTAATTCATTTTTATTAGTTTTATTTTTTTCATTAAAACTTTTTTGAAAAGCACTTATTAATCTATTTTCTCTAGTCATATTTTCAAGATAAATAACTAAAGTAACAATTTGTTCTTCATTAATTTGAAGTTTAATATCTTTTAAATCAATATCTACTTCAATATTATCAAAATTAATATTTTTATTTTCAATAATTGTACTTGCTTTAATAGAAAAATTAGTTTTTGTTACAATTTCATTTCCATTTGGTTTATTATTAAAATCATAATTATTTTGTGTTCCCATTACCATATTATTTATATCAACTAAATAATTATCAAACATTAAACTTTTATCAGTTAAATTAACATAATCTTTATTAGAATCCATTCTTGGAGGAAGATCACTTTTAATTAATAAATCACCAAAAGAAAAAAATATAATATCATTATTATTTTCAACAAGGAAATTAATTGGTAATATTATCATAGGACTTTTTAAATTTATATTTAAATCAATATTTGTATGATTTCCTGGTAATAAAAAATTGGCATAACCCTCTTTAATATATTTTGAAACTTCATCTGATGCATTTAATGCAATTTGACTTATATCTATATTTTCAAAAGGTTTTAAAAATATTGTTTGAATATAATTTATATAATACATATTTGCAATTATATATAATTGCTTTTCATTTTGTATTTCTAATTTAATATTAGTTTTTTCAAATTGAGGATTATTTTCAAAAATAATTGATAATATATTTTTTTCTTCTTTTGATTCAGAAAAAAATATTTTTTTAAATTTAGGATTATTTGAACAATATTGTGATATTGAAATATCTCCTAATATTAATGATAAATATTGGCTTTTAGTATTTATTTTTATTTCTGTTATTAAATTATTTGTTTCAAAATTAATTAATGGTTTTTCTATTTCTTCATATATATTTAATGAAATTTCAATAATTGAAAATTTTAAATAATACATTAAAAAGTCTTTTTCTATTTTTTCTAAATCACTATTTGATTTTTGAAGATTCATTATTTGATTATAAAAACTTTCTTTTGATGCTTTTTCTTCTTCTTCTTTTAAAAGTTTTTCTCTTTCTTCTTGTAATTTTTTAATATTATTTTCTTTTGACCAAAATGACCAAGAATTTTTTTCATTTTCAATTTTTTCATCAATTGAACTTAGAGAATTCAAATATTTTATTTTTATTTTACATAATTCTCGAATATTTTTAATTATATCATAACTAACTTTTTCTCCTAATTTATTTAAATTTTCTTCCAATTTTTTATTTTCTTCACTATTTTTATAAAAATCAATATATTTAGTTTTATAATAATTTAAATAAACTTCAATATATTCAGCAATTTCTTCTTCTGTTAATTGCTTTGTATAATATTCCTTTTCTAATCCTTTTAAATAATAATTTTTAGCATCGACATAATTTTTTTCAGCCATTAAAGCATTTATTTGTTTCATTTGAATAGCTAAAGAAATTTTTGGTAATTCAATATCAACACTATAATTAGGTTTTAAATTTTCTTTGAATTTATCATTCATTGATAATTTAATATCTAAAATTAAATTATATAATAAGTAATAATGTGCTTTTTCATCTTTTCCATAAACATTTAATTCACTTATACAATAAGCATAAAAATTAAGTGAATTTTTTAAATAATTTTTTACATTTTCATCAATTTTATCCATTTCACTTTTAACAATTTTATTTTCATAATTTAATTCTTTCACATCATTAAAATAATCAAGAAAAATAGAAAATCCCTTTATTCTAATTCTCTTATATTTAATATCACTTTCTTCAATATTTGCTTCAATACCTTCATCAACAAAATCTTCTTTAGTAGCAAAATAAGATAATTGTTTTAAAGTAATTCCAACATTAAAAGGATTAGAATAACTAACTTCATCATCAAAAATTATAACAATATTATCACAAATAAGTTGCATATTATTTATTATTTGTTGAACATAACCTGGAGATTCATTTTTTAATTTATCCATTTGAATATATAATTCTTCATCACTTTTTAATTGACTTTTTTTATTATTTTCAAATATTTCAATTTGCTCTTTTTTTGATATATTATTTACATTCTTTTGTCTTGCATGTAAAAATACATTATCAACTTCAATTTGAATTGGATATAAATAAAATCTTGGTAATGATAATTTTGCTTTTATTCTTCCTATATATCCATATACCAATTCAAGATATGGTAAATTTAACATTTGAAATATACTTTCTTTAAATTTTATATTATTTAATTGAACTGTCCCTGCCCATAAATTTGCTTGAGTTTCTTGTGGGTTAATTTCAAGAAATTGAGATAAATAATTATCAATAAAATAATTTACTATACTACTTGTCATTATTTTTATCTTTTTATTATTTTTTTAATATAAGATTTTAATTGATTTAAAATAATGATTATAATTTTATATATTTTTTATTTTAATTTAATTCACTTAATAGATAAATTTATATTAAATTATTGTATAAATTTTTTTTAAAAGTTTTATTAGAAATTCAATTAATTAAAAAAGATTAATTAATCAAACACAAAAATATAACTAGCTCAAAAATAAACATATATCATTAATTAAAGCATATTTACTTAATTATTATAAATAATATTTATATATAAGTAAATATAAAAATGACATATATTAAACCTAAATTTTACAAGACCAACCCAATAATCATATTTATAAATCAAAATTTTATTTTTTATTTTTATTCTTTAAAATTCATATTTATAAATTATTAAAAACAAACTCAATTTTTCATTTTATTTCTATTTTTTTTACGTTGAATTAAATGTGTATAAATTGGACCATGAAATTTATATTTTTTTCTATTTCCATTTTTATTTTCATCATCATTAATATCATTTTGATTATTGGAATTATCTTCTATAAAATTAAAATCATTAATTGAATTTGAAACTAATTCTTCCTCAATAGATTTATCAAAATCAAATTTATCGCATTTAATCAAATTAATTTTAAATTTGCGATTTTTATCAATTATACTATTTCTATTATTTAAATTCATTAATTTATTTGAAATTAAACTAATACTAAGATTATTAGTGGATTTATCAAAATTATAATTTGGAGAACGTAATTTGAATGAAGATCCTTCAAATTTTTCATGAAGTTCATTTATTAAAAATAATTTTTCTGAATTGGAATTAATATGACAGACTTCTACACAATTACCCATATTATTTTATTTTAAAAATAAAATTAATTATATATTATATTAAATTTTTTTAATTTTATCATTTAACATCATTATATAAATTACATATAATATCTTTAATATAATTAATTTAAGAAATATCTATACCAAAATTATTATATATAATAATTACATTTATAATTTAAACTCATTCATAAAATTAATCAAATCAATATACAACCCTTTATATATTTTTATAAATAGATATATAAATAAGATAAATTACCTTCCATTATTTTTTAATATCATCCCTTATAGTTAAAATCCCAGCAGTAATCCCAATAGCAACAAGAATTAAAGCTCCGATGAATTCGATTAAATTTTTCCAATAAGTAATAGGTTTACCAGTAGATTTTATATATAATAAAATAGGAAATAAATAACAAACAAAAACAGAAATAAATCCACCAATATAACTTAAATAATTTAATATTTTATCATATATAGCTGCAATAAAAGAACAAATAAAAATAGAAACGAAAGTAAAAATATAATTAAATTTATTAGAAATATTTCCTCCAGTAAAAGAATTAGCAACACATAATCTTAATCCAAAATAATATCCTGGTAAAGTAAAAATTAAACTCCCAGTTATCATTAATTTAGCAATATTCATTAAAATATCTTTATCATTATGTTCTTTAGGTTTTCTATAAATAATAACATCTTCAGGGTAAATTGGTTCAGTTAAATAAGAACAAGTAATACTAATAACATGTAAAGCAGTAGTTAAGCAAACAGAAAAAAAAACAGATTTTTTCATTTTATTCAAACCATTTTCTTGATGTTTAAATCCTTCATAAACAGGGAAAACTCCAGTAATGCAAGAATAAGCAGCAAATAAAGAAGCCATTCCCTTAAAAAAATCCAAATCACTTGTGAAAGCTTTTTCTAAATGAGTCCAATTGACATGAGTACTTTTATCATTTTCAACATATTCATTTTTCTTATAATGATTATAATAAGTATCACATTGTATAGTAATAATAATTAAAGTATAAATAACAGCAATAACACCTAAATAAGCTGAAAAATTTAATTTATTAATATCTTTAATTAAACATTCCAAACTTAAAATAACAGCAATAACAATAAAAATAGGAAACTTAATATAACTTTTCCCCCATTTATCTTTTTTAAATTCTTCAAAATCATTATATTTATTTCTATATCCAATACTCATAATAAATCTTCCAAAAAGTGGATAAATCAAAGCTAAAAAGCACATAATACAAGCATATGAATAAATAATAATTAAAATATTTAAAATTAACCTTCCTTTCTTACCAAGTAATTTCTCAGTAATTTCAGAATAATCACTTTCTTTTAATTTCTCACTTGAAGCAACACCTCTTGTAATAGTCCAATAATTAACAGCACCACATATGAAACATGCTATTAGAATCCAAACTAAACCAAATGCTTTTGCACGAACTGCAAAAGTAAATATTGTTGTTCCTAAACATATATTTGTTAACATAAATGTTGCTCCAAAAATTGTTGAGTTTATTTCTGTTGATCTTTTTATTGGGAGGATTATTTCTTCTGATTGATTCTCTCTTGTTTGCTTTATTTCAGATAATGTTGATACTGGGACTGGCTCAATTTTTTCATTGTTTTCTTCTTTTAAAGGTAAAATTGCTGGGGATTGAAGAGCTGTTATTGGTTCTTGAGGAGGTAGTTTTAATGAGTCTGTCATTTTTATTTTTTATTATTTTTTTATTTTTTAATTTTTTTTTTTTGGGAGATAAGTTTAAAATTTTTAATATTTTTTTTTTTATTTATTTATTTTGAGGATTATGTAATGGTTTTTATACAATTTTTTTGATAAATATTATTTTTTGATAAATGTTGTAAAATATATAAATAATAAAATATATTTTAATGTAAATTACATATTTAATTTTAAAATATTTAATTGTTAAATTATTTATTTTAGAAGTAATATATATTTAATTAAAATATTTATTTTAAATTTCCAAACTAAATTATTTAATTAATATTTTGATTTTATTTCTTTAAATTAAAAATAAATGTTTTTTTCCAAAACTTTTTCTATATCATTCAATAAATAAAAAAGAAAGTAATTTTTAAAGAGAAATAAATTATCTATATTTTAAAAAAATTTAGAATAAAAAATATATAAAAATTTTTTTGTGTTGATTAAGGGTAAAATAAATAATTATATATAAATGTTTTATAGAAAAACTATTATTATATTATTGAAATTTATAAAAGACATTTAATAATAATTAGAATTAAAATTATCTAAATAAAGAAAATAATAAAAAAAAATGATTACAAAATATCATCATTATTTTATAATATTTTGTATTTCATTAATTTTATTTATCAGAATACAATCATATACTCAAGAAATAATAACAGAATCAAATAAAATAATAGGATTTATGTCAAATAAAGATGGAACAGGAATATATTACTTTACTAAAACTCAATTAATTGAAATAACAGAACCTAATAATAAAAATATATTAATCTCAAATTTAAATTTCACAGATCACACAGAAATAGATTGGTCAATTCAAGTACATGGTCTCATAATAGCAAGTTGTACAAAAGAACATTTATTTGAATTATTTTCAATAGATGGTGAATTAAAACAAAGTAAAGAATATCCAAATACAAATATAACAGAATCATCAATTTTAGATAAATGTGCTTTAGGAACACAAGGAGACATAGGTCGTATTATTCAAATTTTTTATAAAGAACCAAGTGGTTCAATTAAAATTAAATATTCATATTTTTATATTTCAGATACATTTACTATTGATACATATAAAGAAAGTGATGATAGTACAAGTGTTTCTGATTATTTTAGTGATACTGATACTCATTTAGGTCAATGCTTCCAACTTTCTTTATTAAGTTGTGTTTTGAGAAAATCTGGAGGATTAAGTTATTTTTCTGTTAGTCGTTCTGAATATTTAAGTAAGGGAAATGTTTTTATTAATTCTAAACCTGAATATAAAATTATTAAATTTTATTCTTTGGCAATTTTACTTTTTACTTATGAAAATAATGAATTGAAAATTTATAAATTTAAAGATGAAGCTGTATTCCAATCTAATCAATTAAATCAAGTTACTTTTAAAACAAGGAAAAATTTTGAAAATGATTTAAATTTTATATCTGGAGTAAATATGGGTTATGCAGATAAATTATTATTATGTTATAAAGAAAGAGGAACAAATAATTTAATATTAGAAGAATCAATATTTAAAGATAATGTTTATACATATTCAAGTGGAGCAATAATTCCAATTTCAAATGGTTTTTCTGAAATTTTATGTGAAAGACTTGAGAATGATAAATATTTTATATGGATAAGAGGAAGTGGAAGTAATAATAATACAGTTCAAATATTATTTTATGATTTAAATAAAGGAATTTTTGATGATGAAACAATATGTCCAACTTCAACTGTAAATGCATACTCAAAAGAAATTTTATCAATTAATTTACCAGATTACGTTACATATACACCACCAAATGACATTATTTCATTTTATCCAGAAGAATTAAATTCTTTTATATCTTTATCAAATGATAATACATTAAATGTAAATATAAATATAGATTATGGTTCAATAGAAATATACATGGGATTACAAAAAACAATATCAAGAATAACTTTAACTGATTATTTCTCAAAATGTAAAATTATAGTTCAAGTATGTGCAACTGGATGTTTAAAATGTTCATCAAATGACTTCACATCATCAAATACAAAATGTGAAGAAAAAATGTGTATTTCTGGATATTATTATGATTCAACTGATCCTACAAAATGTCTTAAATTAAAGAATAAATGTTATGAAAATTGTAATACTTGTGAAAAAGAAGGAAGTAGTTATTATATGTATTGTACAACATGTAAATTAGGTTATAATTTAGATCCAGGAAAAAATTGTAAATGTACACAAAGATTTTATAAAGAAAATTATGAATATAAATGCTTAGATGATGATAATTGTTCACTTGAAAATTATCCTTATTATATTATTGATAATTTAGAATGTTTTTCTCAATGTCCTAGTGATAAATTTCATTTGAAAAATGAATTTGAATGCATTTCTGCTTGTCCAAGTGGGAAAAAAATAATTAAGGGATTAAATATTTGTGTTGATTCATGTAATGATCCTGATTATTCTGATTATGTTTATACAATTGAAAATGATGATTATTGTTATAATCAATGTCCAAATAATTATTTTCATCATGAAAATGAATTTGAATGTTTAAGAACTTGTAATGAAAATTATTATGGTTATCCACCAACTAGATTATGTGTTAGTTCTTGTTTAGATTATAATTATTATTTTATAAATTCAACAATGCAATGTATGCAAAATTGTTCTTTTTATTATAATATAAAAGATACTTATGAATGTATTTCAACTTGTCCTGAAGGTTTATTTGGTTATACTGATGAAAACAGAAATAAAACTTGTATTTCTGAATGTCCAACTTATTTTGATAGAAGTTCTAGAGTTTGTATGGATAATTGTTCATATAAAAAAAATATTGAAAATACTTATGAATGTGTATCTACTTGTCCAGATGATTATTTTACTTATGATTCTTTATGTGTTACTAAATGTCCAAAATATTATACTAGTTATAATAATAAATGTGTTGATTCTTGTCCTTCTTTTCATCCTTATGCTATAGAAATTACTTATGAATGTATTAATGTTTGTCCTAATGATTATTATATTCTTCATAATGAAAATGAAGAATTATGTGTTAAGAAATGTCCTAATTTTTGCCTTAGTGATAGTAAAGAATGTGTTGAACAATGTCCTACTGATCTAAGTTTTGTTATGGAAATTACTTATGAATGTATTAATCAATGTCCCACTGATTATTATTTAGTTCAAAGTGATAATTTATGTGTTCAAACTTGTCCTAATTTTTTTGATAGTAGTAATAATTATTGTTATGATTCATGTCCAAATGATAAATTATATCATATAGAAAATGAAAAAGAATGTTTAAA